>Ga0302046_10001775_pt1 | contig 20200 bp, 12 predicted proteins | sample RVTome_11_FD_200261 | JGI IMG/M metagenome (GOLD analysis project Ga0302046, IMG submission 200261) | Soil microbial communities from uranium-contaminated site in the Upper Colorado River Basin, Wyoming, United States - RVT147D111 (version 2) ...
GTCGGCCGTCGTCGTGTTCGCGTTGTAGGCGCCGCCCAGGATTCCCATCAGGAGGTCGAGGTCGCCGTCGCCATCCACGTCGCCGAACGTGGGCGCATTGTAGCCGCTGGTCCGGATCGGGTCGTCCAGTGGGAAGGGCCGGGGCTCGGTGCGCAGATTCGGCGCCTCGCACGAGCCCACGTTCTCGATGAACAGGAGACCGGCCTCGAAGAAGTCGCCCCAGAACATGTCCACGTCGCCGTCGCCGTCGACGTCCGCGAGGGCCATGGTGTTCGCCCCGTGGCGGGTGGGCTGTCCGGGTTCCCAGCCGCGTGCGGCGTCCGGATCGCCGCGGCCCCCGCGATCGCCCCCGCTCCCCGCTCCGCCGCCGGGCGGACGCCCCGGGACGGCGCCGCCCTGCGCCGCAGGGTCCGCGATGATCTCGATATCCTCGAACCGGTCGGTGACATGACGGAACGGCGAGGCGTTCACCCCGATCGCCCCGGTGGCCTCGTACCGGGTCACGGTGCCGACGAGACGTCCGATGAACAGATCGAGGAGCCCGTCGCAGTCGATGTCGGCGGCGTTGGGGATGTTCTGGCGGTCCGAGAAGATGGGTGCGCCGCGGCTGTCCTTCAGCGTGTCGGCGATGAGCTCGAACGCCGGGTGGCCCGCGTCCCCCACGTTCCGGTACAGACGGACGTAGCTGAACGGCTCTTCCGCGAGCAGGTCCAGGTCCCCGTCGCCGTCGACGTCCACGAACCGGTACCACTCGCCCACGGAGAGATCCGTGAATCGGCCCGGACGCAGCGTGTGACGCGGACCCTCGGGTGTCTCTTCCCGCTCGAAGAACATCAGGCGGTCGGTGGTCTCCTGCACGAACAGGTCGAGATCCCCGTCGTCGTCGATGTCCACCCATTGCGGACGCGGCACGTTGAACCCGCCCAGAAACGGGATCTCGTACTCGCGACCGCCAGCGTCGGTCACGCGAAACGGAACGACGTTCCGGACCCAGCCGCCCCCGTCGTCCCGGGCCGTTCCAGGCACTGCGGGGGAGCCCGGGTCCGCCGATCCGCCGGACGCGCACGCGGCGGCCATGGCCGCGATTCCGACGCCGATGGCGGCCAGGCCCGCCCCCGGGCCGACTCGACGTGTGTCTTTCACGGGCGGGAGGAAGCCAGCGCGATGCCCGCGGCGTAGGGCGGCGTCTCGATCACGCCGAGGACGCGGTGCGTCGCCCGATCGATCACGACGAGGGTTCCCGACGGAAGATCGAACCCGAAATCCTGCGTCCCGGAGTACGTCCCCTTCTCGTTTCGGCTCGCGATGTAGACGCGCTGCCCGTCGGGTGAGATCGCGCTCCCGTGTGGCTCGGCGATAGCCGGGTGCTTGATCACATCCTTCACGGTCCAGCTCTCCGTGTCGACGACCGTGACTTCGTTGGATCCGAGGTTGCCGAACCAGACCTCGGATCCGTCGGGCGTGAAGCTCGGGTGCCACGGACGGGGCCCGACGTCGACCTCGCGGGTCAGCGCGGGGTTCGCCGGATCGGCGAGATCGAACACGAGGAGCCTGGCGGTCATCTCGGCGGTCGCGACGAGCGTCGATCCATCCGGGGAGATCGCGTACTGGACGATCACGTGCGGGTGCTCGCCCGAGCCGGGAAGTCTGAGCAGCTCCGCCTCGCCGCTTTCGGCCTCGACCGACACGACCGAATTCTCGGCGAGCGACGCCGTGTAGACCCAGCCGCCGTCGGGGCCGACCGCGAGCGCGTGCGGCCGGGGGATGAACACGTCGAACTCGTCGATCGCCATGGTCGCCCGATCGACGCGGCCGATCCGCTGGGGTGGATTGACGGCCGCCATCGACCGTCCCACGAACAGCCAGTTCTCGGTCGGGTGGAGGGCGAGGAGCCCGGGGCGCTCGAACTCGGCGCTCGCCACGAGCTCGTTCGCGCGATTGAACTTGAGCACCCGGTTGGCGGCGATCAGCGAGACGTACCAGAACGAGCCATCCGGCTCGACCGCGATGTGGTGAGGCTTCGCGGTCGCGCCGAAGCCCATCCGTTCGAGGTCGATCACGGTGGACACGTCGTTCGTCGTAATGTCGATGACGGTTACGGACGCGGCTTCCTGGTTCGCGACGTACAGGAACGGTCCCGCCGCGACGTCCGAAACGGTCGGATCGGCGGCTGGATACGCGGTTGCCGACGCGCACCCGGCCGCTCCCCACGGGAGCAGGCCGAGCGCCGCGCCGACCAGCAGGCTCTTGGTCATTTGGGTTGTCTTCTCGAGGCTACGGAACGAGCGCGGGCTTCCGATATCGAACCATGAACAGCCCCTCGTTACCGCTCGTCACGATGATGGTTCCGCTCGCGAAGTACGGGTAGTTGCTCCACGAGCCGCCCATCGACGGGCCCTCCGCGTAGGGGACCGTGTCGATGAACCCGACTTCGCGCGGGTTCTCCGGATCGCTGATGTTCAGGATCCTGAGCCCGCTGTTGTAGTTCGACTGGTACATGAGGTCCCCGACCACGTACAGGTTGTGGTCGCTCGCCGTCGACTCCCCGAAGTGTTCCTTCACGAGCACGGGGTCGTCGAGGTCGGAGATGTCCCAGATCATCGTCCGCGTACCCGGGAAGGGATTGTCGCCGCCCGCCTGCTGGATCTCGTCCAGCTCGTCATCCATGAAGAAGTACCGGTGGTCATCCGTCACCCAGCCCTGGTGCGCATAACCGACGTTGGGATACGCGGCGGCCGAGAGCGCGATCGGGTTGGCCTTGTCGGTCACGTCGGCGATCGAGAGCGCCGTCTCGTTCGAGCCGAAGCAGATCTCCCTGCCGGCGTGCTCCATGTCGGGCCCGTGATAGTCGATGCACTGCGCATCGTGCGAGTAGCCCGTGTTGCTCCGGCCCGTGCTCGTGTCCTGGAAGCACCCGGCGAAGGTCGGGTGCTTGGGGTCGCGGATGTCGATCATATGGAGCGCGCCCCCGCAGGTCTCTCCGCCGCCGCTCGAGCCGACGCTGTACGCGAACCCCGAGCCTTCGTTGATCACGATATTGTGCGCGGAAGCGATCTCGTCGTAGAGCGCGTCGACCGTGAAGGTCACCGGCTCGCTGCCGACGTCGCGGAGGCGCGTGAGGTCGAACACCTGCATCCCGTGGTCGCCCGCCCCGTCGGAGACGATGTACGCGTGGTCCCGATACACCTTGATGTCCCGCCACGTGCTCCCGCGCGCCGTCTCCGGCATCGGAAGCCGCCCGACGAGCCTCGGATTCTCGGCGTCGGTGATGTCGACGAAGGACGCCTGGTCGGTCATCCCCACGAGCGCGTATTCGCGGCCGGTCTGCGGGTCGGTCCAGCCCCACACATCGTTGACCCGAACTCCGCGGCCGGCGCCCAGCGCGCTCAGCGGCATGAACGAGGTGATGTCGACCTCGTTGCACCCGAACGCGGACGCTTCGCCGTCCTCGCACGCGACCTCGCCGCCCGTGACCGCCGCGTACCCGGTGGGATCGCTCCACACCTCGTCGGTCTGCGACCAACCCGACCCGGCCCGCTCGAACATGTACACGGTGCCCCAGCCATAGTCCTTGCCGGTGGCGGCGACCGCTACGACGCCGTCGCCCACGGCGAGCCGCGAGCCGAATGAGCTGTTTCGGTCCAGCTCGGTGCCGGCCAGCATGCCCGCAAGCGACCAGCCGCCGTCCGCGTCGCGGGTGTAGCGATAGATGCGGCCCTCGCGATCGCCGTCCACCACGCCACCGATCCACAACTCGCCATCGACCGAGGCGAGCGAGGTGCCGAAGGTCCCGAAACCGCCTCGGCCCGGGGGACCCGCCGTCGGTGGCAGGAACGCCGTGCCCGCCTGCAGGCCACCGTCACCCGTCGGCAGGAACTCGTACACGCCGCCGACGCCGCCCACACCCGAAGCTGCCACGAACACCGACGGCCCATCCGCGCCCCGGAGCGCGAGCAGCGCGGCGCCGAACCCGCCGCGCGTGCTCGGGATGGCCGCCGTCAGCGCGTCGCCGACCTCGGTCCACGCGCCATCCGCGCCGCGCTCGAACAGGTACACGGAACCCGCACCCGCCGTCCCGCCGGCGCGCGCGCCCGGGGCGCCGACCGCCAGCCGGTCACCGACCATCGCGAGCGAGGCCCCGAACCCGTCTCCGGCCGTCCCGCCCTCGTGCGAGAGCCGGCCGACCTCGGCCCAGGTCCCATCCCCGCGGCGGCCGAGCACCATCACGCTCCCGGGTGCCGGAGGGGCGCCGCCGGGTCGGCGGAACCCGCCACCGCCGCCCGAAGCGAGAAACGCGAGATCACCGGCGAGGAGGACGCCGCCGCCAAACTCGGGAGACAGCGGGATTCGGGCCGCTTCGGACCACGACTGCCCCGAGCGCTCGAACACGTACGCCGCCGCGGAGCTGGTCACGAAGAGTCGCGACCCGTCGACCGCCAGCACGCGGCCGAACCGGTCTCCGTCCTCGCTGTCACCCGGAACGACGCGGGAGGCCTCTTGCCAGCCGGATCCGTCGCGGCGATACACCCACACTCCACCGGCCGCGGTCTGCCCACCCGACTCGCCGATGAGGACTTCGTCCGCCCCGACCGCCACCGCGGACCCGAATCCCTGAGCGCACAGCGGGCCCGCAACGGTCGAAATTGCGAGCACCGAGAGCCCGGTCACCGCCAGTTTCCTGAACATGAGCATCCTCAGCACCATCCCTGTTGGAACTACGCCAATCCGTCATCGGCCCCACGAACGAAACAACCGCGCCGGCACGCGCGTTGTCCACCGGCTGACGATCGCTCCACCGACTCACGACCGCGGTCCAGGCGCCGGCCCGTCGAGGAGCGCAATGATCTGGTCGTGCGGTACCGCCCCCGTGACTCGCCCGGTCTCGACCCCGTCCCTGAACGCGACGAGCGTCGGGATCCCCCGAATCCCGAAACGCTCAGAGGTGCCCGGGTTCGCGTCGGTGTCGAGCTTGGCTACGAGGAGGGTTCCGCGCCGGTCGCTCGCCAGATCGTCGAGGAGCGGCGCCATGATCTTACAGGGTCCGCACCAATCCGCATAGAAATCGACGAGGATCGGTACGGTCGACTCTCCGATCAGCCGATCGAAGTCCTCGTCCGTGGTCTTGATCGGGCGGTCGAGGAGGATGGGGCGGCGGCAGCTTCCACACCGGGGCCGCTCGTCGGCCCGCGCCACATCGACGCGGTTCAACGTGTGACAGAACTGACAGCGGACCGTAGCCCGACGCTCCGGCTGGCTGCTCACCGATCTTCGCTCCTGCTTCCCGGCCCGCCCACGATGCCGCGATCGCGGCCCCGGGGCCCGTGTCGAGGCGGTTCGACCACAGGCATTGTACCCTGCGGGTTCCCGGCCGAGAAAGCAGGTCGGACATCGGGCTCGCCTCCCGACGTCCACGGCGGAGCGGCACCGCCGTCTCAGAGCGTCGATGCGAGGTATTCCGCTACGCCGGCCTCGAGCCAGCCGTGCGCTCCGGGCGGGGCCCGGCGGTGAACGAACCCGACGTGTCCACCCCGGTCGGTCAGGCGGAGCTCGAGGCGGCGATTGGCGCGGATCGCCTGCGCGGGAATCGAACCGCTCGGAACGAGCGGGTCATCGCGCGACTGGATCAGAAGGGTGGGGGTCTCGACCGCATCGACGTACCCTCCGGCGCTGCAACGCGCGTAGTAGTCGGTCGCGTCACGAAACCCGTGGAAAGGAGCCGTATACCGGTCGTCGAACTCGCGGATCGAGCGGGCTCGCTCGATGGTCGGCGGCATCTCGCCTGGAAACAGGCGTCGCTTGTGTCGGGCCTTGCGGCGTAACGACCGCAGGAAATGCGTGGCGTACGCACGCCCGAGACCCCGCTCCATCTCGGCGGCGGAGGCGGCGAGGTCGTACGGCACCGATATGGCCGCCGCGGCGGCCAGCCCAGCCCCGGCCCCGGCTCGACCGAGGTGGTTGATGAGGGCGTTGCCCCCGAGAGAGAACCCCACGGCGACGCGCGGCAGATCCGGAAACCCCTCCGCGAGCCACGAGAGCGCCGTCACGATGTCATCGGTTCGGCCGGAATGGTACGACTGAATCGTTCGGTTCGGCTCACCGCTACACGAGCGGAAGTTGAGCGAAGCCGCGATCAGCCCCCTCGCGGTCAGCGCGCCGGCGGTGGCGATCATGTATCCCGACGCCGCCGAACCCTCCAGACCGTGGAGGAGCAGACACACCCCCCGCGGCTTCCCGACCGCCCCCCACACGTCGACGTCGATGAAGTCTCCATCGGGAGTGTCGAGTCGGGATCTCGAGTAGGACGCGTCGAGCCGCAGCCTGAGCGTGCGTCCCAGGATCGTCTGGAGGTGCGGGTTGCCGAGACCCGGCGGCGTATCGAACGATGTGTCCTCCAAACCGAATGGCTCCTCTGGTGCGCGCCGAGCCCTTACGTTGCCGTTCCACGCCGATCCACGTCGATCAGGAGCCCGCGTGCCGGACCCCATCCTCAGCCACCACGCGATCGGAGACGACCGCGCCCGAAGCTGGATGCTGGTCCTGCACGGCATCTACGGCGCGGGACGCAACTGGGCGACGTTCGCCCGATCCCTCAACGATGCGAGACCCGACTGGGGGCAGATACTCGTGGACTTGCGTCTTCACGGCCACTCGCGAGGGTTCGAACCCCCGCACACCCTGACCGCCTGCGTTCACGATCTGGTCGCACTCTCCGGGTCCCTCGATCCGGTGCCCACGGTTGTCCTCGGGCACTCATTCGGGGGGAAACTCGCGCTCCTGTCGGCCCGCGCGTTGCGCCCCCGACAGGTCTGGGTGATCGATTCCACGCCTTCGCGCCGGTCACCGCAGGGGAGCGCGTACCGGATGCTGGGCGTCCTGCGCCGACTGCCGACGGTCTTCCCTGACCGGGGCGCGGCCGTGGCCGCGTTGCAGGGAGAAGGGTTCGAGGCGCAGGTCGCGAGCTGGATGGCGACGAACCTGGAGATCGGCCGGGATGGGTACCGCTGGAAGTTCGCGGTCGACGACATCGAGGCGCTGCTCGATGATTTCTTTCGCACGGACGCGTGGGATATCCTGGAGCGCCCACCGGCGGGGACGTCCGTGCACATGATCCGCGCTGCCGACTCCTCCGTCATGACGGAAGCCGAAGCCGAGCGGGCCGCCACCGTCCACGTCGCCACGTCCGTCGACACCCTGCCCGGCGGTCATTGGCTCCACGTCGACAACCCGTCGGGCCTGCTCGCGTTCCTGGCGGAGAAGCTGCCGTCGCACGAGTAGCAGGTGGCTACCGAGGATCGGCGGCCGGTCGTGAGGGCCCGGCTCACCAGCGTTCGCGCCACGTCCCGGGCTTTCCGGCCGCCAGTGGCGCGATCGCGGCGGCAGCGCCCTCGGCCGAGCACGAATCGAACAGGATCGAGACGTTGCCGGCCCCCAGGTCGACCCGGCTCACGGTTGCGGGATCCAGACCCGCGAGCACTCCGCCCCGGACGGACACCGCCCCGGTGATGAGCAGGTCTCCACCGACGAGGACCAGACCGTCCCAACCGAACCCATCGGCGAGGATCAGATCGCCGAGCGCGACGAGCGCCCCTCGACCGGACTCGGCCGGTCCCAGGGGGCCCGGGTGGGCGAGACGTACCTGCGACCAGGCGGGCCCCGACGTGGGCCAGGGGTCGGGTGGCACCGTCGCCGAAGCGGGGACCGTCAACCCGGCCGCGAGATCGCCCCATCGGATCCCGGTCAGGCTGGCGAGGGAGGTCCCGGCCGGGAGCGACACCTGGGCCGGAACGCCCCGGACCACGAGCCCGGGTCCGGTGACGGCGCCGGACCACGTCGCCAACCCCGGAACGCTCGTCGCGCCGCACGACCCGAGATCGAACCCGGAGATCTCGCCCGCAGCCCGGCTCGCATCGACGGGGCCCCGCGCCAGGAGCGCGGCAACCGGACGCGGGGCATCGGAGAACCACGCCACCCGTTCCACTTCGCGCGTGATCCGCGTCCCGGCGAGGTCCGTCCACCCTCGGGAGCGGACGACGTACAGCCACTCGCCGGGCTCGACCCCGATGAGCGGCCAATAGGTGAACGTGGCCCCTTCGACGCCGAGGCCCACGGACCCGGTCATCGAGGGGGGCACGGCCGTGGCGGCGAGACCGGTCGCGAGCCCTCCGTCGGCGGCGAAGAACGCGCGCGTGCCCGCGACGAACGCGCCCGAGCCCCGGACTTCGAGCCAGGACACGAGGAACCCCGTGCTCGCGATCAACGAGAGCAGCGCGAGACCGAGCACGATCCCGGGGAGGGCGAATCCTCGCGTGTCATCCATGAACGGGACGGTGCGAAGGGCCCTCAACAGCGCATCAAGGCCGGTCATCGAACGAACAGCCCCCGACACGGGTCGGAAGTGGCGACGGCGCCACGGGAAACGCTCGGGAGCGGCTTCGCCGAGCCATCCGATCGAATCCGTGGATCGGGTGCAACAGTTCCTAGCCGTCCCGCCAAGCCCCAGACCGCGTAATGACCAACGGCGCATGAGGTTGTAACGGGCATGACGGCGGGCCCGATTTTGCACTATCGCTGCGCGGGAGCGGACACACGGGCGTCGAGCCATCGTGTCGAGCACTGAGCGTCAAGTGAAGAAGATGATGAACATACACAAGCGGTCGATCCGAGCGGTCAGCCTCCTGGGCACGGCCGCGTTGCTCGCACTCGTCCCACAGGCGAGCGGGCAGGAACAGGATGGGGCCTGCCGAGGTTGGACCGCCTCGTGCGCGAGCGTGGAGCTGCGCGCGGACGGCGACAGGCTAGTCCTGTACTCACCGAACGCGAGCTTCGACGTCGACCCCGCCGTGGGGGGGGGGGACGGCTCGGATCGACTCACGGTGCTGATTCCCGACCCGGAGACCTGCCCCGTGGAAGGGGACGTCGACTGCGCGGTCGTCCCGACCACCGGAGCGGAGCTCCCCACTACGGTCTCGAGCGACGACCCCGAAGACCAGACGTGCGATGCGAACGGGCGCTGGATGGGTCCGTCCCGGGACCTGGAGGACGACCAGGCGAGGCGTTGCAAGCGGCGCCCCGTCGGAGCCTTCTTCATGCTGGCTCTCCCGGCGACCCTCTATGTGCTGGGACCGAATGGCGAGGATCCGACGGTCGGAGGGCCGGATCTGCCCGGCTCCCCGCCCCCGCTTCCAGGTGGCGGGCCCCTCGGCGACGACGCCGCGGGTGATACGGGCACGGGCGGCTCGACCGGGGGAGGCAGCGCGGGAGGAGGCACGCCGGGTGGCGGCAACCCGCCGGGTGGCGGCAACCCTCCGGGCGGCGGCAACCCTCCGGGCGGCGGCAACCCTCCGGGCGGCGGCAACCCGCCGGGCGGCGGCAACCCGCCGGGTGGCGGCAACCCGCCGGGCGGCGGCAATCCTCCGGGCGGCGGCAATCCTCCGGGCGGCGGTCCGGCGGGCCCCGGCGGGGACCCGCCCGGGCTGGGGCTCCCGGTTCCGCAGGTCCCGCCGATGTCCGAGGTCCCGGAGCCGATCAGCACCACGCTGTTCGGGTTGGGTCTGGCCGGGTACGCCGGTGCGCGGCTTCGAAAGCGGCGCGACGGGACCATCGAGACCGGAGCCACCGCGGAGAGCGAGTAGACCGATCGGACGACGGCACGCCACGCGCGCCGTCGGTTCGATCACCCCCCGGCAGCCCGGGCTTCGATCCAGCTCTCGATCGACTCCCTCAACGCTCTCATTCCGAGCGCCCCGTCCCCGAGCAGCCGGTCGTGGAAATCGGCGATCTCGAAGTCCGCCCCCAGCCGTGCCTCGGCTTCGCGGCGGAGGCGGCTGATCTCGAGTTGCCCGAGCTTGTACGTGAGCGCCTGGCCGGGCGAGGTGATGTAGCGGTCCACCTCGTTCTCGATATTGGCCTGCGCGAGAAGGGTATTCACCCGGAGATACTCGATCGCCTGCTCGCGTGACCACCCGAGGGCGTGGATCCCCGTGTCCACCACGAGCCGGCTGGCTCGCCAGGCGTCGTAGGACAGCATGCCGAGACGGTCGAGGTCGCCGGTGTAGATCCCCATCTCATCGGCGAGGCGTTCGGCGTAGAGAGCCCACCCCTCGGTGAAGACCGTCGGACCCAGGTGCTTCTGGAATTCCGGGAGATTCGGCAGCTCCTGGGCGATGGCCGTCTGCAGGTGGTGACCCGGGATGCTCTCGTGGAACGTGAGGACCTCCGCCTGATACCGCGGTCTGACCTCCGGCCGATAGGTGTTCACGAAATAGATCCCCGGTCGCGAGCCATCGGGGGCGGGCTGCCGGTAGTACGCGACGATGCTCTGCGGCGCCTCGTACACCGGGATGGGGAGGATGGAGAGCCGCGCCTTCGGTGTAATGCCGAACCAGTCTCCCATCACGGAGCTGGCCCGCGCGGTCGCCTCCTCCGCCGCCTGCACGATCTCCCCCGGCCACCTGAACTGATGCGCCGGATCGTCGCGCAGCCGGTGCTGGATCTCGCTCAGATCGGCGGCGCCGAGGGCCGTTCGACCCAGGTCGAGCATCTCCAGATGGATTCCGGCCAGCTCCGAGAGGCCGGTCGCGTGGATCTCCTCCGGGGAGAGGTCGAGGGTCGTGAAGTCCCGGATCAGGGCCCGGTAGCACTCGGGACCACCCGGGAGGGACGCGAGGCCCGGAGCGGTGTCGGGTCTGCCGGACTCGAACAGCTCGTCTCTGAGGAAGTCCCTCAGCCGCTCGTACGCCGGACGAATGCCGTTCTCGGCCGCATCCCGGATCTCGGCACGGAACCGGTGCCGGTCGTCTTCGGCCCACCCGTCGAGGCGGGCGCCGGCGGGTGCGAACACCGGCCACTCGTTGACCGGCCGCTCCAGCAGCGCGTCGAGCTGGACGATCGTGCGGCTGATGGAGGCGCGTGCGGCGACGCGTCCGCGCTCCGCGCCCGACCGGAGATTCGAGACGTAGTCATCCAGGTAACGGGCCATCGCGTGCCAGCGCGTGATCATGTGGTCGCCATCCCGGGCGGTGGCCAGCGGTTGGGCCGAGACGATGTTCAGGAACGCGACCTGGACGCCCTCTCGATGGTCCACGACCCAGTCGCCGGGTTCGCACACCCGGCCGGCCAGCTCGCCCCCGAGCTCGTGCTCGAGCGCCAGGTACGTGAACCGGTCCGCCTCGTCGAGCCCCTCCATGTCGATGTCGGCGAGACGGTCGATGAGGGCCTGCGCCGACGCCCACCTCGCATCGCGGCCTTCCGGTGTGGGGTCGGCGAGTCGATCGTCGAACCGGCTTTGCCCCAGATAGGTGGCTTCGAGAGGGTGCCAGGTGAGATACCAGTCCCAGAAGTCGGTCGCGAGACCGGTCAGACCGCCGGCGGGCCCCCGCGCGACCGCGGACCCCGAGCCGTCGCCGCAGGCCACCGTCAGCATCACACCGAGCCACACCAGGCGGAGTCTCGGGTTGGCGCGGGCAGGGAGGCGTTTCATCGGGATCTCGGGTCGCGGTTCCGGGTTATCAGGCTGGTTGGCTCGTCGATGCCGGGCGCCTACATTGCGGCCGAACATGCGGTCGGCGGTTACCCGCCGCAAAGGCTCCTATCCTCGGGAGGTACCAGGTGGCTGAACCCTTCTACACGGCTCGCGCGACGGTGGAGGTCGTGGAAGGCGTGCATCGGCGCGCGCGCCTCGAGGATGGAACCCGGATCGACATGGGCGTCCACGGGGCGGTGAAGACGCATTATCGCCTCGATGCCGGGGATCTCCCGCTCCCGGTCGACTACCAGGTCGCGGCCACCGGAGGGTGAATGCTCGGCACCTTGAAAGGCGCACTGGAAGTGCGCGGCATTCGCCTGGAGCCCGATGACATCGCGGCCGACGTGGAGGGGCTCAACCACATGAGAGATGGAATCCCGGTGCTGACCGAGGTGGTGGTGCATTACCGGTTGCGCATACCCCCCGGGGCCCGCGCGACCGTGGATCGCGCGTTGGAGCGTCACGCGTCGAAGTGCCCGACGGCCCGCTCGCTCGAAGGCGCCATCGAGGTCCGGTGGACCGCTGAGATCCTCGAAGTGGGCGCGTGATGCCGGATCCCGCCGCCGCGAAGCGGCTCGCGCTGCCCTCGATCCTTCCCCGGCGGCTGCGGGTGTGGCTCGTCATCGCCCTCGGGCTGGCCGTGTTCATGCTGGCGAACACCCTGTACCTGGTCGCGAACCGGGTCGCGGACGCGCTCGGCCTGACGTTCTTCGCGGTGGGAGAGACCACCCTCCCGCCGCTCTTCCAGGCCATGGTGCTCACGCATACCGGGGTGGGGCTGCTCCTCGCCTCGCTCATGGCGGGCTTTCTGATCGCCCATCTGCCCACCGTCTGGAAGCGCAAGCACCGCGGGTCCATCGTGAGCGGGATCGGGATGGCCCTGGTCGGCGCCGGTCTCGTCGTCACGGGGCTGTTCATCCTCACGGCGGCCGCCAGCCGCGACAACAGCTGGGCCTGGTGGGCGCACGTGGCGAGCGCGGTGCTCGCCGTCGGTGGGTACGCCGCGCACCGGCTGGTCAGCTACGCCCGTCCGCCCCGCGCCCGAACGCGTCGGTTCGCCCTCGCCGTCCTCGGCTGCACGGCGGTGGTGGTCGCCGCCCACGCACTCACGCGTCACGACGTATCGCTCACGGCGGAGGCGATGGAGGCGCGCGCCATGGGTCTCGGCGTCGGACCGGGGGGCCGGGACCGGGACCCGCGGCAGTTCAGCGACGAGGCGTTCGTACCGGTCGGGTTCGTCCCGCCCGGGAGCCCGTTCTTCCCCGCCGCGACCACGACATCGACGGGCACCTATCTCCCATCGAGGATCATCACGCGGTCGGACGCGGGCGACCTGGCGGAGCGGGTGGCCGCCGAGGTGGCGTCGAACGGGTTCGTGTCCGAGATCCGGATCGGGGCGGCGGCGTGCTCGCGGTGCCACCCGGACATCACCGAACAGTGGGCGACCTCGGCGCACCGATTCGCCTCCATGAACAACCCGTTCTACGAAGCCACGATCAACGACCTGCGCGCGCGCTCGCTCGAGAGTAACCCCGGCGTCGCGGCCCACATGCGGGAGCTGGGTCTGCCGCCGGGCTCCGAGGGTCGGGTGAAGAGCAAGTGGTGCAGCGGGTGTCACGACCCCGCGTTGATGCTCGCGGGACGGATGTCGGCCGAGATCGATCGGACCTCGATCGAGGCCCAGGCGGGTCTGACCTGTCTCGCCTGCCACGCCATCGATTCGGTCCACGACCAGACCGGAAACGGCAACTACAACATCGCCGACGAGCAGGAGGATCCGTACGTGTTCGCGGGGGCGCCGCCCGGGTCGTGGGGAGCGTTCCTGCACGACGCGGCGGTCAAGGCGAAGCCGACCGTCCACATGCGACAGATGCTCAGGCCCCGGCATTCGACCGCCGAGTTCTGCGCGACCTGCCACAAGGTCAGCCTGACCGAGCCGGTGAACGGCTACAGATGGCTTCGGGGCCAGGACGAGTACGACGCCTGGAACGACAGCGGGATCTCGCTCAACGCCTCGCGGACGTTCTATCTGCCCCCCGCCGCGAGGACCTGCCAGGATTGCCACATGCCGCTCGAGCCCGCGCCGCTCGGCGACCTCTCGGCCGAGGACGGGTCGGTGAAGTCGCACCGATTCCTCGCGGTGAACACCGGGCTCCCGTACATCCGTGGCGATACGGCGACGATCCGCCGGACCGAGGCGTTTCTGCGCGACGAGAAGATGCGGGTCGACGTGCTCGCGCTCCGGCGCCCCGGCGGCGGAGACCCGGTCATGCCGCTCGGCGAATCGCCCGTCGTGCTGGATGCCGGCGAAACGGTGATCGTCGATGTCGTCGTCCGAAACCGCGGGGTGGGGCACACGTTCCCCGGGGGAACCAACGACTCGAACGAGGGCTGGCTCGAGCTGAGCCTGATCGATGATCGGGGAGACGTGGTCGGGCGGAGCGGCTTCGTCGGCTCGGACGGGCACCTCGATCCCCTGGCGCACGTCTTCAAGGCGGTGATCCTCGATCGCCACGGCGACCCGATCCATCGGCGCAACGCGCAGGACATCCACGTGACGGCGGCGGCGAACGTGGTGGGTCCCGGCACGGCCGACGTGGCGCACTACCGCTTCGACGTGCCGGCGGGAACGCGATCCCTGACGGTTCGTGCCCGCCTGTTGTGGCGGAAGTTCGACCGCGCGTACACCGAGTTCGCGTACGCGGCGAACCCGGAAGGCTTCCGGCGGTTCGACAGGGTACCGGATCTCCCGATCACCGAGATCGCGGCCGACGAGGTGACCCTCCCGGTGGGAGGCGAGCCCCGGGTGTCGGAATCCCGGCAACCCGATGTCGAGCCCTGGATCCGCTACAACGACTACGGGATCGCCCTTCAGCTCGAAGGGAACACGCGCGCGGCGCGTGTGCCGTTCGCGATCGTGGAACGGCTGGTGCCGGGCCGGATCGACGGCCCGCTCAACCTCGCGCGGCTCGCCCTCGCCGACGGAAACCTGACGCTGGCCCGCGAGCACCTCGCGCGTGCGGAGGCGATCGCCCCGGGTGACCCCCGATCGGCCTGGGTCTGGGGCGGCACGCTCCAGTCGGAGGGCGCGTTCGAGCGCTCGGCGGAGGCGTACCGCCGGGTCCTCGAGAGCTTCCCGGGCGACCGGCAGGCATGGTTCCAGCTCGGGCGGTCGTTGTACCTCATGCGGTCGTATGCCGAGGCGATCGGCGCGTTCGATCGCGTGCTCGCTATCGATCCCGAAGACCGGCAGGCCCACTACAACCGTATGCTGTCGCTGCGCGCGGAGGGTCGTGAGGAAGAGGCGTCGCTCGCCGAAGCGGCCTTCGATAGGTATCGGATCGATGAGGCGGCCATCGCGATCACACGCGAGTTCCGCGAGCGCAACCCGGGCGTCAACCTCATGGCCCAGCCCATCCACACCCACGACGTGGCGGCGGCCGGAGAGAACCGGTGACCCGGGTAGCTCCCGTGCTCGGCGGGGTCCTGTTGATCGCGGCCTGCGCAGGGGACAAGCCGGCGGCGGACTCGAGCGCCGGGTATACGGAGCCCCCCGCGTACACGGTCGATTCGCCTGACGACGCCGCGACCGACATCCGGCTCGCCGACGTCACGGCTCGGGCGGGGCTCGACTTCCGGCATGCGACCGGGGCGTTCGGCGAGAAGTGGATGCCTGAGACGATGGGATCGGGCGTCGCGTTCTTCGACTACGACTCCGATGGGTGGCCGGACATCTTTCTCGTGAGCTCCACGGGGTGGCCGGGGCACGAGCCCGATCGCGGCGCGACCTCCCGTCTGTATCGCAACCGCGGCGACGGGACATTCGAAGACGTCACGAGCCGCTCGGGGCTCGGCACCGCCATCTACGGAATGGGGGTGGCCGCGGCGGACTTCGACGCGGATGGGGACCAGGATCTGTACGTGACGGCCGTGGGTCCGAACCATCTGTTTCGAAACGACGGGGGCCACTTCGTGGACGTGACCACGGCCACCGGGACGGCGGGTGACGCCCCGGGATCGGGCGCGCCCGCGTGGTCGACGGCCGCGGCCTGGCTCGACGCGGACCGGGATGGCTGGATCGATCTGCTCGTCTGCAACTATGTGGACTGGACGCCGGAAACGGATCTGTTCACGACCCTCGATGGCGAGACGAAGTCCTACGCCACCCCCCAGGAGTACGAGGGAGAGTCCTGCCGGCTCCTGCACAGCGAGCACGGGTCGCGGTTCACCGACGTGACGCTCGTGGCCGGGCTCGAGAACCACGAGGGCAAATCGCTCGGCGTCGTGGTCGAGGACTTCGACGACGACGGGTGGCCGGACGTGGCGATCGCCAACGACACCTACCAGAACTTCCTCTACCTGAACCGCGGCGACGGCTCATTCGAGGACAGGGCGCTCGAGGCGGGTGTGGCCTTCGACGAGTTCGGCCGGGCGCGCGCCGGGATGGGGATCGACGTGGCCGATGTCCTCAACCGCGGGGAGCTCTCGATCGCGATCGGCAATTTCTCGAACGAGCCCGTGGCCCTCTACACCCAGATCGACGACCGACGCTTCCAGGATCTGGCCGGCGCGGCCCGGCTCACCCACGGTACCCTGTTGCCGCTGACGTTCGGTCTTCGATTCGCCGACTTGGACCTCGACGGCTTCGTGGATCTCCTCCTCGGAAACGGTCACATCGAGCCGGACATCCAGACCGTGCAGGCGGAGGTCTCCTTCGCCCAGTCGCCGCAGCTGTTTCTAAACGACGGCCGCGGGCAGTTCGTCGACGTGACGGCGACGGTCGGAGGCGGCTTCGCCGAGCCCATCGTCGGGCGAGGGATCGCGACGGCCGATTACGACCGCGATGGCGATCTCGACGTGCTCATCGGCTCGAACGGGGGCCCCGCGAAGCTGTTTCGAAACGACCTCCCCGCCGCCCGCCGGTCGTGGCTGCGGATTCGGTTGGCGGGTGACGCACCCAACCGGGACGCGATCGGTGCGGTCGCCCGGGTGTTCGTCGGCGACCGAGTGCTCCGGTTCTCGGTCGCTACCAGCTCGTCGTATCTGTCGCAGTCGGAGACGAACCCGATCCTCGCGGGTCTGGGCGGCGCCGACGGCGCCGACAGCGTGGTGGTGCGGTGGCCGGGTGGCCAGGTTTCCCGGCACGGCCCCCTCCGGGCGGGGTCGGACACCGTGCTCGCCCAGCGATCCACACCACGCGACTGATGCGCTGGAGGACCGAAGGACAGGTCCGAGCGGTGCGAATCGCGGTTCTCACGCTGGTCGGCGCAGCATGCGCCGACCGGTCGTCGAGCCCCGACGCATCGCCCGCCGAGATCCTCGCCTCCCGCAGTGCCGGTGAGACGTGGCTCCGGCAGGATCGTCTCCCGGAGGCGCGCGCCGAGTTCGAGCGGCTCATCGGGATGGCGCCGACTGAAGCCGCAGGCTACGCCGGGTTGGGACTCGTCGCGCTCAGGGACGGCGATCTGGACGAGGCGGAGCGCCGGCTGGAGCAGGCCAGGGACCGCAGCCTCGGCGACGACGCGCTCGAGATCGAGCTCGCGCTGGCCCGGCTCAGGTGGGAGGCCCGGGACGTCACCTCGGCCCGCGAACGCCTGGACCGGCTGATCGCGCGCGATTCGAGCCACACCCGTGCCATCTGGATGCGGGCGCTGCTGGAACGCGACGAGGTCGGGCCGGAATCGGAGCTGTGGCGTGATCTCCTGCGCCGCGCAGTGGCGACCGAGCCGGGCAACCTGGCCGCCCGCGTCGAGCTCATCGGAGCGAGCCTCGGGGTGGCCGGTGGGGGGGTGGCGGCCGACGCCTCTCTCGGCGGCGCGCTCGCTCATCTCGACACCCTGCGGCAACTGGCGCCCGATCCGCCACCGGAGGCTCGCGCGTCGTACCGGGAGACCGAGGACGCGGCACGGGGGGCCGATCCGGCGGCCGCACGGGCCGCATTCGCGGCATTTCGGCGCTATTTCGAAGTGACGGGGCCGTATCAGGCCGATCTCGAGGCCTTGCGACCGCCCCCGGGCCGCCTGGTCGGGATTCCGCGGCTGGATTTCAGCTTCATGGTCTCCCTCCGCGTGCAGGACGAAGAAGCCGTGCTCCAGGCGCTTCGCTTTTCGGACGGCACGGACCTGGCCGGTCTGGCGGTCCGCGACGACCGCTCCGGGACGGGTCCGCCGACCGCGTTCGCCGTCGGGGATGTGGATCTGGATGGAGACGAGGACCTGTTCCGGGCCGCGGACGGGCGCGGAGTCTGGCTTCGGCTGGAGCTCGGGCGCTTCGTCGAGGCGTCGGAGACAGTCGTGACGGATCCGGCGGCCGACGCCGTATTCGGCGATCTGGACGACGACGGTCGCCTGGATCTGTTCGTGGCGGGGGCGACATCGGAGGTGCATCTCCAGGGCGCCGACGGGACCTTCGACCGTCGGGTCCTGTCGGCCGAGCCCGGTCGGGCGGCGGCGACGCGCGTGGTCCTCGCGGATCTCGACCTCGACGGGGACCTGGACGCGTTCGAGACGGCTCCGGGCCCGAACCGGTTCTATCGAAACAACGGCGACGGGACGTTCACCGAGCTCGCCGACCAGGCGGGGCTCGCCGGACCCGCCGACGCCGACACCCGGGATGCCGCCGTGGGCGACCTCGACGACGACGGGGATCTCGACCTCGTCCTGGCGGAGGGACCGGGAGGGATCCGACTGCTGTCCAACCTGCGCCAGGGCCGTTTCGAGGACGTGACCCGGGCGGTCGGGCTGGCCGGGGCCGGCGCCGCGACCGCCATCGAGACGGGTGACATCGACAACGACGGCCGGCTCGACCTCCTCGTGGCCGGTCCGCCCGGGACCCGCGTCTTCCGGGGCACGCCGTCCGGGACCTTCGAGCCCGTCCCGGTCCCGGAGTCGGACGCCGCGGGACTCGTCGCCGAGGACGCCGACCTGATCGACTTCGACAACGATGGCCGGCTCGACCTCGTCGTCGCGGGCCGGGGGTCCGGATCGGGCGGTCTCGTCCTGTGGCGAAACCGGGGCGCGGAGGGGTTCGAGAGCGGCAGCCGGTTCCTCCCCACGGTTCCGGAGCACGTCACGAGGGTGCGGTCGACCGACTACAACGACGACGGGGATCCGGATCTCCTCCTCCTCGACGCGGGGGGCGGGGTGCGGCTGCTCCGGAACGACGGCGGCAACGCGAATCACTACATCCGTATCGCGATGGTCGGCCTCGGGGAAGGGAGCCGAAAGAACAACAGGTTCGGGATCGGGGCCCGGCTGGAAGTGCGCGCCGGCGACCTTCTCCAGACCCTGACAGTGACCGATCCGACCGTCCTGGTGGGTCTCGATGGCCACCTCAAGGCCGACGTCATCCGCGTGTCGTGGCCCAACGGTGTCATCCAGGATCTCTTCTTTCCGGGCACGGACCAGGATCTGATCGAGCGGCAGAGCCTCAAGGGCTCCTGCCCGCTGCTGTACGTGTGGGACGGTGAAGGGTTCGAGTTCGTGGGGGACGTGATGTGGAAGAGCGCGCTCGGGATGCCGCTCGGGATCCTGGGCGGGGCAGGGGGCCCGAGCGCGTACGCCCCGGGCCACCCGTCGCAGGAATACCGCCGACTCCCCGACGGGGTCCTCGCGCCGCGCGGGGGCGAGCTCGTCGTCCAGCTGACCGAGGAACTGTGGGAGACGATCTACGTCGATGACGTCGACCTGGTCGCCGTCGACCACCCGGACTCGATCGACGTGTTCGTGGACGAGCGGTTCGTGCCGCCGGCCCCGACCGCGCTCGATCTGAGACGCGTGGGCCAGCGGCTGCGTCCGGTATCGGCCGTGGACGGGCGGGGCGTGGATCACCGGTCGGCCCTCGCCGCGAGGGATTTCGACTACGTCTCGAATCTGCGTCCGGGACGATACCAGGGCATCGCCGAGCCGCACGAGCTCATCCTCGATCTCGGCCCGCGCGCCGCGAGCGGTGATGTCGCCCTGTACCTGACCGGCTGGGTGTTCCCGACGGACGCGAGCATCAACACCGCGATGTCGCAGAGCGAGGTGGCTCGCGCCCGGTTCCCGGCCCTCGACGCGATCGGGCCGGGTGGGGCCTGGGTCCCGATCGTGCCCGACCTCGGGATTCCATCGGGGAAGGACAAGACCGTCGTCGCGGATCTGTCGGGCAGATTCCCCACCGCGGACCGACGGGTTCGCATCCGCACCAATCTCATGGTGTACTGGGATGAGGTCTTCTTCACCGTGGGGCCGACCCGTCCCGCCGACGGCGAGGCCCGGGTGACGGTGCTGCCGCCGACGACCGCGGATCTCCACTACCGCGGCTTCTCGCGCGAGTACCGGAAGGGCGGGCCCCACGGCCCGCACTGGTTCGACTACGACTCGGTCGAGACGGCGTCCCGTTGGCGGGATCTGACGGGCTCGTACACCCGGTACGGCGACGTCACGCCGCTCCTGGCGGCGGGCGACGACATGTACGTGATCGCGAATGCGGGAGACGAGATCACGATCCGTTTCGCCGCCGCGGCCCTCCCCGCGCTGCCCGACGGGTGGCGCCGGACCTTCCTCATCTACACGGACGGCTGGGTCAAGGACGGCGACCTCAATACGGCGACGGGGGATCGGGTCGAGCCTCTGCCGTTCCGGGGTCAGACCCGATATCCCTACGGGGATGAGCAGGCCTATCCGTCCGACGAGC
>Ga0302046_10001776_pt1 | contig 20197 bp, 19 predicted proteins | sample RVTome_11_FD_200261 | JGI IMG/M metagenome (GOLD analysis project Ga0302046, IMG submission 200261) | Soil microbial communities from uranium-contaminated site in the Upper Colorado River Basin, Wyoming, United States - RVT147D111 (version 2) ...
TGCCCTCCCAGTCGGGCAGCGTGCCCCAGCCCTCGTCTCAGTGCGAGGCCGCGATCCTCACGTCGGGGGGCGGGTCATTCCTGACGAGCAGAGGCGGGTCTATTCTGGCGAGCGCTGAAGGGTATCACGCCTCGCCGCTGAAAAGCAACGCGAGACGCTAGCTAGGCGGCTTTTCTCAATCCCTACTGCGTGAGTCCTTTTCTTCCGCCCTCCTATCGGCTCTAATGGGGGCAATCCCCGACCGAAAAGGAGGCCAGCATGCGAAGGACTGAGCTTGCCATTGTCGCGGCTGTGATTGCCGTTCCCACTTGGGCCAGTGGCCCATGTGAGAACATTGGCGATTGTGCTGATTGGGTCGTTGTTACGGCAGGTGTTACGTGCAGCGAAGTGGTTCCGTGGCCATGCGAGGATGGCTCCGGCCGAGGTCGTGCGGTTTGCGATTCGGGGAGCGGCTCAGCAGCAGATAACGAGGGCGGAGTCATCTCGTACAGACGGCGGATACCTATTTCCGACGGCGGTCAAGGCTGTGGCGGAACCGCTGGTTTCAGGACCGAGATCGTTCGCTGGACGGAGGGCGCTGAGGAGGTCATTGCCTACGTGGATGATCGATGCGACAACTGTGCTGGAACCGGTAGGAAACAAGCGGTTCCGAGAGGGCTCACGTTCGACGAGGAAAACGGGAGACTCTACTTCGCGTTTCACTCGACCTGCCAGGGCGTCTCTTCAGTATGTGGCGGCGCGCCAAGTGACCAGACTACCAGTGCTGGTAGGTTGATACGCTTCGATAGCTTCACCACTCAGCTCGAGATTCTTCAATCGTACACGCCGCCTTCCGGCCCTATCTCTTTTCTCGTGCCCTACACGCCCGAGGGGTTTCAGTTCGCCGACTGGTTCGACACGTACTACGGCGACCTCGCGACGGTCGGCGACTGGTCGCAGCTCCACCCGTTGCAGTGCAGCTATCCGGCGAGTCCGCCGAGTGTCGGGGACTACCTAACGGTGGCCGACCCCCTGGCGACGCCGTCGCCGGGCCACGGTCGCTACTACGTGACGGCGGTCAACTACCAGGGCGAGCGGCGATACGGTAGGAAGCGCACGGGAGGTGTCACCAGTGGACGAGACCTGGCGTTGCTGCCGCCGTGCGTGGAGTGGGCGCAGAGTGAGAATCGACAATGAGCCATGCTGCACCGCGGCTGACCACGCCCTGCCCGATTTGCGGGGAGAAGCTCCTAAGGACGACCCACGATCAGACGAGAAGCGCCGAGAGTTTCGACGAGCTCTATGAGTGCGATCGCTGCGGGGCGTTCACTTTTGAACAGGGCAAGAAACTCCCACGCTCCCTTGATTCCTATCGCCACCTAGTAAGCGCGTTCGTCTACCGCGAAAACAGAAGGAAGAACAGGCCGGCGTTTTTCGCGAAGGACTTCACGGCGTCAGGCTGGATAGAGCGTTTTCAGCGGATGGGATTCCCTGAAACCGTTGCTGAGAAAACCGACGCTTCGTTGGTCGAACTTGAACGTAGAGCGCCCATTGGCTCCGACACAACGCCCAAAGACGCCATGCAAGAAAGCAACTTCGTTTCGGCGGTTGCTGCGAGGAACATGCGGGAGCTCAATGATTTGTGGCGCCTTCTCCTCGACCGCGAGTTTGTAGAGCCGCGGTCCGGTCGGATTACTGCCAAAGGATACGAACACTTGGAGAAGATAACACGGTCGCCCCGTCATTCGGACTCTGCCTTTGTTGCTCTTTGGTATGACGACACCACTGCAGATTGCCGACTGGCGATCGCTTCGGCTATCGAGCACTGCGGCTACTCAGCAATAATCATGAATCAGATTCAGTTCAGCGATTTCATAATGAACCAGATCATCGCCTCGATCCGGAGATCCAGATTCCTTGTGGCAGACTTTACTGCCCTTCCCGAGAGTGACGACCAGCGGCATCCCAAGGTCCGGGGCGGATCGCGCGGCGGTGTCTACTGGGAAGCAGGCATGGCCTACGGGCTCGGCCTGCCAGTTCTCCACACCTGCCGTGACGACACTGACTCCAGGCGAAGGACTCATTTCGACATTGACCAATACAACACGATGTTCTGGACCGACGGCGAGGATCTGATCCCAGGAATCCGTCCAGGTACACCCGACAATCCGCGGCTCGCGGAGCGTCTTGCGGCGCTAATCCTCGCAGAAGTCGGGCAGGGTCCGATTCAACCCAGGGTTCCGGGGGTAGTTGTTTGAGCGAGCGTCGTCGGTCGGACACCATGTCCGACTTTACTGCCGTCAGGACCGTCCAGGAGTGTCACGGGGGCGTGCCAGGGGGTCGAAAAAGATCGGGGCGGCGTCAGGGATCGCGTCTGCCAGTCACGCGCTCTCCCAGCTGAGCTACAGCCCCAAACCGTCGCGAGCGCGGTCAAGCTACCTGAGGCTCCACGGGCCGTCAAGGCGGGGCCGGAGCGCTGCCTGCGGCTATGATAGGCGGCGCACGAGCGCTCGAAGCGATCGGCACGGGATGCGGAAGCGGACGAGGCCCGGTGGCCTCCCTGGTCTTCAAAACCAGCTTGTCGGGCGGTTACGCCGTCCGGGGTGGGTTCGACTCCCACGCGCTTCCGCCAGACGTTGACCGCGGCGGCAAAAGCCGCCGATGACTCCCCTTATACTACGGCGTCCGTCGGTTGTACGAGGAAGCCGTGCCCATCGCCCTGGCCATTCACGGCGGAGCCTGGAACATCCCGGACGACGCGGTCGAGGCCCACGTCGCTGGAATCTCCGTGGTGCTCGACGCGGTGTGGCCCGCCCTGGAACGCGGCGGGGACGCGCTCGACGTGGTGGAGACCGCCGTGCGCCTGCTCGAGGACGACTCCACCTTCAACGCCGGTCGCGGCTCGCACCTCAACAGCGCGGGCCGTCTGGAGATGGATGCCTCCATCATGAGCGGCACGCGTCTCGAAGCAGGTGCGGTCGCCGCCGTTCAAGGCGTGCGCCATCCGGTCACCCTCGCACGAAGGGTGATGGAACGCTCGCCCCACGTTTTCCTGGTCGGCGAGGGCGCCCGCCGCTTCGCGAGACGTGTCGACGTCGAGCTGTGCCGGACGCCCGAACTCCTCGTGGGGCGCGAGCTCGAACGCTACCGCAGGATTCGGCGTGGAGAGGTCGAGCTCGTCGACCTCGAGTTTCGCGCGGAGCACGAGCCTCGGGAAGGCCCGATGGGAACGGTTGGCGCGGTGGCGCGGGATCGCCGCGGCCACGTGGCGGCGGCAACCTCGACCGGCGGCACGCAGGACAAGGCGCCCGGGCGGGCAGGCGATACGGGAGTGATCGGTGCGGGGACCTATGCCGACGACCGGCTGGGCGCCGCTTCGTGCACCGGATGGGGCGAGGGCATTCTCCGCGTGGCGCTGGCCAAGACCGCGCTCGACCTCCTGGCCCGAGGCGCGGATCCCGGTCGGGCCGCCGGCCTCTCCGTGCGTCGCCTGCGTCGCGTCGACGGCCGCGGTGGCCTGATCCTCGTCGATCGCCGTGGCCGCGTCGCAGCGGCCTTCAACACACCGCGCATGGCCCGCGGTCTCGCCGACGGCAGCGCAAAGCCCCGCGCGCTGGTGGATCGCGTGACACGGGCGTGAGGATCCCTCGCTGGCTGGCGTGGGGCATCGTGGTGCTCGCGCTGTTCACCTCAGGGCTCCTGCGGCAGTTCCACGCGGACATACCGACCTCGCCGTACGTCTCGCCCGCCGCGGGGAGCCTGCTGTTCGCCGCCATCTTGATCCTGCTGCTCGTGGCCGCCCGCGAGCATCGACTCGGTGCATCCCGAGGTCCGGGCGTCCGCATGGGGAGCATCACCCCCCTGCTCCTGATGCTGCTCGGCGAGAAGTGGATCTCGCTGACGCTGTACAACCCGGCGTTCTACTGGATCGGCGGCGGCGACGACCCGCTCCCCCTGGCCGATGCTCACTATCGTGCGTTCTCGGGGGCCGGGCTGCTTGCGGCCGTGCTGCTCCTGGCACGGTTCGCCACCCCCACGGCGCGCCAGGTCTGGAAGCGGGCCCGACTCGGGTTGTGGTGGTGGGCTGCCGCGGGCACGGCGACCGCCGTCCTCTCGACCTATGCGGTCCTGGGGGGATTGGCCGCGGCGACGGGGGGCGAACCGTGGCTGGCGTGGCCCACGGTGGATGCGCTGTTCGGATGGACGATCGTCGGGCAGGGCCTGCGCGCGTTCGCGGAGGAGGCCTATTTTCGCGGACTGCTGCTCTTCGAGTTGCTCCGCCTGGCCCCGAGACTCGGACTGCGCTCGCTGGTCGCGCGGCGCTGGACTGCGCTGCTGCTGACGTCGATGCTGTTCGGGATGGAGCACGTGGCCGTGGGGCCGTCCTTCGATGTCGCCATCCGGGAGCTGGTATTCACGATCTCTCTCGGACTGCTGCTGGGCATCGTCGTGGTAGTGGGCTCCAACCTGCACTACGCCGCGGGGCTTCATGCCTGGATCAACTGGCTGCTCCTGGGCGCGGTTCCCAGGTTCCTCGATCCTGCCGGCGAGTCGCTGCTGCCCCCGGGAACCTACATCGGGATCAGCATGGCGCTGGGGTTCGTCGTGCTGTTCCTGACCGTGGGCGCCGGGAGCCGGCGGAAGTAGTCGCGGGCGTCGCGCGCCAGGTCACACGGATCGGCGGAAAGCGATCAGGATCGGCCGTCGTCGGAGGCCCGACCGGCAGCGACCGAAGAAAGCTCGGCGAGCACATCCTCCTGGCCCGCCTTGACCAGCCGTGCGACCTCGCGCACGAGCTCGGCGATGCGCGCCGCAGACTCCTCGATGATCTCGGCGGTCTTGAGGACCTTGGGGGTGGTGTCCGGATACCCTCGGAGCAGTTGCGCCCGTCCCATGACGGCCGTCAGGGGGTTGTTGATCTTGTGGCTGATCTCCGACAGCGAGCGGAAGATCTCCTCGAGCTGCCGGAGCTGTAGCGCCGCATTCGGGTCCTGGGTTTCGGTTCGGGCATCGATCGGCCCGGGAAGCTCGAGGCGCGCTCCGGAAGAATCAGGCATCTCCCCTCCTCGTCTCAGTTGAAGCACAAGAACTTGGACATCCGGCGGACGAAGTCCGCCGTGGAGACTCGCTCCGGCACGCAACGTCCCACGGACAGGGCGGGATGGCTCCGACCGGCGAGCTCCGCCGTGACCTGGACGGCGACGCACTCCATTTCGTGTTCCAGATCCCGGGCGCTCAGGGATCGGAGTCCGGCTCCGAGGGTCGCTGCTCGCCTGGAAACTTCCATAGCCTTACCCCGTAGAATGGATGTACGTCTTGAGTTCTTTAGCAATATATGAACCACGATAGGCATGTTCAACCGGGCGCGAGGGCAAGCCGGTTCGGGACCCCGTGACCGTCCCGGAACGACAATCCGTGGCGCTCGACGCCCATCGGCCGGACAATCCGTGGCATGGGAGGGCGCCCCGCGAGGGTTCTCCTCGTCCAGGAGACGAGCCCGAGCGTCTCACTGTGGGAGGGACCCGGGCGGCGAGGTAGCCGGCTTGGGAGGTCGTCGGGTGCCGACACCCACGGACGAACAACTCGTGCTGGCGCTCGGTGCCGGAGACACCGACTCGCTCGGCCTGCTCGTGGCGCGCTGGGAGCGCCCGCTGTACGGCTTCGCCTATCGCCTGCTCGCCACACCCGAGGATGCGCGGGACATCTGCCAGGAGACGTTCCTGCGGGTGCTGGAGAAGGCGAACCGTTTCCACAAGGATGCCCGTTTCTCGACCTGGATGTACCAGATCGCGCTCAATCTGTGCCGCGACCACCTGCGCAAGAAGCGGCGCTGGGGTCTGCTGCTGGCCGAGGGCCGGTCGCCCGCGGACGACGTGCAGGATTTCGACCGCTTCGCATCCCAGCACGACCCGGCGGAGGACGTCGAGCGTCGAGAGACGCGCGAGTTCGTGTCGCGGGCTCTCCGACAGATTCCGTCGGAGCAGCGCGAGGTCCTGATTCTCAAAGAGTTCGAAGGACTCCGGTTCAGGGAGATCGCGGAGATACTCGGGTGCCCCGAGAGCACCGTCAAGTCCCGGATGTACCACGGTCTGTCCGTTCTGAGGACCGTTCTGGCCCGGGAAGGGGTCCGGAGTCCATAAGGAGCGCAGCCATGTCGTGCGAACACTGGAACGAATCCCTGGTCTCGCGGCTGTACGCCGAGCTCGGTCCCGCCGAGGACGAGCGCCTGTCACGCCACCTCGAGAGCTGCAGGCGATGTCGTGGCGTGCTCGAGGAGCTCGCCGCTACGCGGACTCGTCTCCACGATGCGCAGCCGATCACGCCGTCGACTCCGCGCGTCGTGGTCCTGAGTCCTCGGCCGGCGTTGCCGAGATACCTCGCCTTCGCTGCGGGGATCGCGTGCGGGGCCATCCTGCTCGCGGCCGGCGTCTACGCGGGCCGGACCCTGATCACGCCCCGGCATCCGATCGCGGGCGCGTCGCTTCACGACCCGCCCGTCGTCGCTCAGCCGGCCTCCGCGGACCGCGAGACGATCGAGGCTTTGCGGCAACGCCTCGACGAGCAGGAGCGCCTGATCCGGACGCTGGCCGCCCCACCGGCGGGGCCACGGTCGACCTTGACGCGTCAGGAGTACGAGGCGGCGCTGGCGAACCTGCGCGATGACCTCGATCGCCGGCAGGCCGACCACGAGCAGTTCCTGTTCGACGAGCTGCGCGGCGTCGAGGCGCGCACCGGCGCGCGGATCGGGGAGACCCAGGAGTGGCTGAACCTGGTGATGCTCGCCAGCGACCCACGGGTGAACGCCCAGTGAATCGCCGGCGCCGTCACGAGCCCTTCCCGGAGCTAGTCGGCGACCACGCCGAGATCGGCAAGGTGGTCGCCCGCCGCGGGAGCGACGGACGGGCCGAGGTCGGTGAACGTCGTGTTGACGGACCGTGAAGCCGTGCGATACGCCTCGACCGCTTCCTTCTCGCGCGCCAGAGCTTCGAGCACGCGACCGGTGTAATAGGCGGTCGTGCCGTCGCCGATCCCCGCGCGCTTGCCCCACCGCACCCGGCGCCACGTGTCGAGCGCGGCGGCCGCGCGTCCGGCATCCTCGAGCAGGAGCGCGAGGTTGGCCAGGGCGGTCGCGCGCCGTTCGGGGACCCCCGCCGCTCCGTCGGAGCTGGCCCACGCGGCGATCCATGCTCCCTCCGCCCCCGCCCGCTGCGCTGGGGGAAGCAGCACGGGCGACTCGACGCCCGCGAGCTCGACGGCCCGCCGTTGACCCCCGACCGACTCGATCTCGAGCGCCACCGGACCCGGCGCGGGCAGAGCGGAGATCATCCGCCGCGCCTCGGCGGCTCCGCCGACCGCTCGCGACCCCACCGCCACGATCCGATCGCCCGGACGGAGGGTGGACGCCGCCGGTCCACCCGCCGTAACCACCGCGACGAGCGCGGGGCCTGAAACATCGCTGTCGACGAGCAGCGCCCCGATGCCGGTCTCGCGCCACGACGGCCTCAGGAGATCGAGGTCGGAGTCGTTCACGGCATGCACCGTTCCGAGCACCGGGCTGTGGAGCAGCCAGCGCTCGGCCGACCTCCCGGTGACCGGGGGCAGGATCGCGACGGCGAGATCGGCGTCCGGCGGCAGGGGGAAGCGCTCCCACGCCTTCGGGTCGGCGAGGTCGGATCCCTCCGGCTCCGCGCGGCCGAGGTCGTTGAGCTTGGCGGCGAACGCCCGCAGTCCCGGCGGCCAGTCCCCTGCCCCGACCAGTACCACGTTCGGCCGGGGCTCGATCTCGACTTCGACGACACCCTCGAGCGGAAACGACTCTTTCGAGCGCCACAGGGTTCGGCCGCGCGCGACGACGCCGAGCGTGGCCTCGCCCGGACAAACCTGAAGCTCCTCGACCGGTGCGTGGGCCATGGGCTGGCCGTCGACCTCCACGGCCGCCCCCTCGGGCACGCCGCGCAGGACGAGGCGCGATCGCGCCGGCTCGAGCACGATCGGCTCGTAGACGATCGGACTGTGGTCCGCGAGATCGACGGTCACGATCTCTTCGCGAACGGCACTGCGATAGCAAGGCTTGGTGAGGCCGAAGCTGTGCTCCCCGAGGGACAGGTTCTCAAGGGTCAGCTCCCCCACCCCGGGAGCGGCGGACCCTTCGGGCAGCGCGGTCTCGCCGACGCCCACCCCGTCCACGGCGACCCGCACTCCTTCGGGACGCGTGCGGATGACGACCGTTCGCGCGTTGGGAACGAGCTGCAGGCGAAGGGGAACCGTGCCGCCCGCCGCGACCTCCACGGACCGCTCCTCGGGATCGAATCCCGGCCGGTCGGCCCGCAGCACGCGGTTTCCCGCCAGGAGTCGCAGCGCGCCGTCGGCCGGCACGACGACCTCGAGACCGTCGGCCAGCACCCGCGCGTCGGGCGGCTCCACGGTCAACGCCACCGATCCGACGAGCGTATCGCGGACCTTCGTGAAACGCGCCATGGCCTTCGGGGGCGTGAGGCTGTCCTCGGGAGTGTACGCGGGGAGCAGGAGCAGCAGCTCGCGATAGTCGTTCTCCGCGCCGTCCAGATCGCCGTAGGACACGTGCGCCTGACTCCGCAGGATGAGCGCGGCTATGCGGTCCTCGCGGGTCAGGCGCGGATCCGCCATCAAGGCTTCGATGGAGCTCAGCGCCTTCTCGAATCGCAGGGCCGCGAGATCCTGCCGCGCTTCCTCGAGAGCCGAGGACGGCGAGGGCCCCTCGGCGCCGTCCTGCGCGCCGATCGCGAGGCCCACCAAGCCGAGCCACAGGACGAACAGCCACGCCACTCGCGGGCTCACGGAACCCTCACCACGGTCGCCGCGGAATCGTCGAACAGGTCGAGCGAGCCGTCGGCCCCGAGCGCCAGCGCCGTCGGGCGCTCGACGCCCACCGCCGAGAGTGGGAGCCGCGCGCGCACCTGGCCCTCCCGACCCAGCACCACGACCTGAAGCCCGCGGCCGTCGATGAGCGCGACCTGCCCGGCCGCGTCGACCGCCAGGCCCACGCCCTTCGCGAACGTCGACTCCGCGTAGACCTCGGCGGCGCCGGACGCGCCGATCGCGACCAGACGGGCTCCGCGGACGTCCAGTCCCACGATCCGTTGTCCGTCCCACACCACGTCCTGAAGCCGCACCTCGCGATCCTCCCACATCACCTCGGGCTCGGTACCCGCGGGATCGAGACGGGCCACGCGCCCGCCCTTGCGGTCGAGCATCCACACCCCGCCGCTCGCATCGACCGCGATCGCGGACACTGGGGCCATGGGGCCCTGCGTGCCCACCGCTCGGACCTCCCCCCCTTCGAGCCGGTAGACCTGGGTTCCTGCGGCGACGAACAACCGGCCGAACGGATCGACGCACGCGGCCTGGACATCGTCGAGCGTCCATTTCGCGGCGGGACGACCGGTCGAGTCCAGCCGGCTCACCGTTCCCGACTTGCGGTCCGCGACGAGCCAGCCCCCGCCCGGAAGTCGATCGAAGCCCACCCAACCGCGGCCGATGGCGACTCGCTGGGCCGACGACGGCCTCCACCCGCTCGCCCCCTCCTGCTCTCGCAGCACGCCGCGCACCGCGAGCTCCCGCAAGTCGGCGGCTCCCGTGTCCGGAGGAGCGCCGCGATCGGCGGACTCCTGCAGCCAGACCGCGGCGCTGCCGAACAGGCCGGAGCGCATCAGGAGCCGTCCGAGCCGGACCGCGGAGCGGGCCGCCGCCTCGTCCTGGTTCGCATCCAGGAAAACGCGCTCAAACCCACCGACGGCGCGCGTGGCTCGACCCTCGATGTCGTCGAGCCACACCAGGCAGTAGCGTGCACGAGCCGCCCACGCCCCGGCGCCGGCGTCCGTGGCGATCGCGAGCAGCTCCACGCGCGCGCGCTCGGCGTCCCGCGACGCGAGCGGCTCCAGGTAGAGCAGCGCCGTGCGGAGCCGCGCCTCGCTCGCCCGGTCGCCGCGCGCGTGGCGTTCGCGGAGCTCGGCGAGCAGGGCCAGCGCGCGCTGCACCGCTTGCTCCGAGACCCTGCCGAGCTCTTCGGGCCACTGCGCGACGCCCTCGAGGTCCACGAGATCGAGCAGGGCGTCGTCGGCCAGCGGTCCGCCGGGGTCGAGATCGATGACGCGTCTCAGCGCCGGGCCCGCCTGGGCGGACCCCTCGGCTGCGAGCCGGCGGGCGATGCGGTATTCGCGCTCCGCGGCCTCGGGATCGGCCGAGTGGGCCGCCGTCGTCGCGACCGGCAGCGCCGCGAGAACGACCGCGGCCAGTACCCCGAGCCTGCTCATCGCGGCGCGCCCGCGAACGAGAACCGCAGCGGCTCCTGCTTCCCCGGCGCGATGGTCACCGACTGTTCACGCGTCTCGCCGGTCGGCACGAACTCGACCCGCAGCTCGTAGGCTCCGGCGGCGAGCTTCTTCTCGAGCGGCGTCGTGTCGATCAGCGACCAGCGCCCCCCGCTGCGCCGCAGATAGACCTTGCAGTTCGACGGGAACGCCTGCACGGTCAAGGTGCCGAGCGCCGGGAGAGGCATCTCGGGCGTCACGGACTCGCCCGCCTTGACGTCGACATCGGTCGTGACGTCGATCCAGTACTTCTCGTTCACGGCGCGGACCGCGTGCCGGCCGGCGGTCAGCTCGAGGCCGGCCCCGGCGCCCTCTTTTCGCTCCCCGTCCACGTAGAACACGACCGGTGTCGGGGTCTCGGGGAGCAGCAGGCGACCGACAGGAATGGGGTCGAGGGTGAGCTCGGCCACGGCGGTCCGCACGTCACGCGGCGTCGATCCGGACGGAAGGCGCACCGCCTGCGGGTAGAAGCCCGGTGCGGCGACCTGGACCTCGTTGTCGCGGCACAGGTCCAGCACCAGCCGCGCGGGTGCGAGCCCGGCCTCTCCTTGGTTGACGCGCACCTGGGCCCCGGCGATGCCGGGGTCGACCTCGACTTCCACCTCCAGCGGCTCGGTGAGCAACACCACCTCGCCCCCCGCATCCTCGGGCACCAAGGAGTGCTCGACGACCCGGCAACCGATCGTGGTGGAAAGCACGGCCCCTGGGGCCGTGAAGCGCGCGACGCCGGATTCGATCGGCGCCCCGTCGATCGTCACTGCAAGACCGGGAGGCTCCGTTCGGACGCGCGCCTCGAGCACGACGGGCGGCGGCGCGGGCGATAGACGGCCGACGAGCCCGCGCAGCGGCTCGCGAAACTGCAACGCGGCTGCGGCGGCGAGCACGAGGAGCGCCGCGGCTCCGGCGATGAGCGGCAGTCGCGGCGCCTTCCGGCGCACGGGTGGCGGTGGAATCCGGTTCTCGGGTGCAGGCCGGGGGCCCTCGCCCGATGCGATGCTCGCGCTGGGCGATGGGGCACGGGGAGACTCCGAGACCTTGGCGGCCTCGCGTAATTCCGCGGCGAATTCGGCCCCGGTCGAGTGGCGGCTTTCGAGGCGCTTGGACAGCGCCTTCTTCAGGAACCCGGCAAGCGGCGCGGAGACCCGCAGGCCCGCGCTCGCAGCGTCGCTCGGCGGCTCGTTGACGATGCGGTACAGCACCGACGAGACCGTCTCGCCCGCGAACGGCTTGACCCCGGTCCACAGTTCGTACAGCACGATCGCGAGCGAGAACAGATCGGAGCGGCCGTCGATCGGCTCGCCGCGCACCTGCTCGGGGGACATGTAGTTCGGCGTTCCGACCAGGCTCCCGTCCTGCGTGAGGTCGGCGTGCGGCCCCTTGGCGAGGCCGAAGTCCATGATCTTGGCGCCGGTCGCCCCGACCCGCAGGATGTTCGCCGGCTTGATGTCGCGATGGACGATGCCCGCGCGGTGCGCGTAGTCCAGTGTCTCGGCGGCGCACGCGACGATCTCCGCGGCCGTGCGTGCCGGAAGCAGAGCCTCGGGCCGGCAGAACGCATCGAGCGTCTCGCCCTCGACGTACTCCATCGCGAGATAGGGCACGCCGTTCTCCTCCCCGGCGTCGAAGATCGCCACGATCCCCGGGTGGAGGAGCTTCCCGGCGGCTCGCACTTCGGCCAGGAAGCGGTCGCGGGCGCCCTTGCGATCCTCGGCCGGCAAGGAGGAGAAGATGTGGATGGTCTTGATGGCGACCCTGCGGTCGATCTCGGGATCGTGTGCGAGGAACACACGCCCCATGCTGCCTCGGCCCAGCTCTCTCTCGATGCGGTACCGGCCCACTCGTTCCGCGCGCATGGTCGGGGGCTGATCCTGGGAGCCCGTCCGAGTCATCCCGGTGGCAGCGGTAGCGCGGCGCAGCCAGGATCCGGCCCCGGCCCGCAGCGGCGCCGCCGCACCGGGTGCCGCGCCGCCGCGACCGACGAGGAGGGTCCGGCGAGCATCCAGGACTGGAAAAGGCTCATTGACAGGCTTTCTCTCTCCATCGCCCCCCGGGCGGAGGCGCCGCTAAGGTAAACTCCACCCCCTGCAGTGTCAATCCGCGTCATCGGCCCCGGTGCGGAGATGACGGCACGCCTCGGCCAGGCTCGACTCGTCGACCTCTCGCGTCACGTCCGGGCCGCGAGGCATGGTGCCGATCCGCGCCGGGAGGGCGTAGCGGTTCCGGCCCGCACGCGACTTCTTGTCGTGGCGAGCCGCGGCCACGACATCCTCGAGCCCGAGGTCCCCGGGCCACCCCACGGGAAGTCCGAAGCTCTGCAGGACGCGCCTCAGGCGCTCGACGCCAACCGCCGGAAAACCCGTCGCCGCGATGGCGAGGTGTCCCTCGACCATCATGCCGATCGCGACGGCGTCGCCATGCGAGATGCCGTAACCGGATGCCGCCTCGATCGCGTGCGCGACCGTGTGGCCGAAGTTCAGGACCACGCGACGGCCCGCTTCGCGCTCGTCCCGCGCCACGACCCGTGCCTTGATCCGCAGGCTGCGTGCGATGGCGTCCTGCACGGCGGTGGGATCGCGTCGCACGAGCGCCGGCGCCGAATCCTCGAGCCATCGAAACAACTCGACGTCGGCGATGACGGCCGACTTCACCACCTCGGCGAAGCCGCCGCGGAAGTCGGCGTCGGGCAACGTCGCCAGGGTCGCCACGTCGGCGTAGATCGCCCGGGGGGCGTGGAATGCACCCACGAGGTTCTTTCCCCCGGGGAGATCGACGCCCGTCTTTCCTCCCAGCGCGGCATCGCACATCGCCAGGACCGTGGTGGGGGCCTGCACGACCGGGATCCCGCGGTGCCAGGTCGCGGCGGTGAATCCGGCGAGGTCCCCGGTGACCCCGCCCCCGACCGCGACGATGGCCGCGTCACGACCGATGCCGAGCCGGAACAGGCGATCCTCGAGATCCGCCTTGGTCTCGCGCGTCTTGTGGGCCTCGCCGGCGGGAAAGGTCTCGAGGTGCGCCTCGACGCCGCCCCGCACGAGTCGGCGGAGCAGCGGAGCGGCATACAGGGGCGCGACGTTCGAGTCGGAGATCACGACCAGCGGTCGTCCCGGAGGGCGCGCCACCAAGTCCTCGACCAGTCGATCGAGAGCACCCCGACCCACGCGCACCCAGCACGTGCGAGTGGATGCACCGCGCGTCCGAACCTCGAATTCCACGAGCGGCGGAAGCACGCGCCTCTGGGAATCCGTGCGACCCTCGCGAACGCCTACGAAGGCCGGGCGCTCGGACCGTCGGGTCGCCGATCGAGCTCGTCGAGGTAGTCCTCGACGAGCCTGCGCTGAGCGGAATCGTCCAGGTTCCTCGCGAGAAGGCGTTCGGCGACGAGGATCGAGAGATCGGCCACCGCACCGCGAAGCTCGCCGCGGGCCTTGCGCATCTCGGCCTGGATCTGCGCTTCGGCCTGGGTCAGCAGCTTCTCGCGCTCCCGGCGCCCCTCCTCCACGATCTCCCCCTTGAGCCGTTCGGCGTCGCGCTGGCCCTCGGCCGCGGCCTCCGCCCGCTCGCGCCGGGCCTGGGCGACGAGAGCCCTGTGCTCCCCGAGCAGCTTGGCCGCCTCGTCGCGCTCGGCCCGCGCCTGATCGATGCTCTCGCGGATCGAGCGCTCGCGAGCCTCGATCGCCCCGAGCAACGGCTTCCAGGCGTACCGACCGAGAACGAACAGCAGGAAGCCGAAGGTCACGAACGTCCAGAACATCAGCCCAAAATCCGGGGTGATCAGGGCGGTGCTGTCGACCTCCTCCCCGCTCCCGAAGGCCAAGGACGAGGTCGCGAGCACCGTCGCGGACGTGACGACCGGGATTCTGCGCATCATCACTTGAAGGCGAGAATGATGCAGATCACGAGCGCGAACAGGGTCGCGCCCTCGATCAGGCCCGCGGCGATGATCATGGCGGTCTGGATCGTGCCGGCCGATTGCGGCTGCCTGGCGATGCCCTCCATGGCACTCGCGGCAAGGCGACCGATCCCCAGGCCGACGCCGATCACCGCCAATCCTGCGCCGATCCCACCGCCGATGAATGCAAGGCCCGAAGCTTCCATTGGGTTCCTCCTCCCGTGAACTCGCTCAGTGCGCCGGATGAACGGCCATACCGATGAACAATGCGGTCAGCATGGTGAAGATGAAGGCTTGAATCAACGCGACCAGGATCTCGAGCACGTCGATGAACAGGACGAACGGCACCGAGATGAAGGCCATCCAGGCGGATTTGAAGATGAAGATGATCGAGATCAGACTGATGATGATCACGTGACCGGCCGTCATGTTGGCGAACAGGCGGATGCACAGCGCGAACGGTCGCGAGAACATCCCCAGCACCTCGACGACGATCATGATGGGGAGCAGCCACACCGGCAGGCCGTGAGGGACCAGGTTCCTGAAGTGGCCGGCGACGCCGTACTGCCGGATCCCGGCGGATTGGGTCATCAGGAACGACATGATCGCCAGCGAGGCGGTCACCGAGATCGCGCCGGTGGCGCTCGCCATTCCCGGCACGAGACCGAGCAGGTTGCACGACAGGATGAAAAAGAACGTCGTGAGCAGAAAGCCGACGTAACGGTCGGCGTTCTTCGGGATGACCTTGCGGGCCACCTCGTCGCGAATGTACAGGATGAAGATCTCGAGCAGCGAGGCCATGCCGCGGGGTACGGGGTCCTTCGAGCGTCGGGCGATCACGAGCGACACCACGAGCAGGAGCGCGCTGGCGATCCACATCATCACGACGCTGCGGGTGATCGTGACGTCCCAGCCGAGGACGGGGAGGTGGAGGGGCCTCAGCTCTATCGTCGGCCCGAACGGAATCTCGATCACCGGACTATCGATGATGTGGTGCATGATGAGCGTGCCGGGGTCGAACGCCTCCTCGGCGTGCTCCGCCGCCTGAAGAGCGGCTTCAGTCTCGGGTACCGCGGTCATCCCGTCACCCCGCTGCCGACCCGCTGCCGCTCGTCACCGCCGTGCGCCCCGCCGCCGCCCGATCCGCGGGTGGCTCGATGCAGGAAGACGCCTTCCCACACCTGCAAGGCCACGAAGCTCACCGCGAACCCGCCCACGAATGCCCACAGCTGCGGGGCGCCCGCACCCGCCGCGAGCGCGGCGCCGGTGCCGAACGCGAGCAAGCGCGCCAGCATACCCGCAAGCAGCGCGACGACAAAGCTCCAGCTCGAGTCACCGTGCCGGGCGACGAGCCACGAGCCGCCGGCCACACCGATCGCGGCGGCCGAACCCCAACCCGCCACCGCCCACGCGAGCCCGCCTTCGCCGACGAGCCATGCGATCGACACCACCACCGCCCCCGCGGCGAGGCACAGCCTGACCGCGGACCGAGCGAACCGTGCCGTGCTCCCCGCGCTCACCGGTCCGCCCGCCCCATCGGAATGACCCTCCGCAAGAACGAGTAGAAGCCCACGACGATCCCCAGCAGCGATCCCACGACCAGAAGCCACGGACGCGTGCCCCAGCGCGAATCCAGCCAGTTACCCGCGAACACCCCGAGGAGGATCGGGACCACGAGTTCGAACCCGATGCCCGCGTACGACCACGGGGACGGCCCGCCTTGCGGCTCGTCCCCTTCGGACTCCCCCTGCCCCCCTTGTCGGCCGGGAGGGCGACGCCTTCGTCCTCGCTGCTCGCCTTGGTTCACTCTCCCGGCTCGCGCTCCCCAGGAACACCGGCACGGGCTCCTCGGGGCGGATTACTCTAGCAGGTCGGGTAAGAGGAATCACCCACCGAGAACGGGCAACTGCGCCAATTCGGCCAGCCTGATGAACGGCTGCGGATACAGTCCGATGGCCAGAGTGAAAACCAGCGCCACGATGAGCGCCACCCTCATGCCGGTCGGGACCGGCACCGGCCTCGCGTCGCCGGCGGGCTCCATGTACATCGCGACGACCACGCGGGCGTAGTAGTACAGCGAGACCACGGTGTTGAGCACCGCGACCACCGCCAGCCACGCGTAGTGCGCCTGGATGGCGGCGCGGAACAGCCACCACTTGCCGATGAAGCCCGCGGTGCACGGTATCCCGGCGAGAGACAGCAGGAACACCACCATGGCCGCGGCCGCCAGGGGATTGGTCCGCGACAGACCGCGGAAGTCCTCGATGCGATCGCCGGCCACGTCCTCGCGACGGAGGAGCGTCACGAGTCCGAAGGCACCCATGTTGGTGAAGGTGTAGATCAAGAGATACAGGACGACGGAGGTCATCCCGGAGCGCCCGGCGGCCGGATCGCCCCCCGCCGCACCCGCCGCGATCAGACCCATCAGCACGTACCCGACGTGGGCGATCGACGAGTACGCCAGCATGCGCTTGACGTTGTCCTGCACGATCGCGACCACGTTCCCGAGGGTCATCGACGCCACCGACAGCACGACCACGAGCGGGGTCCAGTCGCCGGCCAGATCGTGGAAGCCGCGCAGGAAGATCCGGAGCAGCATCGCGAACGCACCCGCCTTGGCCGCGGTGGAGAGGAAGGCCGCCACCGGGGTCGGGGCGCCCTCGTAGGCGTCAGGCACCCACATGTGGAAGGGAACCGCCGCGATCTTGAATCCCAAACCGACCAGCACCAGCACCACACCCAGGTGCAGCAGGGATCGGGGACCCGCCGTTCCCGCGGAGATGGCGTTCACGATGCCGTCGAGGTTGAACGAGCCCGTGGCGCCGTACACGAGCGAGAAGCCGTACAGCAGGATTCCCGAGGCGAGCGCCCCGAGGATGAGGTACTTCAACGCCGCCTCGTTGCTCCTGCGGCTGCCCTTGGTGTAGCCCACCAGCACGTAGCTCGACAGCGCCATCGTCTCGAGACCGATGTAGATCGTGGCGAAGTCGTTCCCCGACGCCAGGAGCATCATGCCGACGACCGCGAACAGCACGACGGCGTAGAACTCCCCCGACTGCGCGCCCTCCCAGTCCAGGAACCGCACGGACATCAGGATGCACAGGGCGGCACCGATCAGGAAGATGATCTTGAACACCAGCGAGAATCCGTCCGCCAGGAATGCGGGCCGGCCCGACCCATCCGCGAATCCGCCGATCTCGACCCCACCGGCCACCTTGTCGGCGCCGAACGCGACCCCCGGAAGGTACGAGACGACGACCGCACCCGTCGCGATCACGCCGATCAGGGCCACCCAGGCGGCCCAGTGTCGCCTCCCGTCCGGCAACGTGGCCGCCAGGCCCAGCACCACGAATCCCACGCACGTCAGGAGCATCTCGGCCTTGAGCCACGTCAGGCTGTCGACCAAGGCGGAGGAGTCGAATGCGTCCATCACCTCGCCCCGGGGGCGGGATCGTCCTCGTCCGAGACGCGGCGGGCGGCGGCGACGGCGGGCGACGGCGCGGCACGCAGCTTCACCACCGGATCGGGATAGACGTAGGTCTTGTCGACCTGCTGCACGAGCCGGTCGACCGGCTCCTCGAGAACCCGGAAGAACGGCGCGGGGTAGAACCCGATCCAGAACGACAGCACCACGAGGGGGAGCAGGGTCATGACTTCCCGGAAGTTGAGGTCGACGAGCCTCTCGTTCTCCGGCTTCTCGATCTTGCCGAACATCGTGCGCTGGTACAGCCACAGCATGTAGGCGGCGCCGAGCACGATCCCGGAAACCGCGAGGACCGCCCACATCTTCTGGCGCTCGAACGCGCCGACCAGGATGGTGAATTCACCGACGAAGCCGTTGCCGGGGATGGCCGGCATGCCGATCGACGACAGCATCATCACCATGAAGAACACCGCGAACACGGGCATGACCTTCCACAGCCCGCCGTACTCGGAGATCAACCGCGTGTGGCGGCGCTCGTACACCAGACCGACGATCAGGAACAGGGCACCGGTCGACAGACCGTGGTTGACCATCTGGAGCACGCCTCCCGTGATGCCCGCCGAATTGAGGGCGAACACTCCCAGCATCACGAAGCCGAGGTGACTGACCGACGAGAACGCCACCAGCCGCTTCCAGTCCTTCTGCACGAGCGCGACCATCGCACCGTAGATGATCCCGACGATCGACAGCCCCACGGCGAACGGGAGGAAGTGCTGCGTGGCATCCGGCAGCATCGGGAGGCTGAAACGCAGGAAGCCGTAGGCGCCCATCTTCAGCAGCACGCCGGCCAGGATCACGGAACCCGCGGTCGGGGCCTCGGTGTGGGCGTCCGGCAGCCAGGTGTGGAACGGGAACATCGGGACCTTGATGGCGAAGCCGAGGAAAAACGCGAGCCACACCCAGTACTGCAGGTCGAACCAGTCGGACCACGCTCCCATGGCCTGCAGGATGCGGATGTCGAAGGTGTACAGCCCGGTGGTCGCGCCGTGGTACAGGTAGACCGCCAGGATCCCGAGGAGCAGCACGACCGAGCCGAGCAGGGTGTAGAGGAAGAACTTGATCGCCGCGTAGAGCTTGCGCCCGCTCCCCCAGATCCCGATCAGGAAGTACATCGGTACGAGCATGACCTCCCAGAACACGTAGAACAGGAAGAAGTCGAGGCTCACGAAGACGCCGATCATCCCGGTCTGCAGGAGCAGGAGGAAGAAGTAGTACTCCTTGACCCGCGTCTGGATGGCGCTCCACGAGGACAGCGCGGCGATGAACCCGAGCAGGGTCGTCAACAGCACCATCAACATCGAGATCCCGTCGACCCCGACCAGGTACTTCACGCCGATGGCGTCGATCCACGGGGCCTCCATCACGAATCGGAACCCGAAGTCGTCCCGCGGGGCCTGATCCCACCCGAGCCACAGCGGAAGGCTGACGACGAAGCCGAGACCCGCCACCCCCGTGGCGAGCTTCGCGATCAGCTCGTGGCGCTCCTTCGGGAGCGCGAGGATCGCCAGCGCGCCGGCAAGGGGCAGGAAGGTGATCACGTTGAGCAACTGGTCGCCGAACGGGTTCATCGCACTCGCCCCCCGCGCGTTTCGTACGCCGTCACGGCTGCGTCATCGTGTAGATGACGATCATCAGGAACACTCCGAACACCATGACCGCGGCGTAGCTCTGCACCCAACCGGTCTGGATGCGCCGCAGCGCCCTTGCCGACATTCCCACGACGCGGGCCGACAGGTTGACCGCTCCGTCCACGATGCGGCGATCGCCGATGTCCGAGACCTCGCTGGCCCCGAGGGTGGCGTCGCGAACCCCGTGCACGGCTCCGTCCACGATGAGCTCGTCCCAGCGCCGGAACGCACCGCACAGAAAGTAGAATGGGCGGATGACGGCCCACTCGTACAGCTCGTCGACCCAGTACAGGTTGCGCGCCATACGGTACAGCGCGCCCAGGCGCTGCGCGACGCGCTCCGCGGACCACAGCCTCCGGAAGTAGATCGCCCACGCCACGCCGATCCCCGCGACCGCGATGCCCACCGCCAGGACGATCAGGCCGATCTCGAGCGCCGCGCCGCCGTGCTCCGCGGCCCCCGCTTCCCCGTGACCCGCCGCGCTCACCGCCGGCCCGACGAAGTGGTGGAACAGGTTCAGGTCCCGGCCCAGGCTCAGGACCTGCGGTATCCCGACGAACCCCCCGAACGCCGACAGCACCGCCAGGATCACGAGCGGCACCGTCATCGACGGCGGCGACTCGTGAACGTGCCGGTCCTGCTCAGCCGTCCCGCGGAACCGCCCGTGGAACACCAGCCAGTACAGCCGGAACATGTAGAACGCCGTCAGGCCCGCGCCCAGCGCCAGCATCCCCCACACTACCGCGCTCGACTCCCACGCCCCCGCCAGGATCTCGTCCTTCGAAAAGAACCCCGCGAACAACGGAATCCCGGAGATCGACAGCGTCGCCACCAGGAACGTCGCGTGCGTGCGCGGCATCTTCGACCT
>Ga0302046_10001777_pt1 | contig 20197 bp, 16 predicted proteins | sample RVTome_11_FD_200261 | JGI IMG/M metagenome (GOLD analysis project Ga0302046, IMG submission 200261) | Soil microbial communities from uranium-contaminated site in the Upper Colorado River Basin, Wyoming, United States - RVT147D111 (version 2) ...
TACTGCACTCCCTGCGCGCTGCGGACGCGGCCGGCGCGCGGGCCCGCGACGAGGAGCCGGCATGAAGAAGCGTACGCGTGCGAGGGAGCTGGCTCTCCAGTTCCTCTACCAGCTCGACCTGCGCGGTCCCGAGTTCCTGTCGGAGGCGCAGGACTTCCTGCGCGAGGAGGAGTCGGACAAGGGCACGCGGGAGTTCGCGCTGCACCTCGTGCGCGGTACGGCCGAGCGCCGGGAGGAGATCGACGCCGTGATCCGAGCAGTCGCGCAGAACTGGGACATCGAGCGCATGGCGGTGATCGACCGCAATGTGCTCCGCATGGCCACCTACGAGATCCTGCACCGCAAGGACATCCCGCCCAAGGTCTCCATCAACGAGGCGATCGAGCTGGGCAAGCGCTACTCGACGCAGAACTCGGGTGGCTTCATCAACGGGGTCCTGGACAAGATCAAGGACCGCGTCGCGACGCCCTCCCCCGAGTGAGCTCCATGGGACTGCTCGACCGCCTCAAGTCGCGCCTGACTCGAACGCGCTCGGCGCTGTCCGACGGTATCAGCGGACTCTTCCGAGGCGGCCGCTCGATGGACGCCTCGCTGCTGAACGACCTGGAGGAGCTGCTCTACAACGCGGACCTCGGCGCGGTCGCGAGCGAGGTCGTCGGCGAGCTGCAGAGGCAGCACAAGCGCGGCGAGCTGAAGAGCGAGGACGACGTCCGCACGAGCCTGCGCGCGCTGTTGCTGGAACGCCTGCCGAACGAGGGCGGAGAGCTCTCCTTCGAGCACCAGCCCACGGTCCTCCTGGTCGTCGGCGTGAACGGCTCGGGGAAGACCACCACGATCGCGAAGCTCGCGCATCGCTTCCGGACGGCGGGCAAGCACGTCCTGGTCGGCGCCTGCGACACCTATCGCGCGGCGGCCGCGGACCAGCTCGAGATCTGGGCCGGCCGCAGCGAGGTCGAGATCGTGCGCAAGGATGAGGGCGCCGACCCCGCGGCGGTCGCCTTCGAGGCGCTGGAAACGGCACTGGTCCTCGGGCACGACGTCGTCATCCTCGACACCGCCGGCCGGCTCCACACGCAGAAGAACCTGATGGAGGAGCTGACCAAGATCCAGCGCGTCGCCGCCCGGAAGTGCGCGGGCGCGCCGCACGAAGTCTGGCTCGTCCTCGACGGGACGAACGGTCAGAACGCGATCCAGCAAGCGCGCCTCTTCACCGCGGCCGTCGAGGTGACGGGGCTCGTGATCACGAAGCTCGACGGCACGGCGCGCGGCGGCGCGGTCTTCGGCATCGAGCGCGAGCTCGGTCTGCCGATCCGCTACGTGGGCACGGGAGAAGCGAAGGAGCTGCTCGAGCCGTTCGAGAAGGAGGCCTTCGTGGACGCGATTCTCGCGTCGTCCGACCGGGCATGAACGCCGGCGCGATTCCAACCACGAGCTCGCCGGGGGCGCGCAGGGCGTTGCCCGGGCTGCTCCTCCTGCCCGCGGCCCTCCTGGCCTGGCCGCTCCCGGCCGTGCTCGCCGACGACCCCTTCCCGCACCTCGCCGGGGCGGGTTGGGTGTGCCTGGCGTCGATCCCGACCGCGGCGTTGCTCGCGTTCGCGCCGCGGCGGGAGGACGAGCGCGTGCGCGGTCTCTCGCTGCTGGCCCTGGTGTGGGCCTTCGTCGCGGCCTGGGTGCTCGCGCGCGCACCGGCGGACGAGTACGAGGCGAGACGCGCCCTCGCGCTGGCCTCGGCCTGGCCGGCCCTGTTCCTCGGAGGGGCGATGCTCGACGCGTGGGGGCGACGCCTCTTCAACCGCGGGCTCGTCCTGCTCTCCATCCTGTGGGTCGGCGCGGCATTTCTGTCTTCGCTCGAGACGGAGGAACTCGGCGGCGTCCTCGGGAACACCGGTCCGCTCAGTCAGGCGGCGTTGCCCGGTGCGGTGATCGGAGCCTGGTACGTAGCGACGAGGCGCGGCCTGTTCCGCCTGCTCGGCGCGCTCGCCTGCGGGCTCTTCCTGGCGCACGTGGCGCTCGCCCCGGTCCACGCCGGCGGCGCGGCGTTCCTGGTCGTGCTGCTGGCGAGCACGCTGCTCTCGCCCTGGGCGAGGAGCCGCGTGCGGGTGCGTCGCTCGCTCGGCATCCTGGCCGCGCTCGCGGTCTTCGTGCCGATCGCCCTGCGCGGCGACGCCCCATCCGCGGAGTCCGCGCGGGAGGACCGCGCGCAAGCCGACGGCGAGGCGCGGGCCGGAGACCGCGGCGACCTGGGCGGCGTCGAGGTGCGCCTCCTCACCTGGCGCCGCATCCCGCGGCTCCTGCGCGATCATCCGGCCTTCGGCGTCGGTCCGGGACAGTTCCAGCGCTCCTTCCCCCCCTATCGTGATCCGGACGAGATCGAACGCTCGCGCGCGGGGGATTGCGATGCCGGCATCCCGGAGGTGGACCACGCGCACAACGACTACCTGCAGGGGCTGGCGGAGCTAGGACTCGCGGGGGGCGGCCTGTGGGTCCTCCTGCTCGCCTTCGCCGCGCGGGCGGCGTTGCGCGGCCTGGGCGGCGCGGACTTCACGACCATCTCGATGAGCGCTGCCGCGCTCGCCCTGCTCGTCGCGGGCTGCTTCCACTCGGCCCTGAGCTTCCAGCCCGCGTCCAGCGCGATCGGCTTCGTGCTCTTCGGCGCCGTGCTCGCGCGCGACCGCGAGCACGTTGGTCTGCGCGCCGGACGCTGGATCGCCCGCGCAGCGCTCGTCGTGGCGCTGGCGGGCGCGCTCTGGGCCGTGCCGCTCGTCGCCCACGGGCGCGCCCTGGCCGCGTACGTCGCGTTCAACCGTGCCGGGGACGCGCCGGGGGCAGTGAGAGCGCTGCAAGCCGTGCGCGAGAGTCACCCCGGCTCTGCGCCCGCGCGTCTCCTGGCGCTGCAGATCGACCGCTCGCCGGAGGCCTTGGACGCCGCTCTCCTCGCCCGGCCGAACGACGTCAACGTCCTGGCAGCCCGCGGCTTCGCGTTCGCGATCCTGGGCGAGACCGTGGAGGCGCGCCGGTCCTGGGAGCGTGCGCTCGAGCTCGCTCCCGGCATGCCGATCGTGCTGCGCAACCTGACGGAGCTCGAGTACCACTCCAGGAACGACGCGCGAGCGCGCGAGTACCTGGCGGCGCTGCGCGCCGGCGGGTGCGCGACCGCGCCGTGGACGGCGGCCGTCGGGACCGAGCTCGTCCTCGCCGGTCGCTGGCAGGCCGGTGCGCGCGTGTTGTACGACGCGTCCCTCGAGGAGCTCTCGCCGGAGATCCTCTTCGCCGAGGCGGACGAGGGCCGGCGGGAAGCATCGCGCGTGCTGGCCCACCTCGCGTGGGCCCGTGACCAGGTCGCGGACGAGGACTACCGGACCGCCGTGCGCAGCTACCGCCAGGTCCTCGCCCCGACCAAGGTATTGGCCGCGGAAGGCGCCCCGGCCGCGCGCGCGGAGCTGATCGCGGCCTACCTCCTCGCCGGCCGCAGCGACGACGCGCGCGCGGAATCGGCCGGGTTCGTGCTCGACGAGCCGACTCGCAGCGAACTCCCGGAGTGGGCGCGGTCGGAGCTCGCGCGGGCGGGTCTATAGCCGCAAGGACATGCTCGCCGCCTGCAGTAGCGTGCAGGTGACGACCAGGAGCTGTGTGCGCCGCGTCCAGGGAAGGACGAGCGACGAGAGGAGGACGAGCGACGTCGCCAGCCCGAGCGCGCGCGAGCCCGGGAACGGGTCGACGACCAGCCTGCCCGCGCTCCGCCTCGCCACGGTCTTCCCCGCCTGCGTGAACTCGACGCGCACGGACCAGCTCGTGGCGCCTGGGAGGTCCTGCGCGGCGAGGTCCGCACGGAACCAGCGCGCTCCCTCGGGCGCGGGCGAGTCGTCCTCGACCGCCACGTCGAGCTCGAGCGGAAGAACGCGGCCCTGGAGCGACCGGCGCTCGTCCACGAGCACGAGCAGAACTCCGTCGACACGGGCAGCGCCGTGCACCCAGCCCTCGACGGCGTCCCGCGCCGGAGGCGCGAGCGTGAACCCTACCAGCTCGTCCTGGTCGATCCGTGCGGGCTCGCCGGAAGGGCCGACGGTCGCGACCAGCGCCACGGTGCCCAGGAGGACGCTTACCCGCGCCGGGAGCCGCGCTCCCTCCAACCCGTCCGCGGCCGAAAGAGCCAACAGGAAGGCCCAGCTCGGGCCGAGCCAGACCGACGCCCCGAGGGCGAGCGTCAGCGCCACGACGACGGCCAGGAGCCCGTGAACCACGCGGCGACCGCGCAGCGGACCGTCGCGCTCGAGGAGCGACACTCCGCCGAAGAGGAAGGCCGGGAGGAGCATCCACAGGGTGCGCGGCTCGGGCTCGAGCCAGAACGCACGCACCGGCGCGACGTGTGGCGTGACGACGCCGCGTTCCGACAGGAGGACGGCCAGTCCGAGGACCGCGAGGCCCAGCCCGATCGCTGCTGGGAGCCACAGGGATCGCTCGGGCCGCGCCTCGCTCGGACCCGCCGCGGTAGCGCGCCGGACCGCGAGCGCGAGCACCGCCACGATCACGATCGTCGCGGCGGCGACCGGATCGAGCGGTGGGCGATTCCCCTGCTCCTCGACCGCCCGCGCCGCATCGAGCACGCCCCCCGAGCAGGCGAAGGTCAGCGCGGCGAGCGTCGTCCCAGGAACGCCCAGCCCGAGCCTGCGCGCCAGCACGACCAGGACGGGCACCAGGAGGAGGCTCCAGGGCATGCGCGCGATTCTGCGGCAGGCCGAGGGGCGCTGGCTATAGTCGCCGCGTGCGACAGGACATCGCGGACGACCCCGGGCTCGTCCCGACCAAGCTCGTGAACGAGCGCGGGCCGTACGTCGGACGGACTCCCGCGCGGAGGCTGCGCCGCTTCGCCCACCACGCCGGCCTGAACGAGGTGATGCTCGAGCTGTACCGCGGTTTCGGGCCGCAGCGCTGGTGGCCGGCGCGGACGCCGTTCGAGGTGGTGATCGGCGCGATCCTGACGCAGAACACGAGCTGGCGGAACGTCGAGCTCGCGCTCGCTTCCCTCTCCCGGCGCATCCCGCTCACCCCTGCCAGTCTCCTTTCGTTGCCGGTCGAGGAGCTGGCCGCGGCGATCCGCTCCTCCGGGTACTACCGGACGAAGGCGAGGAAGCTGGTGGAGATCTCGCGCTGGTACCTCGACCGGGGCGGCTGGACCGCGCTGCGACGGGAGCCGCTCGCGCCGCTGCGCGACGACCTGCTGGCGGTGTGGGGCATCGGCCCCGAGACGGCGGACTCGATCCTGTGCTACGCCCTTGGCCGGCGGACCGCGGTCGTCGACGTCTACACGCGCCGCGTGCTCGCGCGGCACGAGCTCCTGGACGGCGGATTGCCCTACGAGGAGGTGCGTGCCTGGCTCCAACGGCACCTCGTGCTCTCCCAGGCGGTCTACGAGGAGTTCCACGCGCTGTGCGTCGCCGCCGGAGCTCGCCACTGCGAGCCGGCGCCCGACTGCCGGAGCTGCCCCGCGCCGACTCCTCCCGCCCTGAGACCGAACGCGACCGCGCCGAACAAGACTGTACCGTTTCCGTTTTCGGCCGTGTCCGGGGCCGAGTCCGCTCGTAAACGCCCTGTCTCGAAAGCGTGAAGCACCACGAGGGGACGAGGATGACCACGACGCAGCACCTGAGGGCCGAGACCGGCCGAGCGACGACCATGAGCCAACGGATTCTGGTGGTGGAGGACGAGGAGGCGCTTGCCTTCGGGATTCGCGACGCGTTGATCCACGCGGGGTACGAGGTGGAGGTCGCGCACGAGGGCAACACAGCGCTCGATACCCTCAAGGGCAAGCCCTTCGACCTGGTGGTGCTCGACATCATGCTTCCGGGACGCAGCGGGCTGGAGGTCCTGCGCGAGCTCCGCAAGGAGAAGCACGACTTGCGCGTCGTCGTCCTGACCGCGTTGGCCGACGAGAGCGACGTGGTGCGCGGTTTCGAGCTGGGCGCGGACGACTACATGGCCAAGCCCTTCTCGCCGCGGGAGCTCGTCGCACGGATCCACGCGCAGTTCCGGCGCAAGGAGATGGACACGGCGCCGCCGCCCCAACTCAACCTCCCCGGCGACATCCAGGTCGACCTGGCGCGCCTCGAGGTGCACCGCGACGGGGAAATCGTTCCCCTCACGCCGCGCGAGGGGGACATCCTCGAGTACCTGGTCCGCCACCGCGACCGCGTCGTCACGCGCGAGGATCTCCTGCTCGACGTCTGGCACTACCGCAACGCGAACGTCGAGACCCGGACGGTGGACATCCACATCGTGGGCCTGCGCCGCAAGGTGGAGCCCGACCCGGCGAAGCCCAGCCTGATCCAGACGGTCCGCGGCAAGGGCTATCGCTGGTACGCGTAGCAGCCCGTGCTAGCCTGAGCTTCGTTGATCAGGTTCAAGACGACCCGAACCGCGCTGGGGCTGTACGGCACGCTGCTGGTCCTGCCCACTCTGATCTTCGGGTGGCTGTACTGGCGTGAGCTCCTCAAGGCGCACGAGGTCGAGATGGCCTCCGTCCCGGAGGACGCGGAGGACGGCGCCCGAAAGATCTGGACGAGCCTCAAGGCTCGGATGGACGACCTGATCGAGGCCGAGACCAATCGCCCCTTCACCGAGTACGGCGAGTACGTGCTCCCCTCGCTCGAGCCGATCGGCGACGAGATTCGCCCGCAGCGGTCGGCGATGACCGAGCGCACGCTGCCGGCGGGCATCCTGGCTTACTTCCGCTTCGACCGCAGCAATCCGGCGAGCCCCGTCGACGTGTTCGTCGGCGACGACACCTTCGGTCGAAAGGGCGTCGCCGAGAACTTCGTGCCGATCATCGAGGAGTTCCGCAACAAGAGGGACAGCGTCACCGTCCTCACCAACATCGAGCCGCAGCGTCCGCCGCAGGCCTTTCCGCTCGCGGCCGTCGCCCTCAGCCTCGGGAACGGTGATCTCGAGTGCATCAAGAAGTGCTCGGCCTACCTGATCGACGAGTCGATCACGGTGCGGGTGTACGACTTCAGGCTCCAGTTCTACGTCGACCAGGACGGCTTCGGCCGCGCGGTCGTCTCGCGCAGGGTGCGCGCGGAAATCGGACCTCTGATCGACGCGCCGGCCGAGGCGGGCTGCCTCGCTCCGCTCATGAAGGGCTTCGATCTGCAGCAGGGCTTCCTGCTCGACGTGAACTGGCTCTTCAAGGAGCTCCCCTTCACGATCGCGGAACACGTCCTGGACGCCAAGGAGTCCCTCGTGCGCCGGGACGGCGCGGGCACGATCGACAAGCTGGAGAGCCGCTTCGCGACGTTCTATCCGGTGGAGAAGCTCGGGTTCGAGACGTTCAAGAGCAGCGACCTGCGCTTCGGGCAGCTCGACGTGGAGATCGACACGAGCGAGATCACCGCGCGCTTCGACCACCAGCAGAGAAACCTGTTCGCCGTCGGTCTGATGCTCGTCCTGACCCTCGCCACCGGGATGTCGTTGCTCTACCGGAGCGTGAGCCGGGAGCTGGAGCAGGCGCACCGCACGCAGAACTTCGTCGCGGCGGTGACCCACGAGCTACGCACTCCGGTGTCCACCATCCGGCTGCACGGCGAGATGCTGCTCGACGGCTGGGCCGTGGACGAGGAGAAGCGACAGGAGTACTACCGCCGAATCGTGCGCGAGACGGGCCGCCTCTCGACGCTGGTGGAGAACGTGCTCGAGAAGAGCCGTCTCAAGGAGAGTGTCACCGAGCCGGAACTGAGCGATCTCAATGAAGTCGTCCGCAGGCTCGAGAAGGACCTGGCCAGCGGCGACGGGAGCGAGGACCTCTCCTTCGATCTGGCGCCGCGCCTACCGCAGGTGTGGCTGACTCCCGAGGGAGTTCGAGGCGTGCTCCTCAACCTGGTGGAGAACGCCCGCAAGTACGCTCCCGTCGACCGGAACGCGAGCGAGCCCGAGCCGATCCTCGTGCGCACGCGCTGGGACGGCGAGCGCGCGCTACTCGAGGTCCTCGATCGCGGTCCGGGTGTCCCTGCGCCGGAGAAGGGGCGCATCTTCGACGCCTTCTACCGAGTCGGCAGCGAGGCGACTCGCACGACGACCGGGACCGGACTGGGGCTGCACCTCGTGAAGCTCCACGCCGACGTCGCCGGTGCTCGCGTCTCCGTCCATGACCGCGAGGGCGGCGGAAGCATCTTCCGACTCGCCTATCGGGCGTCGGTCTAGCGCCCACGCGGGCCGGCGGGGCGCGTCGGGCCTCGATGTGCGGGAGCCACGACCGGGCGGTATGCTGAGGGGCGGCCGCAAGCAGGTTCGGTCCGTTTCAAGTCTCTCAGTCTCGCAGGACGACTCCCCTCTCGGTCCCTCCTCCGCTTCCCCAGCCGGCCCTTCCCCCCAAAGATGCACACCGTCGTCCTCGGCGCCGGCCTCGCCGGTCTCGCCACCGCTTACGAGATCGCCAAGGCCGGCGGTCGGGTCACGGTCCTCGAGAAGGAGGACTACGTCGGAGGAATGGCCTGCAGTTGGAAGGCGGGTCCCTACTGGCTCGACCACGGACCGCATCGCTTCCACAGTCGGGACAAGCGCTTGATCGAACACCTCTACGAAGTGCTCGACAACGAGGTGGTGATCCGTGAGCGCCTCTCGCGGATCTACATGCAGGGGAAGTTCTTCCACTACCCGCTCAAGACGCAGAACCTCCTGAGCAACATGCCCAAGCACATCCTGCTGCGGGCTGCTTGGGACTACGCCTGGATCCGCTTCGTCCAGATCTTCAAGAAGATCCCGGACGACAACTTCGAGAACTGGATCATCAAGCGCTTCGGACGGACGCTCTACAGGATCTTCTTCGGCACCTACACCGCCAAGGCGTGGAAGATGCCCTGCACGCAGATCAGCGCCGACTGGGCCAGCCAACGCATCAGCCAGGCGAACCTGTGGGACACGGTGAAGAAGACGCTCAACCCGCCCAAGGACGGCGAGGTGCGGAGCCTCGTCTCCGAGTTCTGGTACCCCGCCACCGGCGGGATCGGACAGATCGGCCGAAAGTACGCCGAGAAGCTGCGCAAGATGGGCGTCGAAATCCACCTCGAGACTCCCTTCAAGCGCATCGAGATCGACGAGCGGGGAAACGCGCGGCGGATCGTCGGCGAGTTCCAGGGCAACGAGATCGCCTTCGACTGCGACCAGGTCGTGAACACGGCACCTCTCCCGCGCGTACTGGAGGCTTTCGATCCTCCCATCGACGCGGACGTGCGCAGGGCGATCGCCAACCTGGAGTACTCCTCCATCGTCTTCATCTATTTGGAGATCGACAAGGCCTCGGTGTCTCCGGACCACTGGGTCTATCTCCCCGAGGAGCACCTGACGATCCACCGGATCTCGGAGTTCAAGAACTTCAGCGACGACGCCGCTCCGGGGGACAAGACCGTGGTGTGCTGCGAGATGACCTGCCGCTGCGGCGACGAGATCTGGAACCTCGACCTCGAGGGCGGGACCGAGATCGCCATCCGCGACCTGAACACGCTGGGGTTGATCGGCGGAGCCGCGGCTCGCGGCATCGACATCGCGCGCGTGCGGTACGCCTATCCCATCTACGACCTCACCTACAAGTCGAACCTGGACGTCCTGAAGAAGGCGGCCAAGGCCGTCAGGAACTTCCACACGACCGGACGCCAGGGGCTCTACCGCTACAACAACATGGACCACTCCATCGCGATGGGCCGTCGCATCGCGAAGACGATCGTCAAAGGAGCGGACGCGCTCGCCGACGAGGTCGCAGCCGGTCAGGAGTACTTCGGGTGAGCGAAGTCCCGGGGCTGCCCGCCTCGGTCGCGAGCGAGGCCCTCGTCCCGGTCGACTGCGGGCTGTGCGGCAGCGCAGAGCGAGAGCTGAAGTTCGAGGACGGACCGTTTTCGGTGGTGACCTGCGCGTGCTGCGGCCTGACCTACGTGACGCCCCGTCTGAGCGACGCGGCCCTCCTCGACGAGGTCTACGACGAGAGCTACTGGCGCTCGGCCGCGGCCAAGGACCGCGGATACACGGACTACGCCGCCGACGAGCCGCTGTACCTCAAGACCTACCGCCGCAGGCTCTCCGTCGTCCGCCGACACTTCGCGGCGCCCGGCCGCGTGCTGGACGTGGGTTGCGCCGCGGGCTTCTTCCTGCGCGTCATGCAGGAAGAGGGCTGGGCCGTGACGGGGCTCGAGCCCTCGGATGCGATCCGCCCGCACGCCGAGCGGCTGATCGGCGCGGAGAACGTCCGCGCCGGTCTGCTCGGACGGGTGGAGCTGGAGCCGCGCTCGTTCGACCTCGTGACGATGTGGGACGTGATCGAGCACATCCCCGACACGGTGACGGCGCTGAGGGAGGTCAGGAGACTGCTCGCGCCGGGCGGCAAGCTCCTGGTCGAGACGCAGAACGTCGACAGCCGCGCGGCCAAGGTGCTCGGCAAGAACTGGCAGCACTACAAGCACGCCGAGCACATCTATCACTTCAATCCCACGACGATCGCCCGGCTGTTCGCCGAGGCGGGCTTCGAGATCCTCGAGAACAAGCCCTGGCTCGGCGGCAAGTACGTCTCGATGGGTTTCATCGCCGAGCGCGCCGGCAAGCTGCACCCGATCGTGTCCACGCTCCTGTCCCCGCTCCAGCTCTTGAAGCGAAGGTCGATCTACGTGAACCTGCTCGACGAGATGATCGTGGTCGCGCGACCGGCCTGACGTCGGGGATGGAAGAGACCGCCTACCGGCAGTTCGAGGAGCTCGAGCGGACCCACTGGTGGTTCCGCGGACGCCGCACGGTCTACTTCGGACTGCTGGAGCACCACCTGCGCGGCGAACGCCCCGTGCGCATCCTCGACCTCGGCTGCGGCATGGGCGGATTCCTGGCTGGGCTCTCCGCGCTCGGCGAGCACGTGCTCCCCTCGGACATCAGCGTCGAGGGACTGGCCCGCTGCCGCGAGCGCGGCTTCCCGGGCGGCGTCGTCTCGAGCGGCTACGCGCTCCCCTACCGCGACGGCTCCTTCGACCTGGTGTGCATGTTCGACGCCATCGAGCACATGCAGGACGACGCGCAGGTCCTGCGCGAGGTCGCCCGCATCCTGCGACCCGGCGGGCTGGCCCTGGCCACCGTCCCGGCCTACCAGTTCCTCTACGCGAACAACGACCGCATCGCCCGCCACTACCGCCGCTACACGCGCAGGACCCTGGGTGACGTGATGCGCCAGGCCGGTCTGGACGTGGAGCGCAACACGCACTCGAACGTGTTCCTGTTCCCGCTGATCCTCCCGGCCGTGCTCGCGATCCAGTGCGTCGAGAAGCTGTTCCCGAAGAGGCTCGAGCCCGACCACACGAACCTGTCCTGGCCGATTCCCGGCTTCGTGCACGCGGTCCTGCACGCCGTCTTCGCCGCGGAACTCCCGTTCTCGCGCCGGTTCGACTGGCCGGCCGGGCACTCGATCCTGGCGATCTCTCGGAAGCCGGGATGACGAGGAGTCGAGGCGCGACCTCCTACCCCTCGCTCTCCTCCGAGCTCTCTTCCTCGCGCAGTACGCCCTCCACCCGCTCGACGAGACCGTACTGCTTGCGCAGGAAGTCGAGGCTCATCGTCTCGGGCAACGAGGTGCGTACGCTGTTGCGCGCCATGCGCCGGAAGTTCTCGTAGTCCCCGGGCGACATCTTCGAGAGCGGGACCTCGCGCGTGCCGGCCAGCCGCACCAGGTAGACCGTGTCGCCACCGTTGCCGGCCGCGGGCGCGGCGACCTCGTCGGGCTCCATGCGGCCCATGTCGTAGTTCCGACCCCACAAGAAGGCGTGGTCGACGTCCTGTTGTTCCGGATCGGCATCGGCCTTCCCACCGCGGTCCAGATAGTCGCGCCGGTGCACTTCGAGCCCCGCTTCCTGCGCGAGCGCGCGGAAGGCCTCTTCCGAGCTGCGCCGGTGCACCGTGCGATCCCCCGGGACCTCGTCCTCGGGCTCGAAGGTCTCCAGACCCTCCCACAGGTGACGCAGGTGCTCCATGGCGAGCTCTTCGGCGCGGGGAGCGGCCCACTCGTCCGCCACCTTCCCGCGCAGCTCCTCGAACGGCGGCAACGAAGGCTCGATCCGCTCGACCGTCTTGCCGAAGCCGGCGATCCCCTCGACCCAGGCGGGCGCGGTGGAGAGATCGTCGGGGCCGGTGGCGAAGAGCGCATTGATCAGGTGGTAGTCGCCGAAGGACTCGTCCTCCTCGAGGCTCTTGCGCGTGACTCCCTCGAGGCGCACGACCTCGAGTCCGTGCTCCACGGCCTCGGCGACCACGTCGACCTCCTCCCCGGCCTCGGTCCGCGAGCGGACGTCGCGCAGCCACTCCTGCATCGCGAAGAAGATCGGCGCCTCCGCCAGACACGCCTCCTGGACGTCCTCGAAGGACAGGTACTCGGGGATGGCGAAGAGGTCCTCCTCGGGCTCGTCCTCGTGCTTCAGGAAGCGGCGGAAGTAGACCTGGCGGTAGTACTCCCGCGCGCGCTCCTCGGCAACGGTGTCCTCGGGCTCCGGGAAGGCCGCGAGCAGCCCCGCGGCGGGCGTCTTCTCCGCGTCCCGGTAGACGATCGCGTCGATCGTGCGGCGCTCGGGGGTGTAGTAGGCGGTCTTCTCCGCGTCGGGTTTGGCGTCGAACCAGGCCTCGAGTTCGGTGTCGTCCGGGAGCTCGGTCAGCGCCGCGTCGGTGAACTCGCTCACGTCCACCTTCAGGTAGTCGAAGGCGATCTCGACGTGTTGCTCCTTCCAGGCCTTCTCGACCGCCTCCGGGTGGGCGATGGAGCCCGCGTAGCCGACGAGCTGGAAGAAGCGCTGGACGGTGAGGCAGCGCCGGATCGTGCTCTCCACGGGCGTGCGTCTGCTGGCGATGTCCCGTTTGTAGGCCTCGACGTTCCCCTGGTACCGGAAGTCGACGACGGAGCCCTTGAGGTACTCGCCCAGGTCCGCCTGCGTCACGCGGATCCCGGCCTCCTCCGCCAGGTGCGAGAGGATCAGGATCCGCGCCGTGTCCTTGATGTCGATCCGGCGCGGATCGAGGAAGCCCATCGAGTACGGCAGGAACACGTCGATGCTGCGCGCGTCGTCCAGGGCAGTGTGGAAGGCGTAGAGCTCCGAGGAGCGAATCTCGCCCCGGCCGCCGCCCGGAGTGCTCCACTCGAGCGCGACCGCGTCCTCCCGCGACACGCTCCGTCCGAGCCCTTCGAACGCCGACGGCACGATGAAGATGATCAGGAGGAAGATGACCAGCGCGATCATCAACACGAAGCGCAGCTTGCTCACCTCGCGCGGCGCGTGGATCAGCTCGTCCTCGGGGTCGAGGCCGGGCCGCTCCTGCCTCGCCTCGCGGGCACCCGGAACCACGTCGCCGACCGGTCGGCGTGCCTTCGGGGCGGGGGAGGAGTGCTTGCGCGACTTGCTCGACATCGGGGAGTGCTCGGGCCCGGGGTCCGTGTCCGCGGAAGCCCGGACGCGGCAAGAAACTGGCGCGAGAGTGTACGGCCGGGGAGGAACGGTGCGCAAGGCGAGCGAAGACCCGCTGACCGCTCACCGCAGAGAGTCGGTACCCGAAGGAACGCGGCGCTGCCGCGTTCCGAGGAGCCTCTCAGCTCTCCTCCGCCAGCTCCCCGTCGCGCGGGAGATCCTTCAGGCTCGCGAGGCCGAAGCGCTCCAGGAACTCCTTCGTGGTTCCGTACTGGAGCGGAGCGCCCGGCAGGTCCGCCCGACCGGTGACGCGCGCGAGTCCGCGATCCACCAGGGCGCGCAGGATGGCGCCCGCTTGAACGCCCCGGATGGCCTCGATCTCGGCCTTCGTCACCGGTTGGCGGTAGGCGACGATCGCCAGGGTCTCCAGGGCGGCGGCGGAGATGCGCTCGGGACCGCGATCCTTCTGGAGACGCTCGAGCACGTCCGCGTACTCGGGGTCGGTCAGGAGCCGCCAGCCTCCCGCGATCCGGCGCAGGATGATCGGCAGCGAGGAGACTCGGAGCTCCTCCGCCAGTCGCTCGAGCAGCACCGCGACGCGCTTCGCGTCGGGCTTGAGGAGCAGTGCGCGCAGGCGGCCGGGACCGAGCGCGTCGGGCGAGGCGAAGAGCAGCACGAAGGCCTCGCGCAGCAGCTCGTCGTCGCTCTTCTCCTCCCCGGGCCCGAGGTCGCCCGGGTCGGCGTCGAGTCCCTCGAGCAGGAGCTGCTCGCCGGTCCGCTCCTCGGGCTCGGGCGCCTCGTCCTCGGCGGTCGTCACGGTGTCGGCCTCGGTCGGGGCTCCTGCGGTCATGGCAGGAGGATCCACCACCCTCGTCGCGAGATCAAGGGCCGCCTGCCTCGCTAGCCATCGATGCCGAGCAGCTCCATGAGCGGCCGGACGTCGATCGGATAGCGCTCCTCCATGGTCAGCTTCCAGGTCAGGAACTCGCTGTCGGTCACCGGGTGGGCCTCGAGGCTGGACTCGACCTCGGCCTTCACGACGGTCCAGTCCCCCGGTCGCTCGTCGTGGAGCTCCTCGACCAGGAGCAAGACCTCTTTGCCCGAGATCCGCAGCGGGCCGGCCAGGCCGCCGGGCTCGGCGGCGAAGACGGAGGCGGACAGGGGCGAGGCCTCCTGCCGGACGAGGAAGGGCACCAGCCCCCCGACCGGCGCGGTGTCGTCGAAGCTGCGCTCGCGCGCGAGCTCGGCGAAGTCGGCGCCGGCCGCCAGCGCCTCCTCGACCGCCTGCATCTCCTCCTCCGTCGCGACCGCGATCATCCGCACGCGCGCCCACTCGTTCTCGAGGGTCCAGCGACGCACGGCGCGCTCCGCGACCATCTGGCGCAGGATCGCCAGCCGCATGCGCGCGAAGAAGACCTCGGGCTTGACGCCCAGGCGCGTGCGCACGTGCTCCTCGAGGCTCATGGTCGTGCCGGAGGCGACGACCTCGTCGCGCAGGCGCTTCTTCTCCTCCGCCAAGCGCAGATCCACTCGTTCGGGCTCGAGACGGAGCCCGAGGCGCTGCGCCTCCGCCACGGCCAGGCGGCTCGTGACGATCTTCTCGAGCACGAGGAACAGCTCCTGCCCGCTGATGCCGTGCCACTCGACGAGCAGCTCCTCGGCGGTGATCGGCGAGCCGGCGACCGAGCCGAGGGCGACCGGAGCGGTCGAGTCCGTCTCTGGAACCTGCGCAGGGGCCTGACCGGCGCGTTGGTCTCCGCCCGCCGCTCGCGCCGGCTCCGGCGGCGCGAGCGGGGGCGCCGGACGCGGAGGCGCCGGATCGGCGCGCAGCGACGAAGTCGACGGCTCCGGAGCCCGACAGGCGCCGAGACACAGCACGGACGCCAGGAGCAGACGCATCAGCGGTACTTCACGCGTCGCACGCGCCCGATCGTGTGACAGGTCGGGCAGGGCACGAGCACGTTCTGCGAGGCCTGTCCCGCTATCGCGCTGCCCGAGTAGACGATGTCGCGCGCGCCGGTCCCACCGCACTCGCGGCAGTTGGAGAAGCTCACGCGCTCGATCTTGAACAGCCCGCTGAACTCCACGAAGTAGGCCAGGATCCACTGGTAGCGGCCGGCGTGATCCCACTGGTTCCAGAACTCGACCGGATCGCCCTCCTCGGAGTTGCCGGACTTCGCCTTGCGCGTCAGCTCCTGGTTGCGCAGGTAGCGCGCGATCCGCTCCTCGAGCTGCTTGCGCGCCTCTCCCTGGCTCCCGCGCTCGGGCTCCTCGTCCTCCTGCTTCCCGTCCTTCTCCTTCTCGTAGGTCGCGAGCGCGCGTCCCTCGCCCAAGAGCCAGGTGCCAAGGCCGAAGGAAGCCGACCGCAGCCGCCCGCCGCTGCGCTCCGTCCACAGGCGCTTCACCTCGTCCGCCCCGATGCCGGGCGCGAGGCGCTGGACCGACTCCTGGGCGCGCTTCATCACGTCCTCGCCCATCTGCTCGTCGAGGTAGGCCATCACACTCTCGTAGCTGTTCTTCTCACGCGCTGCGTCGCGCGCGACGCGCGAGGCCAGCGAGTGCACGACGCGCACGACCTCCTCGCGCAGATCGCGCTCCTGATACTTCGCGACGCGGTTGCGCAGCTTGTTCAGGTCCTCGAAGAGCGGCGAGTCGGGGTAGCGCTCGGGGAAGATCGCCAGGCCCTCCATTGCCAGGTCGTAGCGCTTGCGCGCGCGCCACAGATCGATCTGCGCGAGCATGTCCACCTGCTCCTGGTGCGCGGCCTTCTCCTCCGTCCGCTCCAACGCCGCAGCGATGCGCGCGGTCTCCCAGGTCGCGTCGAGGTTCGAAGCGTGCTTGTAGTGCTCGAGCGCGTGGACGTAGTCGAACAGGACCTCGCAGTACTGCGCCATCTCGTCGTGGGCCGCGGCTCCTCGTGCGCCGGCCAGGATCAGGCGGTCCTGCAGCTCGAAAGCCTTCTGCTGGTACAGCTCGTCCTTGCTGTAGACGTCCCGGGCCGGCACGCGCACGAGCGTCGAGGTCCCGAGCAGGCTGGTCTTCGGGATCGGGATCGTCCCCTCGGCGTTCTTGAGCCACACGTGCGTTTCGTCCCGGTTGACGATGACGCCCACGAACTCCGAGCCGTCGAAGAGGGCGAGCTTCTCGGCGTCGATCATCAGCTCCTCGGACTGCGTCTCGACGTACCCGAAGCGCAAGCGCAGCTCGCCCGCCTCCCCGGGATCGAGCACCGACCACGGGAGGACCAACAGGCCGCCGGTGTCGATGCGCAGGAAGCGGATACCGTCCGGGTCGTGGCCGTCGATCGTGCCCCACAGGACGTCGCCGGTGGCGAGTCGCAGCATGCGCGTCGGCGCCGCCTGCAGGGCCGCGCCGGGATCGGAGGCCGCCGGCGACCGGAGGTCCTGGGCCGAGACGGCGAGGGCGAGGAGGGTCGAGAGCGCGAGGGGGAGAGTGGAGTGCTTCATGATCGGGGACGGTCGTCGGGCTCGACGACTTCGGGCTCGATCCCCTCGACGAAGCGCTGGCGCAGCCGCGCTCCGAAGGGGACCTCGCGCAGGAGGAGAGTGCTGAACGTTCGCGATCGTTTCCTTCCCGACGAGGGCCAGGAGATCTCGACGTCGACGCGGTACTCGAGCGGCGGGACGCGCTCGTCCGCCGGATTGGGCACGGCGACGGCCGAGTAGACCAGCCCGGGGCGCCCGGGGACCTCGCGTTCGACGACGTCCTTCGGCTCGCCGGCCACTTCGCGGCCGTTCACGAGCACGAGCGGGAAGAGCGTCTCCTCGAGGTCCGCCATGACGGCATCGATCGAGGTCGCCGCTCCACCGCGCAGCGCAGCGGTGCGCGACATGGCGGCGCCAAAGGACAAGAGGCCGAGGATCGACGTCATCCCGATCAGCAGGATGAACATCGCCAGCACGACCTCGATGAGCGTGAAGCCGCCGCGCGTGTGTCGCCTCGCCCTCATCGCGGAGAGTCCGCACCCGAAGGAACGCGGCTTCGCCGCGTTCCGAGGAGGCGGAAGCGCGACGAGCTTCCGGATCGGGATCTTGCCGGCACGGCAAGATATCGAGACGCGGGAGCTCACAGGTCCCAGTCCTCGCGCATGGTGGGGATCGGGATCTCGCGCTGCATCGCGTGGCCCCAGTGGATCATCGCTCCCGCCTCGTGGACGTCCGCGCGAGTCCCGCGCTGCGCGCGCAGGACCGTGGTGTAGCCGGGCCCGATCGTGAGCACGCGCATCCACTCCTCGCCGACCAGGATCAGCCCGTCCTTCTCCGGCAACTTGCGCTCGTCGTCGACCAGGAGCTCGTTCGACTCGGGCGCGATCGCGCTCAGGAGCCGCGTGCGCCGCTTCAGGTCCGCGGGCCGTTCGAGCTCGACCGTCACCAGCACGCGCCGCGGCAGCACCGGGAGCTCGTCGACCTCCGGCATCCCGGCCGCCGTCGTGTTCAGGTAGGTCACTTCGAGGTCCGGGCGGCCCCGGTCCCAGGCGTCCCAGCTCGTCGAGCAGTCGGACAGGTCCTCGCCCTGCTTCCAGCCGTCGCTCAGCACCGTGGTCTGCGACGCATAGACGACCTCCAGCCACAGCACGCCGCCGGTCACGAGGTCGAGGCTACCCGCGGGCGGTTTGCCGACGGCGTTGAAGAAGCGCGGGTCGAGGAACGAGAGCGTGTCCCCCTCGAGACGGCGCTCGCCGCGGAAGAGCAGGCCGAGGGGCCGCTCGTCGGGGCCGACGCTGGAGGGCGGGAGCAACGCCCAGCACACCTCGAGCAGGCCTTTCTCCCGCGGATCGATCTTCCCGTAGCGCACCTCCGTCGGCGAGAGCTCCTCGTCGTCGCTGACGGGCGGCGTAGCGCGCAGGAGGTCGACCGCCGTCGCCTGCCGTACGAAGCGCAGGCGCGGCATGAGTCCTCCGAGCTGTCCGTCGTGGTCGACGTCGAACTTGGCCCAGTCACCGAGCAGGTCGCCGCGCGGGCCGGCCTCGAGGGACCACAGATCCTCGGCCACCAGGTCGAGCACCGCGCCGCCCATCTCCTGCAGATCGCGGCTCACTTCCGTGCGGTCCCAGATCTTGAGCGAGGTGTCCAGGAGTCGCACGAGCGCGACGAGGAGGACGGAGAGCAGCCCGAGCGCGAGGAGCAGCTCGACCAGCGTGAATCCCGCTCCGCGCCTCACCGGTCGACCCTCCGCAGCACGCGCCCCGGTCCCAGGTACTCGGTCCCGAAGAGGGAGAGCTTCGGCGTGGTCTTCCAGCCGTGCAAGCGGCCGTTCTGCGGGTCGAAGGCGTCCTGGTCGTAGCGCACGAAGACGCGCCACTGCGGCCGGTCGGCCTGCGCGCCGATCGGGTTGCCCCCGCGGTCGACGCCGCCGCGCAGCAAGAGGTCGAGTCCCTTCGTGCGGTCCGGCTCCGCGTCCCAGGGAACCCTCGGATCGAGGCGCTGCAGCACGCCCAGCGTCGTGCCCGACACGGGCGGGTCCTCGTCGACCCAGAACACGCTGCGCCAGAAGGCGTCCGGCTGATCGACGTCGAACTCGAAGTAGCTGAGCTCGGGATCGTCCGCCAGCGGCTCCCAGCGGTCCCAGTAGCGGAACGGGAACAGGATCACCGGCGTCCCCACCGTGTGCGCCGCGGGCTCTGTCCCGAAGCGGCCGCGGAAGAGCCCGCGCCCGCGCCCGTCGCGCTCGCCCGGAACCAGGGACGCGCGCGGCATCGCCAGGAGGCCGCCCTCGAGGTGCGTGAAGTGGAGCAGCTCCTCGTCGATCAGGAGCGTCCCCTCCTTGGGGAAGTCGTCGGCGGAGACGACCGGCACGAGGTGCGTGTCGGCGCTCATCTGGCCGCCGAGGACGGACACGCGCCAGGACTCGAGCAGGTGGACGCCCTCGCCCGGCATGTGCGTCTGCGGCAGCGTGCCGAGCAGCCCGCGCCCCTGGGGCGGGAAGTGCAGCGTGTTCGCGTCCGCATCGTAGCCGTCGTAGCACAGGATCTCCGTGCCGATGCGCAGCAGGCCGGCGTCCTGCGGGAGGCCGGCGATCGGCTGCGGGTCGTGCACGTCGCCGGCGGTCGAGCGCCGGACCTCGCGCACCTCGAGGTCCTCGTCCGCGTCGAAGAAGGGCGTGGGCAGGCCGCCGGGGTTGCCGTTCCCGACCACGAGCTGGTCGTCGCGCGTGTCGCGCGCGTAGACGAGCTCGTCGACGACGGCCGAGGGGACCGAGATTCCTCCGCCCGTGCTGCGGCTCCCCGCACCTCCCAGCGCTCCGCGCGCGTCGCCGCCGACGGCGACGACCAGCGCGCCGCGCGGCCGCTCGCCCGAGGGGAAGGCCATCAGGCGCGAGACGCCGCGCGTGTCGACGATCTGGTTCTGGAGCGCGCTCGCAGCGAAGAGGACCGGCAGCGCCTCCTGGAGCGCGACGTGGATCGCGAGCGTCTGGAACCCCGTCTGGTCGGCGGACTCGCTCGCGTCCGGCTCGGAGGTCAGCGGCCCGGCCGAGCCGTCGCGGTAGTTGTGGGCCATGTACTCCAGCGGCCGGTGCGCGTGCTGCACGATCGCGTGGTAGACGGGCTGCGTCGGTTCCTGATCGGCGAGCGCGACGTGGTCGTGCCGCCCGGGGAACCCCGAGGTCTCGTCGTTGTCCAGCGTGCGCCACACGGGCAGCACCTGCGCGCCCTTCTCGTGCGCGTGGGACCAGGTGCCGAGCACGCCGCGGAACTGGAACTGCGATGCGATCGCGCGCGTGGCGGGAAAGGCCTCGACCTCGACCTCCGGCTCGCCCAGGGCGAAGTGCCA
>Ga0302046_10001778_pt1 | contig 20194 bp, 12 predicted proteins | sample RVTome_11_FD_200261 | JGI IMG/M metagenome (GOLD analysis project Ga0302046, IMG submission 200261) | Soil microbial communities from uranium-contaminated site in the Upper Colorado River Basin, Wyoming, United States - RVT147D111 (version 2) ...
ACTACAACAACCGCATCGTGGTGCTGCTCGACGGGCATCCGCTGAACGAGACGTACTACAACGGCCTGTCGGTCATGGGCGCCGGTCTCGGTCTGGACATGCATGCAGTCGACCGGATCGAGGTCGTGCGCGGCCCCGCCTCATCGCTCTACGGCACGAACGCAATGCTCGCCGTGGTCAACGTCGTGACGCGGCCGGGCCTCGCACTGGATGGTGGCCGGGTCGCGGTCGATGCAGGCACGGCAGGTCGCGTGAGCGGGCGCGCCGTATTCGGCCGGCGCCTGGGCGAGTTCGACGTCCGGGCATCCGCCGCCGGCGGCCGGACTGGCGGCGAGGATCTCTACTTCCCGGAATTCGATGATCCGGCCACACTGAACGGTCGCGCCATCGGCATGGACTGGGAGAAGTGGGCGCACGGCGCAGCAGCGCTCAGCTGGCGCGGCTGGTTCGCACAGCTCTACGTCGCGCGCCGCGACAAGGGCGTGCCGACCGCCCCGTGGGGGAGCACGTTCGGCGACACGCGGGCGCAGACGCACGACGCGCAGGCCGCCTTCCAGCTGCGGTCGGAATTGCCGTTGACACCAGCGCTGCAGCTGGTGACACGGACGCATCTCAACACCTATCGTTATCACGGCTGGTACCCGGCCGACGTGCTGTACGAAGATCGCAACATTGGCTGGTGGGGCGGCATCGAGTCGCAGCTCATCTGGGACGTTGCCGCGAATCATCGCGTCACGGTCGGCATGGACTGGACGCGTACGGCACAGGCCGAGTACATCGCATGGTCGCCGTTCGGCGTGAGCTTCCAGGATGATTTCCCCTTCTCGACCTGGTCGCTCTACGTACTGGACGACCTGCAGCTGAACGAACGACTCTCCATCCTGGTGGGCGCGCGGCTGGACCGTCATTCGGTCGCACCCGAAGCCCTATCACCGCGCGCAGCACTCATCTATCGGCCCTTCGGCGAGAGCGTGGCCAAGCTGCTCTACGGTGAGGCGTTCCGCGCGCCGAGCGTGTACGAGCAGAACTTCTTCGCCGACGGATTCCGGCGCAATCCCGACATCGGGCCGGAGCGCGTGCGGACGGTCGAGTTCATTCTCGAACAGCGTCTGACCGGCGCACTGTACGGCGTCGCGACAGCGTTCGACACGCGCGTGCGCGACCTCATCGACACGGCGATCGATCCGGTTGATTCACTCGCCTTCTTCACCAACATCGGCCAGGCGCACGCGCAGGGCTTCGAACTGGAGCTGAACGGCCGGTTCGATCGCGGTCTGTCCGGCTACGCCAGCTGGGGCTACACCCGGGCGCACGACCAGACCAACGACGACCGTCTGACGAACTCGCCCGTACACAGCGCGAAGCTGGGTGTCAGCGCGGCCGCACGGTGGCTGGGAACGGCTGCCGCCGAGCTGCGTTACGAGGACGGCCGCGCAACCATGCAGCAGACGCGGACGGATCAGGCATTGCTCGCTCATCTCCACTATGCCTCGCCGGCATGGCATGGATTGCGACTGGCGCTCGGCGTGCACAATGCGCTGGACGTGCAGTTCAACGTGCCCGCCGGCGCGGAACACGTGCAGTCGATGATTCCGCAGCCGGGCCGCACGATGCGGTTGGGCGCCGAGTACCGCTTCCACTGAGCGTGTGAGGCGAAACGTCATGCGACCACTCGGTCGGCCGCGCGCCGTCACTGCCGGTCATGACCCGGCAGTGACGGAGTCTCGCCTGCGCCGGTCCGGCGGGCACGCGCGGCGGTGGTCGCTGACAGCGCTGTTCGCATGGTCGGCACTGCTGGCACCGCCGCTGTACGCCGTGACATCGAGTCCGGAGCAGGATCTGCCGCTGCCCGCGTCGCTGCAGTATTCGCTGCTGGTCCGCATCCTCGGATTCGATCGCAAGCTCCCGGCGCGGTCCGGCAGCGACGTCGTGATCGCCGTCGTGTATCAGGCTGGCTTTCGCGCGTCGCAATCGATGTACCAGGCGCTGGAGGCGGCCGCCGCAGCCTCACCTGATACAATGGTGCATGGTCGCCGCATCCGGATCGTACCGGTCGCACTGGGTGATACGGCTTCGGCGGCCCGCGCGCTGGCGGCACACAAGGCGAGCGTCCTCTACCTGGCGCCGCTCCGCGGCGTGAGTGTCGAGGAGCTGGTGCGCGAAGCGAGCGCATCGGGCATCATGACGGTGTCGGGGGTCGCCGAATACTCCCGCCGCGGTGTGGCAGTCAGCCTGGTCACGCGCGGGGAACGACCGCACATCACGGTCGACCTGCGCACGGCCCGCGCCGCCGGTATCGATTTTTCGGCCCAGCTGCTGAGCCTCGTCGAGGTGCTCCGGTGAGCGCGGCAGGGTTCACCGCATTCGTGCGATCGTTGCGACCGACCCGGCTGCAGTCCCGCCTGATGATGGGCATGCTGATCCTGCTCGGTGGATTCGCCGCGGTCATTGCAGTTCTGTTCCCGGCGCAGATGGAGCGGCAGTCCACGCGCGAGCTGATCGAGAAGGGTCAGTCGATCACGAACGTGACGGCTCTCGGCCTGGCGGCCGCCATTGTCTTCGAGGATGCCACGACCATTGCGACGGCTGTGGGCAGCGTGCGGGCCGATGAAGATGTGCAGTACGTGGTCGTGACCGAACGTACGGGCCGGGTCCTCGGCGCATCCGCACTCGAGCGCGCGATTGCGGCAGGGTACGACCGCGCCGGCGCGGCAACGCCAGATCAGACTGGCGGCGTGCTCCGCATCCATGCGCCGATTCTGTCCATGTCGGATACGGTCGGCACGGTCTGGGTCGGCATGTCGCTCGCCGAAGTGCGCGACGCCGTCGCCCGCAGCCGCAGCCAGGTTGTCGGCCTGGTCGTCATCGTGCTGCTGGCCGGTGCGCTCGGCGTGTACACGGTGAGTGTGTGGGTGACCCGGCCTCTGGCCATGATGGCGCGCGTCGCAGGCGAGATCTCGGCGGGCGACCTCGGCCGGCGCGTTGGTATCGGTTCGAACGACGAAGTGGGTGCGCTGGCCAACGCATTCGACGACATGGTCGATCGGCTGGCATCGGCATACGGTGAGCTGCGCGGGCTGAACAGCGAGCTGGAGGCGAGGGTCGAGAGGCGGACGCAGGAGCTGCAACAGGCATACGAGGAACGACTGCGTGCCAAAGGTGCGCTCTACGCCGCCGAGCGACGGTTTCGCACGATGTTCGAATCGAGCGCAATGGGCATTGCCATGGTCGGGCCGGAACTGCAGCTCCTCGAATTGAATGCGTCGTTCGTCGCGATGTTCAGGACCTCGATGGATCGGCTGGTCGGGACACCACTGCGTTCACTGATAGCGGACGACGAGCAGGATTCGAACTACGAGGCGTTCACGCAGCTCGCTGCCGGCCAATGCGCTGGATTCCAGTCGGAGATCCGCTGTGTAGCCGCCGACGGCAGCAGCGTATGGGGCCACATTGTCGCTTCGGCAGTGAGCGACGCGCGCGGCCGCTTCGACTTCGCCATCGTGATGTTCGAGAACATTACCGAACAGAAGCAGCTGGAAGAGCAGCTGCGCCAGGCTCAGCGACTGGAAGCGGTCGGCCGGCTGGCGGGCGGTGTGGCCCACGACTTCAACAATCTGCTCACGACCATCAACGGACTCACCGAGCTGATGCTCATGAGCCTGGACGGTTCGGAGCATCTGCGCGAGGATCTGCTCCAGGTCCGCAAGGCGGGTGACCGCGCCGCCGACCTGACGCGCCAGCTGCTTGCCTTCAGCCGCCGCCAGGTGCTGCAGCCCCGCGTCCTCGACCTCAATGCGAACCTCGACGACATGGCGTCCATGCTGCGCCGCATGATCGGCGAGGATGTCGATCTGATCTTCACGCTCGAGCCGGGACTGCCGCCTATCAAGGCGGACCCCGGCCAGATCGGTCAGGTCGTCATGAACATGGCCGTCAATGCACGCGACGCAATGCCCGAAGGCGGGACAGTGGGCATCGACACGTTCACCATCAATGCAGACATTGCGACAGCCGGCCGTTTCGACATCGATCCCGGGCCGTGCGTCGCATTGCGTGTGAGCGACACCGGTCACGGCATGGACGCAGTGACGCTGCAGCACATGTTCGAGCCGTTCTTCACGACCAAGGACGTCGGCCAGGGGACGGGCCTCGGCCTGGCCACCGTCTACGGCATCGTCAAGCAGAGCGGCGGCGGCATTGTCGTCCAGAGTGAGCCCGGACTGGGTGCGATCTTCACGATCCTGTTCCCGGCCCTCGCTGTCGACTGCGCTGTACAGGCTACGAAAGCACCGGCACCAGCACCACCGCGCGGCACGGAGGCGCTGCTCGTCGTCGAGGACGAGGAGGGCGTACGCCGACTGCTCGCGCGGGTCCTGCGCAAACAGGGATACAAGGTGCTGGAAGCGGGCGATGGCGTGCAGGCGATCGACATCGTGCAGTCGTCGAACGAGGCGATCGCGGCCGTCGTCACCGATGTCATCATGCCGGCGATGAGTGGGCCACGCATGATGGAACGACTGGACACTGTGCGGCCCGGGCTTCGCGTCCTCTACCTCTCGGGGTATCCGCGGGAGGAGCTGGCCATGGAGGATCTGGACGAGGGACGTAGCGCCTTCCTCCCCAAGCCTGTATCGCCGGAGATGCTGTGTCGGACGGTCCGGGAACTGATCGATGGCAGGCGGTTCAGGCCGGGCAACTGACGGCGAGGCGTTCGGTGGGGCGACGATTCACTTCGATGGCGATTCACTTCACTTCGATTCACAGAAAACCGGCTACCACCCGGGCAGACGAATGTGGTCAGTCCGCACGAGTCGCGGCGAGCGGATCGATCCGTGCAGCGCGTCGTGCGGGCACGGCGGCTGCCAGCAGCACCGTCGCGCCGAACAGAGCGATGACCATCGCCAGTGTGAGCGGATCGGCGGGACTGACCCGGAACAGCAGTCCGCGCAGCAGCAGGCCGAGCGCGATCGAGCCGGCCATGCCCGAGGCGAGGCCGATACCGGCGGCGGGTGCAATGCCCGTGAACACGTGACGTACGACGTCGACGCGGGTAGCGCCGAGCGCCATGCGCACGCCGATCTCGCGGGTGCGCCGGCCCACCGAGTAGCCGACGACACCATGGATGCCGACAGCGGCGAGCAGCAGAGCGAGTGCGCCGAAGCCGGAGAAGATGGACGCGAACCAGCGGAGGTCGCCCGGGCCCATGCGCAATGACTCGCCGAGCGTGATGGGCGCCAGCGTGACGATGTCCGGATCCAGCTCACGCAGTGCAGTGGCTGCAGCGGCGGCGAAGCGGGCGGGCCGGCCATCCGCCGCACGGATGAGCACAACCAACGCATGGGTGTCACCAGAGTCGAGTGGCAGGTACACGCTGGCGGTCGGCACGACGGCGGCACCGCCGCGGACGGCCTGCCGGCGGTCTGCTGCGACACCCACGACCGTGAACGCGCGCATGCCGAGCTCCGCCTCGAAAGCGAAGGTCGAGCCGATCGCGGCATCGAGATCGTCGAAGAGCGTGCGCGCGACGAATTCGGAGATGACAGCGACATCGCTTTCTGCTGCGTCCGGACGGAAGCCACGACCACGCAGCAGCGACAGCCCGAGCGTTTCGAAGTACGTGGGCGACACTGCCTCCGCCATGACCACGTGCGGCGCGTCCGGCCTCGCCATTGCGACAATGCGTCCGCCAGACTGCACGGACGATGTCAGGGCGACGGCTGCGACGCCGGGTAGTGCGGACAGCCGTGCGACCGCCTGACGGTCGAACGCGGACCGGCCGCTGGCAGGCGGTCGGCGCGTTTCGATCGACAGCACGGCGTCCGCTGGAAAACCGGGATCGACCGCGTACATGTTCACGCTCGCGCGCACGAGCAGTCCCGCTCCTGTCGCGAGCGTCGTGGCGAGCGCGATCTGTACGGCGACGAGTGCCGCGCGCAACCGGGCACCCGCTGCCGCACCCGTCGCGCGGACACCGGCTTCTGCAAGGGCAATGAGCAATGGGCCACGCAGCAGTGTCAGAGCGGGCAATGCGGCGGCCGCGATGGTTGCCAGCACACCGATCATGACAATGAACGCGAGAACGCGGACATCGATCGAGGGATCGAACCAGACGGGCAGGCCGTTGCCGGGTATGGCGCTCACGATCAGATCGGTCAGCCAGAGACTCGCGAGTGCGCCCGCGAATGTCGCGGCGGACCCGATAAGCACACCCTCGGCCAGCAGGTAGCGCAGCAGAGCCGGCCGCGATGCGCCGAGCGTGGAGCGCAGGGCCAGTTCATTACGCCGCGATGCGCCGCGCGCCAGCACCAGATTCGCGACATTGCCGCAAGCAATCAGCAGCACGAACGCAATGGCTGCGAACACCGCGATCACAAGCTCGTTCGCACTCGGCTCGACCGCCAGCAGATCCACGTCTGCTTCGCCGCCCGAACGCGCCAGTGCGCTCTCCAGTGCGCGCACCGCCGATGCATCGACCGCCGGTCCGTTCAGCCGGACCAGTGCCTGCACTTCGCCAGCCACCGTGCGGAGATCACCGCCGGTCAGCGGTACCCAGAACTCGGCGAAGTCCGGAAAGGCGAACCGCACCGGCATCACGCCGATCACGGTCCGCTCGGTGCCGTCGACGCGGATCGTCCGGCCGACCACATCGGTCGCACCACCGAAGCGCAGCCGCCAGAGCGACTCGCCGAGTACGATCACGGGTGCTGCGCCCGCGACCGCATCCGCAGCATCGAAAAGCCGGCCGGCCTGCGGGCGAACACCGAGCAGAGGCAGCAGTCCGACCCCGGCCTCCGCTCCCTGCACCACGTTTGCAGCCACACCGGATGCCGACGCATCGGCCACGACGAAGCTGCGCTCGATGTAGGCGGCAGCATTGCCGAACGGATTCATCACGGCACGGAGGTCATCGACCGTCAGCGGTTCGAATCGACCACCACCCACCGCCTGGATCCGTACGTGACGCAGCTCGGACGCCGTCTCGTACGGCAGCGGCCGGAAGAAGACCGCATTCAGGAACGAGATCATCGCCACGTTCACCGCGATCGCAGCACCCAGCGTCCCGGCAGCGACGAGGAAGAACCCCGGCGCGCGGCGCAGCGCACGCGCCGCAGCGCGCAGGTCGAACAGCAATGCCGACATCGAACCTCCCGTTCCGTGGCCTGGCTGCCCGGCTTGCAGGGCAATCGCCGTGCGCGCGGCCCGGCGGCCACGCACGGTCTCGTATCAACGTGCAGGGCAATGACCTGGCCCGGCCGGCCAGCGCCCGGCCCGGATCCGGCCGCGGCATGGGTGGGCGGCCGCGGGACGCGCCGTGCCACGCCCGGACAACTGTGAAGCGCGCCCGCCGGTCACGGCTCGCCACAGTTCGTGCAGGATCTTTCCCGACGCGGAATCGAGCACATCCTGACGCTGAATCAGCCCGCATCGCGGCCGGTTCGATACTGATGCAGGGGAGCCTGCCGCTCGAGGGAGGGTGCGCGTTCGCCCGTGCGGCGCGAACGCGGACCACGGCGCGCCGCTCGAGGGCATTTGCCGGTCCGGTGTCGTGGTCGCTGAGCCGGCGATCGTTCATGGAGGACGGTTCATGTCAACGGTTGCACAGACGAAGGACGCAGCAGGCACGGCGTATCGCCGCATGGCGATCGCGTTGCTGGCACTCTGTGGCCTGCTGATCGCCATTTATCTGTCGATGTACAGGCTGGGCATGATCGGTGCCCTGGTATGCGGCCCGACCGGTCCCGGCTGTGAGATCGTGCAGCTTTCGCCGTGGTCGAGCATCGCCGGCGTTCCGGTGCCCTGCATCGGCATAGTCGCGTACACGATCATACTGGTGGTGGCACTGCTGGGGACGAGCGGTCGCCTCGCGGAGTCGCGCGGCGTGCGCAACACGCTCTTCGGCATGGGCTGCTGTGCATTCGCTTTCGCGGCGTACAACATGAGTGTCGAGGCATTCGTCATTCACGCGTTCTGCGTGTGGTGTGCGACGTGCGCGGCGTGCGCTGTCGGTATCTTTGCACTCTCCTTGCCGGAGCGGCCGGGTCGGCGGGGTCGGCCTTCAATGGAATCGGCAGGCGGCAGTGCGCTGGACGGCCCACCCATACCCGCAGCGTCATGACGTAGTCGATCGACACACCGTCCTGGAGGCAATGCCGGCGGTCCTGCGGCATTGCCCGCTGCGTCCGCCCCCCCGGATCTTCCGTCCGCCACGTCGGGCGAACCTTCGAGCCCGTGCCCGGTGTCTCACTCGGGCCGGGCTACAGCGTTCCCTGAAGCCCGGTCGCGCATCGCGACGTACGGTGCATCCACGGGGACAGCGCAAGCCCTTTCACCACGGGAGCGCAGCGCAGCACGCGAAAGGGTATGGAAGTTCTGAACGGCCTGCCGGTCTGGTTCGCTGCTTTCACCGGGTGTATGGTGGGCAGCGTGATTCCGCTGATCCATACCGAACTGCTCATTTTCGGGATGGCGGCTCTGGTGCCGGGCGCGGCCGCACTGCCGCTCGTCCTGCTGGCGACGGCAGGCACAATGGTCGGGAAGACGGTACTGTACTACGGCGGTCGCGGGCTGGTGCATCTGCCGATACGCAGGCGAGCCCGGATCGACAAGTTCATTGCGGAAGCGGAAGGCCGTCGCGGCCTTGCCGATACCGTACTGTTCGCGAGTGCCGCTTCCGGTTTCCCGCCGTTCTACGTCGTGACGGTTGCGAGCGGCGCGATCCGGCTCCCGCTGTTCCGCTTCATCCTGTGGGGCACGGCAGGACGGCTCATCCGGTTCACGGCGGTCGTGTACGCGCCGCACCTCATCCGTGGCCTGATCACCTGAGGCAGGACCGTGAACGTCGAGATCCTGGTCGACTCGGCTGCATTCTGTGCGCGACTGGGTCAGGACCTGGCCCGCGCACGCGAACGGGCCTGGGTCCAGACACTCTCGTTCGAGGGTGACAGCGCCGGTATGTGGCTGGCCGACGCAATGCTTGCCAGTCGCGCGCGCGACCGCCGCATCATCGTCGACTGCTATACGCGCGTCATTCAGAGCGATCGCTTCATCTGGCTGCCGCAGAACCTGGCCGACAGGGCCGTGCGTGACGAGGTCCGCTCGACGCGTCGCATGATCCGTACACTACGGCAGCGTGGCGTGGCCGTACAGTTCACGGCGCGACTGGGCCTGCTGCTGCGGCGCATGCCGGCCCGCGACCACAAGAAGATCATGCTGATCGATGACGATGTCGCGTGGATCGGCGGCGTCAACTTCAGTGATCACAACTTCGCGTGGCATGACATGATGTTGCGCTTCGAGCACGACGGCATCACGCGCTTTCTGGCTGACGACTTCACCGCAACGTGGGCAGGCGGCGGCGCGGCGGGCCGGGTGCGCTTCGACGGCTGCGAGCTGCTGAGCCTGGACGGTGTGACCAACGAGCGGATGCTGGTCGACCTGCTGGACCGTGTCCGCAGCGCGCGCCGGTCCGTCGTCGTGCACAATGCGTACGTGACGTTTCCGTTCTGCGATGCCCTGCGCGATGCGGCCGGCAACGGCGCGAAGATCACGGTCATCACGCCTGCAGCCAACAACCGCGGCTTCCTGCGTGACTACATGGGTTGGGAAGCCACGCGCTCCGGCTTCGAGGTCCGGCTCTACCCGGATCGGATGAGCCATCTCAAGGCGATGCTGATCGACGACGCATGTCTGATCGCCGGCTCATCGAACTTCGACTGGCTGACACACCGGTTCCAGGCCGAGCTGATCGCCACGATCACTCGGCCGCACACGGTCGCGCAGTTCCGTACGCGCGTGCTCGAGCCGGACCTCGCCATCAGTTCGCCGATCACGGAGACTGCCGACCACACACGCGGCCAGCGCGCCGACCGGGCCCTGCGCCGCATCGAACGACTGGCCCGCAGGCTGTGCCCTCGCGAGCCTCGTCAACGCCCCGGACCCGGCCACCAGCAGGATATCGCAGCGACACCGGCTCTGACGGAATAGTCCGCGGCCGGCATCCTGTCGCACGACCTGAGCAGAAAACAATCGCTCAGATCTTCTCGAGGCCGTGGGCCATCAGGGAGAGCCGGCGTTCGTGGCCGTCGTCGAAGCGGACAATGACGATGTCGAGCGCACCGCCGTTCACGAACTCGATCGCGCTGACGGTGCCGGGATTGCCCCACGTGTCGCGGACGCGGTCGCCGGTCCGGAACGGTGCGCCCGGGAGGCGGACGCCCGCGACTCTGGCGGCTGTGCGCGAGCGGCCGAGGAAGGAGCGGAGGAACGAGCGGCGGCCGGGATCCGGCGGTTGCGACGACGTCTCCGCTTCCGGATTCGACCATGTGCCGTCGCGCGCATAGATCTCCCCGTCGTCACCGACGACACGGGCATCGAGCCGGGCGGCGAGGTCGACCATGCGTGTGATGGTCGGGCGGTCCGGGTTCTTCACGACGAGATTGCCATCGAGCAGCCAGAAGACGACGTCAGCGCCGGCGGGGTGGGTGAGCCACTTGATGCCGTTGATATCATCGCCAGCGGACGTTTCGGCGAGTGAGGCGTCTGCAGCGACGAGCGCGCGCACATCATCGGCAGTGATCTCGCGGCCGGCATTCTCCCAGGCGAACCGTCCGCGCGTGAGTGTCAGGTCGTAGCCCATGGATCAGGTCGCCTGTTTCAGTGCGAAGTCCGGACTCCCGTAGAACACGTAGTCGGCCCAGTCGCGGCTGGGGAATCGGGCTTTCTCGTCTTCTTCGCGCACGCGGCGGCGGCCGGCGAGCAGGGCATCGTTCAGACTTGCGCCTTCGAGCAGCTTCGTGTAGAACGTGTCCGCGAAATGCTTGGCCGGCTCATCACCGACCGGCCAGTAGGTGCCCAGGAAGTTGGCCACACCGCCGCGCATGAACGCCTCCGCGAAACTGACCGTGCGGGCGACGATGTCGGCGTCCGACTTCTTCTTCGCGCTGCGCGTCCGTGCAGCGCGCGCCGGCGTCGCGGTCCTGATGCGTGCGGCTTCACACGCATTGAAGAACACGAGCGTCGGCAGGCTGCCGAGCGACGCGAGCTGGGCGCCGGTGAGCGGAACACCGCCAGCACACAGCAGTCCGCTGCGTTCAGGATTGCGCGGATCGAAGAACGCATGGCCGGCGTAGTGCACGACATCGTAGCGGCCGGAGCGGAACGCGTCGAGCACTGCGGTGTGGCTGGCGGCGCGGCCGCGCAGCTCGTCGATGCGCGCATCGCGGCGGCCGGCGAACAGGTCGAGGATGCGGGCGCCCTCGCGGTTCGCGCCCTCGAGATCACCGGTCGGGTTCACGACGAGCAGCATGTTGAGGACGCCGTCCTTTATACGGTCCTCGAGCCATTTGGCGACCGACAGGTTATCGGCCGCGTAGCGGTGACTGAGACCGCCCTCGTGCGTCTCGGCGCCGTCTGCGCCGGCGGATGGGAACCAGACTGCACGGTTCGCAGCATCCTGTTCGACCGCGAGGACTTCCCACGGTACGCGTGACATCGCGGCATCGTGCACGACCACGACGTGGTGGCGATTGTAGCGCGGCAGGATCTGCAGGACCTGTTCGGCCAGTACCATTTTCGACAGGCGCAGGCCGAGCTCGGCGAAGTGGTCGCCGGCCGCAGTCGTGATCTCCTCGCGCAGTGCTTCCAGCGCCGGACTCTTCACGCGACAGACGCCGGTGATGATGGCGGCTTTGGCACCCGCCGTGAGCAGGGCTGACCGGATGTCGATTTCGTTGGTATCAGGGTTCGTGCGCTCCTGGCGCACGATCAGGTAGACCGGGTCGACCCTGCGGACGGCCGACACGGCACGTTGATCGGGTGCAATGACCTGCGGCGGCGGATCCAGCACCTCTTCTTCGAACGTCATCTCGACATCGTGACAGAGCGCAGTGCTGGAAAGCCGGAACAGCTCCGCCTTCAATGCGAGATAGCGCTCGCGATCCTGTTCGCACACGACAATGCGGCGGAACGAATGACGGTGATCGGCGTCCTTCAGGCCGCGGAAGAAACCGGTGAGCAGGTTCTGCAGTGCGCCGGCCGGACTCTCGCCGGAACTGCCGCCGAACAGCACGGTCGCGAACTCCTCGATTCGCGCATTGATGAACGTACGGATGATGTTCTCTGCGGCGGTCTGCAGTGCCTGATCCGTGAACGTATCGAACGGGCCGAGACCGACGAACGTGATGAAGTCGGCACGCAGGTCGTGGCGGCCGCGCGGCAGTACGAACACCTCACCAATGCGCGCTGCGAACATGCGGCGGCGGAACACGTCGGTGATCGCACCGCCCAGTCGGCGGTCGAGCGCGGCAGCCGCACCGGTCGGCGTGACTTCGCTGAACGCACCCAATGCAATGGCCCGCACGCTCGCTTCCGTGATACTGCCGAATGCGAACGTCAGCTCGATGCGGTGCTGGCGGCGCCGGCCGACCACGACATTCTCGAATGCGTGACCGAAGCCCGGACCGACGGCCGGCTGGGGCCGGCCCGGCGCAGCGACGGGCGGCACTGCACCACGCGTGTCCGGTGCTGCCACCTCGTCGAGCAGGTGGCGCAGCTCGCTCTGACTGAGCAGGCCGGCGCGGCGGCCGCTGTACGGCTCGGCGCGCAGCTGCGACTCCGGCACCCGCTCGATCGCACGCTGCGCGCCCGGCCGCCATTCGCGCGGCAGCGCCTCCGTGTCGCCCCTGAGCAGCAGATCGATCACCGCCTGCGCGACTGCGCCGTTGTTGGGCAGGCTGCCATGGCCCTCGCGCACGTACCACGTACGCTTCGGATCCGTGAGCCGCGCCAGTGCGAGCGGCACCGTGCCATCACCTTCATTGGAGAACTCGTAGACGAATTCCTTGCGATTCTCGACTTCCTCGATCCGTGCGCCGGTCGCCGTCTTCTGATCCACACCAGCGATCAGGAAGAACGCATCGCGGTCGGGCGCGAGCTGTTTCTGCACGCGCTTCGCGTCCGCCAGCACGTCACGGCGGGGCGCGAGTCCATCGGTACCGGGCCAGTTCGCCAGGTCGTAGAGGTCGAGGCCATCGAAATGATCGGGGAACGGCAGCATCTGCACGAGACCGGGGAACGTCGCGAACACATCGCGGCAGAGCTGCTCGGGTGAGTGCTTCGTGTCGAGAAACCCGACCTTGCGCACGATCGGATACGTCGCACGCAGTGCCATGATGGGCACGAACGAGCCGAAGTTCGGCGTACCGAGCATGATCAGCCGGTCGAAGGGAGCGCCCTTGGCAATGGCCGCGCGCGAGACCAGTCCGCCCATGCTGTGGGCGACGAGCGCGACGCTCCGGCCGCCGTCCTTCTCGAGCTTCTCCAGCTCCGCCTTCAGCTCGAGACCCAGCTCATCAATGCTGCGGCGCCAGTCGAACGCATGAAACCTTGCATCGAAACCGGCAATGCGCAGCTTCAGTTTGAGCTTGAGATAGGCGAGGAGAATGACGCCGAGCGCCTTCAGATCCTTGCCGCGCGGCAGTGCGAGTCGTTGCAGATGACCGGCCGCGACATCGATCGGATCGATCCAGTACGCATCATCGAAGAGACCGAGCAACTTCCGCTTGCGGCCGATCTTCGAGCCCATGATGCCGGGCAGGATGAGGACGCGCGGGCCGCCCCGCACGACGCGCGTCGATGCTTCCCGCGCGAGCTGGCGCAGATCCTCGTACTGCTGCGGACCGAAATAGTCCTCGAGGATGCCGCTGAACTCGCCTGTCGCGAGAGCGGATTCGACGACGTCGTCGCTCAGCGAGTGCGCCGTCTGGCCCTGGTCGATGCCATCCTGCGGCGCCGCTGCACTCGACGCGGACCGCGTCGAACGCTTGCGCGCTGGTCGCGATGCTGCCTTCTTCTTCGCTGCCTTGCGCTTGCTGCCGGCCATGGACTGTCCTCCGCGGACTGGAACAGGCTGTCAGTCTGTGCGCCGCTCAGGGATCGCGCAATGCCGCGTGCTTCTCGCCGGCAACCGTTGCAATCGGTTCGGCGCGGAACATGATCGTCGTGTTCTCGACGAGCAGGTGCCAGACGGCCTCGCCCGCAGGTGAGACTTCGAAGACTTCCGTCGGCCCGGTCGCGCCCGCCACACCCCTCGCCGCACCGAACCCGACCAGTGTGTTGCCAGTGCCGAGCCGGCGCGCCGAGCTGACAATCGCCGAGAAGTTGGCGACTGCCGGCGACCACTCCCAGTGCAATGTCGCCCGATCGCCGTTCAGCGCCAGCTCGAGTGCACGCGAACGGTCGCGCTGCTCGATCCGGTTGTCGAACAGCACGACGCGGTCGGTCGCGATCTCGCGCGCGGAATGCTGGCCGCTGAAGCTCGCCTCAGCAGGCAGCGCGATCGTGGCATTGACACCGCCGAGCCGCCATTCGAGACGGCTCCAGTCCGGGGCGATCGATACGACCTGGTTGAGGTAGTGCAGACTGACGAGGACATTGCCGCGCGGGCCGATGGCGAGGGCATTGGCGTGCAGCCATTCCCGGTCGAAGCGCGGGCCGCGATCCGTGCGCACGTCGAGATAGTCCCATGCGCTCCAGCGTTTCACGACAGCGCCGGTCTCCGGCGTCCACTCCCAGATCGCCTCACCTTTCACCGGCACGCCATCCACCGGTCGGTCGTCGAACGCGAGGAACAGGATGGTGTTGGCAGGCGTGACCACCGCGTCATGATGCATTTCACGCGCGAGCGTGTCGGTCGGCAGCTCGTGGAGGACGCGGCCGTCCGCAGCCACTTCGACCAGCCCGCGCAGCCGGTCGAGGAACACGAAGCTGCCGTCCGCGCGGCGAGTCATGCCGAACGATGTGTCGACCGTGCGGAAGTACCAGACGACTTCACCCTGTGCATCGACGATCGCGTAGCCGCGGAAGCCGTCCGGCCGGAAGAGGTGCACGAGCACGAGCGGTACGGTCGGCGCACCGTTGGCCGTGAACCGGACATCGGCGAGGTCGGCAGGCAACGGCTTGGTCTCGAACGATCCGGTGTGCGTCGTGCCGGCGATCGCCCACTCGTACGTGCGGCCCGGCCGCAGTCGTGCCAGCCGGGCCACGTGCGTGCGTGTGGCAGGAAGCTCGAGGCTGAGTCGCGGTCCGTCAGCCGCTGCGTACTCGACGGTCACCGGCGAGGGCTGCCGCAACGTGATCCCGAGGCCGTACGCCATCGGACCACTGGCAACAGGCACGACTGACACGACGGCCGGCGACCCGGCGTCGGTCGGTGAGGTACAGGCTGCGCACAGGAAAATGAGGCAGAGGCGTCGCATCACACACACGGCCGCGGACCGGAGTCGTCGCACTCAACAACGCCCTGCCCGTCTCCCGGTTGACAGACAGCCGAGCGACGCGTGCAACCTCAACGCATGTAGATCAGTCCAATGGCCGCCCATCCGGCGACGCCGGCAGCACGGCGTTTGAGGAGGGAAACGTCAGCGCGCAGCTTGAAGGGGCCGGCGCCCGGATCGAGGATCTCGCCGCTGCCACCCAGGTCGATGCTGCCGCCGAGTCCGGCCTCGAATGCGCGGTAGCCGAAGTCACGCGGGCCGTAACTGTCCGCGTGCACGCGACCGACCATCCAGAGCGCGATGCGGCCGATGCCGAACGCTTCGGTGAGGCCGAGCGTGGCGTGCGTTCCGTCGAAGCGGCCTTCGTCGTGCATGACGGCCGCATCAATGGTGGGCCAGATCTCGGGCAGCCACGGGATGGGCACACCACGAAGGCGCAGGCCCCAGGCGAAGTCACCGCCGCCGCGGCCGTCGTCGAGCACGAAGTAGTAGTCGGTCAGCGCGGTGACGATCGCGTCCTCGTCGCCCAGCGTCCGCTCGATCGCGACCTCGCCGCCGAGGCGGGTGCCGGACAGCGTGCCCACGCCCGGGTCGGGGACGACAACGGCGTACGGCCGGACGGAGAAGCCCCAGTTGCCGGCGGCAGCGACCGGCCGTCCCCAGATGGCGATGTCCATCCATGCGCGACCGGCCGGCGAGCCGATGTCATGGCCCTGCCAGATGGCGCGCGTCGCGAAGGTGAGTGCGATCGAATCGAGGCGAGGCCCCCACACGTCGCGGCTGCCACCGAACTGCGGAATCTCCTGTGCCGCAGCGCTGGCTGCGAACACGACTGTCAGCAGGCACGAAAGGCCGGTGAGCCGCCTCATGCCGCACCTCCTGCCGGGCCGAGTCGTGCAGCCAGTCGCTCGGACAACAGGCCGGGCAGCCGGTTCACGACCTTCGCCTGCAGTGCGGAGGCAACCTTGCGGAAGCCGGGTCGCGTCGGGTGGATCTCGTTCTGCCAGTCAGCATCGATGTCGAGGGTGCCGCGCAGATCGATATGCACGAAATCGAGCGGGTGCGTGGCCGCGAGCGCGCGCAGCATGTCGTTGAACCGGTCGACGAGGATGTGCGCGACGGCGCGGCGGAGCGCCTCATCCTGCAGGCCGATCGCGATCATTGACGGGAAGATCCACGGGCCGATCCCGGTCTCGATGCCCACGAACTTCACGGGCGCCGCCGACGGCGCGAAGTAATCGTAGCCGTGCGCGAAGATGGGTGCGATCGGGCCGATCGCACCGATCATGTCGGCGTACGACGCCGCCAAGCGGTCGAACAGTGCGGTCATCTCGACACCGTCCAGGCAGTCGGGCGGCTCGGTGGCCAGACAGAACAGCTTCGTTGCGGCAGCCGCCAGGTCATTGCCGCCGCCACTGAACAGCACGCAGATGGGACGCTCGTGCTCGATGATCGTGCGCAGGTTGTTGACGGCGGCGGCCGTCCCGATCATGCCCTTGACCGTGTCACCCGAGGCTTCCAGCCGGTGGTGCGCGAACAGCTCGGCATCATCGATCAGGTCGATCGTGTTCTTGTAGAACGGATAGTCGAACCAGGAATCGCCCTCGCTCACGACCGACGGGAACCCGGCATTCCTGCGCTTGCGGTAACGTGCATTGCGTTCCGACGGCTGCCATCTGGCCATCCCACCCTCCGCGGCGTTCGATGTGCACGTGGCGCACGGACGGGCGCAGGCACACACCACCTCTCAGAATGCGGGAACGTGCGTAACGGCAGGCCAGCCGCGCAACCGGCACACGCCACGGGCCCATGAGCCCGTGGCGCGGCCGGTGAACCGACAGCGTGCGAGAACGTCATGCTTCGCGACCGGCGCACGCAGGGCCGGAGGGCAGGAGCGCCCTGTCATCCGTCGTTCCGTGCCAGGGTGCCCTGTGCGGGGTTGCGGATCAGCGCCGGATGATCGCGAACGTCGGTGTGGTGTCGCTCGCGGACTGGCCGGCCGCGTCCGTGACCGTGACACGGATGTAGAACCCGGGCAGTGAGACCGGGCTCGCGGGCGAGCTGATCGTGAGACCCGTGTAATGGCCCTGGGGCACACCGACAGTCCAGCGGAACGAGCCGACGTCGCGCGCGCCCTGTACGATCGGATGGAAGTCCGCAGGATGCAGCTGATTCGTCTGCGGCGCGAACAGCTCGATCGTCACGTTGCGCGGCGCAGTACCGCCTTCGGTGACCCACTCGATCGAGATCATGTCACCTTCATTGACATCACCGAGCGGAGCCGTGACGCGCACTGCGAGCATGATGTCGCCCACCCGACGGCGCCGGTTCTGCGTGGTCGCCGTCGCCGTTGCGCTGCCGCCCGTGCCCGCACCACCGCCACCGCCCGCACCACCGAAGCCGAAGCCGGCACCACCGGCGCCGCCGGCCGCGAAGATATTGATGTTGTTCGTGTTGTTGTTGTCGCCGCCGCCACCACCTCCGCCGCCCGGGCCGTTGCCGTTGCCGCCCGGTGCGTCACCGCCGGGCCGCGGCACCGTGCCGGTCGGCGGCAGCTTGCCGCCCGGTATGGTCTCCGGCTTGAGCGCCAGCTCCTTCTCGGCATTGGCCTCCGTGTTCTCGGCCACGCCTTCCATGCCCTCACCCATGCTGTCGAGCAGATGACGGAGCGACTCGATCTCGCGCATCAGCTCATCCAGCTCTTCCTGCGTGCTGTCCGGATTGTCTGCCGTCGTACGCAGCTCGTGCGCTGCCGCCGCCACGCGCTCCGCCACACTCGCCGCAGAGTGCAGGTAGCGCCCGCCCGCAGCGAAACCGGTACGCTCGAACGCGCGCACCGCCGTTTCCGTTTCGATGATGTCCGCTTCGATCAGGTCGGTCTGCAGCTCCGCAATGCGGTCACGCGCAATCGTGATACGCGTGTCCGCGATCTCGCGCTGTTCCTGCGGTGCATCCGGCCCCAGATGATAGCGGGCCGACAACGCCCGCTCGAGTTCCTTCTGTGCATGGTCCATCTGAATGGCGACAGTCGCGCGAATCGAGTCGGCGACGCTCAGCTCTGCCTTGCTCATGGTCTGCGCCCTCCGGACGATGATCGGGGTGTCAGTTCCTCGTGTCCGTGGCGTGCGGTTTGCCGAACCGCCTGCCACACGCCGTTCGCAGTATCTGCCGCACGACAATCGGACTACGAGGCAGGGAGGGCGATCGGATTGGTGTGCGTTCCGACGAATCCGGTGGGCGAGCAGGTTGCGGCCTGCGCTGGCAGGACCGGGGATGGGGGACGAACGGATGGGGATGGGCGATGGCTTCTGCTACGAGCCGAAACGGCACCCATGCACCATGAACCCGCGCATGGACGATCCGTTCAATTCAGATCATGATCACTGCATGCACGACAAGCCCGGCATGGGACGATCCGTTCAATTCAGATCATGATCACTGCACGAGAGGCCCGCGGATGAGCCACGGAGAATTGCCATATCCCTTTCCGTTCATCTCCGTATCTGCGACCGGATTCTGCACCGCAGGCACTGCCAGAGCACCGTTCGGCAGGCCCTCATCGGCCCGGACGCTCTTCCCGGGCTCGATCCAGATACGGCAATCCCTCCGTCATCCACGACGGCGCCGGCACATCCTTCAGATAGTGATCGAAGAACTGCTTCATCCGTACCTGGAAATCCTTCTGGTTCTCCTCGCGTCCGAGATGGTGCGGCTCATCGGGATAGGACAGCAGGATCACCTTCTTGCCCTCGCGTCGCGCCGCGACATAGAACTCGAGACCCTGATTCCAGTCGACGGCACCATCGGCCGTGCCGTGCAGGATCATGAACGGCGTATTGATGTTCTTGACGAAACGTACGGGACTCTGGCTCGCGTAGCCCTCGGGATCATCCCACGGGACGGTGCCCATGCGGCCCTGGCCCCACTGGATGAGCGGTGCATTACCGCCGCCCGATGACTTGTACAGGATGTTGTGCATGCTCTCCAGGTTGGTGAGCGGTGCACCGGTCACGACGGCAGCGAACATGTCGGTCTGCGTGACGATGAACGAGGACTCGTAACCGCCCCAGCTGTGGCCCTGCGCACCGATCCGGGCGGGATCCGCGTAGCCCAGCTCGATCACCTTGCGGACGGCGCTGGTCACGTCATCGAGGGCCGAGCTGCCGGGCAGGCCCTCATCGTAGACGATGTCCGGCATGAGCACGAGGTAGCCGTCACTCGCGTAGGTGGACATGTGCGGCCGGTCGTCGTACGTCGGCATGGAGTAGCTGTGATGGTTCTGCGACAGCCGTTCGTAGAAGTAGACGAGCATGGGATAGCGGCGGCCGGGCTCGTAGCCTGCGGGTAGTGTCAGTGTCGCCTGCAGCTTGTTGCCGCGTGCATCCGTGTAGTCGACCAGCACGCGTTTGCCCCAACGGTACTCCTTCTGCTGCGGGTTCGCGTCCGTGATACGCACTGGATTGGCGAACCGGGTGTTGCTCATCCACCAGTCGGGGAACTCCTCGAACGTCTGGGCCGTGAACAGCACGCGGTCGGCGTTCTTCGCCTTGCGGATGCCGCCGATTGCACGGTCCTGCCAGATCACTGGCCTTGGTTCGCCGGTCGGACCGACCGTCCAGTAGCCGGACATCTTGGTCCATTCGGCGTACGCGGAGAGCACGATCGGCTGCGACGTGTCGATGCCCGGATCATCATCGTCGTCATCGAGCCGGATGATGCGGAAGCGGATCTGCTCGCGTTCACCGACACCGCCGGTCAGGTTCACGGCCGCGCCGGCGCCGGTGAGCGGGATCGACCAGATGTCGAAGGCGTGGTTCACGAGCACGGAGTTGCCGTCCTTCGACCAGCCGGCAAGGCCGTACGCGTTCTTCTCGCCCGGCCGGTCGGCGTTCCTGTTCGTGAAGTCGACGCCGGCCATGGCG
>Ga0302046_10001779_pt1 | contig 20191 bp, 12 predicted proteins | sample RVTome_11_FD_200261 | JGI IMG/M metagenome (GOLD analysis project Ga0302046, IMG submission 200261) | Soil microbial communities from uranium-contaminated site in the Upper Colorado River Basin, Wyoming, United States - RVT147D111 (version 2) ...
CGGGAGGAACCGACACCATGCCTTGCCGCGAAACCGCAAAGAGGTTGCTCAAAACTGGCCTTCGCGCTACGGTTTTGCCCTGGTAACGCCGGTGTGGCGGAATTGGCAGACGCGCTAGACTCAAAATCTGGTTCTCGCAAGAGAGTGTGGGTTCGAGCCCCTCCACCGGTACCATTCTTCGCGGATACTCCCCCCCTTGTGACTGCTATCAACTCCCTGCCACAAAAGGCGGTTTTGGCAACGAATCGTTAGCAGGACCGGAGCGGCAAGGAATTGTTAGCACTTCGACAGGCTCAGTGCAGGCGGGATCGAAACTCAGTCAGCCCTCCCATCAGCGCCCGAAACGTAGCGCAGCCTCTCCCTATCTTGCTCTTGATCTTACTCTTGCTCATACTCTGGCCTGTCCGAGAGCAAGAGCAAGCGTAAGATCAAGAGCAAGAAACCGGGCGGGTTCACCGAGTAGCGATCACGCTTGGCACAACCGTCGTAACCCCTTCACGATCCGGATCATCCCCAAGTTTGGCTTCGTTTTGAAAACCTCCCTCCTTCCCCCGACACCGGGCATGGGCTGACATTAGAATCGAGATACGGATTCCCGCCCTGAAGTGGGGACGCTCAACTCCACCCTGTAGAGGTTGGCATCCAGAAGGCGAACGATGATCCATCGTCGGCACTGCCCTGTCCTGACCGTGAACTTGGCTCCTCGCCGGGAGCGCACAAGGCCGATGGCTTCCTGGTTGCAGAGGAGGATGGCGCCGGCGATGGACGGCCTGCGGGATCACCGGGCGGTGAGAAACCCGGGTTAGAATGCGGTCGAGGTTGGCGCGAATGATCTCGTGCCTGCTCATGACCGGAATGACCGCAGGCCTCACTTTTCGATCTTTCAGGAGCTGGACGCCGGGTGTTCTTGCACTTCAACTCGGGCAATCAGCGCGACATCCAGCAAATCCACAGCCTCTTTCTCCGCGTGCGAAACGACCAGCGCCCGGCCTTTCGGAGTGAGCATGGCAATATCCCCATGTGGCACAGGGAAGGCCTTCTCGCTCGCCAGGAAGACGGTAAACGGGCGAAACGGAATTGCGTGAAGCAACTGCCTAAGTTCATCTGCATGCATGGAGGCCTTATGCCACGCAGCGGCGCGGAACTCAAGGCCTCAACCTGACGAGGCATTGCCTCAGACCAGCGAGATGAATCACGGAATGAGAATGGGCTTCCTCACCGCATCGCGCTGTCCCAAGACAATGCCTCGTCAAGCTCGGTTCAAGCGAGTCCTGCGCTTCCCTGTGCAGCCGGGGCGCCCCTCCAGAGAGGGCGGGCATCTTGGTATTTCAGCGAATCAAGGTTGGCAAGCCGCAACAGGGGCGTCCTCCCACAGGGGATCGGTCACATCCAAGGAAACGGTCGTCGAGTTCTCAGGTTCCGGGACAACGTGTGCGGGTGGCCTCCCTCCGCGGCCTGGGCGAGCTCTGGGTGAACCCATCCCATCGTTGCGGATTGGAAGCGTCACGTGACGCTTCCAATCTGGGGCACACGCCACGCCGGGACGTGTCCGCCGGGATCGTTCATGTCCCGAATGAGGGGTCCACGCGAAGGGCCGCCCATCCCGACGGGGGTGTGTCGGGATGGGCGGGCGTTGCCCTATTTTGTTTGAAACAGTGCATTGCCAGGGAACAAGACACATTCGCCAAGAAGCACACGGACCATGAAGGATCCCTGGGGCTGAAAGGCGGGGCCAAGCTGCAGGTTATAGATCCAGTTGCCGTCGCTGTACCGGAAGCAGTTCCCCGCGTCGGGATCGCCAACATTGGTCGGCACCTCATCTTCGAGCAACTCGACGCCTTCGGTCAGGTCTGTCACGTCAAAGACCTGGATGATCGGGCATGCGTCCGGACACCCTGCCGCTGCCAGAGCGGCGGCCAGTTCGTCCTCACCCTGCACGGCAACCCCATTGAAGAAGAGATGGAACTTGATCGGCAGCGTCGAGCCGGTTGGCTTACGCTTCCCCATAGGGGGTGCGAAGTCCGTGGCCGTGAACGCCTCACACGTGCACGCGGTGGGGTTTGCCAACGCCTGGATTTCGTCCTGTGTCAATGCCGTGTCGTAGATCCGCACATCGTCGATCATGCCTTCGAATGCGGATCCATCGCCAAAGGCGGACCCACCGCTTCCGCCAATCCCAATGTCGTGGTTTTGGTCCCAAAGCAGGGGAGTCGAACCTGGCAGTGCCCCTGAAGCCAAAAGATTGCCATTCACATAGATGGAGTGGGACGTGGGCGTGACCGCAACAACGACGTGAAACCACGTATTGACGGTGAAATCCACAACGTTCGGTGGTGTGTCAAAGATGGTGAGCCAGCTCACTCCGGTGCCGATGTCGGTGCGAACGCGATTGTCGACCCTTAACATGACATCAAAAGAGTGGTCGGATGGGTATCGCGTGCCAAAGAACGCATGCGCCCTGTCCTGGGTCGCCTTTTGGGATGGGTTGATCCACAAGGCCACTGTGAAGGTGCCTGAAACCACGTCACCGGCCGGAATGTCGTAGTGGACCTTGTCATCGACCCCATCAAGGGCGAGGGATTGGCCGGTTCCGAGCGCCGCCGGAACATTTGCGGAAAAAGTCGCGTCATCAATCAGCGTTCCATGACGGCCTCCCACAATGTCGTTGGCATTTCCATCAAGGGGGTAATGGGCCACCAAGGCGGCTTGGGCGGAATCCAAGGCAATGCCCAGGATGGCCCAAGCAATGGAGATCGCAATGGGGCCGCACACTCGGGTTGGTCTGCGGCTGGAACGGCGCTTTGGACCAGGTGTGGGATTCTGTGTGGGAGTCATCATGGTTGAAACTTATGGGTTGATGTTGATTGTCGATTACACATGCAAGCCGACGCAAGCATGCGTGATTCGCGGATGGACTCATACACGGCGGAATCCCGGGATTCTTACAGAAAATGATTGGCCCTGGTGAGGCAATGGCTAGTATGGCACGAAAAGGTCCCCTCCCCGATTGCCGTCGAGACGGGTTGTCCATCGCGGGATCTCCATGCCGACCCAGTGGTCATCAATGCAGGAACGGCAGCCGCAATGGGGAGACCATGGCACGTGAACCCAGACGACACATCTGATTGCGTGGCTGCCAACCAGGGAGAGCATTGCGAAAGCGGGCGCCTTGGATCCCCCAAACGCGCGAGGCCTGTTATCTCCGACTATGAACTGCTTCGGTGTATCGGTCGCGGCAACTATGGTGAAGTGTGGCTTGGACGAAACCTCACGGGCCTGTGGCGGGCCATCAAGGTCGTTTACGGTCACGGCGTGGATGGACGGGGCGCATTTGACCGGGAGTTCCGCGGCCTTCAGCGCTATGAGCCCATTTCCCACACGCACGAATCTCTCATGCCGATCCTGCACTCCGGATTGCGGCGTCCAGAAGGTTATTTCTATTATGTGATGGAGCTGGCCGATGCCCTGCCCGGCAAGCCGGGTTTGGTTGCGTCACTGTCGCCAAAACGGGAGGGGGCAACCCATGGCTCCCCTGCGGAACACGAATTCCGGGAGGGCTATGAACCCAAAACCCTCAAGTCTCACCAGCGCCAGGTGCAGCGTCTCTCGATCCGGGAGTGCGTCGATCTGGGATTGGCGCTGACGACAGCCCTGGAGCGACTGCATGCGGAGAACCTGGTGCATCGGGACGTCAAGCCGTCCAACATCATCTATGTCAACGGAAGGCCAAAGCTGGCGGACATTGGCCTGGTCACCATTTCGGACGCGACGCAGTCCCAGGTTGGCACCCTGGGCTACTTTCCACGGGAGGGTCCAGGGACCCCCCAAGCCGATCTCTACAGCCTGGGGAAGGTCCTGTATGAAGCAAGCACGGGAAAGGACCGGCACCAGTTCCCCGAACCAGCCACCCATGTGGCGGAGGCGGAGGCGGACTTGGACGCGGTGGCTGAGTTCAACGAGGTTCTGCTCAAGGCGTGCGCCGCCGAGCCCGCGCGACGCTATCAAAGCGCGGAGCAAATGGGCTCGGACCTGCGCCTGCTCGGGGCAGGGGGTTCGATTCGGAGACTGCGAACGGCGGAACGCAGGTTCAGGCGCTTGCGCCAGGCCAGCGGCCTGATCACATTGATCGCGCTGATCGCGATCGGGCTTACAATCGTGCAGAGGCGGCAGGCAGCCCGGTTTCTATCGATGGCGGCCCAAAGCAAGGCTCATTTGGTCCAGTTGAACCTGGCAACGGGCTTGAAGGAGCTGGAGGATGGCAATGACCTCATCGCCCTGCCGTGGTTGGTCAAGGCCGCCTCGTTGAGAGCCACGGATTCAGCGGACGTTGGCTCGGACAGGATTCGCATCGAATCGATCCTGCGCCAGTCACCGGCCCTGGTTCAGGTGGGGTCGCACGAGGGCCCCATCTATTCCGGAACTTGGAGTCCCAACGGATCGAGGATTCTCACAGCCAGCGCCGATGGAACGGCGCGTCTCTGGGAAGTTCGCACCGGCAAGTTGTTGCGCCAGTTCCAGCACGCGGACGAGGTGAATCTCGCCGGTTTCAGCCCCGATGGCCGGCTGGTTCTCACGGCCAGCGACGACGGCAAGGCCTGCCTTTGGGATGCGTCCACGGGACGCCTCGCCGTGCCTCCGCTGCCCCATGACGCGCCCGTGGTGCACGCAGGCTTTGGGCCGGACGGTGACTTCGTGTTCACCGCCAGCCGGGACGGCGTGGCGCGGGCCTGGTCCGCCGCCACCGGAGTTCCGATCACCCCTCCCATGGTGCATGACGGAGGCATTCGATCCGCGGCCCTGAGCCATGATGGGCGCCTGGGCGTCACAGGCGGGAAGGAATCGCGCGCGATTCTTTGGGATGTTGTGAAGGGCCAACAACTGGAGGGTGACCTGGTGCACGACCAGGAAATCCGAACGGTCTCGTTCAGTCCCGACGATCGGCTCATCGCCACCGGCAGCGCCGATCATACCGCACGGATCTGGAAGGTGGCGGACAGGGCGCCTCAAACCCGGCCGCTCCTCCACTCGGGATCCGTCTGGCATGTCCGCTTCAGCCCCGACGGCCGCCTTCTGGTCAGCGCCGGAGGACTCTTTCGCCGAAGTGGCGAGGCGCGTCTTTGGGATGCGCGCACCGGGGACGCCCTGCCGACGGTGCTTAAGCATGTCAAGCCCGTCCACTATGCCGCGTTCAGTCCCGATGGCCAGTGGATCACCAGCGCCAGCATTGACGGGGAGGTGCGCGTTTGGGATCTGGATCATGGGGACATGGTCCTGCCGCCACTGCCCCAGCAGGTGTCGGCATGGTCCACGGCATTCAGCCCAAATGGACGACGCCTCCTTGTCTGCGGACGCGATTCCATCTGGCGAGTCTGGGACCTTGGAACCGAGCGCATGCTGAGGCCAAGAATGGCGCATCGTAATGCCCTCAACGATGCCCAATTCAGTTGGATCGATCACCGGCTGGTGCGGGACAACTACTTCACCCGTTGTGATCATTCGGCCTGGACGCTCTACCTGTGCCTGGTCTGCGTGTCCGACGTCGAGGGTCTGAGCTACTACTCCGATGTCTCGCTGATGCGACGGCTCAAGATGGAACCGGTCCAGCTTTCCTCCAGCCGCCGACAACTCATCGCGGCGGGGCTGATTGCCCACCAAGAACCGCTCTACCAGGGTCTGGGCCTGGAGCCGATTTCCGAAGCACGGTTCGGCCCGACCAGCGTGGCGGAGGTGCTTCGCCAAGTCCTGGGAGGCCGGCCATGATCGATTACCAAACGTAATGCCAGATCCGGCACCTCCATACCCAGAGGAAGCTTCCCTTTGCCCCAACTATGGCTTCCGCAATTGGAAGAACTGGCTTTCAGTGGTTCGCTCAACTCTCACTTCATACCGGTTGCCAGAAATTGCCACGTGGTTCGTAACTTCAGCCCAGGATATGGGGGTTCGCAGTGAAGTCGCCCCTTCGAGACGGAATCCTTCCGCCTCTAAAAGCCAGGAGAGGATTACTTCACCTTCGGAAATGCCAACCGAAAGCGAGGGTGCCACGATCAGCACGTCCTCAGCCCAACCAAAACCGTCATCGACCCTGACGGTGATTGATGCGTTGCCTTCCGGAGCGGGAAGATTCTCCAATGAACCGGTGTGATTGGTTGAGGTGATGTCGGAGGCCAACACGAACCGGCTCACTCCGTCCGGGGAATAGAGAATCATGTAACGGAGAGTATCCCCATCAGGATCGAGTCCCTCCCAATGAACGCTGTATGAACCTGCCTCCAGCGTAGCCGAGAGGATCTGCACCTCCGGAGCATTCGCACTGCGTTCCACGAAGGCCAACACGGTGCCGTCCTTCATAAGGGAGATCACGCGCGTGTCAGCCGGCATGTCCAGAATGTAGCTGAACGGGACCTGGGTCGTGCTGCGCTCTCCGTCCGGACCCAGACGTTGGGTGAATTCCAGCCCGAATTCGACCTCTTCCAGGCTGGTTCCATCCGGGTCACTGAAACGTAGGACATACCCGGTGCCTTGAGGCCTCGAAAAGTTGAGCCCCGATTGTGAGACGAAGGGTGGCTCCAAGGATGCTTCGTCCGTCTGAGAGACTATGCCGGACAACAGCACCACGGTTCGCGGTTGAACCGAGGCCAGACTCATGGCACCTGCGCTCGGCATGGTTTTCGTGAGTTGCGGATACAGGCGTTGATACTCCGTCTGGCGCGTCCACGCCCTGGTGTCCCCACCGCCTTCAAGTGCGAGACCCAGTCCAGCGCTTACGCCCGAACGACCAGTCCCGCCCATGTAGCCGTAAACAGGACCGCCCGCGATCGGATCGGGAAAGGGGAGTAGTGGGTCAAGACTGGTGTCGAGCGTCACAAAGACTGCACTCGGCCCCGCCCCCGGCATTGCAGAATTCCCATCCAATTCGGCCAGCAACGGCCGCAATCCACCGACATCAAAGGCCTGCTCATCCTCATTGATATAGAAACCCGCAGGGGTGCCCTTCTCATCGATCAGGTTCGGGTGCGCCTCGTCTGAATCCTGGTCATAATAGCCTTCGTCAAAGCCGAAAAGGTGTCCAATTTCATGCGCGGCGGTTGACCCGATCACCACCGTGTCGGGGCGGGCAAGAGAGGGATCACCACTTGGGAACCGATCAAGCGAAACGACCGTGAGCGGTGGTGGCTGACCAGGAATCGTAAAGCCCAGGATCGAAGCGCCATCGACTTCACCCAATGGACGATTGTCATTGCCGATGACATTGTTCACCACCACCATCACAATGTTGCGCTCCTCCGGAACATCTTCGTACAGGTCCTTCAAGCGTTGGTCTCCGGCCAGCAGGCGCTTCTTGAAGTAGTCCTGGGCCTCTCGGAATTCAACCGTTCCAAACGGCCCGGGCTTCGAAAGATCAAACCGGGGAAGATTGACCGATCTGAGGCGTTCCTCGTCCAGCGGATAGACACTCGTTACGAAGTCCATCGAGCGCGCAAGCAGCTCCGCATCTGCGGAATCCATTCCGGGAGCGGGAGAATCCTCCGGGCCCACGGGTTGTCCGGTCTCATCCAGGAGCGAGACTGGCAGCACATACACATTGAGCTGCGCACTCTCCAGGAAAACGCATTCGATGGTTTGGCGAGCGATGGGAAACGCACCGGCGTTCTTGGGTCGAATCTGGACCGACAGGGTGCGTCGGCCGGGAGTCAGGAGCCGGTTTGCGTCCTCGCCGGCCACGAAGACGTTCAGGCTGTTCTTGGCATTTCGTCGCTGCTCCACCGTGAAGCTGTGCCCGGACGGATAAGCGCGGCCTTCCGCCATGAGCAGCGTTTCCTGTGGACAGGTGTCGACGTCACCTTCGAGGCAGACAAGGGCTTCCGCCATGGTTTCCGGGCCGCCGGGGCCGGTGTCAAAGAAAATCCTGAGCACCATGTTCTTACCAGCCACCAGCGCGAAGGCGTCCTCATGGCCCGGGACGCGATAAGGATTGAACACCGCCTGGATCGGGACAACCGAAAGCGCTCTTGCCTTCACAATGGCACGCTGCGTAGCCGTGCTCACCCAAAAGGTAAGGTCCCCCTGGTTGTTGATCGAATCGTACATGTCAATGAACGCCACAGGATCCGCAAGGCCAGGCACGATCTCTCCCGCCCTTAGGACTTCGATTGCCGGGGACACCCGGGGTGCCGTGGGTTGAGCGATGTCGAGTTCCACGACGTGCAACGCCACCTCTTGGCCGACGCCCGCGATCCGGGCCAAAAATGCAACCGAGTATCGATCCATCGAGTCGATCCGACTGCGGTTAACGCCGACATGCGCCGCCTCGAAGAAGGCTGAATACTCCGCAGAGTCGGTAATCCTGAAGGGGCCTGCCGTTACCTGCTGGTTCGGACCAATGACGGCGGCATAGATCCCGGGACCCTGGGACGCGTGGACGGCCATGAAGGCGACCACCCGGCCGTCGTCACTGATGGCTGGGCGCTCTCCCAGGACGTCATACTCCGGAGAGGTGGCAAGGAACGTGGCATTGTTCGGATCCAGATCCGATCCCGGGAAAAGCATGATGGGAGCGGTCACCGGACGGCCTCCCCGAACCACCACCGCATCGTTATCGGCGATCCGCGGGAAGAAGTTGCTGGTGTTGGCCAGAGTGGGCGAGGCGTGATAATCCGTGAGTGCATCGTGAAAGCTTCCGGCCAAATCCCGTGGTGTGGCCAACAGGTATTGGTTGGGCGTGCCGCAAAGGAGCCCGCTAAAGACGGTTCGCCCGCCATTGTTGAGGCTCACTGCCGATGACACCGCTCCAGCGGGAAACAAAATCGGCCCGCAATAAGGACTGGGCAAATCTTCTTCAGGCGTGTCGATTCGGTCATATCGGCCCTTGGCGACGACCTGATAGTCTGCCGCGGTGGTGCCAAGGCGAAAAATGAATGAGAACAGCCCATCACGTGACCACACTCGCCAGCCGATCTGGTCCTGGTTGTTCAACTGCACGGTGGGCGGGAAATAGAATGCGCTCGCCAAATCATGAAACGTAAAAAAGCCCACCGGAAACGAATCTATCAACGAGGTCCGCGTCACTGGTTCATCGCTCACGATGATTCCTTGTCGACCATCCTGAATGGTCACCTGGTAGGCCACCTTGCCGGAGTCGTTGATGGAGGGCCCACTGCCTAGTTCGGCGATCGTGTTGCCCCCGCGAGTGGTCCCTCCCGTACGTGCGACCAGTTCAAGACTGTAGGTGGCACCGCTGCCGGCATGCACCAGGGCCAGGCAGACCGCTCCCCAAAAGCTCAACCACTGTGAGGCAAGAAAAGCACCCCTCATGATGCACTCATACCCTGGCGACTAGGACTTTCCAAGAACGCAGTTGACGAGGTCACGCTGCAGTGCCCGCACTGGGATTCCAATCAATCCTCGTAGTGAAAAGCCTTTCGCATCCCTCCAATTCATTGGAAAGTCGGGAGGAATGGCGAAGAATCTCAAGTTGAACAACTCATCGCTGAAGCCAAGCGCGTCGCAAGACGGTCAGTGCGGTTGGTCTGCAACACCCACTCCGGGGGCGGCCTCCCGTCGTTCCCAACCGGCGCTCGAATCTCAATGCGTAATGCCCGAGCCATGTCCTCGCATTAGCCAGGCGATAGACCAAGCGTTAAGTGTTATTTCGAGGGACCCCAATTACGGAGGGAAGTGATCTTGCCCACGCCCCGATGTCATGCTGTGATAGAACCCGTGAGCGATTCCATCCTGGATTTCTTCGACAACAAGACCGCCTGGCTGCTGACCTTGGACCGCGGCGCCTCCTCCGAACAGACATACGTCGGGCGCTGGAAGGTCTGCGACAATCCGCTCTGCTCGTGCACCGAAATGGACTTCTTCGCGATGCAGAGCCGTTCGACCGAGATGAACGAGGCCAAGGACGCCTCGCAGTCCGCCGAGGTGTTGTCCTTCTCCCTCGATGTCATGAAGCGTGAGTTCGCCAGCGCGAAGGACGCACGCTCGCGGATTTTGGGCAGGAAGGTGGCCCGGCAACTCACGCCGGCGGACTGGACCAACCTGGCCCGGCTTCTCTACAGCACGAAAGCCAACCAGATTCGGAAGGCGGATCTGGAGACGTTGGATGCCAGGTTTCCCAAGGCGACGGTGAACGACGGAACCATGGTGGGTTACATCGAGATCTTTCCCCTGGCACCGGCGTTGGGCCTCGAACTCGAAGGGCGCAAATACATTGCCGACGACATGTACTGCGTGCAGCAGGGCTGCACCTGCAACCAGGCCGCCCTCACGTTTCTGCCCGTGGACGGTGACACTGCTCCTTCGCACCGCCACTCGTCGGCGGTCCGCTACAGCTTTCAAAAAGGCATGACGGAGGTGCTCCGGGAGTCGGATCCCGGCCAGCCCGCGGTCCGGGAACTGGTCCGGGCGTTGGAGCAGGCCGAGCCGAACCTGTCCCGGGAGCTTGTCTTTCGCCACCAACAACTCAGCACCCTCTTCCGCAAACGCCACGCTTCCCCCCAATCACCGTCACCGGAGCGGACGAAGGTTGGCCGCAACGACCCCTGCCCCTGCGGCAGCGGCCGGAAGTTCAAGAAATGCTGCGGGCGTTGAAAAGCGGGGCCGACGGCGCATCCCACGAAGGAAAGGCCGTGAACAACGCGGCTGCGCGAACCAACCGTGGCGCGGAGCTCCGTTGGTTGGCAAGCGCGTTGAAGACCATGGCGCCCGGCCAGTATCGCGACTTGGCGGTCGCTTCCGCGCGCGGACTTCTGCAGCATCCGTTGGCCACCGAATCCTCCCACCCGCTGGACCGGGACGACCGCGACAATCTCTTCGGTGGGCCCGCCCTCTATCCGACCGACACCAAGCTCCGCACCAAAATGATCGTTCGTTACTGGAAGTTGGCCAAAAAGAGTCTGTGTTTGAGCTTGTTGAGAGATTGTTCGGAGCCCGACAGGGCGACATCGACGCCCCCCCCCCGAGGGGGCGCTCGTGCCGCGGATTCGTGTGGGTGGGCGAACGGCGTCGATGGCATTCGAGCCTCAGCTCGCGTCCCCGCCGGTCTCTCAAGACCCGCGTCCTCGGCCTTTTACTCGGGCGCGTCGAGAGTGGGTTCCAGAGGTGCAACGTGCCCGTCCATAAAGACAACATTCTTGCCCGGTCTGGGCGGACGAGGGTGAAAAGCGTCGTAATCGAGAAGGAGCGGGGTCGTTTCCGGAGGAAATTTCAGGACGAAGTTCGTAATGCCGCCGGAAGGGTCTCCTGGTTGCAATAAAAGGAAGGCGCTATCTGTTCGGGTTTCATCAATGCGCCGCCCGTTCAGCTCGGCATTCCATTCGTAACTCGAGCCTTCGGCCGCGAACCGACCCGTTTTGTCGGCCGGGCACTTGAAGACCGTTTCACTGCTAGTGTTCGTGCCGGCGGTTCCTCCAACGTAACCCGCCAGGACATCGCAGATGCGCGGCAGTGGATTCTGGGGATCGATCGGTAGCGTAGGAAGGATCTCCGCACTCGGCAGGCGCTGCTGGTTGTCATCGGAATAAAGACGGGTGGCGATCCCCAGTTGCCGAAGATTGCTCACGCAGGCCGCATTGTAGGCTTTGGCTTTCGCCCGGCCCAAAACGGGCAGCAGCAAGCCCGCCAGGATAGCAATGATGGCGATCACAACGAGCAATTCAATGAGAGTAAAGGCGCGACAAGGGTGTTGAACGGCCGAAGGGTTGCGCACGCTTGCGCGGCGGTTCGTCTCAAGAGGGTGTGTCTTCATGGGCAGAGTCATCATGCCGTGCTGGGTACGCTTCGAGTTGGCAGCCCGTTCAGGAACGTATGGAAGGCGAGTAGCCGTCGAGGTCAGGAGGTGGATGTCGTGGTTGGATGGATACCAGGAACCGCCTCGTGACCTCGGCGGCTACTTATTATACGGACTGCCAGGCTGTTCCTTCTCATCCTCCAGGGCCGTGGCCCTGTCTCGCGAACTGGACCCGCTCTTCCGGCGTGAAGTCCAAGAACAGCCTATTGGGACTGGGAGGCTGGAGCTTCGGGCGGGATTCGGGTTCTCCGCCAGGCACATCAGAGCCGATGCCCTTGCTCGGACCGGGAGGGCGGAGCTCCTGGCCGGACGCGGGCCGGTCAAGTGGCTTCTCTGAAACGTCCTCCATGCTCGATGGGTGGAACGTATTCATGCGCCAGGACGACCAGGCGAACCACAACCCACCGGCGGCGAGCAGCACCGCCATCGCCAGGAACAATTGTTTTGCTTTCATTGTTTTTTTGCTTGGACTCAAGCCTCACATTCATTTTCGCGACGGCATCGTGCGCCGATTTGTCGAAGTTGGCTATCGATTTGGGACGAAGGCGGGGTATTCCGGCGCGAAACGCCGCCATGCAGGAATGAACCTGGTCTCCAGCGGAGTCAATGACACGCTTGAGATCGCAATCAGGAGCACCCCATCTGCGGCGTCAACCACACTGAAACGACGCAAGCGAAGCACGTTCTTCGAATCTTCCGCGAGATGGAAATCTCGGGGCCTACCGGAATTCCAGCTTTTGCTGGATTTCGCGAATCGGACGCGTGGTGGGATAGCTCTTTTTGTTCTTCAACAGGACCAGGTTCTCGCCCTTGAACGTTGGTTGAAGCTCCTGGATCTGATCCACGTTGACGATGACTGAGCGGCTGATGCGCAGGAATTGTTGCGGGGGGAGATGGGATTCCAAGGAAGTCATGGTCTCCCGCAGGACATGGTTCTCCTTGCCGACATGCACGACAACGTATTTTCCGGCGGCCTCGATGGCCTGGACCTGGTCCAACTCCACAAAGGAAACTTTGCCCGGAGTTTTGACCGCCAATCGAGTGCGCTGGCCCCGCGCAGCACGGGGCGCCGGCGTCTGACCCAGGAACGCGAGAAGCCCGCGAGTGGCAGCGCCAGCCTGCTTATCGGCAATGAGGTCCCGCGCCCGCTGCACCGCTTCCTTGAACCGGGTGGGCTTGAATGGCTTTAACAGGTAATCCAGCGCGTTTACCTCGAACGCCCGAAGCGCGTGCTGATCATAAGCCGTGGTGAAGATCACGACGGGCAGCATTGCCTGCGGGACTCGTCGCAACACCTCGAAGCCATCCATATCCGGCATCTGCACGTCGAGAAAGACCAGGTCCGGCCTGGTTGCCTGGATCTGGTCAACCGCCTCAAAACCATCCCCGCTTTCGCCGGCGACATCCACGTCAGGTTCGTCAGCCAATAGCAGGCGAACACGCTGCCTGGCCAACGGTTCGTCATCCACGATGAGCGCTCGGATGTTCATGCGGCTGGCTCGTTCGAGAAGATGTGGACATGCACGGATTCCAAGTGAAAAGGGAGGTGAATATCGACTCGGCAACCTTGGGGTTCAGCCCTACCGAAGGAGCAACTCTGGTCCTGGCCATAGAGACCCTGCAGTCTTGCTTGTGTGTTGGCAAGCCCGACACCACGCCGTACGGAGCTGTCCAAGCCCGCGCCCGGCCAACCCCTGCCGTTGTCCCGGACAATTAGGTGCAGATGCGTGTCTTCCTGTTTTGCCTCGATGGAGATGAGCCCCGGGCCTCGCCGCGGTTCGATGCCGTGGCGGATGGCGTTTTCGACCAACGGTTGAAGAAGGAGAGCCGGCACCAGGGCTTTCATGAGCTCATCAGGAACGCTCTGTTCCAGTCGAAGCCGTTCGCCAAAGCGCCTTTGCTCAATGCGAATATACGCCCCAATAAACTCGAGCTCCTGCGCCAGGGGAATCTTCTGTTCCTCCATTGAATGAAGAGAGCGGCGCAGCAACTCGCTCAAGTCTCCCAGCATTTCGTCGGCCGCTCGCGGGTTGACGTAAATCAGCGCGGCAATCGAGTTGAGCGTGTTAAAAAGAAAATGCGGGTTGATCTGCATACGCAGAGCTTGCAGTTTGGCGCTTGCGAGACTTGCCTCTAATTCGGCGGCACGCCGTTCCCGCTCCTGCGAGCTTCGAAAATTCGTGATCGCCTGGCAAACGCCCACTAAAGACCAATAGACCAGAACGTCCAAAGCGACGCGGAGACCAAGAAGTCCGCTGAACGCACCTGGTGGGTCCGGAGGTCGCGCACGAAAAAAGTTCGGGGCGACAGATCGAATGGCAACCTGGCTGGCGACGATCAGGAGGAGGCTGGCCAACACATGAATTCCCACATTCCGAATGAGCCTCTTCTGTTCGATGGGAAAGCGGAAAGCGAGCCATGTCACGGCCGGCAGGAACAACAGCCAAAGGACCCAATAGGCGCCCCCAAAACTAACCGCTCGACGCCATGAAACGTGGCTGGTCAAGGCGAGTGGAACTGCAAACAGCAGCACCAGGGCTCCCCACAATCCCAGTGCGGTTACCACAATCGCCAATTTGCGAGCGATACGTCTGTTGCCGTTCGTGCGGTTCATGTCATGGTGAATGCATTCAAAAGCAGCCCAGGCAAAATGTCCATCACTGAAGACAAAGCGCGTGTCGCCGCATGTTCTTCGCGAAGATCATGTGGCGGCGGCTTGAGTTGGGCGAGTGTTGCAACGGGATACCGCGCCGCGAGACCGCGTTGCCAGCCGTCTGATTCCTATGACGGGAAATCACGCGGTCGGAGTCGCTGGTGCCAACGGCTCACTCTGGGGGCCAAGCTGTCCAGACTGGCTTTGCGCTCTCCCTTCAGATTGAGATGTTGCGCGCTACTGCTGACCTCTGCCAGCAGTCACGCGACGCTGCTTCCACCGTCGATCGGTTCAGAAGGTGGGCTGATTCGCACGCCTGCGCTGATGGTGATGGCAAACCCAAATCCGAGTGGGGCGATCTTCTACACCCTCGACGGCGAGGATCCGCAGGATCCATTCGGAATGGTGGCTCCACGTGCACGAGGTTACAAGGACCCCATATCCGTCAACCGTTCCCTCATCATTCGGGCGCGCGTCAAATCCGGGACTGAGTGGAGTCCGTTGGTGGCGGCCGCCTTCACCGCTGATCAGGAATTCTCCAACCTGCTTTTCACGGAAGTGATGTACCACCCCACCGACTTGCTCGGTATGGAAGAGGAGGAGTTTGTCGAGCTCAAGAATGTCGGGAACACAACGCTCGACCTTTCCGGCCTGCACCTGCGAGATGTGGGCTCGGAACCCCCGCCATTTGCGGTTCCTCCGCTGTTCACCTTTCCGCCTGGTGCGAAGATCCCACCCGGCGGTTTTCTCGTCCTGGCGTATGATACGAATGTCTTCCGTCATGTGTATCCCGGCGTGCCCGTTTTCGGGCAGTTTTCCTTCCGCGGTTCCGGACTGAACGAGCGCTCCGCGTTGCTGGCATTGCTCGCGGACAACGGCGCGCTCGCCACTGTCATGCGTTATTGGACGCATGATCCTTGGCCGGTGGTTCCGGACAACCACAGTTACTTCACCAACGAATCTCCGTCCGTGGGTTTCTCATTGGTGCGATCCACTCTGGACCCGGAAGCCGATCCGGAAGATTTCCGCACCTGGCGCGCGAGCACTTGCCGGCTGGGATCCCCGGGTGCGGACGACCCGGAACCCGTGGTACCGTCGATTTACGTGAACGAGGTGCTCACGCGCTCGGGCGGCACATTGCAAGACACGGTGGAACTGTTCAATCCCAACAACACGAATGTTGATTTGGGCGGTTGGTGGCTAAGCGATGCGCGCAATTCCCCCTACCGGTATCAGATACCGACCGGGACGATCATTCCGTCGATGGGGTACCTGGTCCTGGATGAGTCGCATTTCAACGCCGGCGAGGAGGGCTTTTCCTTCAGCGCGGATGGAGAACGATGCTATCTGTTCTCGGGTGATGCCAATGGGAACCTGACCGGCTACAGTCACGGTTTTGTCTTTTTCGGCAGTGACCGCAACGTTTCCTTCGGCCGCAATCGCTCGAGCACGGGAGCGGATTACTGGTTGCCCGAAACCAGCCTGTCCTTCGGCACGACGAACAGTGGTCCCCAGGTCCCGCCGCTGATGATCACAGAGATCATGTACCGACCGGAGGCGCCCGAATACGGGTTCATCGAGCTGAAGAACACCACGGCCAGTCCTCTGGACTTGGGAAGTTCCTTGGATCCACTGGGAGCCTGGATCGTGGGTAACGACTTGCCCTACGGCGACCTGGGGAGTTCGGAACGGTTCTTTCAGTTTCCGGCCGATACAACGATCTCTGCCGGTGGTCACGTGTTGCTGGTTTTGGGTTCGCCTGCATCATTTCGCAGCGCCCAGGGCGTTCCGGAAGAGGTCAGGATAATTCAACTGCCAGAGGCTTTTGACCTTTCAGAAGCGGGAACGCTGCGCGTTCATCGGCCCACGATCCCGTGGGACATGCGCTTCGTGGTCATCGACGAGGTGCCCTACGGAAACCGTCATCCCTGGGATCCCGGCGCCGCCGGGGGAGGACAATCGCTGGAGCGAATGAGTCTCACGCCTTACGGCGGCGATCCAGCACATTGGCGGGCCAGTCCCACGGGAAGTTCTCCTGGGCGGGACAACAGCGGAAATCTCCCTCCGCTGGTGTGGGCGGGAGAAGACCGCGTCGCCTTTGTGGGATATGCCGCCAGACTCTCCGGCATCGCATTGGACGACCAATGGCCTGGAACCACGCTGACGTCCCATTGGGCCCAGGTGAGTGGTCCCGGCACAGTCGAATTTGGCCGCGACACCCTCGCTCGAACCACCGCTGCGGTTGCCCAAACCGGCACGTATGTCCTGCGCCTGACCGCCACGGACGGTTTTCACACCAGCACGGACAACGTGGAGCTGGAGGTTATCACACGGCCCTTCGATACATGGCGTGGAACCAACTTCAGCATCGCCGAACTTGAGGACACCATGGTCAGCGGGCCCTTGGGTGATCCTGACCAGGACGGCTGCAACAACACCGAAGAGTATTTCTTCGGAACACTTCCGAAACAGGCCGATCCTCCTCGGTATCGCGGCCGGATCGAAAGCAACCACTTTGCAATGGCCTGGCAGCAACGGTTGTATTGTCCCGATGTGATGATTGATCTGCAACGAGCGGATCACATCGATGGCCCGTGGTTTGGCGGACCTGGATTGTTCGAGTCCGTCGAGATTGATGAGTCTGGGGTGGGATCAAGAAATGTCGTCAGTCGTTCCCTCTTAACCGTAGATATCGCGGGGCAACAATTCATCCGGCTGTCTATTTTATTGAAGGGTGAGGAATGATTGGAATGTATCCAAGAAGCTCTACCCATCTTCGGCCCGGGTGGAGTATTTGTCTCTTGACCGAAACCTCTAATGTGTGACCCCTATGGGATGTCGGTTTCATCTTACTCTTACCCTTTACCCGAAAAGAACGACCAACAGGTTGTCGTTTTGCCGGGCCCCTCACCCCAGCCCTCTCCCGAGGGGAGAGGGAGTATCGTCTTCCGCACGGAGAAGGGCTTCCGATCTGAACCCGCACCCTCCACGAGGCTTGCGGCTCCCTCTCCCGCCGGGAGAGGGCTGGGGTGAGGGGCCTTTGATAAGGTGCGATGTAGAGTGCTCTGGCCGCCCATGTTTTACCTTGTGTCGCAACCCGCTGCGCAGCCTTCTTTCCCCAGCAGGGTCTGGGGAATGACTTACTCTTACTCCTACTCTGCAGAGGCGAGTAAGAGCAAGAGCCAGAACCTGCGCCACTGGCGCCCGTGCCGACTTTGTCAAGCGTCTCGCGCCTTTTCCCGGGGGCCACGCCTCGTAGTTTCCCCTATTCATTCAGAATTCAGGCTGGCCGATGCTTGAGTCATGACGTTGAGGGGTGTTGGGTTTGGGGGTACAACCTTGGGATTTTGGACGTTCACCAGGTTGAGCCATGGGTTATGCGTTTTAATCTTTTCGTCCGTGCTGGTGCTCGCCCCGTTGACGGGCATCGCCGCCGTCGCCCCGCCAGCCGGCGTGGCCCCGGTCTATGTTCCGGCCGGCGGATTTGGGATCGAGGGCGACCTCATGAGCGGTATGCCGCTCGGGGCGGTCGGGGACTGGCTCCTTCTCAACGGCCCCGGCGGCGCGGTGCTGGATGCGTCGGGCGCGCCGATCGATCCCGTCACCACCATGCATTTCCAGGATCCTTACGGAAACTCGGGGTCGGACATGATTTTCGCCGGCGGCCTGAAGTGGTTCGACGATCCCGGCACCTGGAGCTGGACCGTCAGCAAAGCCTCCTCGAAGACGGACATCAACAATGTCGCCCTGCATTTCACGCCGGATGCCGACGGACATATCTGGGCCATCATTTCAGCCGACCGTCTCAGCACCAGCGGCGATTCCTACATCGACTTCGAGTTCCTGCAGCGTCCCCTCACCCGCAACGCGGATGGTTCCTTTGACTCGGAGGGGTCCGATGGCGGCCGTACCAGCAACGATCTCCTGCTCAGCCTGGCGTTCATCGGCGGAGGCAAAGTGGCGGATTTCCTGGCCTTGCGCTGGATCCCCAAGGGGGATGGAACCTTCGGCTACGTGGACGCCGCCAATTCGCTTCCTCAAGGACGCTACTTTGCCGCGCTCAACAGCAACGACGTTGCGGTCCCCTACGGCGCGTTCGGAACAACGATCTACCCCCCCAATTCGTTCGTCGAGGGCGCCATCGACCTGACCGCCCTGCTCGGCAGCCTCAACCCTTGCTTGCCGTTCCAGGTCAAGACCATCATGGTCAAAACCAAGGCGTCCGCCTCCGACAACGCCAGCATCGAGGATTTCATCGACCCTATCCAGGTCAACCTGACCATCGGTCCCAGCGCCTCGGCCGGTGAGGATCAGTTCATGTGCAGCGAAGACGGCACCGCCCTGTTCTCCCTTCAGGGCCACACCACGTCCGGGCTTTATCCAATCCTCTCGAATCAATGGAGCGTCGTGTCGGGTGACGCCGTGATCGAATCGCCTGACGCCCTGGCCACCATGGTTCATGTCTCCTCCGGAACCGCCGTCCTGCGCCTCTCCGTGTATCAGGAGCAGGGCTGCATTGAGTCGGACGACGTCACCTTGACCATTCGGCCTTTGCCGGCCTGCCAGATCAGCGGGCCCACCACCGACGTGTGCCCCGGATCGACCGCCCAGTTCAGCGCTCCGGCCGGCATGGCATCCTACGAGTGGTCTGTCTCAGGCAACGGCACCATCACCGGCCCGGCCAACGAAGAAACCGTTTCTGTCGTGGCGGGACCTGGGTGCCACACACCCTTCACCGTGTCCCTGATTGTGACCAGCAACGACTGCACGTCCGCGTGCTCCGTCGATGTGATGATCGATGACACAGTCCCTCCCATCCTTTCCATCCCAGAGGATCTCACGCTCGCGTGCCCCGCTGACACGCGGCCCGAGGCCACCGGCATCGCCACCGCCCAGGACAACTGCGGCGCCGTCCTCGTCGAGCACTTCGACACGGTCACCGAACAGTGCGGCCAGACCATGACCATCCAGCGCACCTGGACGGCCACTGACACCTGCAACAATGTCACCTCCGCCGTCCAGACCATCGTCGTTCAAGACATGACCCCGCCCGTCCTTACGATCCCCGCGAATGTCACGCTCGAATGCCCGGCGGACACGCAGCCCCAGGCCACCGGCCTGGCCACGGCCCAGGACATCTGCGGCTCGGTCATCATTGAACACTTCGATGAGGTCACCGAGGAATGCGACCAGACACGCACCATCCTCCGCACCTGGACCGCCACCGACGACTGCAACAACATCGCCTCCGCCGTCCAGACCATCATCGTCCGGGACACCACACCGCCCGTCCTTACGATCCCTGCGGATGCCACGCTGGAATGCCCGGCGGACACGCAGCCCCTGGCCACCGGCCTGGCCACCGCCGAGGACACCTGCGGCGCCGTCATCATCGAACACTTCGATGAGGTCACCGAGGAGTGCGGCCAGACCCGCACCATCCTCCGCACCTGGACCGCCACCGACGACTGCAACAACATCTCCTCCGCCGTCCAGACCCTCATCGTCCGCGACACCACACCGCCCGTTCTCACCCTCCCTGCGGATGCCATGCTCGAATGCCCCGCGGACACACGGCCGGAGGCCACCGGCCTGGCCACCGCCGAGGACACCTGCGGCGCCGTCATCATCGAACACTTCGATGAGGTCACCGAGGAGTGCGGCCAAACCCGCACCATCCTCCGCACCTGGACCGCCACCGACGACTGCAACAACGTCTCCTCCGCCGTCCAGACCATCATCGTCCG
>Ga0302046_10001780_pt1 | contig 20191 bp, 13 predicted proteins | sample RVTome_11_FD_200261 | JGI IMG/M metagenome (GOLD analysis project Ga0302046, IMG submission 200261) | Soil microbial communities from uranium-contaminated site in the Upper Colorado River Basin, Wyoming, United States - RVT147D111 (version 2) ...
CAGGATCACCGCCCGGAGCGAGGGCGTGACGGGCACGGCCCTGATCGATGTACTCGGCCTCTTCAACAGTCCGCGCTCATCACGGTGACGTTCGCCGTCGAGTCCTGATCGCGTCCCACACAAGCACGACACGCCGCGCGCACGACTTGCGGCTGAGTCGGATCCCGCAGGATCTTTCCGGCATGCGCCGGCGACAGCCCGGCGCCAGGGCTCGTTTCCGGGAGGTCCCATGACGATGACAGCGATGCACTTCCGGCCTGTTCGCGCATTCGTTCCCGGCGTGCTGTTCGTCGCGGGCGCGTGTGCGCAGTCCGACGCCGATGCGCCGCGCACGCCGGAGTCCGCCGCCGCGTTCGTCGACTCGGCGGAGACCGTGCTCGAGGATCTGTGGGAGCGGCAGGGCCGTGCGTCCTGGGTGCAATCGAACTTCATCACGCACGACACGGAGATCCTGGCGGCGCAGGCGAACGAGCGCGCGACCGCCGCGACGGTCGAGTTCGCGACGCGCGCCGCGCGCTTCGAGGGGCTCGACCTCGATCCCGATGTCGAGCGCAAGCTGCTTCTGCTCAGGACGAGCCTGACCGCGCCGTCGCCCGCCGACCCCGCGAAGACGGCCGAGTTGGCGCGCATCCTCGCGCGCATGGAAAGCACGTACGGCCGCGGCGAGTACTGTCCCACGGAAAACGGCGAGTGCCTCGACCTCGAGGAACTGAGCCTGATCATCGCGACCAGTCGCAACGCGGATTCGCTGCGCATGGCATGGGAGGGCTGGCGCACCGTGTCGCCCCCGATGAAGGAGGACTACGCGCGCTTCGTCGAGCTGTCGAACGAGGGCGCGCGCGACCTCGGCTTCGCGGATCTCGGCGCGATGTGGCGCTCCAGATACGACATGCCGCCCGAGGACTTCATCGTCGAGCTCGACCGGCTTTGGGACCAGGTGAAGCCGCTCTACGACAACCTGCACTGCTACGTGCGTGCCAGACTCGGCGAGCGCTACGGAACCGACGTCGTGCCGCAGAACGGCCCCATCCCGGCACACCTGCTCGGCAACATGTGGGCGCAGGACTGGGACAACGTGTATCCGCTCGTCGCTCCGCCCGCCGCAGATCCCGGCTACGACCTGACGCAGCGCCTGCGCGCGCGCAACGTCGATGCGGAGCAGATGGTGCGCTACGGCGAAGGCTTCTTCACGTCCCTCGGCTTCGAGCCGCTGCCCGAGTCTTTCTGGGACCGCTCCCTCTTCACGAAGCCCGCGGACCGCGAGGTCGTGTGCCACGCCAGCGCCTGGGACGTCGAGAAGGATGACCTGCGCATCAAGATGTGCATTACGCCGACCGCGGAGGACTTCCAGACCATCCACCACGAGCTGGGCCACAACTTCTATCAGCGCGCGTACGACGAGCACGGCTACCTGTACCGCGGCAGCGCGAACGACGGTTTCCACGAGGCGCTGGGCGATGCGGTCGCGCTGTCGGTCACACCCGCGTACCTGCGCCAGCTCGGCCTGATCGAGCGCGAGCCGCCCGAGGCTGCGGACCTCGGCCTCCTCATGCACGATGCGCTCGGCAAGATCGCGTTCCTGCCGTTCGGCCTGATGATCGACCGCTGGCGCTGGGCCGTGTTCAGCGGCGAGGTCACGCCGGAGCGCTACAATGACGCGTGGTGGGAGCTGCGCACGCGCTATCAGGGCGTGGCCGCGCCGGTCGCGCGCAGTGGCGCCGACTTCGATCCGGGCGCCAAGTTCCACGTGCCCGCCAACGTGCCCTACACGCGCTACTTCCTCGCGCACATCCTGCAGTTCCAGATGCATCGTGCGCTGTGTCAGGTGGCGGGATGGCAGGGTCCCCTCAATCGCTGTTCGATCTACGGCAACCGGGAAGCGGGCCAGCGTCTCCAGACGATGATGGAGCCGGGTCTTTCGAAGCCCTGGCCGGACGCGCTCGAGGCGCTCACCGGCCAGCGCGAGATGGATGCGACGGCGATCATCGACTACTTCGCACCGCTCATGGCGTGGCTCGAGGAGCAGAACCGCGGACGGCAGTGCGGCTGGCAGGCGGCGCCCTGAGGCGTGAGCCCGGTCCCGGTTGCGCGACGCTGGCTGCGCTGCTCTGCGTCGCGGGCTGCGCACAGCGGGATGCCGCGAGCGACGACGTCGAACGCTTCGTGTCCGGCGACACCACGATCGTTCGCAACCGCTCGCCCGCCGGCCTCTGGGGTGACACGATGACGCTCGACGTGGAGCTCGAGATCGGCACGCTCGATGGTCCGCCCGAGACCACATTCGGACGCGTCGTCTCCGTTACCGCGCGTGATGACGGATCGATTCTCATCATCGATGCGCAGGGACCGGAGGTGCGCGAATTCGATGCCAACGGCAGTTTCCTGCGCCGGCTCGGCGGGGCCGGCGACGGTCCGGGCGAGTACCGCCGGCCTGCCATGCTTCGCGCAATGCGCGATGGAAGCACTGTTCTCGTCGACGGCGCCGGCCGGCTTCATCGCTACGCACGCGATGGGACGCCGCTCGGCTCGTGGCTCATACCGTACCTGCGCGCATCGTTCTGGATCACGGCCGACAGCGCACACGTCTACGTCCCGATCTTCCTCCTGCCGGCGACCGGCCAGCCGCCCGCGCCGGGCAACGTGCGCTACGGGTACGTGCGCCTCGGCCCGGACGGCGAAGCTCTCGATACCATGCCAGCCGGTGGCTGGGTCGAGGAGGTCGATGGTCAGACGCGGCTCTACGTCTCCGGCGGTGACCACACGAAGGACAACTTCACGACGCGTCGCCACGCCATCATCGATGCGAGGGGCCGCATGGTCTCCGGGCAGAGCGATTCGTACCGTCTCGATGTGACATCGCAGGACGCAGTTCTCCGGATCGAGCGGGTTGGGGCTGCTCCACCGATCGTCGAAGAGGAGATGCGCGAGTGGCGCGCTCACGTCGACTTCCTGATGGCACGGCGCGCCGCTTCTCTCGCGAGCCTGCCTCCCGAGGCTGCGCCCATGTTCGGACCGGAACCGTGGCTGCCCGAATCGCCCACCAAACCGTTCTTCCGGTCCATCTTTCCCGGCGAGGAAGGGCGCATCTGGGTCCACCGATACGTGCGCGCCGTGAAGGAACCGGCGTCGCCGGAGCCGCGCGATCCGGAACGGGCACCACCCATCACGTGGCGCGAACCGAACCACTTCGACGTCTTCGAACCGGACGGGACCTTCCTCGGCACCGTCGTCGTCCCCGACCGGTACCTGCTCTTCGCGTGGCGGGGCGACATGGTGTGGGGCGTGCATTACGGTGAATTGGACGTGCCCTTCGTTTTTCGCGCGCGTCTGGTTGCGCAAACCAGCACGGCTGGCGATTCCCGTTGAACAGACGCTTCGCGCCCCCGCCACCATGAGTGTCCGATTCGAGCGCGCAGGACGAGGGCCGGCGTTCGATCCGTCGGCAACTGCCGGCCTGCCCGGACTCAGCATCCTGCAAGGTGGTAGCGGGATCATTCACCTCACCGGGAACACGGACGGGATCACTTTCCATCCGCATCCGCCGTCGGCGCTCGCGGTGGAGACGAGACGCGACAGGGGTCGTCTGATCGTCGCTGTCCGGTCGACGGGCTCAGCCGTTCACGGCGGCGTAATCGAGGCGCGCCGCGGCAGTACGGTCGAGGCGCGTCTCATGGTGCAGACCCTCGAGTGGGTCGAGATGCCGGTCATCACGCATTCGCTGCGCGACCGGCGCCGGCGCAGCCGCAGGCCGCTCGCGGGTGTGCCGCGTCTGATCGACACCGCGAACGCGATCCTCTCCCCGCGCGCATGCGTGTCACTGGTGAACTACGTCACGCGCGAAATCGAGATCGATGATGATCTCGGTCCGTACCTGAGCAGCGAGGGCATGGAGATGCGGGACCTGTTTGCGCAGCTCAAGATGCCCCCGCTCACGGCGGTCCAGCTCTTCTTCGTCTGGGAGATCGATCGCAGCCGCCGGCAGGACACGGAGGGCGCGGCCCTCGATGGCGATTTCATCGCCATCGAGGATTCTGTCCGCGACGCCGGTCAGGTGCTGGCGCACGAGCTCGGCCATTTCCTCGGTCTCGGCCACACTGCCTCGCGCCGGGACCTGATGTACGAGTCGACACCGAGCGGTCGGCGCATTTCCTTCGACCACGCTCGCAGGATGAACACGCGCGCCATGCGTCACCGCTCGGTCGCGTACGGTCGACCCGTGACGCTCGATCCCATCGCGATCGAAGGCCGTGCACGCTGAGGCGCGGAGCCTCCGCTCCATCCTCCGCTTCTGGACCCCGCTCGCCGCGACCTGGCTGATGATGGCCGCCGAGGGTCCGTTCCTCGCCGCCATCATCGCACGACTCGCCGATCCCACGTTCAACCTCGCCGCACACGGCGTCGCCTACGCGTTCGCGCTGCTCGTCGAGGCGCCGGTCATCATGCTGATGAGCGCGTCGACTGCTCTCGTCGGCGACGCGGCGAGCTATCGCCGGCTGCGCAACTTCTCCGCGCTGCTCAATGCAGGCTCCACCGCGCTGCTGCTGTTCGTGCTGGTCCCGCCCGTGTACAGAGCGATCATGACGGACGTGCTCGTGCTGCCGCCGGATGTCGCGCGTCTCACGCACGGTGCACTCTGGCTGCTGCTGCCCTGGCCCGCCGCGATCGGGTTCCGCCGCTTCTATCAGGGCCTGCTCATCCGTGCCGGCCGTACGCGCGCCGTCGCGACCGGCACGGTGCTGCGGCTTTCCGCCATGGCGCTCACGGGCTTCGTGCTCTACCGCTTCTTCACGATTCCCGGTGCGTGGGTCGGCGCCGCCGCGCTGTCGGCCGGTGTGTGCGTCGAGGCGGTCGCCGCCCGCATCATGGCCGCGCAGACCGTGCGGGAAGTGCAGGATTCACCCGTCACCATGCTGTCCGACGAAGCGGCAATGAGCTACCGCGGGATCGCGGCGTTCTACTGGCCGCTCGCGCTCACGTCGTTCATCGGCCTCACGGTCCAGCCCATGCTCACGTTCTTCATGGGCCGCGCAGCGTCGCCCATCGAGTCGCTGGCCGTGTTCCCCGTCGTACATGCGCTGTCGTTCCTGTTCCGCTCGCTCGGTCTCAGTTATCAGGAAGTCGCGATCGCGCTGCTCGGCCGGCGCGCGGAGCACACCGCGTCAGTGGGCCGCTTCGGTCTCTGGCTCGGCCTCGCGTCGTCCGGCGGTCTCGCACTCGTCGCGCTCACGCCGCTCGCTGATGTCTGGTTCGAAACGGTGTCCGGTCTTGCGCCCGCGCTCGCCGTATTCGCGCACGCGCCCACGATCCTGATGATCCCGCTGCCCGCCCTTTCCGTGCTGCTCTCGTTTCAGCGCGCGATGCTGGTCACGGGTCGGCGCACGGGCCACATCACGAATGCCACGATCACGGAGGTGCTCGTCGTCGCACTGCTGTTCGCGACGTTCGGATGGGGGTTCGACATGGTGGGTGTGGACGCCGCGTTCCTGGCGTTCCTCGGCGGGCGTACGGCGGGCAATCTCTACCTGCTGCGCCCGGTTTCACGTACGCTGCGCCGCCTGCGCGGCTGATCAACTCCCTGCCGTGGTCCGTTCCGTGTACGTGTACAGGTCGCCAGGGGACCGGTGTACAGGCGCGCTGAAGGCGCGCCGGTGTACGTCCTCGTACTCGTCCGTTCGATCCGTTCAATCCGTTGATCCGTTGTCCGTCAAAGATGATCCGTTGAAAACACCCGCCGCTTCCATCACCCCCGCTCCGCGTTCGCCCGAATCGCCGCCGCCACGAAGGAAGCCAGCCCGGCGCGACGTTCCTCGAAACTCGAACGGAACCGCGCGTCCGCCTCGTACATGTCCGCGAGACCCGCGTACATGCGATGACTGCACGGGTAGAACCAGCGCGTGAATGTGCTGCCGATCGCGCCCGTCCGGATGGACGGGCGACCGATGAGTCCTGCCCGACGGCTCAGCGTACGAACGGCAGGAACCGGTTCACCTCGATGCGGCCGTCCGTGTAGCCGAAGGAGATGAGGTAGGAACGCCCCTCGAGGCTGAACACCATGCCGGTCCAGCTCGGAAACGTGCGCGCATCCGCGCCCGGCATGTCCTCGTTGCGAAAGTCCGTCACCGCCGCGCACGACGCATCGACGAGCAACTCCAGCGTATACTCGCGTGCGTTGCTGTCGAGGGATCGGGCATGCATGCGCACGCGCACAGCGAGAGGTCCGTTCAGGCCGCCCCGGCTGCATGGCGCGAGGCCGGACGGGCGCGCCGAGCTGGTGGGTGTCCCACCCGCAGAGGAGCGGGCGGTCGGATGATCCGCCCGACGCGACCGCCAGCGCGCGACTGCGATCGCCACTCCCCTTGCGTTCCGATGGGACGGCCCCCACCTTCCCACCTCACCCATCGGAAGCCAAGGGGAACGAATGGAGACCTCCCGGGAGATCCTGCGCGGCACGCTCGACCTGCTCGTCCTCAAGGCGCTGAGCCGGGGCACGATGCACGGCTACGACGTCGCGCGCTGGATCGAGTTCGCGACGCAGGACGCGTTGTCGGTGGGCGAGGGGACGCTGTATCCGGCGCTGCACCGGCTGGAGGAGCGTGGCTGGATCCGCGCGAAGTGGGGCGCCTCGGAGAACAATCGTCGCGCGAAGTTCTACTCGCTGACGAATCGGGGACGCGCGCAGCTCGACGTCGAGTCTGCGAGCTGGTCGCGGTATGCGGCGGCGGTGTTCGCGGCGCTGGAGGCGCCGGGCCTGCCCTGAGGCAGCGCACATGAGGCGACGCGGGATTCGCGGCCTGTTCCGTCCGGATCCACGACATGTGGTCGAGGAGGAGCTGCGCTACCACGTGGAGATGCGCGAGCGCGAGATGATTGCGCGGGGCGAGACACCGGAGCGTGCGCGCCGGCTCGCGCTCGAACGGTTCGGGGACTGGGACGCGGCGCGTTCGGAGTGCGTCGCGATCGCGGAGAGACGGGAACGCCTCACGATCGGAGACTTCATGGGCGAGTTGCGCCAGGATTTCGGGTGGGCGCTGCGCATGCTGCGGCGCAAGCCGGCATTCGCGGTCGTCGCGGTGCTCACGCTCGGACTCGGAATCGGTGCGACGAGCACGATCTTCAGCGTCGTGAACGCGACGGTGCTCGCGGCACTGCCGTACCGCGATGCGGATCGGCTGTACGCGGTACACACGCGCTATCCGGATGGCACGGACTACAGTTTCTCCGCACCGGACTTCATGAGCGTGAGCGAGAACAACCGCGTGTTCGAGGAGGTGGGCGCGATGACGGGCGGCAGCCTTACGCTGCTCGGCCGGGACCAGCCCATGGAGGTTGCCGGCGCACAGGTGAGTCGCGGTCTGTTCGAGATGCTCGGAATGTCCATGCACACGGGCCGTACGTTCCGGCCGGAGGAGCACGAGCCCGGGCGGCATCGCGTCGTGATCCTGTCGCACGCGTTCTGGCAGCGCGAGTTCGGCGGGCAGAGCACAGTCCTCGAGCAGACGCTCCGGCTGGCAGGAGAGCCGTACTCCGTGGTGGGTGTGCTGAAGCTGGATGCCGTCCTCCCGGGCGACTGGGATGTCTACGCTCCCCTGCCGTTCGACTCGACCTTCGACGCGGCGACGGCGATCGCACGCCGGAGCGAGTATCTGGATGTCGTCGGCCGCGCGCGACCCGGCCAGAGCGCCGAGCAGATCCATGCGGACCTGGGCGCACTCGGCACGCGTCTGCAGGCCGAATTTCCGGCGACGAACGCACAGCAGACGTTCAGTGCGACGCCATTGCACGATGTGCTCGTGGGCGAGACGCGCACGCCGCTGCTGATCCTCCTGGGTGCGGTCGGTTTCGTGCTGCTCGTCGCATGCGTGAACGTCGCGAACCTGCTGCTCGCGCGCGGCTCCGCGCGTCACGGCGAGATCGCGGTGCGCACGGCACTCGGTGCCGGGCGCGGCCGACTCGTGCGCCAGTTGATGACGGAAGCGCTCGTGCTCGGCCTGCTCGGTGGTGCGGTGGGCCTCTTCATCGCGTGGGCCGGCACGATCGCGCTCGTGCGCGCCCGGCCCGTCGACATTCCCCGTCTCGATCAGGTGGCGATCGATCCTGCGGCCATCGCGTTCACGTTCGCGCTCGCACTCATCACCGGTCTGCTGTTCGGCGTGTTGCCCGCGCTCCAGACCACGCGCGGCCCCGCGCGCGTACTGCGCGGCAGCGGCTGGGGCACGACGGGCAGCGGCACGCGCATCCGCTCCATGCTGATCGTGGCGGAGGTGGGGCTCGCGGTCGCGCTGCTCGTGGGCGCCGGCCTGCTCATCCGCAGCTTCGTCGAGCGCATGCGTGTCGATCCGGGATTCCAGGTCGAGAACGCCCTCACGTTCCGCGTGACGCTCCAGGGCGCAACGTACGAGAGCGCCCAGCCGATCCGGGACTTCGCAGACCGCCTTTTCGAGCAGATCCGTGAGGTACCGGGTGTGGTGAACGTGGGAGGCACCACCACACTTCCCGCGCGCGGGCTGGGCGGTCTCATCAACTTCGCGGTGGGCAATGAGCCGCCGCCTGCCGGCGTGAACGCCGAGATCGGCATCGCAAGTGTGACGCCCACGTATTTCGATGCGCTGGGCACCAGGGTCGTGAGCGGCCGCGCGTTCACCGATTTCGATCGCTCGGATGCGCCGCCGGTCGCGATCGTGAACGAAGCGGCGGTGCGCCGCTGGTTCGGAGGCGAAGACCCGGTCGGCAGGCGCGCCACGATCGGGATCGAGCGCGAGATCGTCGGCGTCGTGAGCGACGTCGTGCAGCGCACGCCGGGGACGCCACCCGCACCGCAGGCGTTCACGCCGTATTTCCAGCGCACGTCGCGCACGATCCGCGTCCTCGTGCGTACGAGCGGAGATCCGTTGCAGGTGGTGGCCGCCGTGCGCAGCGTGGTGCGCCGGCTCGACCCGGACCTGCCCGTGAACGATGTCGCGCCGCTCACCGGCGTCCTCGACGAGGCGCTGGCCCGGCCGCGCTTCTACACGTCGCTGCTCTCGCTCTTCGCCGGTGTCGCGCTCGCGCTCGCTGCGATCGGCGTGTTCGGCGTCATGAGCTACAGCGTCGCGCAGCGCACACGCGAGATCAGCGTGCGGATGGCGCTCGGCGCATCCCGGAGCGGCGTGGTGCGCATGATCGTCGGCCACGCGATGATGCTTGCGGGGATCGGCCTCGCGCTCGGCCTCGGCGCTGCGCTCGCCCTCGGCCGCGTGCTCCAGAGCCAGCTCTACGAGGTCGGTGTCGGCGATCCGTTCACGTTCGCCATCGTCGCGTTCACGCTCGCCGCGTGTGCCGCGCTCGCCAGCTTCCTGCCTGCGCGCAGGGCGGCCTCGCTCGACCCCGCCCGTGCGCTCCGCGAGGGCTGACGCCTGTCGGCCGTCCCCCGACTCCGCTTGAAACAGACCTGTCACACAGGTACGGCCTCGCGCGTTTAGCTTTTGACAGCTCTCGTTCAGGCGGAGACCCCTGGTTCGTTTGCCCGATCCTCGCGTTTTGTCGGCTTTTTTGCGCGATGTCGCGGTTCGGGTCCCCTGGCACTCGCGGCGCCATGGGTCTGCACGCCTCTGCACGACCAAACATCACGCTTCCCGCTCGACCGATAAACGCCTGAAGCACGACCTACCGTTTGCCCAGGAGGATATCATGCGGAACGGAAACTGCTCCATCCTCTGGCTGTCACTGTTTCTCGCGATCGCCCCCGCACTCACCGGGGCGGACCCACTCCACGGCCAGGGCACGGGTGTCATCCGCGTCTCTGTGCGCAATGCCGAAGGCCTGCCGATCCAATCCGCGCAGATCTCGCTCGAAGGCACCGGCCTCGGCGGTCTCACGAATGCCGATGGCCGTTTCACGATCGAGCGCGTCCCTCCCGGGACGTATACGGTCGTCGTCGAGGTACTCGGCTTCTCGATCGGCCGACGTGAGAACGTCGCGGTAGTCGCCGGTCAGCCGGTCGTCGCGGATTTCGAGCTGCGGACGCAGGCACTCAGCCTCTCCGAACTCGTGGTTACCGGCGTCACCGAAGCGACGAGTCGCGCACGGCTGCCGTTCACCGTGGCGAGCGTGACCAGGGAGGATATGCCGGTGGCCCCGCGGACGGCGACGGCATCGATCCAGGGCCGGGTGGCTGGCGCCACCGTGGTCCAGGGCTCCCAGCCGGGTTCGGGTGCGAGCATCATGCTGCGCACACCGACCAGCATCAACCGGGAGAACGCACCGCTCGTCGTCATCGACGGCACGATCCTCACCGAGAGTTCCGTGGATCTGTCCTCGCTCGACATCGAGTCCGTCGAGGTCGTAAAGGGTGCAGCCGCGGCATCCCTCTACGGGTCGCGTGCCGCCGCCGGAGTCATTCAGATCCGGACCACGCGCGGGTCCAGCCTGCCCGAGAACCGCACGCGCTTCTCGGTGCGTTCCGAGTATGGCGTCAATGACATACCCCACGAGATCTCGTGGGCGCAGCACCATCCCTATCAGCTCAACGCGAGCGGCCAGTTCGTCGATGCCTCCGGACAGGTGGTACCAAGGAGCGACGCCGCGCTCTCGACCTTCCAATTCCAGGATGGGGCCTATCCGACAACGGTCTACAACCACGTCAGCTCGCTGTTCGATCCGGGCGCCTATGCCACCCATTCTGTCTCGCTGGGCTTCAACGGTGGGAACACGAGCTGGCTCGCAGCCGGCAGCTATCACAGCACGGATGGCGTCACGGTCGAGCTGGACGGGTACAACCGCGCGGATCTGCGCCTGAATCTCGACCATCGCATTGCGAACGACCTGAGTTTCTCGGGCAGCTTCTTCCACATGCGTTCCACGCAGGACGACGCGTTCGGAGGCGCGTTCTTCGATTTCATCCAGATCGCGCCGGACGTCGATCTGCGGCAACCTGATCCGGACGGGACGCCATACTCGTTCCAGCCGGACGAGACGGGCGTGCGACCGAACCCGCTCTACGGCTTCGCCACGCAGACCCACGAAGACAAGCGGCAACGCACGCTGGGCAGCCTGGACCTCCGCTACAACCCCGTCGCGTGGCTCGCGCTCGACGTGAATGGCAGCTACGACCGCTCGGACCGCAAGAGCGTCGACTACGTTCCGCGCGGCGCCAAGACATCGAACTATCCCGATGGCGACCCCGGGAACCTGGGGTACAGCGCGAACCTGACCAACGGGATCAATGCGTCCGCCGGTATGACCGTGAGCCGCGACTTCGGCGGGCTGCGGACGCGAACCGCTGCACGCGCGCTCCTGGAACGCGAGGACAATGAGGGACTCTCGGCGACGGGCGACGTTTTCTCCGTCGGCGGGATCCCCGATCTGGACGCGCTGATCAACCCATCGATCGGTTCCTCCGAGAATTCGATCCGCTCGTCGGGCTTCTTCCTGACGACGGACCTGGACTGGGACGATCGCTACATCGCGAGCGTCCTGGTCCGTCACGATGGCAGCTCGCTCTTCGGCGCGCAGGAGCGCTGGCATACGTACTATCGCGTGAGCGGCGCCTACCGCATGGGCGCCGAGCCGTGGTGGCCCATCCCTGCGATCAACGAATTCAAGATCCGAGCCTCGAGGGGAACGGCCGGCGGCCGGCCCAACTTTGCCGACCGCTTCGATGTGTTCACCGTACAGGGCGGTGGCGGCCTCGAGCTGAACACGCTGGGCAATCCGTTCCTCAAGCCGGAGCTCTCGACCGAAAACGAGTTCGGTGTCGACCTCGTTGCCCTGGGCCGCTACTCGCTCCAGCTCACGTATGCGTCACAGACCACGGAAGACCAGCTCGTGCAGGTACCACTGCCGCGTGTGTATGGCTACGGTACCCGCTGGGAGAATGCAGGAACGGTCGAGGGTCACACCTACGAGGCCACCCTGGAAGCGCAACTCATCGACAACGGCAGCTTCCGCTGGAATGTCGGAGTCATCGCGGATCGATCGCGCAACAGGATCGTCGAGTACGACCGGCCCTGCCATACCGCGGGCATCGGCTATCGCTGCGCAGGCGAAACGCTCGGCATGATCTATGGTCAGAAGTTCTGGACCAGTCATGCCGAACTGCCCGAGGTCCACGCCGGTTCACAGGATGCGTTCGAGGTCAATGACGATGGACTGCTCGTGCCAGTCGGCTCCGGCAACCACTGGAACGAAGGCGTGAGCAAGGAACTGTGGGGCACCACTGTCAGCATCGACGGCGTGAATTACCAGTGGGGCATCCCGCGACATGTGAGGGACGCGGATGGCAACATCATCCGCATGCGCATCGGCGACAGCAATCCCGACCTGCACTGGGGCCTCTCGAACAGCTTCCAGTGGAAGGGGATCAACCTCTACGCTCTCATCGACGGTCAGGTGGGTGGCGACATCTACAACGCCACGAAACAGCGCATGTATCAGTGGTGGCGGAGTGGCGATGAGGACCAGGTCGGAAAGCCGGACGACCGCAAGAAGCCCATCAACTATTACGCCGGAGCGCTCTACAACGGCAACAGCGACGCCAGCTGGTTCGTCGAGAGTGCCGCCTACCTGAAGCTTCGCGAGGTCTCGCTTCGCTATGCCTTCGACTTCCAGAGCAGCGCGGCAGCCGCGGGATTCCTTGCGCCGCTCTCGAGGATCGGGATCGAGCGCGCCGTCGTTTCCCTGATCGGCCGCAACCTGCACACCTGGACCGACTTCAGCGGTTACGATCCCGAGATCGGTGGAGCCCTGGAGCGGATCGACAGCTTCAACTTCCCGATCTACCGTACGCTCACGGCCAGTTTCGAAATCATCTTCTGACGCCAGGAGGATCCAGATGAGAATCACGAAGCTCGTCCTCGCCGGCGCACTGGTCGTCGTGGCGTCGGCCTGTCAGGACCTGGATACCACGAATCCGAACAACCCGAACCGGGAGAGTGTGCTGCGCAGCCCCGACGATGTGCAGTCGCTGATTTCGACGACGTACCGCGAGTGGTTCGGCCGGACGGAGGGCACCACGCCCGGCATCGCCATGTCGTTCATGGCTGACGAGTTCTCCGGCGGCTTCTTCGACTTCGGCGGGCTCGAGCTGTCGCGCGAGCCGCGTGAGGCGCTGAACCCGCAAAGCCCGAACAATCCGACCGGCGCGCCGTGGCAGGACTACTACCGCATCATCGCCGGGATCAACACCGCGTTCCGGGCCATCGACGAGGGAGACATGGTCATCCGCGATGGCGGCACGGACGTGACGATGCGGGCGCGCACGTTCGGCAAGCTGGTACAGGGTCTCTCGCACGGCATGGTCTCGCTGATCTTCGATCAGGGATACGTGTCGAGCGAAATCACGGATTTCGAAGCCCTGTCGTTCAGTGAGGCCCGGGCGCTCCTCCGGCCCTACACCGAGGTGCGGGACACGGCCATCGTCGAGCTCGAGGAAGCCATCAGCCTGGCGCAGGCGAACACCTTCACGCTGCCCTCCAGCACGAGCGAATGGATTCCCGGCATCGCAATGAGCAATCTGGACCTCGTCCGGCTGGCGCACACCTATATCGCGCGGTTCATGGTGTACTCGGCACGGAACCCGGCGGAGCGCGCCGCCGTGGACTGGAACGAGGTCCTGTCGCATCTCGATGAGGCGATCACGAGCGACTTCGCGCCCGTGGCCACACCGGGCATCATGTCGAGCGTTTACAAACAACGCATCTCACGACAGCGCACGACGACGCCCAGCGACTTTGCGCGCGCCGACTACCAGCTCGTGGGGCCTGCCGATGTCAGTGACGGGTTCGTCACCTGGACCAATGCGCCCGTCGAGGACCGCGTACCGTTCCGGATGACGGCCGGCGACCGGCGCATCGACGGTGTAAACGATCCGCGCCCGGAAACGTGCGCAAGTGCACCGGCCAGTGCCAGCTGCGGGCTCTATTTCGGGTTCCATCAGGCAACGATCTTCAATCCGGACCGCGGCACGGCCCAGCGCTCGTTCTACTTCTATCACCGCTGGGGCCGGGGCACGAGTCACGAAGACGGGCCGATCCCCATCGTGACCGTGGCCGAGCTGGACCTGCTCCGCGCCGAGGGGCTGATCCGTCTGAACCGCGCGGCAGAAGCCATCCCTTTCATCAACAAGACGCGTGTCGCCAACGGTCAGCTGCCTGCGGTGACGATCGATGGCGCGCCCGGTGTGGCGCCCGATTGCGTGCCACGCAGAATGGACGGGAGCTGTGGCAGCCTGTGGGATGCGCTGCGCTACGAGAAGCGCATCGAAACGGCGGGTCTGGAGGGAGGCCTGCACTACTATGATGCACGCGGCTGGGGTGCGCTGCCCGTCAACACGATGATCCACTTGCCCATGCCGGTCGTGGATCTCGAGTTGCTGCAAATCCCGATCTACACGTTCGGCGGCGGACAGGCTGGCAGCGCGCCTGAGCCCGAACCGGAGAAATGCCCGGTGGTATTGCCGCGCTGCACGTAGTCGCAGTTTCCCGAACGAGGGGCAGGCGAACGACTCGCCTGCCCCTCGTTCAGTTTTCCGCGACCCGCCGCCACACGCGGAAGAAGTTCCCGCCCATGATCCCGCCGATCTCGTCATCGGAGTAGCCTGCCACGATGAGACCCTCCGTGATCGCCAGGAAGTTGGCGTCCTCGCCGAATGCATCGATATAGCTCATGCCGCGCAGGTCGCTCGCGATGGCGATGTGTGCCACACCCACGAGTTGCTTTACGTGTTCGATGTGACGGATCATGCCTTCGATCGTACCGAACACCTGCGCGGGCCAGATCCCGATCACGCCGCCCTTCGCGGCGATGGCGCGGATCTCGTCGTCCGTCAGGTACCGATCCGCGTCGTGCAGCGCCTTCGCGCCCGTATGGCTGAAGAGGATGGGATCGCTGGAGACCTCGAGCGCATCCAGGATGGTCCGGGTATTCGCGTGGGCGAGATCCACGAGGATGCCAAGCCGGTTCGCCTCCCGGACCACCGCACGACCGAAATCCGTCAGTCCGCGCGCATCGTGGGGAGGCGTCTGATTCGAGCCAAGATCGTTGTCCACGAAGTGAACGAGCTGTACGAGACGGACGCCTCGCCGGTGCAGTTCGCGCAGGTTGTCCAGACTGCCCTCGAGTCCATCGGCGCCTTCCAGCGCGGGCAGCAGGGCCAGCCGGCCTTCACGTTTCGCGGCGAGCACCGCGTCGGGACCGGACGCCAGCACGGCATCGCCCGCCTCGATGGTCACGAGGACGCGACTCAGCCGATCGAGCGTGAACGCAAACGCCTCACCTGGCAGTAGGGGATGGACGTCATTGCCGCGAAGCCGGTCCACATTCGTGCCATCGCGCCTGGTGTACCCGCCCTGGTACGCGGCATCGCTGCTCACGTTGCACACGACGACGTCGATCCTGCCGCGCCGGTAACGCTGGATCTCTTCCGGCGCAATGCGCTCCACGTTGGCGCGATGGAACCGGCTCGGATGCGCGTGTATGTCCGCGAATACGAAGCGCTCGTGAATGCCTGCAATGCGCGCCTGTGGCTCGGGCGTCTGCGCGTACGCTGCGCCTCCGTACAGCATGCAGATCGACGCCAGGAGTGCAGTGGATCGCGTCATCGACCTCCTCCTTCCGTGTCATGCCGGCTCAGCGCATCCCACCGGCCGGATCCACGTACGGCCTTCCCTGACCGTACAGTGCGAGTCGCTCGCGCACCTCGGCTGCCAGCTCCGGCAGGCCGGCGCGATCGGCCAGGGTCACGGCCTGCCGTGCAAGCTCGATGGCACGATCGAAACGGCCGGCCGCCGCTTCGGCCGCGGCACGGACATCCAGAATGCGCGGGTGCGGCCCGCCGAACCAGCTCTCGGCCTGCTCCGCCAGGCGCGCGGCTTCCCGCGGTTGCCGCACGCCATCATCCCCATGCGTCGCAAGGAGCCACGCAATCGCGAGGTACGCCTGGATCGGCCGCGCTTCGAGGCGCTCGCCCGCACGCAGCGCCTCCATCGCCTCGGCGTGGCGACGCATCGATGCCAGGACGAGCGCGAGATTGAAATACGGCGCGGGCGCGTCCGGCCGCACCGCCAGCGCGCGCCGGAACTCGCCGATCGCCTCCTCGTTCCGGCCCTCCTGCCAGAGCAGCCGACCCAGATTGTTGTGCGGCTCGGGCTGCGTGCTGTCCAGTTCGATGGCACGCCGGAAATGGTGCGCGGCGTCCGCTCGTTCGCCACGCGACGCCAGGACATTGCCGAGATTGTTGTGTGTGCCCGCATGATCCGGACGCGTTCGCAGCGCCGCGCGGTAATGGCGCAATGCCTCGCCCATGCTGCCATCGGCTTCCAGCAGCAGGCCGAGATTGTAGTGCGCGGCCGCGAAATCCGGCTCCGCTTCAAGCGCCCGTCCATAGTGTTTCAGCGCGAGCGACTTCTCTCCCACCGCGACGTACCACGCGGCCAGGTTCGCGTGCGCGACCGCATCGTCGGGATCCAGGCGTACGAGATGCTGCCAGCCCTCCACGCGGTCGCGCATGGACTTGCGCGCGAGCGTCTGGCGCAGCTCGACGAGGTCGACCTCCGCACGCGGTACCGCCTGGACCCACAGCTCTGCCATTTCGTCGTCCGATTGCGGACCGTACACGACGCGCTGCGGCGGATCGCGCGGATTGCGCGGATTGCTCGCCGAGTTGTCGTAGACGTAGCGCAGATGGAGAGTCGTCCCCGCGGGCATGCGCACGGGTTCGGCGAACGTGTAGACGTCCTGCCAGTTGAAGTTCCAGTCATCGATGCGCAGGAGCTGGCGCGTGTCACCCCCCGGCAGCACGGCCCGCACGTCCATGATCCTGCCCAGATAGTGCGCGTGAGGGTACACGCTCAGCAGCTCGACAGCTACGGGCAGGCGCAGGCTGTCGGTAACGACGTAGTCCGCATCGCCCGCCGGAATGTCGAGCGTCTGAGAGCCCAGCCGGAGCAGGACCGGGGTTCGTGCCGGGGGAGTATCCGTGAAGTAGAGGCCGATGCGCGGCTGTACCGACGCCGCAGTACTGTGCGGTCGCAGATGCATCTGCACCACGATGTCGCTACCCGGTGTGATCGGCCACGCCAGCCCGTCCGGATTCGGACGGGGTACGGCACCGGGCGTCCAGCCGATCACGAAGCCGTCGGGTGTGCGCGCCGCACGACGGGAGAACATGCCGTCGAATCCCGGTGCCCCATCGCTGCGATCATCCTGCCGCGAAGCCGCCGTCGTGTCCACGGCGAGAACGACGTGATGCACGACTCGCGCATCCCCCGGATGCAGCTCGACAGCACGCACGTGGCGCGTCCGCTCGAGCGGCACCGGCAGCACGAAGTTCCGGAAGACGTCGCCGCTGCCCGGCGCCAGGTTGTACGGCTCCGGGAGTTCGAGAATGAGATCGGGCGCGCCCAGCGTCCAGCCGTTGGCCGGCGAAGCGACCGGTGGTGCCGGCCTCCCGGGCTGCGCGTCCTGCTCTGCCCAGCGCTGCAGGATCGTGATCTCGCGCTCGGTGAGACGACGGTCACCCGCCAGCGGATAGTCGCTCGGTCCCGGCAGCCAGGGCGGCATCCGCCGCTCGCGCACCGCCGCCACGATGAGGTGCGCCCGTTCCCGCGCTTCCTCATAGGTCGAGAGTGGAAACGGCGCCATTCCTTGCGAGTGATGACAATCGACGCAACGATCACGAATGATCGGCGCGACGTCCGCGCCGTACGTGACCCGGTCCGGCACGCGGTCCGTGCTGCATCCTGTGGCCGGGGCCGCAGCCAGAAGCGCGCTGACGATCGTGAACACGGGATGTCGCGTCGAGAGCGATGAAGGCACTTCTACCCGCTCGAGGTCTCGACGACGATGGCAGACTCCACGTGCTGATCGCGCGCACCCGGCAGCGCTGCCGCTGCCGCACTGTCCAGCCAGCGGATGCGCATCACATTGTCGGGCTTGAGACTGCGCAATGCATCGGGACCACCCAGCCGCTGCTGATTCAGATACACGAGGATCACGGTCTCGAGGTTCAGACTGCGCTCGCTTCTCTCCTGGAGCCAGCGTGGGCGGGCCCGCTGCACCAGCTCGTACAGGTCGCTCGTGCCCCCACTCATGTAGCGCTGGATCTCATCGCGTGCGATCAGACGCGGGTTCGTGGCGACGCCGCTGGTGGCACTCGTACACGCAAGCAGAGCGGAGATCGCGAGGGTCGAGAGGCTGAAACCGCGGCCGGATCGAGCGGTTGACATGTGTGCCTCCTGGGTCCGCTGGCGCTCGTGACACGACCGTTGCACCTGTCTGAATCTGGCAGACCGTCTCACCCATGCAAGACTCACGCGTCACTCACGACTGGCTGGCCCGGGCCGCGTTCGCGCGGATCGCCCCGCCACGGATGGAACCACCGGCTGCGGATCGCCCCGGCACGGATGGAACTACCGGCTGATGTCCCGGGCCCATGGATCCCCACCCGTGCGCTCCGCGAGGGCTGACGCCTAGCGGTAGTCCGGATTCGGATAGTCGAACCGGCAGCCGGCGGTCCACTCGGACCGCTGGTTGCCGTGCGCCGGCATGCCGCCCGCATCCTTCAGCATGCGCGCAGCGTGCATCAGGTTCCACGTCATGAACGTGGTGTTGCGCTGTGTGAAGTCGTTCTGCGGTCCGCCGCTCCCTTCATCCAGATATGACGGGCCCGGGCCCGCCTCGCCGATCCAGCCGCAGTCCGCCTGCGGCGGAATCGTGTAACCCAGGTGCTGGAGCGCGTACAGGACGCTCATCGAGCAGTGCTTCACACCATCCTCGTTGCCCGTGATCACGCAGCCGCCCACGCGCCCGTAGTACGCGTACTGGCCGTGCTCGTTGAGTTGGCCCGAGAAGCCGTATAGCCGCTCGATCACCTTCGTGCACACGGACGACTTCTCGCCCAGCCAGATCGGTGAGCCGACGACGAGAATGTCCGCGGCCATCACCTGCTCCTGAATCGGCGGCCACTCGTCCACCGCCCAGCCATGCGCCGTCATGTCCGGATACACGCCATACGCGATCGCATGATCCACCGCGCGGATCACGTCCACCTGCACACCGTTCTTCTCCATGATCGCACGCGACACGCCCATCAGGCCTTCCGTGTTCGACACCTGCGGCGAACGCTTCAGTGTGCAGTTGATGAACACGGCTCTGAGATCGGTGAAGTCGAACGGGCTCGTCTCACAATCGCGCTGCTGGCGTTCGCTCAGTTCCATGGCATTCCTCGCGGATGACAGGTGAGTTCGTGCGCGCACAACGCCTGTGGTGCACTTCCCTGCGACGTCTGGGGTGCGCCCGCGCAAGCTATCCCGGCCTCGTCGGTCACAGCCAGTCGCCGTCCTCTGGCGCTGAGCAACTAAGCGCATAGTTTTCCACGCGCGGGGCCAACCGGCGAGGAGGAAGCATGCGACGGATTCTGTGGTGGATCGCGGGATTGCTGGGCGCACCGGGTTGCACGGTGGGACCGGACTCGACCGGCGCGTCGCCGGCGGTGTGGCAGGTGTCCGCCGAGCCCGTGCTCGTGATCGGCGCGGACGAGACGCGAGCCGGGCATCAGCTGTACGACGTGCGTTCGGCGCTGCGACTCGCGGATGGACGGATCGTGGTGGTGAATGGCGGCTCATCGGAGATCCGGTATTACGCGCAGGACGGGACATACCAGATGGCGGTGGGCGGTCAGGGACGCGGGCCGATGGAGTTCGAGCGGATCGCGAACGTCGCGCGTGCGCAGGGCGACACAATCGTGGTTCTGACGGGCGACCCGGCGGTCGCGTGGGTGGCAGATGGTCGGGTCGTCCGGAAAGTGCCGTTCAACAGAGCCGCGCTTCGCGTACCGTGCCGGATCGATGAGAGTCCGGGTATCCTGTCTGACGGTTCGCAGCTGCTGCACCTCGAGGACAATCCGGGCGGTGCGGGCTGTCGGCCCCTCGCGAGCGACTTCCACCAGAAGACGACGCTGGTTGCACGATTCGCTGCGGACACGACGCCGATGGACTCGATCGGCGTCTTTCCGGGAACGGATCGGGACGGCGACCGGTATGCCCTCTTCGGCCGGCGGCTCGCGGCCGCGGCGTCTCTGGGCCGCATCTTCGCGGGCGAGACGGGTGGCGATACGGTGGGCGTATTCTCGTACGACGGCGAGCACCTGGCGACGCTCCGCGTACCGCTGGAACGCGCGCCGATTCCGGAATCCGTGCGTTCCTGGCAGCCAGAGCCG
>Ga0302046_10001782_pt1 | contig 20176 bp, 13 predicted proteins | sample RVTome_11_FD_200261 | JGI IMG/M metagenome (GOLD analysis project Ga0302046, IMG submission 200261) | Soil microbial communities from uranium-contaminated site in the Upper Colorado River Basin, Wyoming, United States - RVT147D111 (version 2) ...
CCGGGTGCACGATCTCGATCGTGGGACAGCCGATCCTCGAATGTCAGACGATCTTCCTGCAGGCGACCCTGGCGGCGCAGCCTTCGCCCCCCAACGCGGCCTTCGAGGCCGGCCAGTGGATCATGACTGCAGCCGGGATGCAGTTCGCCGATCTGGGCGCGGTTGCCTGCATCGGCGGGACGTTCGACGACCCGAACTCGGCCGCCAACAACGGCCGCGGCCTCTGCGCCGGGGCGCCCTCGAGCCAGGTCTCCGCGTGCGTGTCCTACACGCCGACCGCCGCCGACATCATGGCCGGGTCGGTCACCTTCCAGTCGATCTACGGGGATCCCAATCCCGCAAGCCCGGACACGGCGTTCTCGCACATCGGGGACTCCGATCTGGCGGGCACCTCCTCCGCCCTGGGTCAGTTCGTGACCATCGAGACCTGCGACGATCCCGGCGACCAGTGCCTGCTGCCCGGCACCTGCGAGCCCGGCCCGCCGGCCACCTGCATCCAGGAGCCGGCGGAAGCCAGCACGTTCTGCGAGAGCGACCAGGACCTGTGCACCACCGAGCACTGTGACGGCGCCGGCGAGTGCATCGTCGAGGGCACGGTCCAGTGCTCGACGGGCGACTGCTTCACCGAGGAGTGCAATCCGGCCACGGGCGAATGCGACCGCACCTGCGTGCCCGGCACTCCGCAGAGCAATCCGGAGTGCTGGATCCAGGTCGGGGACTTCATCTGGGACGACACCATGCAGGTGGGCAACGGGATGCAGGAGGCCGGTGAGGACGGGTTGGCCGCCGTCGACGTGGACCTGCTCGACTGCAACACGGGCGGTGTGGTCCAGAGCTCGGTGACCGACGGCGACGGTCTCTACGCCTTCGCCGTCGAGGGCATCGACGCCGAGTGCCTGGCGGTGACGCGGGACTTCCAGATCCAGGTCGATCTCAACGATCTCCCCGGGGGCTACGTCGCCACCATCCAGAACTTCGACGGCAACGCCTCCGAGGACATCGACAGCGATTGCGACGACGGCGGCACCAGCGACTGCTTCTCCGGCCTGACGGCGGGCGACAGCGACCAACGCATCGACTGCGGGTTCTACAACCCGGTCGCCGTCGAGCTGCTGGAGTTCGAGGTCGAGTGATCCGCTTGCTGCATTTGCATGAGGAAGATGGGCTTTCGGTCGGATAGGTCGAGAGAGACGTCCGGATTAGCATTCGGGTGGAAGTCTCTTGAAAACTGCCGAACTGACGGTCGCACGAAAACGCTAAGCCATCGCGAGGTGGTGGCGCAAAGCCAGAGGGCCTCTCCGATGAGGTCGCCCGGCTGCCGAATCGCCCCGGAACGGCGAAACTCACAGGGGGGAGCAGAGATGTGGAGGTGGTATCGGCCCGACCGCCCCGATCTCCGGCGTCCCGCGGACCCAGAAAGGCGGCCGGACATGACTTCCTTGCGATGTACCCACCTGCGCGTCGGCGCAGGAAGCCTGAAACTCTGCCTGGCGCTGCTGGCGGCGACGTGGGTCGTCCCGGCGGCGTGGGCGCACACGGACCCGGTGGGGTCGCAGCTGACCGGCGTGGGCATCAGCTTCGGCATCTTCTCGGACGCCACCTGCACGACCAGTGTGGTCGGACAGCCGATCCTCGAGTGCCAGACCGTCTACCTGCGGTCGACGCTGCAGTGGCAGGGCGGGCTGAACGCGGGGTTCGAGGCGGGGAGATGGCGCATCAACGCCGCCGGAGTGGAGTACGTGGACCTCGGCGCCGTGCCCTGCATCGGCGGCACCTTCGACGACCCGAACTCGGCCGCCAACAACGGCCGCGGGCTCTGCGCGGGAGCGCCCATGGGCATCACCTCCGCCTGCGTGGCCTACACGCCGACGCCGGCGGACGTCACGGCGGGATTCGTGACGTTCAACGTCCTCTACGGGGACCTGAATCCCGGCAACCCGGACACGGCCTTCGCGCACCTGGGCGTCGGTGACCTGGCGGGCGCGTCGGCGTCCTCGGGCCAGCTGCTGAAGATCGAAACCTGCGACGCGCCCGAGACGGCGTGCCTCGACGCGGAGTTCTGCGATCCGGGCCCGCCCGCCGCGTGCGTCCAGAACCCCAAGCCCTTGAGCACCAGCTGCGAGCTCGACGGCGATCTGTGCACCGTGGACCACTGCGACGGCCTGGGCGCGTGCGTGCAACAGAGCCTCGTGCAGTGCGGTCCCGGCGACCAGTGCTTCTCCGAAGCGTGCAACCCGGCGAACGGGATGTGCGAGCAGACCAACGACCCGTTGAGCACCGAGTGCGAGCTCGACGGTGACCTGTGCACCAACGACCACTGCGACGGCGCGGGCGCGTGCGTGCAGGAGAGCACCGTCCAGTGTCCGGACCCCGAGGAGTGCCGCGACTTCGAGTGCAACCCCGGCACCGGTGAGTGCGACGCGAACGACTTCGAGCTGAGCACGTCTTGCGAGACGGACAGCGACCTCTGCACGACGCAGCACTGCGACGGCAGCGGCTCCTGCGTCGTCGAGAGCGAGACCCAGTGCGCCACCGGCGACTGCTTCACGGAGGAGTGCAACCCCGGCACGGGCGAGTGCGATCGCACCTGCGTCCCCGGGACTCCGTCGAGCAACCCGGAGTGCTGGATCCAGGTCGGCGACTTCATCTGGGAGGACGACAACGACGGTGAGCAGGAGGCGGGCGAGCCGGGCCTCGGCGGCATCGGCGTCGATCTGCTGGACTGCAACACCCTCATGGTGGAGGACGGCACCACGACCGACGGCAACGGCATCTACGGCCTTTCGGTCGAGGCGATCGACGCCAACTGCGAGCCGGAGGTCCGTGACCTCAAGATCCAGGTGGATCTCGACGATCTGCCCGGCGGCTACACCTCGACGGTGCAGAACTTCGGCGGTCCGGAGGACGTCGACAGTGACTGCGATCCCACCGGCATGAGTGACTGCTTCAGCGGCCTGACGGCCGGGGACAGCGAGCCGCGGATCGACTGCGGCTACGTGCCCCCCGACGTCACGGCCATCTGCCGCACTCCGGGCTTCTGGGGTACGCGCGCCGACGGCGAGAAGGGTGGCTTCAACTACACCCAGGCCGCCATCGACGGCGCCGGCGGGTGCCTGAACGTCTGCGGTGTCGACATCTGCGGCACCGATGACACGAGCCCGTCGGGCGGCATCGGCAATCTCGGTTCCGCTCTCGAGGCCATGTGCGTCAGCGGCGGCCAGGATCCGCAGCACCTCAAGCAGGTCTACCGTCAGGCGACGGCGGCGGCCCTCAACTGCTCGCTGAGCGGTGCGGCCGACTGCGGCGCCTTCCTGGACGGCATCCTCGACGGCGTCACCTGGGAGCAGTGCAACGACAACTGCGCCCTCGGCGGCGGCTCGGACCCCGACGTCAACACCCTCTGCGCCGCGCAGCTCGACTGCTTCAACAACGGCGGCCAGTGGAGCGATCTCGGTGGCTTCATGGGCTGCGCTCTGGGCACGTGCTCGGAGACCGGCGAGCTGTGTGGTGATGAAGCCGGTGAGTGCGCGCCAGCCGACGGCCCGATCCTGTCCACTCGTCCGAGCGAGGAGGGAGAGGGCCTCGAGGAGAACGTCTGCGTGCCGTTCGCCAACAACTGCCACGATCGCGAGATCTGCGAGAGCCCGCTCTTCGATCCGTTCGACGGCGAGCTCCCGGAAGAGGATCCGATCACCGGCGAGTGCAGGCTCGGACCGGCCAGCAGCCCGCGGTTGTGCCAGCAGGCCAACCAGAACGACTGCACGATCCTCGGCTCGTGTGACGCGAATCCCTGCGAGGGCTTCTGCTCGATGCCGTAGCCTCGGCAGCGGCAACTCGCTCTTTCGAGGGGCGCCTCCGGGCGCCCCTCTTTTCGTGGGTGCGCGGCGCTCGACCCGTGACCCCTCAGGGCACGGTGGTCGACCAGGCGGAGGTGTCGCCGGACTCGAAGCCGTCCGTGAAGATGACGGTCGAGCCGATGTCGCCGAGGGCGACGGCGACCGAGTTCTCCTGGTCGGCGCTCACGTCCGAGCAGGTGAAGCCGCCCATGCCGTCGCCGAGACAGACCTGGTTCTGGTGGCTGAAGGTGGCGACGACGGCATCGAGGTTCGCGTCGTCGTCGAGGAAGCCGAGATCGACGCCGAAGCTCAGGAGGGAGTCGGCGCTGACGTCCTGGCAGGTGAAGGCGCCGGCGCCGTCCCCCAGGCAGACCTGATCGAAGCTGCCGAAGTTGGCGAAGACGGCGTCCAGGTGGGCGTCGCCGTCGACGTGACCGAGGGCGATGTCGAACGAGGTGTTGTCCGGGTCGAGGGGATCGACGTCGCCGCACGAGGAGAAGCCGCCCATGCCGTTGCCGAAGCAGACCCGGTTCGTGCTCTTGTCGTTGGCGAACACGGCGTCGAGGTTGATGTCGGCATCGACGAGGCCGAGCGCCACGGCCCGCGACTCGTTGGCGTCGCCGCTGACGTTGGAGCAGGAGAACCCGCCCTGGCCGTCCCCGAGGCAGACCCGGTTGACGCCGCCGATGTTGGCGAAGACGGCATCGAGGTTGGCGTCGGGACCGAGCTGTCCGAGGGCGACGCCGAGGCTCGACTCCATGTCGGCGCTGACGTTGGAGCAGGAGAAACCCCCGAGGCCGTTGCCCAGGCAGACGCGGTTGGGGGTGTCGAGGTTGGCGAAGACCGCGTCCAAGTTGCCGTCGTCGTCGACGAAGCCCAGAGCGACGCCGAGGGTGTCCTCCCGCGCCGGGCTCACGTCGGCGCAGGAGGAGAATCCCCCCTCGCCGTCACCGAAACAGACGCGGTTCACCTGACCGAAGTTGGCGAAGACGGCGTCCAGATGAGCGTCGCCGTTCACGAGCCCCAGGGCCACGCCGAAGCTGTCGTGCAAGTCGGCGCTGACCTCGGAGCAGGCCGTGAAGCCGCCGGCCCCGTTGCCGAGGCAGAGCCGGTTGGGCACCGCGTCGTTGGCGAAGACGGCGTCCGGAACCCCCGGCTCGCCCTCCGGACGGGCCTCTCGCGCTCGCGTCTCCCCGCTCGCTCGAGTGGCCGGGGAGGCGATCAGGAGACCGCTCATCACAGCGAATCGTAGGAACCCAGACATTGTCCACCCCCTCGTGGCGCCGGGTGACGTGAAAAGCTGTCTGTTTCGGCAGGAGCTTTCACAGAGCAGTCATCGCAGAGTATACGCCGATGCGGCTTCCCCGCCATCTTTCAGGGTGCTTCTCCACCAACTTCATGATAAAGTTCAGCAAAACAGACCAACCCATGCAGCCCATGGACTCCAAGACCCTGGTTCAGAGAGCCAACGCTCCGGCTGTCGCGACCGACAGCCAGGATCGGCTCCTGGAGGTGAACTCCGCCTGCCGTGACCTCCTCGGGTGGGAGGATGGCGAGGTCGACGGGCGGCGCTTCCACGAGCTGGCCGAGATTCGCGACGGGTCGGGCAATCGCCTCACCGGTGCCGCGTTCCCGATCCTGGAGATCCTCGCCTGCGGAGAGGGGATCCGGGAGTTCGAGCTCATGCTGCGGGCGAAGGATGGGCGGCAGCAGCTCGCCAAGGTCTCGGTGGTGGTGGTCCTCGAGGCGAACGGCAGGGAGTACGAGCTGGTGTACCTGCTGCAGCCGATCCTGCGGCGGCGGCGGGCCGATGCAGTCATCGATCAGCTGCTCCAGAGCGCAGAGCCCGAGGCGAACGCGGGGCTGCCCGGCTGGTGGAACGAGCGCCACGCCGCGGATCAGAAGTTGACCCGCCGGCAGGTCCAGGTGCTCAGGCACCTGGTGCGAGGACAGTCGACCGAGGAAATCGCCGAGGCGCTCGGGACGAGCGTCAGCACGGTGCGCTCGCACATCCAGAACCTCTACGACCGCCTGGACGTGCACAATCGCGCGCAGGCCGTGGCGTGGGGGTTGCGGCACATGATCCTCTAGGTTCGGACCCACGGGGCGCGTACCGCAAACGCAGTAGAAAGGTCATCCGATGATTGGATTGTGAGCATTACAACCAGCCGCTAAACTCGGACCGCTCGCAATTCGCAGGACGCTGCGCGCGAGTCCCCCCGGCTTGGCCCCGGCCAAGCCGCTTTTTTCCTTGGTCGACAGGAGGAGGGGTCATGCAGGGAGCTCGCAGGAACCGTGTTGCCGCCGTCGGGATCGCCATCGGGCTGGCCTCGACCGCGATGGCGGGAGCCGCCGATCCCGAGCTGCAGGAGCAGATGGAGGCCCTGCAGAGGGGGCAGGAAGCGATCCAGCGGCAGCTCGCGTTGGAAGAGCAGATCCAGGAGCTCAAGAGCGGCCAGGAGGCCATCCGGCAGGAGCTGGCGGAGATCAAGCGACTGCTGCAGGCGGCGCCGGCGAACGCGGCGGCCCGCCCGGCCGCGGGGCCGAACGTGGCGGGAGTGGTCTTCGACCTGGGGGACAATCCGATGAAGGGCAGCCCGGAGGCCACGCTGACGCTGGTCGAGTTCACCGATTACCAGTGCCCCTACTGCGGTCGCTATACCCAGACCACCTACCCGCAGATCGTCAGCGAGTACGTCGACACCGGCAAGCTGCGCTACGCGCTTCTCGACCTTCCGCTCGAGACCATCCACCCGCAGGCGTTCAAGGCGGCCGAGGCGTCCCACTGCGCCGCGGAGCAGGACAAGTTCTGGGAGATGCACGACCGGCTGTTCGCCAACCAGCGGACGCTCGAGCCGTGGAGCGCCCACGCCGAGGCCCTCGAGCTGGACACCGCAGCCTTCGACGAGTGCATGAGCACCGAACGGCATGCAGCGGCCGTTCGTCACGACATGAGCCAGGCTCAGAAGGCGGGCGCGACCGGGACGCCGAGCTTCGTGCTCGCCGAGACCGACCCGGACGATTCCACGAAGGTCACCGGGATCGCCTTCATTCGCGGGGCGCAGCCCTTCGACGCCTTCAAGGCGGCGATCGACGACGCGCTGTCGGCGGACGGGTCCTGAGGATCAGTTGACGACGGCCGACCACGCCGACGTGGTGCCCGACTCGAATCCGTCCTCGAAGATCAGGGAGCCCGAAGCCTCGAGCTCGACGGCCCACAGCTCCCTGCCCGTGGCCCCGTCCTGGGCGGCGAAGAAGAGTAGGTGGCCGTTGGGGGTGTTGTAGGCGGGCGCCGACGACGGCTCTCCCGGATTGATGTCGCCGACCGGGAGCGTATCCGAGGGCGCACCGCCGCTCCTCCAGAGCTCCCGGCCCATCAGCCCGTCGTCGGCGACGAAGTACAGGGTGTCGCCGTCGGCGGTGAGCTCGGCGGGAGCGGAGGATCCGGCCCCCGGATCGATGTCCTCGACCTGCAGGGTGTTGGCGCTGCTGCCGTCGCTCCTCCACAGCTCCCGCCCGGTCAGGCCGTCCGTGGCGACGAAGAAGAGGGTCGAGCCGACCGCGGTGAGATCGCTCGGCGAGGAGGCTGCGGCCCCTGGAGCGATGTCGTCCACCCGCGTGGCGCCGGTCCCGGAGCTCTTCCAGAGCTCCCTGCCCGTGGCTCCGTCGTCGGCGACGAAGTAGAGCGTGGAGCCGGCGGCGGTGAGCTCGGCGGGCGAGGAGGAGCCCGCGGGGTGGATGTCGGCCACGCGCACGGTGCCGCTGCCGGTGCCGTTGCTCTTCCACAGCTCCATCCCCGAGGAGCCGTCGTTGGCCGCGAACAGCAGGGTGGGGCCGAGGGCGGTCAGGCCGGCCAGCGCCGAGCTGCTCCCTCCGGGCAGGATGTCCTTGACCAGGCTGGTCCCACTGCCGCTGCCGTCGCTCTTCCACAGCTCGTAGCCGGTCACGCCGTTGTTCGCCCGGAAGTAAACGGTCGGGCCGGCCACGGTCAGGAAGGCGGGCACCGAGGACGACGCGCCCGACCAGATGTCCTTGACCAGCACGGTCCCCGCGGCCGTCCCGTCGCTCCTCCACAGCTCGATGCCGGCGGGTCCGTTGTTCGCCCGGAAGAGGAGCTGGCTGCCGAGCACCGCGAACTGGTCCGCGTCGGACGACGTGATGCCGGGATAGATGTCCTTGACCAGGACGGTGCCGCCGCCGGTGCCGTCCGTCCTCCAGAGCTCGGCGCCCTTGGCGCCGTCGTCGGCGACGAAGAAGAGCTGACTTCCGACGACGGTGAACCGCGTCGGCGTCGACGGACAGGGACCGGGACAGATGTCCTTGACCAGCCACGCCTCGCCGCCGTCGCTCGCCCACAGCTCGGTGCCGGCCTCCCCGTCGTCCGCCGCGAAGTACGCGATGCTGCCCAGCATCGTCAGATCGGAGGGCGAGGAGGACGCGCCGCTCGTCGCGGTGTTGATGTCCTCGACCATCCAGGTGCCCGAGGGCGTGCCGTCGGTGCACCACAGCTCGCTCCCCACGAGGCCGTCGTCGGCGGCGAAGAAGAGGGTCGAGCCGACCGCGGCGAGCTGGCCGGGGGACGAGGACGAGGCGCCCGGGACGATGTCCTCGACGCGAGCGGTGCCGCCGGGGGTTCCGTTGCTCTTCCACACCTCGCGGCCGGTGAGTCCGTCGTCGGCGACGAAGAAGAGGGTCGAGCCGACCGCAGTGAGCTGCTCGGGAGACGAAGGTGCGGCTCCCGGCGCGATGTCATCGACCTGGGTGGCGCCGTTGCCCGAGCTCTTCCACAGCTCGCTGCCGGTGAGCCCGTCGTCGGCGACGAAGAAGAGCGTGGAGCCGACCGCCGTGAGATGGTCGGGCGACGACGAGGCACCTCCGGGCGCGATGTCCTCGACCTGGGTGGCGCCGTTGCCCGAGCTCTTCCACAGCTCGCGGCCGGTGAATCCGTCGTCGGCGACGAAGAAGAGGGTCGAGCCGACGGCGGTGAGCTGGGCGGGGGAGGAGGAGTCGGCGCCCGAGGCTATGTCCTCCACCTGCACGGTGCTGACGCTCGTTCCGGTGGTCTTCCAGAGCTCGAGCCCCGAGCTGCCGTCGGTGGCGGCGAAGAAGAGGGTGGAGCCGACCGCGGTCAACCCGGAGGGCGACGAGCTCGTCGCGCCCGGGTAGATGTCGGCGACGATGACCGTGCCGGCGGCGGTTCCGTCGCTCTTCCACACCTCGATGCCGTTGGCGCCGTCGTTGGCGCGGAAGTAGAGGGTCGAGCCGGCGACGGTCAGGAAGGTCGGCTGCGAGGACGATGCGCCCGCCAGGATGTCCTTGACGATGACCGTGCCGGCGGCGGTTCCGTCGCTCTTCCACAGCTCGGTGCCGTTGGCGCCGTCGTTGGCCCGGAAGAAGAGCTGTCCGCCGAGCACCGCGAAGTAGTTCGCGTCCGAGGAGGTACTGCCAGGGCGGACGTCCTTGACCAGGGCGGTGCCGCCGGAGGTGCCGTCGGTCTTCCAGAGCTCGCCGCCCGTGGTGCCGTTGTCGGCGATGAAGAAGATCCGGCTTCCGAGGACCGTGAACCGCTGCGGCTGCGAGGAGCACGGACCGGGACAGATGTCCCTGACCATCCACGCGCTGCTGCCGTCGCTGGCCCAGAGCTCCGCTCCCGCCACGCCGTCGTCCGCCGCGAAGTAGGCCACGCCCGAGAGCGACGCGATGCCCTCCGGCGAGGAGCCCAGCCCGACCTGGTTGATATCGCTGACGAGGAACGGGGGCTGCGCCGCCAGCGGGGTCGCCGGAAGCAGAGCCAGCCACGCCAGAGCGAAGCTCGCGGCGGCAAGAGGAGAGCGGAAACGACACGAACCGGTCATGGACGGGACCCCCATCGGATCAGGAGCAGCGAATCTCAGAGGGACCATTTTTTCGGTGGTGCGCCGAAAGTGCTGTGACCCATGCCACAGACACCGGTACACCCCGGGGCGGTCGACGACCTGCCCGCCGGGGTAGCCATCCGGTCGAGTCGGGGGCTAGTGAAACGGCCTCGAAGGGAGCTCGCCTCCGCCCTGCCGGCTCTCCCCTGCGCCTGCGCCAGCCTGCGGCGCGCCTCCCGCGCGGTGACCCAGCTCTACGACCGGCAGCTGCGCTCCGAGGGCCTGCGCCCGACGCAGTTCACCCTGCTCCAGGTCCTCGAGCGGGCGGGAGCGCTCACCCAGGGCCGTCTGGGCGAGCTGCTGGCGCTCGACAGCACGACGCTCAGCCGCACGCTCCGTCCCCTGGAGGAGAAGGGCTGGGTCCGCGGGCGCCCGGGCTCGGACCGCCGGGAGCGCCACTGGGAGCTGACGGCCGGGGGCGAGCGCAAGCTGGCGGAGGCGGTGCCGGCGTGGGGACGGGCGCAGCGCGAGCTGCGGTCCCGCTTCGGCGAGGCCGGCTGGGAGGCCCTGGTAGCGGGACTGACCCACGCCGCGGAGGTCTCGCGGGACGAGTAGCCGGCTTCATCTGCCCAATAGATGCATATACAGATAAAGATCCCCCACAACTCGCCCCGCCGATCCCGGATCGGCGCGGCGCACCCGACCCGAAGGGAACCGTCATGCTCGATTCGGCCGCCGTGACGCTCGGCGTGGGCTCGGCCCCGGACTCACTCCTGCGCTTTCTCCTCGAGACGCCGGCCAGCAGCCCGATGGGGACCCTGCCCTGGCTCCTGGTTCCCACGTTCCTCGTGCCCCTCTACCTCTTGACGCACCTGGCGGTCTTCGGACGCCTGGCGGCTCTCGGTCACCCGCCGTCGGAGGGCTCTGCACGATCGGGCGCGGCCGCCGGAGCTTGACGGCACCGGGCATCCACGGTCGTCGGGACCAGTCGTTCCAGATCGAGGTGGCCGAGGAAGGGCGCCAGCCGCTCGCCGAGCAGGAGCCGCCGCACGACGTGGCCGATCTGGCCCGCGGCGTAGCGGGCCTCACTGGCCAGTTGCGGGTAGCCGCAGTGGGTCTCCCCGATCCGCTCGAGCGAGCGACGCGAGCGCTCGGAGATCTCCTCCCAGCCACCCATCCACTCCGTCAACGCCTGCATGAAGGCCAGGGGCGTGGGAAACGCCGCTCGCGGCGGCTGCGGCCCGTCGATGCGGCCATGGAAGACCGGCAGGTCCGGACGATCACCGTAGGGCTCAACGCTGAGGAACCCGCGCTCGTCGGCCGCGAAGACGAGGTTCAGGCCGCGCTCGCGGGCGCGGCGGCGCACCAGGTGCTTGATCTCGAGCCCGTCGCACTCCTCGATGACGAGATCGAGCCCGTCCAGGAAGGCGTCCAGGTTCTCCTCGGTGACTCCGTCCGGGAGGAGGGAGACCTCGAGGTACGGGTCGATCTTGGCGATGCGCCGGGCGACGATGATCGCCTTGTTCCGACCCAGGTCGTCGAAGCCCGCACCAAGGCGGTTCAGGTTCGAGAGGTCGAGGCGGTCGAAGTCGGCCAGCACGATCTCGCCGCAGAGGTGCTCCTGCGCGACGGTGACGGCTGCCTCGCCGCCGACCGAGAGCCCGATCACGCCGATGCGCTGGCTGCGCAGGAGGCGCTGTTCCTCGCGCGTGATCTTGTCCCGGTTGCGATCCGTGATCACCTCGAAATAGGTCTCCTGATCGAGGAGATGCACGACCTTCCTCTCCCACGGCAAGTGAACCCAGTTGCCGCACGCCTCCGGCGCGCCCGCCGCCGCCAGCGTCTCCGCGACGAAGCGCTGGCGTCGGGCCCTGTCCGACGACGGCAGGCGGACGGTGGCCAGGTCCTCGAGCTGCAAGTCGATCGGATCGTGCAGGGAGATGTGCTGCTCCCGGCAGCAGGCCTGGAGCCGTTCGAGCTCCCCGGGCTCGAGGCGCGCGATGCGCGGCCGCCAGCTCTCGGCCGGCGGGATCGACGGCGACACGATGGCGCGCAGGAGCTCCTCGAGCCCGACGACGGGATCGGGGGCCGCGGGGTCGGGCCCAGCCGTCAGCGAGCTCACAGCTCGAGCTCCCAGGTCTGCCCGATGAGATCGTGGCCGAAGCTGTCGTGCGGCTCCTCGGCCACGAGCCGGTAGCCCTCCTGCTCGTAGATCCTCCGGGCGGCATGGAGGATGCTGTTCGTCCACAGCGTGATCGCTCGATAGCCCGCCTGGCGCGCGAAGCGAGTGCACTCCTGCACCAGGCGCTTGCCGATTCCGAGCCCTCGCGCCGTGGGCTCGACCAGCAGGAGGCGCAGCTTGGCCACGCCCTCCCGCTCGGGGTGGCGCACGAGGAAGACGGAGCCCACGTTCTCGCCCTCCCTCTCGGCGATCCAGCAGCGCTCGCGCTTCGGGTCGTAGTTGCGGATGAAGTGGGCGACGATCTCCGCGACCAGCGCCTCGAAACCCTCGTCCCAGCCGTGCTCCCGGCTGTAGAGCGCGCCATGGCGGTGCACCACCCAGCCCATGTCTCCGCTCTGGTGGGGGCGGAGGATGTACGGCACGCGGTGCTCGGGCCGGGCTCCGAGCAGCTCGGAGATGGTGTGCATCGCGAGGACCAGGCGATCCTGGTCGGGATCCGACAGGGGACCCAGCAAGGCCCGGATCTCGTTCTGCGAGGCGGCGTTGAGCTGCGCGAAGGCCTCGCGGCCCTCGTCGGTCAGCGACACCAGGATTTGCCGGCGATCGCTGGGGGAGGGCCGGCGCTCGAGGAGACCCCGCCGCTGGAAGGCGCGCAGGATGCGACTCAGATAGCCGGGGTCGACTCCAAGCTCGTCGGCCAAGTGGGTGGCGGTGGTCTGCTCGTGGTGGGCGATCTCGTAGAGGACGCGGGCCTCGGTGAGGGAGAAGGGGCTCTCGAGAAGGCCCTCCTGCAGCAGACCGATCTGGCGGGTGTAGAAGCGGTTGAACCGCCGCACGGCCTCGACGGGGCGCAGGGACTCAGTGCTCGCCATGGGAGCGCCTTCGGAGGAGGCTTCGGCCATGAGGTTGCCATTGTAGAATATTTCTATTGCTCTAGTCAACTACATGTAGGAGAGCAGGCGCCGCGTCCTGCGCCTCATCCTCTCAGAGGAATCAGCAGCACGGCCGCCGCCACCCACCCACCGGGCCGGCGCGGACGCGGCCCGGTAGAGTGGAGACGCCACCGGAGGCTGTCCGATGTCCGCTCCGCGCATCTCGCTCGTCGTCCCCGCCTACAACGAGGCGGGCTACCTGCCGCGCCTGCTCGACTCGGTGGCGGAGGCGCGGCGCCGGTACGAGCGGGGCGGCGAGGCCGTCGAGGTGATCGTCGCGGACAACGCGTCGACCGACGGGACGCCGCGGATCGCCGCCGAGGGCGGCTGCCGCGTCGTCCGGGTGGAGCGCCGGATCATCGCCGCGGCACGCAACGGCGGCGGAGCCGCCGCCCTCGGCGAGATCGTCGGCTTCGTGGACGCCGACTCGGCCCTCCACCCGGACACCTTCCGGGCGATCGACGAGACGATGGCCAGCGAGCGGGTAGTCGCCAGCGCGACCGGCGTGGTCCCCGACCGCTCCTCGGCCGGCATTCGACTCACCTGGGCGATCTACGGCATGGCGACCCGTGTGCTGAACATCGACGCCGGCGTCGTCTTCTGCCGTCGCGCCGACTGGCAGGCGGTCGGTGGCTACCGGGAGACGCTGCGCTGGGCCGAGGACGTCAGGCTCCTGCTCGACCTCAAGGCGCTGGGCCGCCGGACGGGACGCCGCTTCCGGCGCACCGTCGGGGTCGAGACCGTGACCTCGACCCGCAAGTTCGACGCCCACGGCGACTGGCACTACGTGAGCCTGATGTTGCGGGCGCCGGTCCTCTGGCTCTTCCTCCGCGCCCGACTGAACCGGCAGCTCGAGCGCTACTTCTACCAGTCGCGGCGGTAGCTCGCCACGATCCGCGGGGTGCTACGCTGAGCTCGTTCTTCGTCTCCGGATGATCCTCGCCCTGGGTACCGCCCCCGCGTTCTTCACCGAGGTCGTCGCGCTGCTCGTGGCGAGCGCGCTCGTGGCCTACGTCTGCCACCGGCTGCGCATCATGCCCATCGTCAGCTTCCTCGTCGCCGGGGCGTTGATCGGGCCGCAGGCACTCGGCCTGGTGCGCGACCAGGCGCTGATCGAGGCGGCGGCGGAGATCGGGGTGATGCTGCTGCTCTTCACCATCGGCATCGAGCTCAGCCTCGGGAGGCTGGCGCGGATCCGTCGGCTCGTCTTCGTCGGCGGCGGCATCCAGGTGATCTCCACTCTCCTGGTCGTGGCGGGCCTGCTCGGTCTCGCCGGGGTCGGCTGGCAGGCGGGCCTCTACACCGGCTTCCTCGTCGCTCTCTCCTCCACGGCCCTGGTGACGAAGCTCCTGATGGACCGGCGGGAGACCGACAGCGAGCGGGGGCGGGCGTCGGTCGGCATCCTCATCTTCCAGGACCTCGCGGTCGTCGCGATGGTCCTTCTCGTGCCGATGCTCGGCGGCGAGGGCGGCCCCTCCTGGGGCCTCGCCTGGGCTCTGGCCAAGGCTGTCGGCATCGTCGTTCTCGTGCTCCTGGCGGCCCGCCGGGTCATGCCGCGGGTGCTCGAGGCGGTGGCGCGGACCTGCTCGCAGGAGATCTTCCTGCTCACCGTCGTCGCCATCTGCTTCGGGACGGCGTGGCTCACGAGCCTGGCGGGGGTGAGCCTCTCGCTGGGGGCGTTCCTGGCCGGCCTGGTGGTCAGCGAGAGCCGCTTCAGCGAGATGGCGATCGGCGAGATCATGCCGCTGCAGATCCTCTTCAGCGCGACCTTCTTCGTCTCGGTGGGGCTCTTGCTGGACCTGCGCTTCCTGATCGCCCGGCCGCTCCTCATCCTGGCCGCGGTCGGCGGCGTCCTGGCGATCAAGGTGCTGACGACCGGGGCGAGCCTCAAGCTGCTCGGATACGCCGCCGGTACGGCGGCCTCCACTGGCCTGGTGCTCGCCCAGATCGGCGAGTTCTCGTTCGTGCTCGAGCGTGCCGGGAGCTCCGTCGGGCTCTTCCCCGGCGGCCTCGAGGAGGGCGGTCCACAGGTCTTCATCGCGTCGACCGTCGTGCTGATGATGGCCACACCCTTCCTGGCCCGCCTCGGAGCGCGGCTGCGAGGTGGCGTGGGAGCATCGCCGTCCGGGGAGGGCCTCGGACCGGAAGGCGGGACGGACGCGGCGATGCCGCTTCGCGACCACGTCGTGATCGCCGGCTACGGCGAGGCCGGCCGGCTGCTGGCGCCGGCGCTGGAGGCGCGGGGCATCCCGTACCTGATCCTCACCCTGAGCCCGGCCGGCGCCCGCGAGGCCGAGGGGGGCAGCCTGCGCGTTCTGCGCGGCAACTACACACGTCGCCACGAGCTGACCAAGGGGGGCGTCCGAACCGCGCGCCTGCTCGTCGTCGCCGATGACGATCCGGAGACCACCCGCCGGGTCGCGAGCGCCGCCCGGGCCCTCAACCCCGACCTCCTGGTCGTCGCGCGCACGCGCTTCGGGAGCGAGGTGCCGGCCCTGCGTGCGGCTGGAGCCACGACCGTCGTCGCCGAGGACCGCGAGAGCGTGGTGCGGCTCCTCGCCGAAGTGCTCGCGGCCTACGAGGTGGACGCGCAGACGATCGCGCGTCAGCAGGAGGCGCTGCGCTCCGCGGGCGGGCCGGGCGGCGACGTCGCGTCCGGGCTCATGGCGACGACGGTCCGGTTGACGCCACGGCAGCGGCGGAGCGAGCGGTGCGCGCATGCCGGGCGCACCGGAGCCGTGCGGCCGAGCGCTCCCGGCTGTGAGGAGTGCCTGCGCCTCGGCGACGACTGGGTGCACCTGCGCCTGTGCATGACCTGCGGGCACGTCGGCTGTTGCGACGAGTCGAAGAACCGGCACGCCACCGGGCACCACGGGGCGACCGGCCACCCGATCGTCAGGTCGTTGGAGCCCGGTGAGGACTGGGCCTGGTGCTACGCCGACGAGACGATGCTCTGACCCCGGCCACCGGACCCCGGCCACCGTTCTCGACGGAGGCCGGGACCACGAGATCAGTGACCGGCCGTCTCGGAGGCCTCCGCGGGCACCGGGAAGCCGCGGTCGCGCATCAGAGCCTCCATGCGGGCGTCTCGGCCGCGGAAGGCGCGGTAGGCGTCGGCGGGATCGACGGCATTGCGCACCGTGAACAGGTGGTCGACCAGCTTCCTGGCCAGCTCCTTGTCGTAGTAGCCGCCCGGCGCCTCCTCGAAGGCCTCCGCCGCGTCGGCGGTCAGGACGTCGGCCCACATGTAGCCGTAGTAGCCGGCGCTGTAGCCCTCGCCCGAGAAGACGTGGCCGAAGTGGGGGCTGCGGTGGCGCATGACGATCTCGCCGGGCATGCCCAGCGCGGCCAGGGTCTCGCGCTCGAACGCGTCCGGGTCGAGACCGGCCGGGTCCACGGTGTGGTACTCGAGGTCCATCAGCGCCGAGGCCAGGTACTCGGTGGTCGCGAAGCCCTGGTTGAAGGTCTCGGCCGCCTTGATCTTGGCCACCAGATCGTTCGGGATCGGCTCGCCGGTCCGGTGGTGGACGAGGTAGTTGTCGATGACCTCGTCGGTCGTGAGCCAGCGCTCGAGCAGCTGCGACTGGAACTCGGTGTAGTCGCGCACGCCGGTGTTGAGCGTCGGGTAGGCGACGCTGGAGGAGAGGGAATGGAGGGCATGGCCGAACTCGTGAAAGAGGGTCTTGGCGTCGTCCCAGGAGATCAGCACCGGCTCGCCGGGCGCGCCCTGGATGAAGTTCGAGTTGTTCGAGCCGATCGGCGTCACGGCGCCGTCGAAGGTCTCGTGGCCGCGGTAGGAGCTCGCCCAGGCCCCGGAGCGCTTGCCCGGGCGGGCGAACGGATCGAGGTACCAGACGCCGACGTGATCGCCGCTCGACTTGCGCGTCACCTCCCAGACGCGGACGTCCGGGTGGAAGACGGGGACCGAGCCCTCCGGCACCGGCGTGAAGCCGAAGTCGAAGAGCTCACCGGCGACGAAGAACATCGCCTCGCGCAGCTTGTCGAGCTGCAGGTACTGCTTCAGCTCGTCGGAGTCGAGGTCGTACTTCGCCTTGCGGACCTTCTCGGCGTAGTAGCGGTAGTCCCAGGGCTCGATGGTGATCCCGGCGCCCTCGGCGTCGGCGATCGCCTGCATGTCGGCGACCTCCTCGTGAGCTCGGGCGACCGAGGCCTTCCAGACCGTCTCCATCAGCTCCATGGCGCGCTCCGGCGTCTTGGCCATGCGGTCCTCGAGCCGCCACTGGGCGTAGTTGTCGTAGCCGAGCAGGCCGACCCGCTCGGCGCGCTGCTGGAGGATCTCGGTGATCAGGGCGTTGTTGTCGTGATCGTCGCCGTTGTCGCCGCGGGAATAGTAGGTGCGCCACACCCTCTCGCGCAGCTCCCGCTGGTCGGAGAAGGTGAGGAAGGGGTCCATCGAGGAGCGGGTGTTGGTGATCGCGTACTCGCCGTGGCGGCCGTGCTCGGCCGCGGTCGCCGCGGCGGCCTGGACGAAGGAGTCGGGAAGCCCGCCCAGCCGATCGGCGGTGAGAAAGGTGACGTAGCCCTCCTCGTCGGCGAGGACGTTGTTGGCGAACCGGGTGTGGAGCTCGGCGAGACGCTGGTTGATCGCCGCGTAGCGCTCCTTGGCCGCGCCCTCGAGGGTGGCGCCGTTACGCGCGAAGCCGTCGTAGATGAGCCGCGCGAGACGCTGCTGGTCGGGCCGCAGGGTCTGCATCTCGTCGGACTCGTAGACCGCCTCGATGCGCGCGAAGAGGGCGGCGTTCTGGGTGATCTTGGACTGGAGCTCCGAGAGCCGGGGGGCCATCTCCTGCTGGATGGCGCGAAACTCGGGGCTGGAGAGGTTGCCCGACCAGATGCCCCAGTAGGTGAAGACTCGGTTCAGGTCGCGGCCGGAGCGCTCCATCGCCACGATCGTGTTCTCGAAGGTCGGCGGCTCCGGGTCGGCGGCGATGGCGTCGATCTCGGCGAGCTGCTCCGCCATGGCGGTCTCGAGAGCCGGCACGAGCAGCGCCAGATCCATGCGGTCGAAGGCCGGCACGCCACCGTAGGGACCCGTCCACTCGGCCAGCAGGGGGTTCGTCTCGGGGGTCGTCGGTGCGGGAGTCTCGGTCGTCTCGGTGGCAGGGTCCATGGCGGTCTGGGTCCGTCCCGCCGCGGGCGCCAGGAGGGCGCAGAGGGCGAGCAGGCAGGCGGTGGCGCGCATCGTCGGGTTCCTCGGATCGTCGGCGGGAGCCGGCGGCCGGCGCGGTCGGCCGCGACCGTATCGGAAGGTTAGCCTCTCGAGGCCTTCTACGGAAGGGTCGAGCCGAGGTTCAGCCCGGCTCCTCGGGACCGCCGAACAACAGGTGGACGAGCTCTCGATCCTCGGGGCGGCTGAAGACGAAGGCATGATCGCCCGCCAGCAGCTCGGTGCCGCCGCGCGGCGCGATCAGCTCCCGGCCGCGTAGGAGGAGCATGACGTGCGAGTTCTCGGGCAGCGGCAGGTCCGCGAGGCGGACGCCAGCGCGTTCCCGCGTCCGCGCCGCGCCGACCCGTCGTCCAGCGCCCGGTGTGCGCGGCGAGCCACAGCGGATCGGGTGGCAGGCGATGTACCGGACGGACCCTATTAGGGCGGCCAGAACAAGGGCAGCAGGACGACGGCAAGGGCGAGGACTACCGCGGTCAGGGGCCCTCCGACCCGTAGGTAGTCGAGGAAGCGGTAGCCGCCGGGGCCCATGACCAGCACGTTGGCCGGGTGGGAGACCGGGCTCGCGAAGCTCGCCGAGGCGGCGAATGCCACGGTCATGAGCAGCAGGTGGGGCGAGAGGCCCAGGGCAAGGGCGGTGTCCAGGGCGACGGGGGCCATGAGCACCACCAGTGCGGCCGTGGGGATGACCTGGGTCGCGAGAACGGTGAGCAGGAAGAGGGCCGCGACGACTGCCCGCGGGCCGAGGGGCCCTACCCCCGCCATCACCGTCTGGGCGATCTCCACGGCCAAACCGGAGTGCTGCACGGCGGTTCCGAGAGGCAGCATGCCGGCGATGAGGAAGACCGCCTGCCAGTCTATGGCGCGGTAGGCCTCCTCCATGGTGAGGCAGCGGCTCAGGACCATGAGCGCGGCGCCGCATACTGCCGCGATCGCGACGGGGACCCACCCCGCCAGCGCGGAGACCAGCACGCCCAGCAGAATGGCTGAAGCCACCGGCAAGCGTTCCAGCCTCGGCGCCTGGATGGCGGTCTGGTCGAGCACCAGGAAGTCGGGATCCCGAGCCAGCTCCTGGAGGCTTCGCCTGTGGCCGTAGACCAGCAGCGCATCGCCGAAGCGCAGCGTCAGGTCCCGCAGGCCCGAGAGATGGGGGCGCCCGTTGCGCCAGACGGCAAGCACCGTCAGGCTGTAGAGCGCGCGGAAGCGCAGCTCGCGCAGGGTGCGGCCAGCCACCGAGGTGCGGGGCGAGAGCACGACCTCCGCGGCTCCCACCCCTTGGGACTCGAGCTCTGCCAGCCGCTCGGGGGTCTCGGGCTCGAGCTTCAGGCTCTGCAGGGCAGCCAGAGTTTGCAGGTCCTCGAGCGTGCCCTGGAGGATGAGTGCATCGCCGGCGGCGATGCGCTCATCGGGATGGGGCATGAGCTGGGTCTCGCCCCCCCGCACGATCCCCAGGACCGTGAGGCCGAAGGCGTCGCCGAGGCGACTGTCGGCGAGCTTGCGGCCGGACAGGAGCGAGCCCTCGGGAACGTGGACCCGAAGCAGGCGGCCTTCGAGCCGATAGGTCGCCACGGCCACCTGCTCGGAGATCGTCTTCACTTCGTCGAACGTCGCGGCCTCGCCGAGGGCGTCGAGCTCGGTCTGGCGTCCCTGGAGGAGCAGCACGTCGCCTGGCTCGAGCACGCGGTGCTGGAGCTCGGTCCGGAGGATCTCGGGACCGCGCTGCAAGGCCAGGAGGTTGACTCCCAGCCGTCGTCGCAGCTCCGCCTCGGCGACGCTCCGCCCCGCGAGCGGCGATTCCAGGCCCAGGCTGGCCTCGGCCAGGATCACGCCTCCGGAGGCCAGGCGGGCGGCCGCTCCGGCGGTGCTCTCGACCAAGAGGTGCCGGCGCCCGCGCAGGGTCTCGAGCCGTTCGGGCGAGCCGTGCACCACGAGTCGGTCACCGGCCTCGAGCCGGGTCTCCGGCTCCGGCGCCAGGTGCAGCCGTCCCCGGCGCCAGATGCCCACCACGTTGAGCTGCAGAGCGGAGCCCAGGCGGCTGGCGGCGAGGGTCCGGCCGACCAGCGCGGATCCGTCCTCCACGAGGATGCCGAAGAGCAGCTCGGGCAAGCGATACGCGCTCCCCAGCAGGCCGCCGGCGAGGCCGCCCCGAGCCTCGGGTGAGGCTGCGAGCGGCGCAGCGGGCAAGA
>Ga0302046_10001783_pt1 | contig 20175 bp, 21 predicted proteins | sample RVTome_11_FD_200261 | JGI IMG/M metagenome (GOLD analysis project Ga0302046, IMG submission 200261) | Soil microbial communities from uranium-contaminated site in the Upper Colorado River Basin, Wyoming, United States - RVT147D111 (version 2) ...
CGTCTCCACGTGGCGCGATCCCTCGGGCAGCCCCGACAGCTCCACCACCGCCGTGACCGACAGCAGGAACGCGCAGGCGATCGTCGCGCACGCCACGAGCCCCACCGCCTTGCGGGACAGGCGACCGCCCCACAGGCCGTTGATCGCGACCCCCACGAGCGGCAACGCCGGAATCAGCCACAGCTTGCTCAGCATCTGCCTACCATTTCATGACGCTGATCTCGTCGACGTCGGTGGTGCCGCGCAGGCGGAACAGCGCGATGACGATCGCCAGTCCCACCGCGGCCTCCGCCGCCGCCAAGGTCATCACGAAGAACACGTAGATCTGCGCCTCGGGCGTCTGATACTGCCGGGCGAAGGTGATGAACGCCAGGTTGGCCGCGTTGAGCATCAGCTCGACCCCCATGAGGATCACGATCGCGCCCCGGCGCAGCAGGACCGTCGACACGCCGATGGCGAACAGCACCGCGGACAGCACCAGGAACGACCGCGAGTCCATCACAGTTTCCTCTTGGCGAGCAGGACCGCCCCGATCATGGCGGCCACCAGGAGCAGCGAGATGACCTCGAACGGATAGAAGTACCGCGTGAACAGCTCGCGGCCGAGGGCGCCGACGGTGCCGAATTCCACGTTCGGCGCCGACAGGTCGCCCTCTCCGCTGCGCCACAGGACGACCGCCAGCACCGCCGCGAACGCCAGCGACAGCCCCGGCGCGAGCCAGCGTTGAATCGAGCCGCCGCGCTCGGGGTAGCTCTCCTCGCCGAGGTTCAGCAGCATGATCACGAACACGATCAGGACCATGATGGCGCCGGCGTAGACGATGATCTGCATGAAGCCGATGAACTGCGCTCCGAGCAGGAAGTAGAAGCCGGCGATGGCGGCGAGATTGAACGCCAGCGCCAGGGCGCAGATCACCTCGTTGCGGTGGGTCAGGACCACGATCGCGGAGGACACCGCGAGGACCGCGAGCACGTAGAACGCGGCGATCTGCACGACGCTATCTCCCCACCACGTCGAACGCCACCATCACCGCGGACACCATGACGTTGGCCAGGGACAGCGGCAGGAGGTTCTTCCACCCCAGGCTCATGAGCTGGTCGTAGCGGAAACGCGGAAGGGTCCACCGCACCCACACGTACGTGACCATGAAGAACCCGACCTTGCCGACGAACGCCAGGACCTGCAGGACCGCGAGCGCCCAGCCGGTCAGCGGAACCGGGAAGCCGAGCTGCCATCCTCCGAGGAACAGCGTGACGGCCAGCGCCGAGCCGGTCGTCATGGCGACGTACTCGGCCATGAAGAACATCGAGAACTTCATCGCGGAGTACTCGGTGTGGTAGCCGGCCACCAGCTCGGACTCGGCCTCGGGCAGGTCGAACGGCAGGCGATTGGTCTCGGCGTAGATCGCCACGACGAAGATGACGAATCCCAGGAACTGCCATCCGCCGGCCAGCGCGTTCCAGTTCCAGAACCATCCCGCCTGCTGCTCGACGATCTCCGCGGGACGCAGCGTGCCGCTGACGAGGATCACGCCCATCACGGAGAGCCCGAGCGCAAGCTCGTACGACACCATCTGCGCCGTGGATCGCAGGCTTCCCATCAGCGAGTACTTGCTGCGGGACGACCATCCCGCCATGACGATGCCGTAGACGCCCAGCGAGGTCGCCGCGAACGCCAGCAGGATGCCGGCGTCGATGTCGACGATCAGCAGCGACACCTCGCGGCCGAACAGCTCCACGGCGGGGCCGAACGGGATCACCGAGAACGCGCACAGCGCCGTGATGAGCGACACCGCGGGCGCGGCGACGTAGACCGGAGCGTAGGCGTTCGCGGGGAGGATGTCCTCTTTCATGATGAACTTCACGCCGTCGGCGAGCGGCTGGAACAGACCGAACGGTCCGACGCGATTCGGTCCCCAGCGATACTGCATGACGCCGGACAGCCGGCGCTCGATCCACGTCATGACCGCCACCGCCCCGAGCAGGGCGTTGACCACCACCGCCAGCTTGACCATGGTGGAGACGATGCCGAACGCGAAGTCATTCACGGTGCGTCACGCCCCCAGGCCCACGCCGGTCTCGGCGCCCAGCAGCCCGATGCTCTCGAGGTCCAACCCTTCGTACTCCGCGACGCGCTCGGCCAGGCTCGCGAGCACCTCGGCGGAGCTCGTCCACGGCGGCATCTCGAGCCTCGCCGCCTCGGCCACGTCGCGCGCCACGCGCCACCCCGGCCGGCCCTCGCCGCGCGGCAGATGGCAGCGCCTCACGCGCTGGATGCGCCCTTCGAAATTGACGATCGTCCCGTCCTCCTCGGACCACGCCGCGGACGGCAGCAGCACCGCGGCCGAGGCCGCGTCGCCGGGGACGAACGGACCGACGTGGATCACGCTCGCGATCCGCTCGCGGGCGGCCGCTTCCACGGACGGCCCGTCCTCGGGATTGAGCGCGTCGCCCACGATCACGAGCGTCGCGAGGCGCCCCGCGCGGGCCGCCGCGAAGAGGTCGGCCTCGGCGGTCGCGTCGCCGAAGATCCAGCTCGCCCCCTGCGAGTTGGCGCCCTTGTCGGCGCGGATCAGGAGATCGTCGTCCTTCCCTTCCACGAGCCGCCGGACGCCGACCGGCCCCCCGCCCAGCCGCTCGAGCAGCAGCCGCCAGGCCAGCATGTCCTCGGAGGTCAGCCGCGGCGAGATCAGCAGCCCCACCTTCCCGGCCGCGGACTTCAGGATCGCCGCGGCCGTGCGCACCGCGTCCTCCCACGTGGCGTCGTCGTCGTCTCGCGTGCGGGCGCGGACGAGACGCTCTCCCGAGTACAGTCGCCGGTAGGACAGCCGGCCCTCGTCGCACATCCAGTGACCGTTGACCACATCGTTCACGCGAGGAACGATGCGCTTGATGGACTCGTCCTGCTGCCCCTGGGTGGCCATCAGCAGACGCTGCGTGCCGACGCCGACGAACACGTTGCAGCCGCGGGAGCAGGCCGCGCACACCGAGGGGGTGTTCTGCAGATACCACACGCGCGTCTTGAACCGGAACTCCTTGAGGGTCAGGGCTCCCACGGGACAGATGTCGACGACGTTGCCGGAGTACGGGTTGTCGAGCGGCTTCCCCGGCACGACGCCGATCACCGTGCTCTCGCCGCGGCGGAAGAACGCCAGCTCTCCGGTGCGGGTGACCTCGTCGCAGAACCGGATGCAGCGGCTGCACTGGATGCAGCGCTCCTGGTCGAGCATGACGTGGCGGCCGATGTCCACGGCCTTCTCGAACGCGTTCTTGGCCTCGACGTAGCGGCTGATGCCGCGGCCGTGCTCCATGGCGTACTCCTGGAGCCGGCACTCGCCCGCCTGGTCGCAGATCGGACAGTCCAGGGGGTGGTTGATCAGGAAGAACTCCATCATGGAAGCCCGCGCGCCGCGCACGCGCTCGCTGTCGGTGTGGACGACCATGCCTTCCTGGACGCGGGTGTCGCACGCGATCAGCAGCTTCGGGGCCTTCTCGACCTCGACCAGGCACATGCGGCAGTTGCCCGCGATGCTCAGCCCCGGGTGGTAGCAGTAGTGCGGGATCTCGTTGCCCGCCGACAGGGCGGCCTGGAGCACCGTCCTCCCGGCCTCGACCTCGATCTCCCGTCCGTCAATCGTGAGCTTGGGCATGAGACGATACCGTGCACGCCTTGCGGTCGACGTGGGCCTGGAACTCGGGCCGGAATTTCTTGACGAACGATCTCACCGGCATCGCCGCCGCGTCGCCGAGTGGACAGATCGTCTGGCCCTGGATGTTGTCGGCGATGTCGAGCAGCAGGTCCATGTCCTCCTGGCGGCCGCGGCCCGACTCGATGCGGTTCAGGATCCGCTCCAGCCAGCCGCAGCCCTCGCGACACGGCGTGCACTGCCCGCACGACTCGTGGGCGTAGAAGTGCGTGATGCGCTCGATGGCCTTGACCATGCAGGTCGAAGCGTCCATGACCATGATCCCGGCCGATCCGAGCATGCTCCCGATCGCGGCCAGGGAGTCGAAGTCCAGATCGACGACGCACTCCTCGGCGGTCAGGACCGGAACCGAGGAGCCTCCGGGAATTACCGCCTTCAGGGGCCGGTCGGCGTGCAGCATGCCCCCGCCGAGGTCGTAGATCAGCTCCTTTAGAGGCAGGCCGAGGGGCGCCTCGTAGACCCCGGGGCGCTTGACGTGGCCGCTCAGGCAGTACAGCTTCGGCCCGGTGTTCTTGGGCGCCTTGCCGATCGACTGGTACCACTCGGCTCCACGCTCGACGATGAACGGGACGTTGGCCAGCGTCTCGACGTTGTTGATCGTCGTCGGCCTGCCCCACAGACCCGCCTGCGCGGGAAACGGCGGCTTCAGCCGCGGATAGCCGCGATTGCCTTCGAGCGAGGTCATGAGCGCCGTCTCCTCGCCGCAGATGTAGGCGCCCGCGCCCTCGTGGAGCACGACCTCGCAGTCGTATCCGCTCCCGAGGATGTTGCGTCCGGCGTAGCCCTTGGCGTACACCTCGGCGATCGCCCGCTCCATCACCCGCGCGGCGTGGTGGAACTCCCCGCGAATGTAGACGTAGCAAGCCGAGGCGCGGATGGCGTAGGACGCGATGAGACAGCCCTCGAGGAGCAGGTGGGGGTCCTTCTCCATGATGAGACGGTCCTTGAAGGTGCCCGGCTCCGACTCGTCGGCGTTGCACACCAGGTACATCGGCCCCTGGGGTTGCTTGGGCATGAACGTCCACTTCACGCCCGTGGGGAAGCCGGCCCCGCCGCGGCCCCGGAGTCCCGATGCCTTGACGATCTCCTGGAGGTCGTCGGGCGGCGTCTGCACTGCCTTGCGCAGCGCCTGGTAGCCGCCGCCGGCCTCGTAGACCTCGAGCGCGAACGAGCGGTCCTTGTGGACGTTGGCGGTCAGGATGCGATCCATGACTAGGTGCCCCCGGCCTTCAGATCGTCGATCAGGCGGTCGACCTTGTCGAGCGTCAGGTCCTCGTGGAACTCGTCGTTGAGCTGGAACATCGGGGCCGTGCCGCACGAGCCGAGACACTCGACGCGTATCAGGGAGAACTCGCCGTCCGCGGTGACCTCCCCCGCTCCGATGCCGAGGCGCCGGCTCAGATGCTCGAACAGTTCGTCGGCTCCGCGCAGCATGCAGGACAGGTTCGTGCACACCTGGATGTGGTGCCTTCCGGAAGGCCGCTGCTTGTACATGGTGTAGAACGTGACGCAGCCGTGGACGTGCGCGACGCTGACGCCGAGGCGCTGCGCGACCCAGGCCTCCGAATCGAGATCGATGTAGCCCTTGCGCCGCTGGACCTCCCACAGCACGGGCAGCAGGGCCGCCTTGGGCTGGGGATAGCGGGCCACGATCTCGTCGACCCGGGTTTCGAATTCGACGTCCGGCATCTCCCTCACCGGTCCACTTCGCCCATGACGGGATCCAGGCTCGCGATGTTGGCGATGACGTCCGCGACCAGGCCGCCCTCGACCAGCAGCGCCAGGGTCGAGAGGTTGTTGAAGCTCGGCGACCGGATGCGCAGCCGATACGGGGACTTGCCACCGGTGGAGATGATGTAGAACCCGAGCTCGCCCTTCGGCACCTCGGTCGAGTGGTAGATCTCGCCCGCCGGGCACTCGAATCCCTCGGTGACGATCATGAACTGCTGGATCAGCTCCTCCATGCTCGTCAGGACGCGTTTCTTCGAAGGCAGGAAGATCTTGGGATCGTCGATGTTGACGGGGCCGTCCGGAATCCGCTTCAGGGCCTGGTCCAGGATGCGCGTCGACTGCCGCATCTCCTCGATGCGCACCAGATAGCGGTCGTAGACGTCGCCCTCCGTTCCGGTGGGAACGTCGAACTCGTAGTCCTCGTAGCCCGAGTACGGGCGCTTCTTGCGAAAGTCGAGCTCCACACCCGTGGCCCTCAGGGACGGACCGGTCATGCCGTGGGAGACGGCCTGCTGCGCCGTGAGCTTGCCGACGCCCTGAGTGCGCTTGAGCCAGATGGCGTTGTGGGTGAGCAGCGACTCGAAGTCGTCCACGCGCTTCGGGAAGGCGTCGACGAACTCGCGCAGCTTGCCGAGCCACTCCTTCGTGACGTCGTACGCGACGCCCCCGACGCGGGTGTAGGAGGTCGTGAGCCGCGCGCCGCACAGGTCCTCGACGAGGTCGTAGTGCCACTCGCGGTCCTTGAAGGTGTGGAAGAAGACCGTCGCGGCCCCCATGTCGAGGGCGTGCGTGCCGAGCCACACGAGGTGCGACCCGATGCGCGCGAGCTCGCCGCACATCACCCGTATGACCTCGCAGCGCGGGGGCACGCGCACGCCGAGCAGCTCCTCGACGGCGAGGGCGAAACCGACGTTGGCCGACAGCGGGCTGAGGTAGTCCATGCGGTCGGTGTACGGGATGAACTGCAGGTAGGTGCGGTTCTCGCCGAGCTTCTCCATGCCGCGGTGCAGGTAGCCGAGGTGCGGCACGGCCTTGACGACGGTCTCGCCGTCGAGCTGGAGGACGACGCGCAGCACGCCATGCGTCGCGGGGTGTGACGGCCCCATGTTGACCGTGACGATGTCCGGGCGTTCCTCCGAGCGATCGATGTGCTGCATCGTGGTCCTATGCGCGGCCTGAGGGATTACTCGGACAGGCTCCTAGCCCCGGAACAGGGGAAGCTCCTTGCGGAGCGGGTGCTCCGTGTAGTCGTCGGGCATCAGGATGCGGCGCAGGTCGGGATGGCCCTCGAAGACGATCCCGAACATGTCGTAGGTCTCGCGCTCGTTCCAGCTCGCGGACGCCCACAGACCGGCCAGCGACGGCACGGGACCGCGGTCTCCGACCCGCACCTTCAAGCGGAAGCGGTCGTTTCGCGACAGGCTGAAGAAGTGGTAGACGATCTCCATGGGTCGCGGGTCGTCGGGCCAGTGCACGGCGGTGACGTCGGCCAGGAAGTCGTAGGCGGTCTCGCGCGAGTCGCGCAGCCAGCGCGCGACCTCGAGCAAGCTCTCGACGCGGATCTCGGCCCAGTGCTGGTCCCTGTAGGCCCCTCGCGAGACCGTCGCACCGGGGAAACTTCGGTCGAGAAGCTCGACCGTCTTCTCGCCGTCGCTCATGGGCTCCTACTCCCAATCCAGTGCGCCGCGCCACCAGATGTAGAGGAACCCGGCAACCAGGATCCCGAGGAACACGGCCATCTCCGCCAGGACGAACAAGCGGTCGGCGGCGAACCCGCCAAAGGTCACCGCCCACGGATAGAGGAAGGCGACCTCGATGTCGAACAGGATGAACAACATCGCCACGAGGTAGAACTTCACCGAGTAGCGGTGGCGCTCGATGGGGTCCACCGGCGTGATGCCGCATTCGTAGGGAGTCGTGTCGACCCGCGAGCGCCGCGGCTTTCCCACCACCCGGGCGAAGACCAGCATCGAGACGGCCACGATCGTGCTGATGGCGACGGTAAGGACCGCGGGCACGAGGCTGTCGCTCATGACTCTCTCTTCACGGGGGCTCGTGACGGGTCGTGGAATCTAACACTTCCCGCCCGCGGGTGTCAAACGCGCGGGAGAGGAAAACGATCGCCATTTCCGGGCTTTTCGGGGATCGGGGGCGTCAGTCGTCGTGGCGCTTGTCCCACTCCTTGGCCCTCGCCTCCTCGGCCGCGATGCGCTCCTGTTCCGCCTTGGCCTGGGCGGCATCGCGATCGACCGCCGCGGCGTTCGCTTCGAGGATTCGGATGCTCTCGTCGACGATCTCGATCAGCTTCTCGACCGCCGGAGACGGCTTGATGCTGTGCGCTTGCTGGTACGCGGCTCTGGCCTCCGGTAACCGGCGCTGCTTGTGGAGCGCGAATCCGAGGCTTTCGTATCCGGCCGTCAACCGCGGGGCGCATTCGATCGCGTCGCGCGACACGCTCTCCGCCTCGGCCCATTCGCTCTGCGCGATGCGCGTCCTGGCGAGGTTGACCATCGCGTAGCAGTAGTCGGCCCGGAGCGCCAGGACCTTGACGAAGGCCTGCGCGGCCTCCTCGTACGCCCCGGCGCCGAGCGTGGCCTTCCCGACCAGATTCCAGCCGTAGAAGCCCTCCGGCCTCATGTTGCGGTAACGGGTCGCGACCTGAACGGCCTCCGAGAACAGCGTCTTCTTCCGAGCGGCATCCTCGGTCTCGCGGGCCAGGTCGATCAGCGCAGCGGCGAGGTACGCCTGGGTGTCGGCGTCGTTGGGGTTCAGCGTCGCGGCCTCTCGGAGGACGGGCGCCGCCCTGTCGGGGTACCCGAGCTCGGCGTAGGCCTTGCCGAGGTATTCGAGAACCGCAGCCGACGGCCGTTCGGCGCGGGCCCTCTCGAGGTCGTCGATCGCCTCGGCCCACTTCTCCAGATCGGCATGGACGAATCCGCGCAGCGAGTAGAAGGCGAACTCGTCCGGGCCGTGGAGCAGCGCCTCCGCGTGGCCGAGAGCGGCGAGCGCCGCGCCGCTCTCGTTCCTGGCGCGCTCGACGCCGGCCAGCGCGTGGTAGTAGTTGAACTCGCCGCGGTCGAGCTCGATGGCCCTCTCGATGTGGTCGACGGCTTCGTCGCTCCTCCCCAGCTTGAAGTAGCTCAGGCCGAGCATGAAGTGGCCGTAGTCGTAGGCCGGTGCACGATCCACGAGAGCCTGGAATCCCGCGGCCGCTTCGACGTACTTTCCGGCCTTGAAATCGCTCATGGCCTCGTCGAGTCCGGCATGGGCGAGCGATGCGCACGCCACGGCCGCGACCAGCGTCACGACGACCGCCGGCCGGTTCCGCGTCGCCGTCTCGAGAGTGCCTCGAGGACCGTCCGACCGTCGCACGCGCGTTCCTCCCCTCCGGACCGCTGCGCCTATTGCAGCGTGAACTCGACGATCACCGTGATGACGGCGTCGACCGGCTCGCCGTTCTGCGTCGCCGGTTCGTAGCGCCACTGCCGCACCGCGGCGAGGGCCGCGTCCTCGAACCCCAGCCCCGGCCGGTTGCACCGCAACAACGAAACCTCCCCGACGCTCCCGTCCCGTTCGACGATCGCCTGGAGGAAGACCTTGCCGCCGATCTTCGCGCGGCGCGCGTGCTCGGGGTAGAGCGGCTGGACGTACGACTCCGCGACGCGTGTCGGGTGGGTGACGCCTCCCACGCCCGGGAGCATCGGACCCGGCGACGGCGGCGGCTCGGGATCGCCGAGAATGAACTCGGCGTCGGGAGGCAGGACCTGCGGCTCGATCTCCTCGGGCGCGGGCTCGCGGATGGGCTCGGGCTCGTCGGGTTCCGGGTCCGGGACGGGGATCCTGCGGGTGAGCCGCTGCTCGACGAGCGGCGCGCGCTCGATCCTGGGCGGAGGCGGCACGTACTTGCGGACGACCACGGCGCTCCTGTCCTTCCGCGGCTCCGGCGCCGCCTCGAACCCGGGAACGGGCACGAACAGGCAGACGAGGTGCAGGACGATCGCGACTCCGAGACCCCAGGCGAGGTATTTGCGGTCCTCGGGGTGGAACATCGAGGCATAGAGGCTGTCCTCCGCCTTGACCCTGTCGTCGAGTCGCATGGGGGAGGGCGCCGCGGTCATCGCCCGTCTCCTACCGGCAGGACTGCTCGAAGGGATTGAGACCGAACAGCTCGATGTACTCCTGGACCTCGCTCTGCGTGGGCACCGACAGGTTCTTCACCTCGAAGCCGCGACGCTCCGGGGCCTGGGCGAGCACGTCGTAGATCGCGATCATGGCGCTGTACGGAGCGTCGGGATCGGTATACAGCACGATCGGCTTCTCGGGGTTGCGCGCGAGCTCGGGCTCGAGGTGATCGAGGATGGCCTCGGGCTCCATGGGCCGGCAATCGACGATCACGGAGCCGTCCGGCAAGACCCTGATGAACACCGCCTCCTCGGACTCGGGAGGCCGGTCACGGTCTTCATCGGGGAGCCTGAGCTCGAGCCCCTGGGAGGCGGAGAACACGGTCGTGACCATGAAGAAGATGATCAGCAGGAACGCGATGTCGGCCATCGATGCCGTCGGGATCTCGGCCCGCGGCGTGCGCCTCTCGAGCTTCATCGCCCTTTCCGCTCGTCCTTCGTCCGCGTCAGGAGGAGAACCTCCCGCGCTCCGGCCTCGCGCAGCGTGTCGAGGACCTGGTCGACGAGAAAGTAGCGGACGTCCGCGTCGGCCTTGATCACGAACTGCCGGGCGCTGTCCGCGTGAGCGATGCGCGACGCCTCGAGGTAGATGTCGTTGACGCCGCCCACCTCGAGGGCCGTCCGCTTGCCGTCCGAGAACTTGTAGACGATCCGGCCGTCCTCTTTGGCGACGACGACGCATGCCGCCCCCTCACGGCTCTCTTCCCGAACCACGGACCCCGGCAGCGCCACGGCGGTGCGATCGACGTCGCGGACCGTGGCCACCAAGAAGAAGATGATCAGCAGGAAGGCGATGTCGGCCATCGAAGCGGTGGGGATGGTCGCGTCCATGCGCCGCGTACGGCTCAGCTTCACGACGCCACCTCAGGCCTCGGTACGCATGCGCTCCATCTCGTCGAGCGTCTCGAGCAGGATGTTCGCGGCCGTCTCGATCTCGCGAACGTAGGCCGAGATCCGGCCGGTGAAGTAATTGTAGAACGGTTGACAGACGAACGCGACGATCAGCCCGTAGGCCGTCGTGATCAGCGCCACCGAGATGCCCCGGGCCACCATGCCGGGGTTGTTGAGGCCCTGGGCGGCGATGACGTCGAACGAGTAGATCATGCCGACGACCGTGCCGAAGAACCCGAGGAGGGGCGCGATGTTGGTCACGGTGGCCAGGACCATCATGAATCTCTCGAGGTACGCCACCTCGTGGATCGCCGCGTTCTCCATGGTCTTCTCGATCTCGTCGCGCGTCGTCCCGAACTTCAGGAGACCGGCCTTGACGATCGCGGCGATGGGAGCGCCGTACTCCTCGGTCGTCTTGATTCCCAGTTGGACGTTGCCCTTGAGCAGGGCGGCGCGGACCCGCGACAACATCTCGTACGTGTCGATGCTCGCCTTGCGGAATACGATGAGCTTGTAGACGATGGTGGTCACGGCGAGCACCGAGCAAACCGAGATGAAGTGCATGACGAACCCGCCGTCGTCGTAGTACTTCAACAGGTTGCGGGGGAGATCCACGATCGGGTCCACGGTCGTCTCTCCAGCGCCGCGGGGCGTCCCGCGCCGCGCGCGCCTCGTCCTCCCTAGAATCGCTCCCGACGCGACGAGCGGGCGTCGTGCTCGCGGCGCGCACCTCGGTGACCGTATCCCGGCACCCCGGGGCTGTCAAGGCAACGGCGCGCGCTGCGCGTGCTACGAGGAGCCGAGCGCGCGACCGGATTTCACGACGCGCTGTCGGTGACGATGCGGCCGTCCCGGAGCACGATGACGCGACCGGCGCGCATGGCGAGCTCCGGCTCGTGGGTCACGAGGATGATGGTGTTGCCGGCGGCGTGAAGCGTGTCGAACAGCGCCATGATCTCCTCGCCGGTCTTGGAGTCGAGGTTCCCGGTGGGCTCGTCGGCGAGCAGGATCGACGGTCCGTTCACCAGTGCCCTGGCGACCGCGACGCGCTGGCGCTGGCCTCCGGAGAGCTCGTTGGGCCGGTGGTGCATGCGATCGCCGAGACCGACCGCGCGCAGCGCCTGCTCGGCGCGCTCGCGCCGCTCCTGAACCGCCATGCCGGTATAGACGAGCGGCAGCTCGACGTTCTGCCGGGCGTCGGAGCGCGGGAGCAGGTTGAAGGTCTGGAATACGAAGCCCACTTCCTTGTTCCGGATCCGCGCGAGCTCGTCGTCGTCCAGCGACGAGATCTCGCGCCCCTTCAGACGGTACGAGCCGGAGCTGGGGGTGTCGAGGCAGCCGAGGAGGTTCATCAAGGTCGACTTGCCGGATCCCGACGGCCCCATGATGGCCATGAAGTCTCCGGCCGCGATGCGCAGTGAGACGCCCGCCAGCGCCATGACCGTGGAGCCCCCCATGTCATAGCTTTTCGTGACGTCGTCCAGCCGGATCAGCTCGGACATCCGCCTCCCGACTCGGAGCCGACCCCTACTCGGAGATCGAGAGGTTGCGGGACTCCAGGAGGGTGCCCTTCACCCGTTCGAGGGACGAGAGGGCCTTGGCGTAGTCGAGGCCGGCGCGGATCTGGGAAAGCTCGGCCTCCGACAGGTCGTTCTGGAACTGCCGCACCTCGAAGGTCGTGCTCATGCCGTTCTCGAATTTCTTCTGCTCGGCGTCGAGCTTCTTGCGCTGCAGCTCGACGTTGACCGCCGCGGCTTCGTAGCGCTTGAAACCGGAGTCCACCGCGCGAACCGCCATGCGCACGTCGACCCGGATGGTCTGCTCCTCGTTCTGGAGATCCACCTCCGCCTGCTCGCGCCCCAGGCGCGCCTGCGCGTAGGTCGCCTTGGCGGCGCGGTTGCCGATCGGGATCGAGTACACGAGGGCGGTGGACCACGTGAACTGCTCCCTCTGGAAAGCGCTGGAAATGGAATCGTTGAGGTCGGCCGTGCCCGCTTCGATGATGATGTCGTCGGCCGTCCCCGGGATGCCGTCAGGGCCGTCGTCGGTGAACGCGGGCGTGTCGAGACTGGCTCCCGAGGGATCGTAGGTGGCTCTGAGGTCCAGCTGGTGGCGCGTCAGGCGCTGGGCGACCCGCTCGTTGAGCACGCGGTTGTCCACCGTCTGACGGGCGCTGATGATCTCGGGGCGCTCCGCCAGGGCCGTGTCGATCGTCGCCTCGAGGTCGATTTCGCGCCTCGTGAAGTCGGGCCGGTCCGCCGGCACGATGCTCTGCATCCACCGCGGGTCGTCTTGCGGTATCGCGAGCAAGCGCCGCAGCTCGTCCTCGGCATTGGCCAGGCTCTCCTCCGCGACGATCACGCCCTCCTCCTCCGAGGCCACGCCGGCCTCGGCCTGGGTGATCTCGATCGGGGCGAGGGTCCCGACCTCGACCTTCTTGCGGTTCAGCCCCAGGAGGTCCCGGGCGCGCTCGAGGGACTCCCGCGACACGCGCAGGGCCTCGCGAGCCGCGATCACGTCCCAGTACGCCCCCTCCACCAGCTCCAGCACGTTCTCGGCCCGGGCTTCGAGATCGCTCAAGCTGATGTCGTAGTCGCTCTGGGCGAGGACCAGCCGCTCGGTGGTGACCTCGCTTCCGAAGCCCTTGAGAATGGGGAGATTGAATTCGAAGGAGAAGCCGCTGACGTAGGACGTCGGCGCGACCACGTTCGGTCCGGTCTGGTCGTTGCGGTTCATTCCGAACCCCACCGTGTAGTCCGCGCCCATCCTGAGGTTCTTCTGGACGCCGACGTTGACCGACGTGCTCTCGCTCCCGGTGACGGTGGACAGCTGCGTGGCGGCCTGGTCCTGCTCGAAGCGATTCGCCGACGCCTGGAACCCCGCATCGAAGTTGCTGAGCTGGAGCTGGATCTCCTGCTCGGCGAAATCGGGCCCGTAGCGCGCCGACACCAGGTCGAGGTTGTTCTCGAGCGCGATCCTGAGGGCCTGATCGAGGCTCAGGGAGAAGGACTCGCCGGGCCCTTGCTGGGCCGAGGCGACGGACGCCGCGCCGCCCGCCAGGGCGCCGCACAGCAGGATGACCACCGTTCTCGAGATCGACATCTTTCCTCCCATGAGCCCTCGCCCGGGGCCGCTCGTTCTCGGAAAATCACGCAAGAAGGGCCCGGCCTGTACTACGCGCGCACCTTACCACCGGTTTCACGGAGGGTCACGAGGATCGCTCCGGGCGGTCGCCGGAGCCCGGTGGGTGGACGAGATGGCACGCCACCCTGCGGCGACCGCCGACGGGAAGCAGCCTCGGGTCCTGGCGCGAGCAGACCGGCTCCGCCACCGGGCAGCGCGGATGGAACCGGCATCCGGACGGCGGGTGGGTGGCGGAGGGAGGCTCTCCGGAAAGCGCGGGGGCCGTCGGCGACCCCGGACGCCCGGACGGCGTCGAGGCCAGCAGGGCGCGGGTGTAGGGGTGCAGCGGGTCGCGATACAGCTCGGCGGCGGGGGCTTCCTCGACGATGCGGCCGAGGTACATCACGGCGACGCGGTCGCTGATGTGCTGCACGATCCTGAGATCGTGGGCGATGAACAGGTAGGCGAGCCCCATGCGCTCCTGGAGGTCGGCCATCAGGTTCACGATTTGGGCCTGGACGGGGGGGTCGAGCGCCGAGACCGGCTCGTCGGCGACGATGAAGCGCGGGAGGCAGGCGATGGCGCGCGCGATGCCGATTCTCTGGCGCTGACCTCCGGAGAACTCGTGCGGGTACTTGTTCGCGTCGGCGGGGCTCAACCCGACCTGTTCGAGCAGCTCCGCGACGCGCTCCTTCCTCTCCGCCCGGTTGGCGCCGATCCTGTGGATGACCAGCGGCTCGCCGACGATGGTCGAGACCCGCATGCGCGGGTTGAGCGAGCCGTACGGATCCTGGAAGATCATCTGAAACTGGCGTCTCATCGCGCGCAGCGGCCGGTCGGCGAGCGCGAGCAGGTCGACGCCGTCGAAACGGATCGACCCTGCGTCGGGCTCGATGAGCCGGATCAGCATGCGACCCGTGGTGGATTTCCCGGAGCCCGACTCGCCCACCAGGCCGAGCGTCTCGCCCCGGCGAACGACGAGGTCCACGTGGTCCACGGCCCGGACGTCCGAGCCCTTGGGGCCGAACCATCCGCCGCGCGGAGCGAAGCTCCGGGTCAGACCCTTCGCTTCGACGAGCGGCTCGTCCTTCGTGCTCACGGCCGATCCCCGCGGGCTTGGGGTGAGGCGGGCGCCGCCGCGACGCTCGGGTCGTGAAGGAAGCACAGTGCGCGTCTCCCGGGTCCGACTACGAGATCGCGGGGCTCCGACAGCGCGCACGGCCAGAACACTTCGGGGCACCGGGGGTGGAAGCGGCATCCGGGGGGCGGCGCGGACGGATCGGGGACCGATCCCGGCAGGGTCTGGAGGCGAACGCGACGCCCCGGGGCCCCCGCCGCGCCGTCGCGGCCCGTCGTGGGCATCGCTCGCAACAGTCCGCGCGTGTAGGGGTGTTTCGGATCCTCGAACAACCCGGCGACCGGAGCCTCCTCCACCAGCCGGCCCGCGTACATCACGCCGACCCGGTCCGCGTTCTCGGCGACCACGCCGAGGTCGTGAGTGATCAGGAGCACGGTCAGCCCCAGCTCGGCCTTCAGTCGCCTCAGAAGGGCGAGGATCTGCGCCTGGATCGTGACGTCGAGCGCGGTGGTGGGCTCGTCGGCGATGAGCAGCGCCGGGGAGCCCGACAGCGCGATGGCCAGCATCACGCGCTGCTTCATCCCCCCCGACAGCTCGTGCGCGTAGGCGCGCACGTTGCGCTCGGGATCGTTCATGGAGACGAGACGCAGCAGGCGCACGGCCTCGCTCCAGGCCTCGCGGCGGCCCATGCCGCGGTGGATCCTGAGCCCCTCGACGATCTGCGCGCCGACGCGCATGACCGGGTTGAGCGCGGCGGCCGCCTCCTGGAAGACGAGACCGACTCCCCCGCCCCGCACGCGGCGCATCTCGCGCTCGGTCAGACCCATGAGGTCGCGGCCCTGGAACAGGATCTTGCCTCCGGCGATCCACCCGGGCTCGACGAGGCGCAGGATCGCGAGCCCGGTCGCGGTCTTGCCGCACCCCGACTCTCCCACCAGCGCGTAGGTCTCACCCTGTTCGATGCACAGCGAGAGGCGATCCACGGCCCGAACGGGCCCCCGCGGTCCATCGTAATGAACCTGCAGATCCTCGATCTCCAGCAGTCGGCCCATGGCTCCATTAGAAGGGTCAGACCCTTTTTTTACAACTGGAGGTTGCGATGAACGGGGAGTTGTAGAGGGGGTCGGACCCCCCTTCTCTCAAAAGGACTCGTGGAAGGTGCCGAAGACGGTGCGCAGGCGGTCCGTGATCTCTCCGAGGGTGGCGTGCTTCTCGACCGCGGCGAGGATCGGCGGAAGGAGGTTCGCTTCGACGCGCGCCGCGGCCTCCACGGCGGCGAGCGCGCGGCCGGCCGCCGCGGCGTCGCGCGCGGCGCGCAGGGCCCGCAGTCGCTCGGCTCTATCGGCGCGGAGCGACTCGTCGACGCGGAAGATCGGGAGCCGCGCCTCGCCGGCAGCGGTGTAGCGGTTGACGCCGATCACGATCTCGTCTCCCGACTCGACCCGCTGCTGCCAGCGGAACGCCGCCTCGTGGATCTCGCGCGCCTGGAAGCCCTGCTCGATGGCGCGAATCGCGCCGCCCATCCGGTCGATGCGGTCGATGTACTCCCACGATCGCTTCTCGATCTCGTCGGTCAGGGATTCGACGAAGTACGACCCGGCGAGCGGATCGACCGTGTCGCACACCCCGGTCTCGTGGGCGATGACCTGCTGGGTGCGGAGCGCGAGGAGCGCCGCGTGCTCGGTCGGGAGCGCGAGCGCCTCGTCCATGGCGTTGGTGTGCAGCGACTGCGTGCCTCCCAGCACGGCGGAGAGCGCCTGAAACGCGGTTCGCACGACGTTGACCTCCGGCTGCTGCGCGGTGAGGGTCGATCCCGCCGTCTGGGTGTGAAAGCGCAGTCGCCCCGGCTCGGCCTCCCGGACACCGAAACGGTCCCGCACGATCCGGGCCCACAGGCGCCGCGCCGCGCGAAACTTGGCGACCTCCTCGAAGAAGTTGGAGTGACCGTTCAGGAAGAACGACAGGCGCCCGCCGAACTCCTCGAACGACAGTCCTCGCGCCAGGGCCGCCTCGCAGTACGCGATCGCGTTGGCCAGCGTGAACGCCAGCTCCTGGACGGCCGTGGCCCCCGCTTCGCGCATGTGGTAACCGGAGATCGAGATCGTGTTCCAGCGCGGAACGTGGTCGCGACACCACGCGAAGATGTCCGTCGTGATCCTGAGCGACGGCCCGGGCGGAAAGACGTACGTGCCGCGCGCGATGTACTCCTTCAGGAGATCGTTCTGCACGGTGCCGGAGAGCTTCGACGCATCGACGCCCTGCCGCCGGGCTACCGCGACGTACATCGCCAGGAGGATCGCGGCGGTGGCGTTGATCGTCATGGAGGTCGAGACACGGTCGAGCGGGATGCCGTCGAGCAGCTCCAGCATGTCGTCGATCGACGAGATCGCGACCCCGGCCTTGCCGACCTCGCCGGCCGCCTGCGGGGCATCCGAGTCGTAGCCCATCTGGGTCGGGAGGTCGAACGCCACCGACAGCCCCATCTGCCCCTGGGCGAGGAGGTAGCGGAAGCGGCGGTTCGTCTCCTCCGCCGTGCCGAACCCGGAGTACTGCCGCATCGTCCACAACCGGCTGCGATACATGGTGGGGTGCACGCCGCGCGTGTAGGGGTACGTCCCGGGAAGCTCGTCGTCTCGCGACGGATCGGCTTCCGCGCGCGTGTAGATGCGCTCTACGGGAATGCCCGAGGTCGTCTCGAAGCGCTCGCGCCGCTCCGGGGACTTCTCGAGCGCTCGGGCGACGACGCTCCGTTCCCATTCGCGCCGCGCGTCGTCATCCCGCATCGGTGTTTCTCGCGCCTCCGGCGGAGCTTAGCACAGCCTTCGCTCGCCCGTGCGCCGGCGCGAGTCCCCGGCGCACCGCGTCTATAATGCACGCGATGTTCACCACCGTGGAGCGCAGCGCGTCGGCCGTGCGCATGATCGACCAGCGCAAGCTGCCGCATCACGAGGTCTACCTCGACCTCGGCACTCCCGAGGACGTCGCGCACGCCATCCGGGACATGGTCGTCCGAGGCGCTCCCGCCATCGGGGTCTCGGCCGCTTTCGGCATCGCGCTCGGGGCGACACGCGCCGCCGGTCTCGATCCCGAGGCGTTCCACGCCAGGCTCAAGGAGATCTACGCCCTCATGGCCGCGGCCCGGCCCACGGCCGTCAACCTGTTCTGGGCCATCGAGCGGATGAAGCGCGCCGCGCTGCGCGGGCGCGAAGAAGGACTGTCGCCCGCCGCGATCGCCGAGCGGCTCGAGATCGAAGCGCGAACGATCCGGGACGAGGACCTGGCCGCGTGCCGCGCCATGGGACGCCATGGCGCCGAGCTCGTCCCCAGCGAGGCCACGATCCTCACGCACTGCAACGCCGGGGGACTGGCCACGTCGGGCTACGGGACCGCGCTCGGCGTCGTCCGCGCCGCGGTGGAGGCCGGCAAGAAGATCCGCGTGCTCGCCGACGAGACGCGGCCGTTCCTGCAGGGCGCGCGGCTCACGGCCTGGGAGCTGATGAAGGACGGCATCGACACGGTTCTCATCACCGACAGCTCGGCCGGTGGGCTGATGCGCAGGGGCGAGGTCGATCTGGTGGTCGTCGGCGCCGACCGCATCGCCGCCAACGGCGACGTCGCCAACAAGATCGGGACCTACAGCGTCGCGGTGCTCGCCAAGGAGAACGGCGTGCCGTTCTACGTCGCCGCTCCGCTGTCCACCATCGACATGAGCTGCCCGAGCGGCGAGCACATCCCGATCGAAGAGCGCGATCCGAGGGAGGTCACCGAGATGTTCGGCACCGCGGTGGCCCCCGCCGGAGTCGCGGTCAAGAATTACGCCTTCGACGTCACGCCGGCGTCGTACGTCCGGGCGATCGTCACCGAGCGCGGCATCGCGCGGCCCCCGTTCGAGATCTCGCTGCCCCTGCTGTTCCAGGTCTAGGAGCCGGAGTAACCTCGAGGTCCCCTCGGGCTCCGACTGGTCCAGCGTCTCCTCCACGTGCATCAGGCCAGCGGAATCAGGGCGCGGATCGCCTCGACCTTGGCGATCCAGATCGAATTCGGCGTACTCCTCGCGGCTGATGGCTTCAGCTTCGCCCAAACGACGAGCCTTCTTGGGTTTCTTGACCGATCGTGGGTCGATTTCGTCTTTCGACTTTCAACGACCACAAGATCAGCTCACTCTCAAAAACGAGCTTGACCGTGCCCACCTTTCTGTGCTACCAGCGTGACAACCCGGGCCGGGGTTGTGGCAGATGGAGTCAGCCCACTCACGTTCGTCACGGTGCCTCGAGAGAGACTCTCACCAGATGGACCGATGTCACTCGGCTCCCCGCCTCTTTGCTCGGGGCGATCTTGATGGACCGCGGACTTCTGGGAAACCACCGAAACGGAAGTTGCGTTCCGAAGCAAAGAACCCGCCGCTGAACCGACTGTGTTGGCTCATCGCACCAGGACGCCCTCCACCCAGTTCAGCTAGTACCTCAAAAGTACGACGAGAAACCCGAACGGTGTTTCGACTAGAAAACGAGCTGTCGAAGTAACCGATGATGTTCAGGCAGGGTAGTCCAGGGCAGAAGGTGCTGCGAGAAGCTCTCGGGTTCCGATTCAGGCGCCGCCTGCCCCTGCACCCCGACGAGTTTCTCCGACAAGACTGCACGTCTGTAGTCAAGGGGAAGGTGAGCTTGAAATGACCAGAATCTCGAGACGCCACCAAGTCGTTTACTTGTTAGCGGGAATGGTCGCGATCCTCCTCGCCAAAAGCGCGCTGACGCAATCCGAATGCACGCCACCAATCGTTGAGCCAATCGCTCCTATGGGATGGTATGTCCACTGTCAGGACCGTCCTGAGTGCCGCATTCTCATGGACCCTCTCGCGGGGTATTCGTTCTGCAGCCCGCTGGAGGGTGCGGATCCGTTCAGCCCCTGGGACGACTGGTGTGCTTGTCTGCGGTTCCTCAATCCTCCCGTTGGTGGTGGCGGCGGTGGCGGTGATGATGATGACGACGATGGCAGTTGCTGGAACGACCCTCCCGCTTTGGATTGCCTGCAACCAGGTTGGGGAGAACCCTGGGGACCGGAGCCTCCCGAACTTGACTCGAGCACCTTGCAGGCCAATAACTGCAACACAGACCTTTGGTCCCTGATGAGCGCGACTCTGGTATCGGGCCCGCTTGGTCAAATCGAAGAAGGGCAAGTCTACCAGATCTCACGCGCCAACTTGAGTCAACTCGTCAAGTACGGCCACGCGAAAAGCGAGACCGTCTTGTTTCCTCAAATCTCGGGAACTTTCGAAATCGGCCCTCAGAGTATCGATCATCCCGAATTGCACTACTTGCTTGTCCGGTCCTTTGGCGCAACCCACTGCTGTCCAAATTAGCTCAGGTTGAGAACATGGCCAGGTCGGTTTCCTCGGGATTTGGACGGGTTCAAACTCGGGTTCAAGACCAGGCCCCCCGGTCTGCTGTCCAACTTAGCCGAGACCG
>Ga0302046_10001784_pt1 | contig 20174 bp, 12 predicted proteins | sample RVTome_11_FD_200261 | JGI IMG/M metagenome (GOLD analysis project Ga0302046, IMG submission 200261) | Soil microbial communities from uranium-contaminated site in the Upper Colorado River Basin, Wyoming, United States - RVT147D111 (version 2) ...
TTCCGGGGCAGATGGTCTTGTGCGTGACCCCGCCGTGGCCATAGACCCGCTCGGGCGCGGCGCGCGTGCTGTCGCACAGCCAGGCGATGAGCGCCTCGAGCGTGGCGAGCTGCTTGGGCGTCGGGCTGGACTGCTCGAAGTTGCCGATCAGGCAGATGCCGACGGCGTGCGTGTTGAAGAAATTGCGCTCGCGCCAGACGCCGCTGTAGCGGCCGGCGTCGCTCTTGCAGTGGGCGCCGCTGGCCTGGCGTTTCCAGCGCGGGCCCACGAACACCTTTCCATCCGGATAGCCCACGCCGTTGCCGATCACGAAGTGGTAACCCAGTCCGCCGGCCCAGCGCTTTTCCTTGAGGTGGTACTGGTGCATGCCTTGCGGCGTGTCGCGCGGGCTGGACGAGTGGTGCACGACGATCGCCTGCCAGCGGGCGCCCTGCACCCCGCCGGGCGGCGTCAGCTCGCGTGGATTCAGCGCCACGCCGGGCGCCGGCGGGGGCGGCGGCGGGGGCGGAACAAATCGCTCCTCCGGCGGCGGCGGAAGAGGCGCCAGGGGCGGCGTGTAACGCGGTTGCGGACGGCTGCGTGTGGCGATCAGCGGAGAAGGGGGCGCCTTGCGCACCGGAGCGGGACCCTGGCACCCCGCAAGCAGCAGCAGCGGGAATACGAACGCGACAAGCCAACGGCGCATGACGTCCTCCCTGACGTGTGAGCGACGCAACAGGAGGGCGGAGTATAGCCCTGCCACGGGGCAGGGGTCCAGCCGCCTGTCTGCGGCGTCGTGGGGTCGGCGTCAGGTTAGGGGTAGCCGGCAATCCGAGCGCGTGTCGTGAGGCTATCCCACCAATCGGGGAGCGCGGGCGTCTCGCCCGCTTGGCCGGGGATCTTTGGTGGTTCTGGGATAGCTTCGTAAGCCCTGGAAGGGCGCCAGAGGCTGCTCAAGCGCGCTCTGCCGCCCCTACCGGGGCCTTGCGCCGCCGTCCGGCATTCCCACGGCTCGCGCGTATTGCAGAATTGCCCAGAAGATCGCCAGTCGCGGCCGCGTGCCGGGCGGCCCGTCCGCCTCAGCCGCGCGAACCGTCCCGCGACCGCCGGCAAGCGCTCAGAGCCGCGAGCGCTATCGCACAATCACCGGCGCTATTGCAGCACGATCACCGGCGCCGGCGGGATGATCGGCACGATCGCCGCCACCGCCCCGGACTGCACGTTGAAGACGGACGCGCTCAGCAGCTCGCTGATCAGGAAGAACGGCGTGAAGATCCCGATCACGATGTTCTGGATGGCCGTCACGACCGTCAGCACCAGCACCTGGAGCACCTGGCCGAGGATGATGGTCATGGTCGAGACGATGCCCACCAGCGGCAGCACGAAGATCGCGAAGATCGGGCTGACGATCGCCACGCGCGACTGGCTGCGGCTGTTGCTTTTGACGACGATGTCGTCGCCTTCGACCGCCGTGGTCTGCACGGCGCGCCCGGTCACCTGCTCCACGAGCTGCGCGATCTGGTCGGCGGTCTGCTGGAGGTCGATGTCCGCCGAGTAGAATTCCTGGCTGCCGTCCTCCGCGTTGTACAGCTCGATCTCCGCCGACAGCCGCTGCGACGAGACCTCGGTGTACGTGACGTGCACGTAGCTGCCGTTGGCGGCCTCGGCGTGCGTGGGGCGGCCGGAGACGAAGGACACGAACGACTCGGCGCCGCTCGCTTCGCGCACCACGATGGACTCGATCTCCTCCAGGTCGCCGGCGGCGTTGCGCGTGCCGTAGACGAAGAAGCTCAGGCCGTCTTCGTTCTCGGCGGCCAACAGCAGCGGGCTGCCCAGGTCGTCGTTGATGAACAGGGCCGCGCCGGTGTCGCCCAGCCCGTCCAGCAGGTCTTGCAGCCCGCCCAGTCCGTTGGGCAATTGGCAGCCGAAGGGGGCGATGACGAGCGAATAACAGAGCAGCGCCGAGAACCACTCGCGCGGCAGCGTGCGGCCGGTCTTTCGCGTAAGCATCCGTTTCTCCTTCTGGGGCAGACGGGTTCGTTCAATTCTGCCGGTCGTTCGGCGATCGCGTGAGCCGCACGCGAAAGCCCTCCGGGCGGTTGGCCACGGTGAGCAGGGCCGGCGACCGATAAGCCGCGAGCCGCCGCGCCTCCGACCAGCGTCCGGGTTTTACGTCGAGCGACAAATGCTCGACCAGGGCGAGCGCGAGCAGCGCCGCGGGATCCGCGCCGGCCAGCAGCGTCTCGCGCCGCGGGGCGAACTCCATCGCAGCCTCGAAAACGCGCTTCGCATCTACGAAAAGCGCAAAACACACCTGTTCTTCGTCATCCGTGGGCGCCGTAGCGGGCGGCGTAGCGCCCGACGTCGCTGGCCCGGATGTCGCGCCCCCAACCCGCGCGCGGCCGGCGCGGCTGGCGACGGCGCTGGTTTCGCCGATCAGCAAGCGCTCGTCGCTGACCGCGAGCGCCAGGCGTCCGAGGCTCAATTCGTACAGCGCCGCGGCGCCGAGGTCTCGCGCGCTCATCGGCACAATCGCGCGCAGGGCTTCAAGCAGCCGCGTCAGCGCGGCGCGGTCGGCGACGCCGATCTCGACCAGCGGGGCAGGAGGCGCCCCCGGTCTTGGCGACGGCTGAAGCGTGAACCGCAGCGGGGCGCGCAGCGCTCCGAACAAGTCGTTCCTTACGTCCAGGACCGTTCCGTCGGGCAAGGCGACCGACCCGAACGCGGCGTGCAGCGCATCGGCGGCCGCGCCATCGTAGCCCCGCAGCATGCGCTCGTAGTCGGCGAGCATGCGGGCGGGATCGGCGTTGACGGCGCCGTGGACCAGCGCGTCCGGCGATGAACGCAGCATGTCGTCGAGCGGCTGGTTGTCGCAACTCAGGAGCGCGGCAAGCCCCTGGCGCTCGCCCGTTGTGAGAATCAGCGCGTCCAAGACGGGCGCCGAGTCGCCGGCGGAGACACGTAGCGTTCCAATCGCGCCGCGGACGCAGCCGAGCCCCAGCAGGTCGGCGATGCGACGCGCCTCGGCGCCCGCGCGCCGCTGCGTCATGGCGAGCATCGCGGGAACGTGGACGACGAACTCGACCTCGCCCGGCTGGACCCGCGCGCGCAGCGCCGCGCACAGGTCGCCGCGGGCCAGCGAACCGGGGCGATCCTGAAGCAGGGCTGCGCGGACGCGCGCCGCCGAGAGCGCCACGACCAGCCGGTCGTCCGCCAGGCAGACCGCCAGCCGCGGAAGGAGCGCATCGGGCGTCAGGAGCGGCTCGAGCCAGGCAGGCGACTGCGAGCGCTCGAGCCCGTGCAGCTCGGCGACCACGCTGTTTTCATCCGCCGGCGGCGGGCGCTGTTGCGAGAAGACTTCGATCGAAAACGTCCGGAACGGGACGGATTCGTGCGAGTCGCTTGCGGCCCGGAAGCGCGCCAGCAGGCGCTGGTAGTATTGCCGCATCAGGGCCGGATCGGTGACGCGCGCGACCAGCACCGGCTCGGGCGCCCCGGCGTCGTCGCTAGGCGGCGCCAGAAACAGACACAGCGGGCCGCCCAGCGGGTTGCGAAGGTCGGCTTCCGGGACGTCCAGCGCCAACGAGAGCCGCGCTCGCAGTGATTCGAACAGACGCGGTCCGATCGGCGCCTGCGCGAGCAGCTCGCGCGCCGCCGGGTCGCGCATGAGCCTGAATGCGGGGCTCTGATCGAGCTGGCGTTGCAGGAGCGCGACATCCGGCACGCCGACGAACACGAGCGCGTCGGAGGGCGCCCATTCCGCGGGGGAGTCGTCGGCGCGCGCCAGCAGCGCGGCGAGCGCGGCGACGAGTGGAATCCAGGGTCGCAGGGTCAGGCCCATCAAGGCCTCCGCGCCGACAGACGATCCCTGTCGACAAGAGATAGAACGCAATCGCCGGCGACATCTGACGCCGCGTGCGGAAAAAAGCGCTGCCGAACGCCGATCCCGAGGAATCGTAGGCGCCGCGCGCGTGTGCGACAAGGCGGGTCGGCCCGGCGCGAAGCGCGGCTGGGACGCCGCGCGATTGACCGCTGCGCCGGGGCGCGGTATCCGTGACACATGACACGAGGCGTAAACTCCAACGATTCGCGCGAGACGGCCACGGAGCCGGCCATAGCGCCGCGTGAGACGGCAAACGCGACGGCCGTGCAGCCGCGTGAAATGGTCGCCATCCTCGATTTCGGCGGCCAGTACACGCAACTGATCGCCCGCCGCGTGCGCGAGAACCACGTCTACAGCGAGCTGTTCGCGCCCGCGGTCGCGCCCGAGTCGTTGCTGGAGCGCAACCTGCGCGGCCTGATCCTTTCCGGCGGGCCCGACAGCGCCTATCGCGCGGGCGCGCCACAGTGCGATCCGCGCCTGCTCGAGCTGGGCATCCCCGTGCTCGGTATCTGCTACGGCATGCAATGCATGGCGCGCGCGCTGGGCGCGGACATCGCGGCCGCGGATGCGCGCGAGTATGGGCGTGTGCGGCTGACCGTCGAGAAGCCCGAGGGCGTCCTTGCGCATCTGCCCGCGGAAACGTCGGTGTGGATGAGCCACGGCGACGTCGTGACCAGCGCCGGGCCGGACTTCGAGCCGCTGGCGCGCAGCGAGCATTGTCCGCTGGCGGCGGTGCGCCACCGGCGCCGGCCGCTGTGGGGCGTGCAGTTCCACCCGGAAGTGACGCACACGCCGCTGGGGCGCCAGATCGTGCGCAACTTCCTGTACGACGTGTGCGGCTGCGCCGGCGACTGGAAGATGGGCGCCGCGGTCGGGTCCATGGTCGCGGGCATTCAACAGCAGGTCGGCGCCGAAGGGCACGTGATCTGCGGGCTCTCCGGCGGCGTGGACAGCAGCGTCGTCGCGGCGCTGACGCATCGCGCCCTCGGCGAGCGGCTGACGTGCATTTTCGTCGACAACGGGCTGCTGCGCAGCCAGGAAGCCGAGCTGGTCGAGGCCACGTTCCGCAACCACTTCGGCATGCGGCTGCGGGTGGTGGACGCGCGCGAGCGGTTCCTGACCGCGCTGCGCGGCGTGCTCGACCCGCAGGAGAAGCGCAAGCGCATCGGGCACGAGTTCATCGAGGTGTTCAAGCAGGAGGCGGCGGCGATCGCGGGGGCGCGCTTTCTCGCGCAAGGAACCATCTATCCCGACGTGATCGAATCCGGCCACGGGCACAGCGGGCACGCCGCGACCATCAAGGCGCATCACAACGTCGGCGGGCTGCCGGCGGAGCTGGGCTTCAAGCTGGTCGAGCCGCTGCGCATGCTCTTCAAGGACGAGGTGCGCGTGCTGGGCGAGGCGCTCGGGTTGCCGGAGGACATGGTCTGGCGCCACCCGTTTCCCGGCCCGGGGCTGGCGGTGCGCGTGTGCGGCGAGGTGACGCCGGAGCGGCTCGAGATCCTGCGGGCCGCCGACGAGGCGCTGCTGGAGGAGCTGACGGCGCTGGGCTGGTACCGCAAGGTCTCGCAGGCGTTCGCGGTGCTGGCGCCGATCGAGAGCGTAGGCGTCATGGGCGACGGCCGCACGCACGCCGGCCAGCACCTGATCGTGCTGCGCATGGTGGAGACGGCGGACTTCATGACGGCCGACTGGTCGCACATCGACCATGAAGTGCTGCGGGCGATCAGCAGCCGCATCACCAACGAAGTGCGCGGCGTCAATCGCGTCGCGTACGACATCACGAGCAAGCCGCCGGGCACGATCGAGTGGCAGTAGTCGCGGCGGGGCGTTGGACACGATCGTCGTGGTCCCGGACGGGCAGGTTGAAAACCCGCCCGTACACCGCTCGTCGAAAACCGCCGCCACGGAAAACCGGCGCGCCGGGCCGCTCAGACGACCGACCGACCGCCGTCCACCGGCAGTACGACGCCGGTGACGTAGTCGGCCTCGGCGAGCAGGAAATGCGCCGCCGCGGCGATGTCTGCGGGCGTGCCGGCGCGGGCGAGGGGCACACGTGCGAGCAGGCGTTCGCGCGTCGGGTGGTCGTAGGACTCCGGCCACAGCGCGACGCCGGGGGCGATGCCCACGACGTTCACGTCGGGCGCGAAGGCCCGGGCGAGGGCGGCGGTCAGGGTTTCGAGGCCGGCCTTCGAGACGATGTAGGCCAAATGATCGGGCCACGGCCGGCGCGTGGCGACGTCGCACAGGTTGAGGATCCGGCCGCGGCTGGCGCGCAGCGCCGCGCGCGCCGCGAACGCCAGCGCCATGGGGGCGGTGAGATTCACGCGCAGCGTGCGGTCCCAGGCCTCCAACTCGAACTGGTCGAGGCGCATCTTTTCGAAAACGGCGGCGTTGTTGACCAGGATGTCCAGCCGGCCGAAACGGCGCAGCGTTTCTTCCACGAGCCGGGCCGGCGCGTCGGCCTGCGCGAGGTCCGCCTGAAACGCGCCCGCGTCGCCGCCGGCCCGCTGAATCTCCTCGACAAGCCGTCCGGCGTCCGACTCTGAGTCGTGATAATGCGCCGCAACGCGACAGCCGGCGCCGGCCAGCCGCAGCGCGATCGCGCGGCCGACGCGGCGGGCGGCGCCGGTGACGAGGGCGACGCGTCCTTCAAGGTTCATCGGGAGTCCGATTCGACGGCGGCGTCCCTTCGGCAGGCGAAGTCCATTCCGATGGCGGCATTCTCTCCGTCCATTCCGGGCGCGCGTAGCGCACCCACTCCAGCGTCAGGCCGCAGGCAGGCGCGGTCGGGCCCGCCAGCGTGCGATCACGCGCGTCGAGAATCTCGCGCACGCGCGACACGGGCCAGTGTCCGCGCCCGATCTCGATCAGCGTGCCGATCATGTTGCGCACCTGATTGTAGAGGAAGCCGTCGCCTTCGACGTCGAGAATGAGCTCCGGGCCGGCGCGGCTCACGTCGATCCTGCGCACCGTGCGCACCGTCGTCTGGCGCGGGCTGCCGCGGCTGGCGAAACCGGCGAAATCACGCCGTCCGGTCATCTCGGCCGCGGCCGCCCGCAGCCGCGGAAAGTCGAGCGCGCGCCAGATGTGCCAGGTGAACCGCTGCGACAGACGTTCGACCGGGCGCCGCTCGGAATGGAAGATGCGATAGCGGTAGAGCTTGCCGATCGCGTCGCGCGAGGCGTCGAAGTCCTCCGGCGCCGGGCTGGCGCGGACGATGGTCAGGTCCGGCGGCAGGCGATGCGTGACGGCCAGCGCCAGGCGGTCGAGCGGGATGGACGCGCTGGTGGTGAAGTGCGCCACCTGGCCGCGCGCGTGCACGCCGGCATCCGTGCGGCTGGCGCCGCGCAGGTTGATCGGCTCGCGCAGCACGCGTCGCAGGCTGTCCTCGAGCGCTCCCTGAACAGTGCGCCGCCCGGGCTGGCGCTGCCAGCCGTGAAAGTCAGCGCCGTCGTATGCGATGGTGAGGCGGATCTTGCGCACGTCGCTCGCCCGAGCGCGCGCTCCGCGAGAGCGCGCTCGACGGAGTATAGGGCGAGCGCCGGGCATGTGGCGCCGCTCGGCGCCGTGGACAGCCCGGCGCGGCGCAGCGTAGACTCGCGTTTTCGAACGAGAACGAGGACGCGATGGGCGGCGGCGCGACGATCGGAATCGACCTGGGCGGCACCAACACCAAGGGCGGCGTGCTCGACGCCGCCGGCCGGCTGACAACGCGACTCAGCATCGCCACCGAGGCCGAACGCGGCTTCGAGCACGTCTTCGAGCGCATTGTGCGGCTGGTGCGCGACCTTTCCGGGCAGTCCTGCGGCGACGCCGTGGGCGTGGGCCTGGCCGCGCCGGGACCGCTCTCGCACGCCACCGGGGTGATCCACGCCGCCCCGAACCTGCCGGGCTGGGTCAACATCCGGCTCGCCGAGCTGCTGAGCGCTGCGGTGGGCCTGCCGGTCGGGCTGGAGAACGACGCGAACGCGGCGGCCTACGGCGAGCACATCGCCGGCGCCGGCGTCGGCTGTCAGAACATGGTGATGCTGACGCTGGGCACGGGCGTCGGCGGCGGGGTCATTCTGGGCGGACAGCTCGTGCGCGGCGCCTTCGAAAGCGCGGGCGAGGTCGGGCACATGATCGTCGCGCTCGACGGGCGCCCTTGTCCCTGCGGCCAGCGCGGCTGCCTAGAACGGTACGCCTCGGCGGCCGCGATCGCGGCGCGGGCGCGCCAGCGGATCGACGCGGGCGACGAGACGGTCCTGCCGGCGGGCCGGGACCTCGACGCGCAGGATGTCGCCGAAGCGGCCGGGCGCGGCGACGCGCTGGCGCGGGAGATCTGGGAGGACGCGTGCCGGCGGCTGGCGCAAGCGTGCGTGAATCTGACGCACCTGATCAACGTGGAGCGGATCGTGCTCGGCGGCGGGCTTTCCGCCGCGGGAGAGGCGCTGCTGGAGCCGACGCGGCGGCATTTCGAAGCGCTCTTCTGGCGCCTTACGGACGAGCGGCCCCAAATCCTGACGGCCAGGCTGGGCGACGACGCGGGCGTGATCGGGGCGGCGGCGCTGGCGCGCATGCCGGCGGCATGAGAGCACGGAAGAGCGTTTGGGCCGGCGCGCCGCGCGCCGGCCCATTGGCGCCTATGCGACGCCCACCTTTCGGTTGCTTCAGGCGCCGACCGGGGCCGGCGCGAGCCGCGGCGCTGCGAGCAGGTCGCTGGCGCGCTGGAGCGCCTCGGCGGGCGCGGAGACGGCTTCGTCGGCGTACTTGAGGCGGATGCCCTGGTAGCCGTGGAAGCCGGTGCCGGCGGGGATGAGGCGGCCGAGGATGACGTTCTCCTTGAGGCCGACGAGGCGGTCCTCCTGCCCGGCCAGCGCGGCCTGCGTCAGGACCTTGGTGGTCTCCTGGAACGAGGCGGCGGAGATGAACGACTCGCTCTGGAGGCTGGCTTTCGTGATTCCGAGCAGGAGCGTCTTGGCGCTGGCGGGCTTGGGCCTGCGGCCCTTGGCCGGCTCGCCGCCCTCGGCCTCGACCTCTTCGTTCTTGGCGACGAACTCCTCTTTCGAAACGATCTGCCCGACCTGAAAGTCCGTTCCGCCCGGATCGGCGACCTTGACGCTCTTGGAGAGGCGCTCGTTCTCGTTGCGGAAGCGGTACTTGTCCACGACCTCGTTGGGCAGGAAGCTGGCGTCGCCTTCGCCGTCGATCTTCACCTTGCGCAGCATCTGCCCCATGATGATCTCGATGTGCTTGTCGTTGATCGTCACGTTCTGCTGGCGATAGACGCCCTGAATCTCCTTCAGCAGGTAGCGTTGCAGGTCCTCTTCGCCGTTGATGCGCAGGATGTCGTGCGGAATGAGCGGGCCCTCGATCAGCGGGTCGCCCGCCTTGACGAAGTCGCCGGCGTGGACGCGCAGGTGCTTGTCCTGGGCCACGTGGTGCTCCTTCTCCATGCCGGTCTCCGAGCGGATGACGATGGTCATCTTGCCACGCCGCTTGTCGCTGTGCAGCTCGACCACGCCCGAGATCTCCGCCATCGTGGCGGGCTCCTTGGGCTTGCGGGCCTCGAAGATCTCGGTCACGCGCGGCAGGCCGCCGGTGATGTCCTGCGTGCCGGCGATCTCGCGCGGCACGCGCGCCAGCAGGGCGCCGGAGCGCACCGGGTCGCCTTCCTTGACCTCGATGCGGGCCTTGGCGGGCAGGTGGTGGAAGTCGAGGATCTTGCCCTCCTTGTCCTCGACGATGATGCGCGGATGCTTGTCGCCCTTGTGCTCGATGACGATCCACTTGCTGTCCGGGCGGCCTTCCTGCTCGAAGCGCACCGTCTCGCCTTCGATCACATCCTGGAACCGCACGGCGCCGGCCGCCTCGGCCATGACCGGCGTGGAGTGCGGATCCCATTGCACGAGCACGGCCCGCGCCGCGACCTTCTCGCCATCCGCGTGGCGGATCGTGGCCCCGTAGGGCACCCGGTAGCGCTCCAGCTCGCGGCCCTTGTCGTCGTTGACGGCGATCTCGCCGTTGCGCTTCAGCACGCGCCAGATGCGGGCGCCGGATTCCTCCTCCTTGGTCTCGACCGCGTTGAGGTTGTGATAAGCGACCACCCCGCCGTGCGAGACGGTGATCTCGTTCTCGACCACTTCGCGGCTGGCGACGCCGCCGGTGTGGAAGGTCCGCATGGTGAGCTGCGTTCCGGGCTCGCCGATGGACTGGGCGGCGATGATGCCGACCGCCAGGCCTTCCTCGACCAACTGGCCGGTCGAAAGGTCGGCGCCGTAGCACAGGGCGCAGACGCCCAGGTCGGCTTCGCACGTGAGCGGGCTGCGGACGCGGATGCTGTCGAGGCCCAGCCCGCCGGCTTCCGGCTTGGACTCCAGCCGCCGCGCGATCTCGGGCGTGATGAGCTCGTTCTCGCGAACGATGATGTCGTCGGTCCGCAGGTCGCGGATCATGTCGCGGGTGACGCGGCCGACGATGAGCTGGCTGAGCTTGACGTCGACTTCTTCGGCCTTGTAGATCGTGCTTTTGGTGACGCCTTCGATCGTGCCGCAGTCGTACTGCGTGGCGATCACGTTCTGGGCGACGTCGGCCAGCTTGCGGGTCAGGTAGCCGGAGTCGGCCGTCTTGAGGGCCGTGTCGGCCAGGCCCTTGCGGGCGCCGTGCGTGGAGCTGAAGTACTCGAGCACGCTCAGGCCCTCGCGGAAGTTGGCCTTGATCGGCGCCTCGATGATCTCGCCGCTGGGCTTGGCCATGAGAGCCCGCATGCCGGCGAGCTGGCGGATCTGGTCCACCGAGCCACGCGCGCCGGAATCGCTCATCAGGTAGATCGGGTTCAGGTAGGGGGCGGCCTTGCTGGCGCCGGACTTGGCCTCCGAGCCGTCCTCGTAGCGCCAGTCGTCCTTGAGCGCTTCCATCATGTCCGCCGTGACGCGCTCGCGCGCGTGCACCCAGATGTCGATCAGGGCGTTGTGCCGCTCCATGGGCGTGATGACGCCGTTGGTGAAGTCGCGCTCGACGCGATCGACGCGCTTCTGGGCGGCTTCGAGGATCTTCGCCTTCGTCTCGGGCACGCGCAGGTCGCTCAGGCCGAACGAAAGGCCGGCCAGCGTGCTGTAGCGGAACCCGAGCGACTTGACCGCGTCCAGCAGCTCCAGCGTGGCCGCGCGCCCCAGGCGCTCGTGGCAGTCCGCGATGACGCGCGCCGAGCCCTTCTGGCTCAAGGGGTAGTTGTAGAACGGCATTTGCGGATGGAGCGCGTCGTTGAAGATGCAGCGCCCCACGGTGGTCACGATGGCGCGCGTGGCCGGGGTGGGCTCGGCCAGGCGGTCGTGCGCGTGGATGACCTCCTGCTCGCGGATGCGCACGCGGATGGGCGCGTGCATGCCGATCTGCTTCAGCTCGAGCGCCATGAGCGCCTCTTCCGCGGAGCTGAAGCAGCGCTCCTTGCCCTTTTCGCGCTCGCCGGACTCGCCGGCGTGGTCGCAGGTGAGGTAGAAGATCCCCAGCACGATGTCCTGCGTGGCGGGCGTGTTGGGGGCGCCGTTGGCCGGGCTGAAGATGTTGTGCGTGCTCATCATGAGCACGTGCGCTTCGGCCTGGGCCTCGATGCTCAGCGGCAGGTGCACCGCCATCTGGTCGCCGTCGAAGTCGGCGTTGAAGCCCTTGCAGACCAGCGGGTGGATCTTGATCGCGTTGCCCTCGACCAGCACGGGCTCGAAGGCCTGAATGCCCATGCGGTGCAGCGTCGGCGCGCGGTTCAGCATCACCGGATGCTGGAAGATGACCTCCTCGAGGATGTCCCAGATGGGCTGCTCGCGCCGCTCGAGCAGGCGCTTGGCGCTCTTGATGGTGTCCGCCAGGCCGCGCTCGCGCAGCTTGCGGATGATGAAGGGCTGGTAGAGCTCCAGCGCGATCTTCTTGGGCAGGCCGCACTGGTGCAGCCGCAGCTCCGGGCCGACCACGACCACCGAGCGGGCCGAGTAGTCCACGCGCTTGCCGAGCAGGTTCTCGCGGAAGCGGCCCTGCTTGCCCTTGATCATGTCCGTCAGGCTCTTCAGCGGCCGGTTGCTGCTGCCGAGCACCGGGCGGCGGCAGCGGTTGTTGTCGAACAGCGCGTCGACCGCCTGCTGAAGCATGCGCTTCTCATTGCGGATGATGACCTCGGGCGCGTTCAGGTCGATCAGCTTCTTGAGCCGGTTGTTGCGGTTGATGATGCGGCGGTACAGGTCGTTCAGATCGCTGGTGGCGAAGTTCCCGCTGTCGAGCAGCACCAGCGGGCGCAGGTCGGGCGGAATGACCGGAATGACGTCGAGCACCATCCAGTCGGGCTGATTCCCGCTGGAGCGGATCGCCTCGACGAGCTTCAGGCGCGTCGAGAAGTCCTTGATCTTCTGCTTGCTGTTGGTCTTCTTGAGCCCCTCGTACAGGTCCTTGGACGCCTCGGCCAGGTCGAGCTGAAGCAGCAGCTCGCGCACCGCCTCGGCCCCCATCATGGCGCGGAAGCCGCTGTCGCCGTATTCCTCGACCGCGCGGCGATACTCCTCCTCGGTCAGAAGCTGCTTGCGCTCCAGCTTCGAGGCGCCCGGATCGACCACGATGTAGTCCTGGAAGTAGACCACCTTCTCCAGGTCGCTGGTCTTCACGTCCAGCAGCGTGCCCAGCCGGCTGGGCATGCTCTTGAAGAACCAGATGTGCACCACCGGCGCCGCCAGGTTGATGTGGCCCATGCGCTTGCGGCGAACGCGGCTGTGCGTCACCTTCACGCCGCAGCGGTCGCAGATCATGCCTTTGTATTTGACGCCGCGGTACTTGCCGCAGAAGCACTCCCAGTCGCGCTCGGGCCCGAAGATGCGCTCGCAGAACAGACCGTCCTTCTCCGCCCGGTACGTGCGGTAGTTGATGGTCTCGGGCTTCTTGACTTCGCCGAACGACCAGGCGCGGATGTCGTTGGGCGAGGCCAGCCCGATGCGGACCATCGAGAAGTCGTTGATTCGGTCGTAAACGCTATCAGCCATCTTGTCATGCTCCCGACCGTCGGTGGTCCGTAGAATGGAACTCAACTGGGCAGCGCAGGCACCAGCAGAATCTTCACGTTCTCTTTCTCTTGCAGGTCCAGTTCCGCCTCCGCCAGCCGCTGGCTGTAATCGTAGGAACGAACGTCTGACCGGGACGGCTTGACGACGACGTAGTACCAGTCGTCATCCTGGTGAATCTCCTCGGCGAGGACCTCCAGCCGGTAGCCCTCGGGCTGGTGCGGCGCCAGGTGCTTGCGGGCAAGGTCGACGACTCTCGCGCGCTCCTGCTCGTCAAGAACGGCGCGCATGGGATACCCCCAATTCTCGGCAGAGCGAGTGCGCGTCGCGCTGCGATTGGAGCGCGGCCAGCCGGTCCACGGTCATGCCTGCCTTGTAGTCCGCATTGATCCTCTCGTTGTAGAGCCGCCGAATTGTGGCCTTCATGTCGCGCAGCTTCGCCGCCGTCAGCGAGGGCGCCAGGTGCTCCTGCATCAGCGTGGTCACCATGTGGTGCGCCGGCGTCTCGCGCCCCTTGCCGAACGGCGCGCGGCGCTTCAAGACGAACGAGACGGCCGGGAACGCCGCGTAATACGCTCGGCTTGCGGAACTGCGAAACTGGCGCTGATCGGCCAATATCTGTGCTGCCTTCAGGTTGTCTCGCGCGATGTCGTCCCAATCCGTCATCGCTTGCTCACCCAGGAACCAAGATCCCTCAACGCCACTCGGCCGCGGTCGCGGCGGAGGCCGCGGGCGCCCGCGGAGCGTCCTGCGTCTTCAGCGTCAGGCCGACCAGCCCGGGGGCGCGCTTGAAGCCCATCTCCTCCAGGAAGTCCACCTCGGTGCCATACGCCAGCACGTCGATCCGCGCGACGCCGATCGCCGCCATCTTCTCGAGCACGCGCCGCGCCATTTCCGCCGCGATGCCGTGCTCGTCGTGCTCGATGCGTCCATCCGTGCGCGTGACAGCGGCGGGTCCCTGGAAGCGCGGGTCCAGCTTGCATTCGGTCAGGTAGCCGCGCACGCCGTCGCACACGCCGCGCGCCAGGCCGACCAGTTGCCCGGCGCTGCGGGCCGTGACGAAGGCCGCGCTGTTCGCCAGCATGGCCTTGATCTGCTCGGGCCGCGCCGCCAGATCGTGCCGCAGACGCTCGTAGAACTCGCCCAGCTCACGCGGCGTGAGATCGGCGCCGCTCCCGTACGAAATCTCCGGCATGCGTCTGCTCCTTACGCGATTGGCGGAATCAGCCGGCCCTCGAAGAGCGCGAACGGCTCGAACGGTTGCGCTCCATGCGCTGCGCGAAATCTGTTCGCTGGTCACGAAGCTATCCCAGAACCGCCAAGGGTCCCCGGCCAAGCGGGCGAGACGCCCGCACTCCCCGGTTTTGGGATAGCCTCACGCGTTTCTCGCCCGGAACGCTCAGCCAAGCTTGTTCTTCTCCAACTGGATGTTGAGCCCCAGGCCCTTGATCTCGTTGCACAGCACGTCGAAGGACACCGGCGTGCCGGCGTTGAGCGTGTGCGTGCCCTTGACCATGCTTTCGTAGATCTTGGTGCGGCCCTCCACGTCGTCGCTCTTGACCGTCAGCAGCTCCTGGAGGATGTAGGCCGAGCCGTACGCCTCCAGGCCCCAGACCTCCATCTCGCCGAAGCGCTGCCCGCCCGTGCGGGCCTTGCCGCCCAGCGGCTGCTGTGTGATCAGGCTGTACGGGCCGGTCGAGCGGGCGTGGATTTTCTCATCGACCAGGTGGTGCAGCTTCAGCAGGTACATGTAGCCGACGGTCACCGGCTGATCGAGCGGCTCGCCCGTGCGGCCGTCGTGCAGCGTGACCTTGCCGCTGGCGGGCATTTCAACCAGCAGCTCGCCCGTGCGTCCCGCCGTGCGGACCACGTCCGGCAGGGCGCGGCGCTCGCGGACGCTCACGTTGGCGCGCTCCATGCAGTCGAAGATCTGCCCTTCGGTCGCGCCGTCGAAGACCGGGGTGATCATCTTCCAGCCCAGCACGGCGGCGGCCCAGCCCAGGTGCGTCTCGAGGATCTGCCCGACGTTCATGCGGCTGGGCACGCCCAGCGGATTCAGGCAGATGTCGACCGGCGTGCCGTCCTCGAGGAACGGCATGTCTTCCTCGCGCATGATGCGGGCGATCACGCCCTTGTTGCCGTGCCGGCCGGCCATCTTGTCGCCCACGCTGAGCGTGCGCTTCGTGGCGACGTAGACCTTGACCATTTCCAGCACGCCGCTGGGCAGCTCGTCGCCGCGCTTCATGTGCCCCAGGCGCCGCTCGGTGTCGACGCGGATCGCCTCGATGCGCGGCCAATACTGCTGGTAGATCTTTTCCGCGTCGGCCCGCTTGGCGGCGGGCTTGACCCAGTTGACCGAGAAGGTGTCGATCTGCTCGAGGATGACGTCGGGGTTCTCGCTCTTGCCGACCTTCTGCCGGGTGTTCGGGTCGATCATCGCCTGCTCGGCGGCCGTCTCGATGGCGTCGCACATGCGCCGGAACAGGCTGATGCGCCGCTCGTCCAGGTCGGCCTGCAGCGCCACCATGCGCTTGTCGATCTCCTTCTTCTGCTCGTCGCTGAGGTGCGTGCGGCGCGTGAAGTGCTTGGCGCCGATCACGACGCCCTCCTGCCCGGCGGGCAGCTCCAGCGAGTCGTTCTTCACGTCCTCGCCGCTGCGCCCGAAAATGGCGTGCAGCAGCTTCTCTTCCGGGCTCAGCTCGGTCTTGCTCTTGGGGCTGACCTTGCCGACCAGGATGTCGCCGGGGCCGACGCGCGTGCCCAGGCGGACGATGCCGCGCTCGTCGAGGTTGCGCAGGGCGCGCTCCGAGACGTTGGGGATGTCGCGCGTGAACTCCTCGCGGCCCAGCTTGGTCTCGCGGATCTCGACGTCGTGCGACTCGATGTGGATGCTCGTGAACGCGTCGTTCTTGACCAGGCGCTCCGAGATCAGGATCGCGTCCTCGAAGTTGTAGCCGTCGAAGGTCAGGAACGCGACCAGCACGTTGCGGCCCAGGGCCAGCTCGCCGTCACGCGTCGAGGCGCCGTCGGCGATGATCTGCCCCGCCTTGACGCGCTGCCCGAGCTGCACGATCGGCCGCTGGTTCAGGCAGGTGCGCTCGTTCAGCCCGACGAACTTCCGCAGCTCGTATTCCTCCGTGTCGTCCAGCACCACGCGCTGCGCATCGACGAACGTCACCTTGCCGGCGGCGCGCGCCCGCACGAGCATGCCGCTGTTCTCGGCCACGGCGCGCTCCATGCCGGTCGAGATGACCGGCGGATCGGCGCGCAGCAGCGGGACCGCCTGGCGCTGCATGTTCGAGCCCATCAGCGCCCGGTTGGCGTCGTCGTGCTCGAGGAACGGGATCAGCGACGCGGACACGCCCACGGTCTGCTTGGGCGAAATGTCGACGTAGTCGATCTCGCCCTTGTTGACCTGCTGCACCTCGCCATGCCGCCGCGCCAGCAGCGTGCCTTCGCGCAGCTTGGCCACGCGGCGCTCGGGAGCGCCCCGCTTCTTGGCGGCCACGTAGTCCTTCAGCGGCGACACGTCCGGTATCTGGGTCGTGTCGGCGGACATCTCCAGCACGTCCGGCGGCGCCAGCGAAGCGCGCATCTCCTCGTCGGCGCGGAGCTGCACGACGTCGCCGTTGACCTTGCCCTTCTCGACCTTGCGGTAGGGCGTGATCAGGAAGCCGTACGCGTCGACGGAGCTGTAGATCCCCAGCGACGCGATCAGCCCGATGTTCACACCCTCGGGCGTCTCGATCGGGCAGACGCGCCCGTAGTGCGAGATGTGCACGTCGCGCACCTCGAAGCCGGCCCGCTTGCGGTTCAGACCGCCGGGGCCGAGCGCGGACAGGCGGCGCTCGTGCGTAAGCTGGCTGAGCGGGTTGGTCTGGTCCACCACCTGGCTCAGCTCGCTGCGCCCGAAGAAGAAGTCGATCGCGCTGCTGATGCTCTTGGTGTTCACGAGCTCGGCGATCTTGCCGATCGACTCGGGGTCCTTGAGGCTCATGCGCTCCTGGACCGTCCGCCGCAGCTTCAGGAAGCCCTTGCGGAGCTCGTCCGCGGCCAGCTCGTCGATGGTTCGCAGGCGGCGGTTGCCCAAGTGGTCGATGTCGTCCACCTGCCCCTCGCCGGCGCGGAGGGCGAGCAGGTAGCGCACCGCGCTGCCGAAGTCCTGCGGGCGCAGGACCATCTCGGTCTCGGAGATGCCCTGCTCGAACTTGCGGTTCAGGCGGAAGCGCCCGACCTTCCCCAGCCGGTAGCGGTTCTCGTCGTAGAACTTCTCGGCGAACAGCTTGCGCGCCTTGTCGAGCTGCACCGGGTTGCCCGGCCGCAGGCGCGCGTAGATCTTCTCCAGGGCCGACTCGTGACTGGAGGCGCTGTCCTCCGAGAGCGTGTTCAGGATGATCGGGTCGCTCATCTTGGCGATCACGTCGATCTGCTTGATGGACGACTCGCGAATCTTGTTCAGCGCGTCGCCGATCTGCCGCCCGGCGCCGACCAGCTCCTCGCCCGTGTCCGGATCGACCACCGGGGCCACCGCCCACATCTCCGGCTTGGCGTCGCGCGCCCGCACGGTCTTTACGGTATAGAAGGCGCGCACGATCGATTCGGTCGTCCCGTACGCCTCGTCCATGGCCCGCAGGAACGTCGTGCAGGGGATCTTGCTGCTCTGGTCGATGCGCACCGCCAGCAGGTCCTTGCGCGTCACGTTGATCTCGATCCACGAGCCGCGCTCGGGAATGATGCGGCAGGCGTGCAGCGCCCGGTCGCCCTCGGCGGACTCCTTGACGAAATCGACGCCCGGCGAACGGTGGAGCTGCGAGACGATCACGCGCTCGGAGCCGTTCACGATGAACTCGCCGCCGCCGATCATGCGCGGGATCTCGCCCAGGTAGATCGACTCCTCCTGCACCTCTTCCTTGTCCTTGCGTTGCAGGCGCACGCGGATGCGGAACGGCATGCCGAAGGTCAGCCCCAGCTCGCGGCACTCGTCGGGCGTGTAGCGCGGCTCGTCGAGCGTGTAATCGACGTACGTGAGCGACATGTTCCCGTCGTAGCTGTCGATCGGGAACACCTCGCGCAGCAGGGCCTCGAGCCCGTGGCCGGCGCGCTTCGAAGGCTCACTCGCTTCCTGAAGAAACCGCGCGTAGGACTCGGTTTGAATCTGGATCAGGTCGGGCACTGCGATCGAATCGCCGTGCCGACTGAAATCGCACACGTGCTGGATGTTCATCCGGATTTCCCTCGGAGTGGACGACGATGGCGTCGAGCGCGCCACGCGGAATGACCCTGCCGAGAGCCCGGAGCTGTTCGATCGAGACTCGCAGCACGCTCCGCAGGCGCCTCCAGTCAGAGCCGTTGAGCCGGCGCGCAGGGCGCGGCTGTGCGCTGGGCGTACCAGCTCATCCGAACCCGGGATTATACGCGCCTGACGGCGGCCCGCAAGCGCCATTCCGCAATTTTTTCTTTCCGCGCCGCGAAGTTGGCATTGAACTTGCCCACCCCGCGCGCCTTGCCCCCTCCCCGCGCCGCGCCTACCGTCCGCCGGCATGGCGCGCTGGCTGGCCGTGGACTACGGGCGAACGCGAATCGGGCTGGCCCTCAGCGACCCGGCCGGGACGCTCGCTTCCCCGCTGCGGACGATCCCGGGGACCGGGAGCATCCCAAGCGACGCGGAACGCATCGCCGCGATCGCCCGGCAGGAGCAGGCCGACGCGATCCTCGTGGGTCTGCCCCTGAACATGGACGGGACCGTGGGGCCGCAGGCGCAGCTCTCCCGCGAGCTCGCCGCCCGGCTTGCCAAGATCGCCACGCACGAAGTGCGCCTCCACGATGAGCGGCTGAGCACCTTCGCGGCGGACCAGCGCCTCAGCGCTCACGGCCTCACGAGAAAGCAAAAAAAGCGCCGCCGCGACGCGATCGCGGCGCAGGTCTTCCTGCAAGCGTTTCTGGACGGCGCCGGGCGGCAGGCAAAGGACCAGCCGATGGACTGAGACCCCACCCGGCGCGTCGGCGACCGCCGCTTGGCGCCTTGACCAACGGCCATTTCGTCGAAACGCGACCCCCCTCACAATTGGGACGCGGCGGGCCCCGTTGCAACACTTCGCGCCCGACTTGGCCGATGTAATCAGACCGGTTCTTGCTGCCCACGCGGGCCGCATTTGCCGGGCCTCGTAGAATTTGCGCGGCGAGCCAGCGCTGCGGAATACGAGGACCACCGAGCATGCGAGAGCGATTGACTGGACCGCGCCGAGAATGGACTCTGCCCCTGCGCGTAGGGGCCATGGTTTCGGCTGCGCTGTCGGGCGCGGCTTCGGTCTCCGCCGCCACCGTCGGAAACCACGCCTTCTTCGACGCCAATGGCAACGGGCTTCAGGATGCGGGCGAGGCCGGGGCCTCCGGCGTGCCGGTCGAACTGTGGAGCGCCGGCCCGGATGGCGTCGCGGGTGGGGGCGACGACCTTCTAATCGCGGCCGCGTCTACGACGGGCGCGGGCGGCTTCAGCTTTTCCGGGCTGGACGCCGGCGCGTACTTCCTGCGTGTCACGCCGCCTACTGGGCGGGCCTTCACGGCGCCGGACGCGGGCGACGACGCGCTGGACAGTGACGTCAATCTCGCCGGCGAATCGGCTGTTTTCGCGCTCACGAGCGCCCAGATCGACAACTCGCGCGACATCGGGCTGGCGGTTTCCGCCGTGATTCGCGGCGCTGCGTTCGACGACCTGAACGCCGACGGAGTGAGGAACGCCGGCGAAGCGGGAGTCGCAGGCGTCGTCGTGCGCGCCATCCACGTCGGCGACGATGGCACGCGCGAAACGGCGGACGATCTGGAGCTGGCGCAGTCCTCCGCCGGGCCGGACGGCTCGTACAAGCTGGACACGGGCATCGGCGCGGGCCGGCACTTCCTGCAATTCATCGCTCCGGTCGGGCGACGATTCAGCCCGCAGGACGTGGGCGCCGACGACGGCGTCGACAGCGACGTGGATGCCGGAGACGGGCTGACGGCCGACTTTGTTGTTTCCGCCGGCGAGACGCTCTCCGACATCGACGCCGGCCTCTTCGAGGTAACGGCGATCGGCGATCGCGTGTTCGACGACCTCGACGGGAACGGCCTGCGAGACCCTGGCGAGCCTGGGTTCTCGGGCGCCGCCTTGTCGTTGTTCGACGCGGGCGCGGACGTCGCGGTGGGAGGCGGCGACGACATCCTGGTCGGGTCCGAGACGAGCGATCCCAACGGGGATTTCGCCTTCCTGGACGTGGCGCCGGGCGCCTATTACATCGAGGCCACGATCCCCGCGGAGGCCG
>Ga0302046_10001785_pt1 | contig 20173 bp, 19 predicted proteins | sample RVTome_11_FD_200261 | JGI IMG/M metagenome (GOLD analysis project Ga0302046, IMG submission 200261) | Soil microbial communities from uranium-contaminated site in the Upper Colorado River Basin, Wyoming, United States - RVT147D111 (version 2) ...
CTGGCGTTTGGCCAGGTTGTACATCGGCTGGAGGCACTCGAAGCGGGCGAAGCCTTCTTTGGCGGATATACCCAATGCCTTGGCGACCTGCCAGGCGGCATAGTTGCTGGCTGCCGGATACAGAATTTTACCCTGGCGCACCAGATCGTCGAGTGTCCGCAAGGTTTCGGGCAGCGGGGTCCGGTCGTCAAACCGGTGCATAAAATACAGGTCGATGTAATCCGTCTTGAACCGGCGCAAGCTGGCCTCGACGGCGGCCATGAGATGGCGGCGGGAAGCGCCCCCGGCGTTGATATCAGGCCCGGTTGGATAATAAGCCTTGGTGGTAATGATGACCTCATCCCGGCAATCGGCGATGAGCCGGCCCAGAATCTCTTCCGAGCGCCCACCGGCATAACCATTAGCGCAATCGAAGAAATTGATACCGGCTTCACGGCAGCGCTGAAACATCGCCGCCGAGGTTTCTTCATCGGCATCATCGCCAAAGGACATCGTCCCAAAACATAAGGTCGATACCTGTACCCCAGTGTTTCCTAAATATTTATAGTTCATTGAATGACCTCGCTTTTGTTTTAGATAACTCCAGTGATATGCTGTCAACAGCAGCCAGGGTCTTTTCGAGCCGGCGCACACCCTTACGGATGGCGGCTGCGTTGACGGCAGCGTAGCCCAAAATCAGACCACCTCGTGGTTGGGGCGTCAGGGCATAGGACGAGATGGGCAGCGCTTCGATGCCCTGAGCCGACAACTGCTCCGAGACGGGGCGGTCGTCTATGCCTGGGGAAAGCCAGCCAACGACGTGCAGCCCGGCCTCAGCCGAGCGGATCTCAAGGCGTCCGGCACATTTGCGCCGCAACAGGTCAACCAGGAGCGTTTGCCGTTCCGCATACAAAGCTCGCATGCGCCGGATATGGCGGGCAAAATGTCCCTCGACGATAAAGTCGGTGAGGACGGCCTGATCGAGCCAGGCTGAGCCCCGGTCGATCAAGGTACGCGCCCGGCTGAACGCATCGATCAGATCCGGCGGGACAACCATATAACCCAGGCGCAAGCCCGGAAACAGAACTTTGCTAAACGTCCCAATGTAGATGACGCGACCGTTCGAGTCAAGACCTTGCAAAGCAGCCAGAGGACGACCCGCATAGCGGTACTCGCTGTCATAGTCATCTTCCAATATCCAGGCGTTGGCCTGAGCCGCCCACTGCAACAGGGCCAGCCGCCGGGCCAGGCTCATGGTCACGCCCAGCGGATACTGGTGGGAGGGTGAGACATAAACCATGCGAGCCCCGGCATCCTGCTGCAGACCGGCCTCTACATTCAAGCCCTGATCATCGACCGGTACGGGCACCAGCCGGGCCCCGGCAGCCAACAAAGCCCCCCGTGCGCCCAAATAGCCCGGATCTTCGAGCCAGACGGCATCGCCGGGGTTAAGCAGGAGCCGCGCCGCCAGGTCAATGGCTTGCTGGGCTCCGGCCAGAATAATGACCTGATCCGCCCGGCAGCGGACTCCCCGAGCCGCGCCGAGATAGGCCGCAATCGCTTCACGCAGGGGTTGATATCCGGCCTCCGGTCCATAACCGAGTGCGGCGGGTGACAGAGTTCGCCAGCGCCGGGCCAGAAGCCGGCCCCAGACCTTAAAGGGCAATTCATCGAGCGCCGGCAGACCGGTCCGAAAAGGCCGAGGACCTTCTTGGTGACGAGCGTGGGTTACGGCCGTCCTGGCAATGACAGCCCCCCGGCGCGAGAGCAGATCGGACGGCGCTTGACGGGTCCCGGCCGGAGGTAGGGTTTGAGCCTGTTCAGCCCGCACTTGCAGCAGTTCATCCGGCAGGTCACGGGTGACATAGGTGCCCGCACCGATTTTACCCTCCAGGTAACCCTCGGCCATGAGCTGCTCGTAGGCCGTGATAACGGTATTGCGGGAGACGTCTAACTCGTCTGCCAGGGTCCGGGTAGCCGGTAATTGGGTTCCGGTCACCAACCGGCCGCTAAGAATCGCCTCGCGCAGATTGTCGTATAGCTGGCGATAGAGGGCCAGACCCGAGGCCCGGTCTAAGGTTATCGTTCCCAGGATTGGAAACGAGGGGACGTTTACCATCTCAAATTGGTTCCTTCATATTTGCAAAAATGGCTCTTGTGTTTAGACCATTTTATCGCTACTATATTAGCACAATAACAAAACATTTCACAATTTATATGGAGGTTTTGATGCGAGATTACGCTGCTTTACCGATCAATCATGTTCGCCGCTCAGATCGAGGCATGGCCGACGAATCCTGGCTGCGAGCGTTTCTACATCAGGCTCCGTTTGCGGCGCTGGCGACACAGCATGACGGCCAACCCTTTGTCAACAGCAATCTGTTTGTTTACGACGAAGCCAACCACGCCATTTATATGCATACGGCTCGGGTTGGGCGCACGCGAGCGAACGTGGAGACGTATGAACGAGTCTGTCTCAGCATCAGTGAGATGGGGCGTTTACTGCCGGCTAACGTGGCCCTGGAATTTAGCGTGGAGTATAAGGGGGTGACGGTTTTCGGCACCGCGACCATCATTACCAGCGAGGGCGAGCAGAAATATGCCCTCCAGTTGCTGCTCGATAAATACTTTCCACATTTACAGCCGGGTGAAGATTATCGCCCCAGCACAGCCGAAGAGTTACGGCGCACCAGCGTCTACCGGATTGATATCGAGCAGTGGAGCGGGAAACAAAAGAAAGTCGAGGCTGATTTTCCAGGGGCGTTTTTGTATGGGGAGATTCAGGCGCGGAACGGCAGCCTGTCAGATATTTAGCCGTTATCCAGAAATAACTTTATAGATATGCGGAGATTAGAGATTATGAAATCTCCAATCTCTCAAACCGAAAACTTATTGGCGGACAGCTACTCAGTTGTCTGCCAAGCGCTCAACCAGGTGCTCGACAATGCCCATGACAACCGCTTCAGCCTTGTCCTCCTGATCGAGCTCGGGATTCCACATGGTCACCGAAACAGCCGCGACCCGACCGGTATCAGCCAGGTGGGCCAGCGTGGCCTCGACGGTTTCTAAGGAAGGGCCACCTTCGGCCGGGTAGTTGATGGCAGACAGGTCGGATAGATGCAAAACGTCGGAGTCAAAATGAATATAAATAGGTTGGTCGGGTAAATCAAGGGTTAACAGGTCGGCCACATCGGCCAGATGAGTCAGGCCGGACCCGGCCACGGCTTCCTTTTCGCCGGGATCGAGGTCGCGGGCGTCGGTCAGGATGACATTGGCTTCGGGCTGAACGTTGGCTCCGGCTCCGGTGACGATGGTTTGTTCACCCCGGCCACACAGCATGGCCAGCGGCATGCCCCCGATAAAGCCGCTGGGGGTGGTTTCGGGAGTATTGAAATCGCCGTGGGCATCGTACCAAACCAGGCTAATAGCGGATGTTTCGCGCTGGAGGCCGGCCAGCACCCCGAGGCTAAAGGTGCAGTCACCGGCAATCACTACCGGCAGATGGCCATCGGCACGAACGGCGGCGACTTGATCGGCCAGGGCCTGGCAGAGTTCGCCCATGCGCTCGGTGGGGGACCCTTCGGCGGGGGGGGACGTGATCAACCGCCAGTTATGGCGGGCAATACCGGCGCGGGTTGGGCTAAAGTCGCCCATCAAATAAGGTGCGAAAATATAGATTGGTTTCATGCTCGCCTCTGATCGTCTCAGCCTCGTATGCCGAACTCATTCCTGTCAGTTCACGCAACGTGTTGTTTAGTTAATCATCCACATAGTCAATGCCGGGCGGCAAAAACCATTGGCGTTGGGTATAAATATCGAACCCGAACCGATTGAACAGTTGAAACGCCTGGGCCGTAGAGTAAAGCATGGCCGTCTGGCAGTAGTCCTCCTGCGCCTGACACAGCATTCGTGTGACCAAAGCAGTAGCAACGCCTCGTCGCCGGTAGGCATCGACTGTGCATAGATTCCAGATACTGGCCACATCTTCAACACAAATGATCGTACCGGCTCCGACCGGCTGTTCGTCGATAAAGGCCAGATAATGATGGATCACTTCATTCTTGACATGGTTCACCGGAAACATTTGGGCCATGTCGGCCAGCGGAAAATCAAACACCTCGTGCAGCAGCGTATAGAAAGCGGTTAACGAAGGCACTGTCCGCACGGGTTCCACATAAATTTCCGGATTGGTTTCTATACGGGTGGGAAAATCCGTAAGATAGAGAGCCGGCTGAGGGGGGAGCGACTGATAATACCGTTGATCGAGAAAGTCAGGCCCCTCAGGGCAGCGATCATGCACGACCTCGACTGAATAATGTACGTTTTCATTGGCGAAGAAGGCCGCCGCATCGGCCAGGGTGTCATCGGTCAAGCCATTGGGGGATAGAGGCATCAAAATATTGAAATTGGGCCAGCGCAAAGCGCTAAAGCCGCGCACCCAATCCCGCATAATCTCAAACGTCCCGCCGGAGATGGTCCGATATTGGATCGCCAGCGCCGCGATAATATGCTGATCTAAACTGGCTCGGATTGACGGGTCAATCATGGATTACCTCTCCCCAGGTGAGGCGCCGTAAGAACAGAATAGCAACCGGCGCTAAGGATTCGCAAAAGAACAGCGCCCCGTAATTGGTGATTGGAGAATAATGAAATCGTTTGCTGAATTTCGTCTGCCTAGATTACAAGCGAAATCAGTAATAGGCAAATTTTACGGGTAATGCTCAAAATTTGGACGGGGTGAGCCAACTCGAAACGTCGGTCATACCTTCTCAATGAGTAGCGGCGTACCCTTGCGGTCGCCCTGCGGGGCAGGCCCAAGGCCGTGCCCCTACCCCGAATTATTGAGAAGATACCGCCGGCCAAAAAAGAGGCCGGACATATATCCAGCGAATGATCGTCAGCCGGCGTGGAAAAAGTCGACGTGACGCCAGTTGAGGACCATCAAGGCGGACTCCAGACTCGGCAATTGGCGCGTTGGCAGCAGGGGGTGGAGTTTGACCTGGCTCACGGCCACAAATTGGCTGTTGACGACATCGGGTATTTTGTTGATCGGCATTTCGCCGCGAGGGTGCATCCTCGCCCGAATAATAAACCGAGCGGTATAGAGCACGACCAGTTCAGCCCGCTCCGACAGATTGATCGATTGCTGCGCCTCAGCCGACACCATGTCGATGGCCACAACCTGGCTTTTGTCCAGCGTAACCAGGTTGGCCGCTGTCGCCGGGATGGATGTATTGGGGTCTAACAGCAGGCTTTCAACCTGGTGCAGATCGAGCGCATTTTTGTCTTTATTATTGAGCCAACCCAGAAAAGCATTGCTTTCCTCAGCCGCTCCGGTCAAAATATAGGCCGGGGTAAAGACGCGGACTTGAAACATAGCTCACCTTTTTCACAATCAACAATTAACAATTAGCAATGAACAATGGCCTTACCAATCGCCGTCCGTACGCGGCCAGGGGGTCATGAAATCTTCAGGGGGAACCCCCAGGGCATCGGAGACGCGATTGATATAGTTAAAATAGGCGGCGATTTGCACAATGTCGTGGATCTCTTCATCGCTGTAGCCGTGACCGCGCAAGGTTTGAACGTCAGCTTGAGTCATTTTATTGGACAGCAAGGTCATCTTTTCGGCGAAAGCTAGCGCCGCCAGGGTGTGATCCGGCAAACCGGCGGTCCGCCAATCCTGAGCAAATCGATCAACTAACGTGTCGTCGTCGACCTCTTCACGGAGGTCATGCAAATGGGCCTGAATTCAGTAGTGGCAGTGATTGGCCTGCGACACCACCACGGCAATCATCTCCCGTTCGGGCCGGCCCAACCGGTCTGAGGTGCAATGCACCACGGCACTATACAGGCGCATCGAGGCTTGCATGGCCTTTGGATTGAGGCTCATGACCCGGACGATATTCCAAATTCGGCCGGCCCGTTTTATAGCCGCCTCATATTCTTTTTTGGCCAGGCCGGTCGCTTCGTTATCGAAAAGCCAGCGCAGCCAGGGTTTCTGGGGGGCCGCCGTTCGCTTCGACCTTTGCTCGGCCTGCCACTGCTCTAGGTCCGGCTGGTGATCGTCGTAATGTTCGATAATGTGGATGACCAGTTCGGCTAACGTGCCCTGATCATTGGGCCAGGGATAGGGACCGCGCAGTTTCCAGTCGCCGGGCTTTAACTGGGCCACAAAGTCAGCCGTGGCCCGTTGGGTCTCACGCAAATAATGGTACGTCTCCGGCCAGGACTTCCCGGCCCGAGTGGCCACCATGAGCCGGTTCTGTTCATTGGTATCACCACTCGCGGGTGTCGCGGCCGGTCGAGATGGATCGTAAATATGGTAGGCGGCCCTCAGCATCAGTTCTTCCCAATCAGCCAGGTGGCCCACCATATCGACAATCGACCAGACCCCGACCGCGGTTTTGTCCACAAGGTCTGTGTCATCGAGCTCGTCGAGCCGGTTCATGAAATCGGCGCTGCGCTGCAACAAGTCCGCCCTGATAGCCGCCGGATCGAGCTGCTGCCCTAACCCTTTGCGCCATTCGATTATCCCGGCGGCGTGCTTCCGGTCGTGCTCGGTCATTGTGTCGATGACGTAGCTGCGGATGGTGATGGTCCGACCCTGCCACTCGTGCCGCATATCGATCTCAACATGATCGAGCCTTGAGATGATATCGATGATCTGCTGCTGCGTGGCCTCGATCTCGGCCTGAACCTGAGCCAGCGATTTGTCACGCCAGGCACCGACCGACTGCCGGTTGTAGTCATCCTCGTCGACAGTGGGGATCTCATCGACCCGATTTTGTAGAATCAGCGGCAGGATTTTGATCACCCGCTTATCCCAACCAATGACGTGGGCCAGCACATCTTTGACGGTCCAGTCATCGCCCATGGAAATTTGGGTCAGCTCTCGCTCCGAGAGACCTTCGATCGAATTGAACAACTCGGCGCGACCGAACCGCAAGCCGGAAATAATCGACGCAATACTAGCCATCCGCCTGCTCCAACTCCCATTCGACCAGACCCTTCAAGGCGCCAGTCGGACAGACGCCGACACAATTGCCACAGAAAACACAGGTGGTATCGGGCATATCTTCATCAAAAAACGTAGCTACATGACTGTGGATGCCTCGTTTGCCCCAGGTCAGGGCGTAGGTATATTGAACATCGTCGGCACAAACCTGGATACAGCGCCAGCACATAACACATTGGGAATAATCGCGCAGGTAAAAGGGATTATCGGCAAACACGTCAAACTCGCGCGCGACACCGCCGGCGAAACGAGCGGAATCGGCCCCAAATTTATCGATATAGGCGTTGATCTCAGGGGCTTCGCTCAAATCGACGGTTGAATTTAACAGTTCCAAAATGACGCGCCGGGCCGTTTGGACGCGGGCCGAATTCGTTTTGACCACCATTTCATCGGCCACCGGCGCGACACAGGCCGGCGGCAAGACCCGCTGTTTTTCGACCTCGACCGTACACAGCCGGCAGATCGCCGGGGGGGTGAGCGACGGGTGATAGCAGATGGTCGGAATGTCGATGCCGGCACTGGCGGCTGCGTTTAGAATGGTCGTTCCCGCCGGCACAGTCACGGTTTGATCGTCAATCGTCAAGGTTACAGCTTCGGTCACACCAAGCCTCCATAGGAGCGATAATTCATAATTATTTACCGTTTGCCAGCAGCGCCGGCCAGCGTTTGACCGCATCGGTCACAGCCCAGCCGGCTGCCTGGCCCAGACCACAAATGCTGGTATCGGTCATGACCTGGGACAACTCCAGCAGGGTCTCAACATCGCCGGGCTGACCGTGGCCGTGCTGAAGCCGATGTAAGATTTCGGCTTGACGCTGGGTACCGATCTGGCAGGGATAGCATTTGCCGCAGCTCTCGTGGGCAAAAAACTCGCCGATGCCGGTCAGCACCTCACGCAAGTCTACGCTGTCGTCAAAGACCATCATCGTACCGGCCCCGATGGTGCCGCCGACTTTTTTGAAGTCATCAAACGTAAGCGGGGTGTCGAGATGCTCCGGCTTCAAAAAGGTACCGGCAGCGCCGCCGGTCAGAATACCTTGCAGTTCGCGGCCTGCGGTCAGGCCGCCGGCCAAATCATAGATCAGGTGGCGCAGGGTCACGCCAAACGGAACCTCGTAGACACCGGGCCGGCGCACCGAGCCGCTGACAGCGAACAATTTGGTCCCGGCTGAATCCTCGGTGCCCAGGGCCTTGTACCAATTTCCCCCGTGAATAATAATCGAAGGGACTTTGGCCAGCGTTTCGACATTGTTGATCACGGTCGGCTTTCCCCACAAGCCATGGGTCGTCGGAAAGGGTGGACGCAGGCGAGGAAAGCCGCGCTTGCCCTCGATCGACTCCATCAAGGCCGTCTCCTCGCCACACACGTAGGCCCCGGCTCCGCGCCGGACGGCAACCCGGCAGCTAAAATTGGTCCCTTGAAGTTGTTCGCCCAGCCAGCCCGCCTTTTCCAGTTCCATAACGGCGTTGACGAACCGCTCGTAACCGGAGCGATATTCGCCCCGGACATAGATGAACGCCTGTTTGGCCCCCACGGCATAGCAGGCGATCATCAGCCCTTCGATCACGCGGAACGGATCGGCGTCCATCAAGACCCGATCTTTGAAGGCCCCGACTTCGCTTTCGTCCGCATTACAAATAATGTAGCGCGGGCCGGGCGGATTGGCGGCGGTAAATTGCCATTTGAGCCCGGTCGGAAAGGCTGCCCCACCTCGACCAACCAATTTACTGGCCTTGATGATCTCGATGACATCTTCGGGCGAGTGCTGCCGCAGCACCCGGTTCATGGCGGCCAGCCCGCCCTGGGCACGGTATTCGCTCAAGCTGGCCGGATCGACCACTTTGACATTGGCCAGGGCCACCTTGATCAGGCCGCCGATATTATTTTGCTGCTGCCCATGCCGGGGTTCGTTAGCGAGCAGCACCTCGATGCGATCAGGCGCAACCCGGAAATGGCGCGTGGTATTGACCAGGGCCGCCGGAGCCTGATCACATAGGCCCAGGCAGCGAATGGGTTCAACCGTATATTCGCCATCGGAGGTGGTTTCGCCGGGTTTAACCTGCAGATGGCGGCACAACGACTCCTGCACTGCCGCCGAACCTCGCATAGCACACGGCGCATCCTCACAAATGCGGATGATCTTGCGACCGACCGGCCGGGTGTAGAACATGGTATAAAATTCGGTCACACCGTAGACGTCCGACAGCGGCAGCTTGAGCGCCTGAGCAATGCGCGTCAGCACCGGGCGCGGCAGCCAGCCGCCATAAATGGCCTGGGCTTCGTGCAGGATCTCGAGTAAAAGGGATCGCTCAGGCAGATTAACGCCCCACAACGCAGCGCGCCCGGCCAACAGGTTTTCAAGTGCTCGATCCTCCGGCGATACCCCGCCAACGTCAGCCCACAGTTGATCAATCCAGTCGACCAGGGCGTTTGTGTGCTCGATGTCGGGCAGCAGTGATAGATTATATTTTCGATGCCAATCGAGCGTAGCTAGCTCGTCGCCGCTAAAGGCTTTTTGATCTTTCAGACGAACCGCTTGAAAGAGATCGTAATTGGCCAACAGCGCCAGACGCGGGGCCAGATGGGTCCCATCCAGGCCGGGAATTGTCTCGGCCTCACGCAAGCCAAGTTCGACCCACTCGTCGGAGCGAAGCGTTCCCTGGTGACTGTTTTGAATAAAGACACGCAGCCAAAACAAACTTGCTCGATTGACCTGCTCGTTGCGCAGGTGGGCTACAAATTTTTCTAACTTTTGATTCATTACCTGCCTCGATGCAGATCTCGCCTTGCTAAGAAAAAAGTGGGGATTTTCGACTGCTGATAGTAACCTAAATTAAAGGTTGCGTCAAATGGCTTTGGGGTTGGTTCAACCCGCCACAGGTTCTTCTCGCAGGACCTCGATGACGTCCGAAGCCAGATCGTAGCGGTCGAAGGCGGGCATGAGGTAGATGCCCTGGGCAAAGGTGCGCAGTTGTAACACCAGCTCCCGGGCCAGGGTCACGCCAACCCGGGTTCCCTGTTCGCCGGCCGCCCGCAGGCGCTGCCGGATCTCGGTGGGGATATTGATGCCGGGGACTTCATGATGCAGAAAATCCGCGTGGCGGGCATTGTAGAGGGGCAGCACCCCGGCCAGGATGGGCAAGGTGAGCGGGCCGTACTCGGCTTCATAGCGAGCCATAAAATTCTGAGCATGGGCCACGTCATAGATGGGCTGGGTCAGGGCAAAGTCGGTACCGGCCTCGATCTTGCGCCGCAGCAGCTTGAACTCACGTTCAGGGTCGGTCGGGGTGAGGTTGAGGGCGCAGCCTACGAGAAAATGGGTCGGTTGAGCGATGGGTTCGCCGCCGTAATCAAGGCCCCGGTTAAAGCCCTGTTTGAGGAGTTCGATCAAGCCGCTGGGCACGACGTCAAAATCATTGAGCGCATCCGGGTACTCGCCGATGGTCGTCGGATCGCCCATGACGACAAAAATGTTACGGACGTTGAGGGCATGGGCGGCCAGCAAGTCGCCCTGGACACGCAAGATATTCCGTCCACGCGTTGGAAAGTGGAGCACGGTCTCCATATTGAGCCGGGTTTGGACCAGGTGACAAACGGCCCAGGGACTCATCCGCATGCGGGAGCGTGGGCTATCGGTGACGTTGATGACCTGAGCCCCGGCAGCCTGCAAGGTCGCGGCGCCTTCCAGCAGTCGCTCGGCCGAAAAGCCTTTGGGCGGACTCATCTCCACGCTGACCACAAATTCGCCGGCGGCCAATTTGCGCGCCAGGGGAGTCGGTTCGGATATGTCCGGCGAGACGGTCGTTTTGCTGTCGGCGCCGGGCAGGCGTGGCAATTGGGGAGCCTGACGTGAGGGATCATCCAGAGCGGCCCGCATGTGGGTGATATGTTCCGCCGTGGTGCCACAGCAGCCACCGACCAGCCGGGCTCCGGCCTCGACGAAGGCCAGGGCGTAATCGCCAAAATAGTCAGGCGCCGCCGGATACATGATCCGCCCACCCACCCGCTCGGGCCAGCCGGCATTGGGTTGGGCCGACAAGCGCACGCCATCGGGTAAGGCTTGAGCCAGGCCGCGCAGCATGCGCAGCAGATCGGCCGGGCCCAGCGAACAGTTCAGGCCAATCACGTCCACCGGTAAGCCGGCTAAAACCTCCGCCACCTTGGGGGGGGTATGGCCTAACGGGGTGCGGCCATCTTCAGCAAAGGTGAGTTGGGTGACCAGCGGCAGTTCGGGCGCTACCTCACGCGCGGCCAGCACCGCTTCGCGCAGTTCAAATAGATCGGTAAAGGTCTCCAGGATGAGCAGATCGACCCCCCCCTCAACCAGGGCAGCCGCCTGCTCTTGAAAAGCGGCCCGCGCCTGGCCCGGAGTCAACCGGCCCAACGGCGCCAATCTCAGCCCCAGGGGTCCAATCGAACCGGCGATAAAAACCTCTTTGAAAGCGGCATCAACCACCCGGTGGGCCAGGTGAACGGCGGCCTGATTGATCTCGGTCACTTTGCCGGCCAGCCCATGCTCGCCCAACTTGTAGCGGTTGGCGCCAAAGCTGTTTGTTTCAATCACATTGGCCCCGGCGTCGATATAGTCACGGTGAATTTCGGCGATCATGGCCGGATTGCTGAGATTGAGTTCATCGAAACAACGCTCGAAAAGAACCCCTTTGGCGAAAATCATGGTGCCCATGGCCCCATCGCACAAGAGGGGTTGAGCGGCGAGCTTCTCCAGAAATTTATTGGTCATCGATCTCCCTTCAATTTACCATTGACCGTCACTTAGCCCTTGACCTTTTTAGGGAGCTGTTCCTCGACATAACGTTTCCCTTCAGACGTTACATTCATACTCCCGTTCTTGGTGATCTTGATCCAGTTGACACTATCGGCGGTTTTCTGCAAGCTCTGTTCGATGTTGAGGGGGACACGAATCCGGCCGGTTACATAGCAGGTATATATGTCGTCGAGCTTAATCGGCTTGCGTTTGATGACGTATTGCAAATAATAAAGGAAGACCAGGTTACGTTCTTCATTGGTAATGGGTAACTTGGAGTCCATAAACTCGACCAGGGAAAGATGATCAGTCGTGGCTTTGAGCTCGAGATCTTCCATGTAGGTGTAGGTCTGGGACGGCCGCTTTTTGACCGGAGCCTGCTCAAGCGGAACGTCAGGCGGGGTAGATGCCTCCGGCTTCTGGTCCGGTGGAGCCGGCTCATCAATTTTCTCAGGCGGAGCCGGTGGGGCAGCTTTGGCTTTGGCACTGTTTGTCTTGTGGCCTCGCTTAAGCCGGGGTGAATTGCTTTTCTCCCCTTCAACGGCCTCCTCGCCAAGAAACTGGGTTTTGAAGTCCCGGTAAATTGCTTTGACAAAGGTCTCGCTCCCTTCAACCTCCAGGATTCCCTGGGTCAAATCGATCTTCAGCTTTGTTGTCATGAAGTCCCCCACACCTGCTTGCCATCAAACACCAAATTTAACATCTTTATTTCGATTATATCACATTCTGTTAAATCATAACAACGTACTATTTTCTCAATCAGACTCAGTACATCCAAATTCTGGAGGGCGGCAAGACCTGACAGGTTTTTGAAGTCACTTTTGTGGACAAAATCGCTTGATAGTCAAGGCAACTTTGCAAATTATGTCACCATGAAAACCTGCCAGGGCTGAAAATTGGGTCTGCTGAGACTTGAAAGGTGATCTCGCTCGAATTGACAATAAGTTCAAAGGAGGACATAGTTAGCGATTATGGGTGTTCGGATTGGGATTGATTATACGGCGGCAGTGCATCAATCGGCCGGGATCGGGCGCTATACTTACCAGATGGTCAGAGCCCTGGCAGCGCAGTCGACCGATGCGTCCGGGCCACAGTACCGTTTATTCGTGGCCGCCGGGAAACGGCTTCAGCCGCAGCTGCCCGGTCCAAATTTTAGCTGGTGTCCCGCCGGTCTGACGGAGCGCTGGCTGGCCCGGCTCTGGTATCGGCTCCGGCTGCCGCTGTGGATCGAAAGCTGGACCGGCCCGCTTGATTTGTTCCACGCCGCCGATTTTTTTCTACCGCCGGTCAGACCCGGCACTCGCACGATTGTTACCATCCATGATCTATCCTTTGTTAGAGAACCGGACTCGGTCATGCCCGGCATGCAGCGTCAACTGAATCAGCAGGCGCCTCGTTCGGTCGCACGGGCCGATCACGTGGTGGCGGTCTCGGCCGCCACGCGGCAGGATTTGATCGAACTGTACCAGACTCCACCGAAGAAGATTTCGGTTCTCTACCATGGGGTTACAGCCGAATTTCAACCCGTTAAGGACCCACTTCGACTGAGCGCCGTGCGCCAAAAATACGGTTTGAGGGATCGCCCTTTTGTGCTAAGCGTTGGCACCCTCCAGCCCCGCAAAAATTTCCGGCGGCTGATTGAGGCGTTTGCCGGGGTCGATCAGGCCTATGCCCTGGTCATTGCGGGCAGCACCGGTTGGGGTTACCAAGAAATCTTTGACGAGATAAAGAAGCTGGGCTTGGAGCAGCGTGTTCACCTGCCCGGATTTGTAGCCGATGCCGATTTGCCCGCCCTTTACAGCGCGGCCACGCTGTTCATATATCCATCTCTATACGAAGGATTTGGCCTGCCCTTGCTCGAAGCGATGGCCTGCGGCACGCCCGTGATCGCTTCAAACCGCTCGGCCCTGCCGGAGGTGGTCGGCCAGGCCGGGCTGCTGGTCGATCCCTTTGATATCGAGGCCATAACAGGGGCGCTATCAACAGTGCTGGCCGATGAGGCGTTGCAGCAGCGGCTGTCAGAAGCCGGGCGCCATCAGGCCGCCAGATTCACCTGGGACAAGATGGCGGCGGAGTTGGTGAAACTTTATCAAAAGGTGATTGAAGCCTGAAAAACCGTCTGAAAAGTGATGAAACTGGAGTGCAAACCTTGGTTTGCTGGCAAGGCAAGGGGCTTGGCAAGGCAAGCCTTGGACTCCTACTTTTCAGACAGCCCAAGATCAAGGTCCGAATCACACAACGGGAAGGAAGCTAACGCTACGATGCACATCTGCCTCGATGTATCACCAACGGCCCAAAACCACGCCGGGCTGGGGCGCTATGCCGGCGAGATTGCGCGAGCGCTCGACCAGTACCATAATCAGCACGAGATGTTGCTGTTTTACAATCGACAGAGCGAGGCCCGGTTACCGCTCTATCTGGACCATATTCCCCAGCGCACGGTCAGCATCGGCAATAAGCCCTGGCGCATGGGCGTTTTGCTGTCGCAGCTGCTCCACTGGCCTATGGACCGGATCTTCGGGGCGGTTGATATTTTTCATGCGACCAATCATCTATTGGCCCACTTTGGCCGGGCCCGCACGGTCTACACCCTGCACGACCTGATCTTCCTGCGCTACCCGGAATATCATTTGCCCTATAACCGCTGGTATCTCACCTTCGCCATGCCGCGCTACCTGCGGGCCGCCGATGTGATTGTGACCCCTTCGGAATGCTCGCGCCAGGACGCGATTCACTATTACAACGTGCCGGAATCAAAAATCAAAGTCATCCCCGAAGCGCCGGCCCCAACCTTCAAACCGGCTGCCGATCAGGCTACCATGGAGCGCGTTCGTCAAAAATACCACCTGCCCGCAAAATACATTCTGCATGTCGGCACCATCGAGCCCCGCAAAAATCTGAGCCGCTTGCTGGAGGCTTTTCAAGCGCTGCTGATCGACTGGCCGGAGCTGCGGCTGGTGCTCATCGGCCAGAAAGGCTGGCTCTATGAGTCATTTTTTCAGAAGCTCAGCGCCCTCGGCTTGGACGATCGCGTGATCTTCCCCGGCTACGTCGACGAAGCCGATTTGCCGGCCTGCTATCAACTGGCCGAGTTGTTTGTGTTTCCGTCGTTATACGAAGGCTTTGGCCTTGGCCCGCTGGAGGCCATGGCCTGTGGCAAACCGGTGGTTGTCAGCAACAGCTCGAGCCTGCCGGAGGTCGTCGGCGAGGCAGGGCTCTTGATCGATCCGACCGACACCGCCGCCCTGACCGCAGCCCTACATCGGGTTCTAGCCGACCCCGCCCTCCGCACCGACCTTGCAGGCCGCGCCCTGGAGCGCGCCCAACAGTTTTCCTGGAAAAACGTGGTCGATGAGTTGGAGAAACTTTACTGCGTCCAGGTGGCCGGCCTGTCCACAACATTGGCCTAAATTTTTCCGAATGGAATAAATTTACTGAACAAATCAGTCCCAATCTTTCTTGAAACCTACCTTGAGAAAAGAGCCAGACACCCCCATCATCCAACCAACATCTGCCTCCGCCAGGCCAAAGGATCGAATTCGGGGCAGTTCTTAACGGTCTCACGAGGCAGGTCGATGCAGATCACATCGACTGTTGAGCCGGTCGAGGTGATCAGATCAATCTGGCTCGGCGCGACAATCACCTTCTTGCCGGGTAGCCAATTGCGCGTATCGATGACGACAAAATGAATCATCCAGGTCTCAGGATCAATCAGAACGTCTTCCACGTGGCCAATCTCACCATCGAGGGCCTGAAGATGATAACCGAGGATGGTTCTGATGCTGGATAAGGGTGGCGGACCCAAGGCCATTTTTTTAGCCCTAAACGTCTGGTTTCCTGATAGAGGAGCCTGATACGTTTTGCCTAAAGGGTTTGGGGCAGGGTTGAGCTTCTCAGTTGCGGGGGGGTTATCTCGAAGCCCGTCCAGGGATAATTGGGGAGCCCCGAGTTGTCTGATCGTTGCTTGACAGGCGTTTAGCCGCTCCAAATCAGCCGGGGGACTGTGATTGACCTGCTCTTTCATCAAGGTAAGGAAGAGGAGGCGTACCGCTCGCCCCGGTTGTCTAAAAGCCAGGCGCGAGATGATCACTTTTCGACCCGGGATCCACCGGCCTGTGTCGAGAACCCAGTCGCCGATGTCAACGACAAAATAGCGAATACACCAACTCTGTTGGCGGTTTTGATCGTCATCGGGCTGGTTTCTCTCTGTTGATACAATAAGCCGCTGCCAGGCTAATGCCCAGCATTCCTACTAACAGAAACAGAAAGATTATCAATAATAGCATCATCATTTCTCCTTGTTTAAGTCATGGATCGTTTCTGCTTGCTTAAATGAGGCTTTCCTGGACCGCATACACGGCGGCTTCGACCCGCGAGGAAACGTCTAGTTTGGCAAATACGGTTTGGACCTGCTTTTCGACCGTTTTCACAGCGAGTCCCAATACCAGCCCAATTTCCTGATTTGTTTTGCCCGCGACGATCAAACGTAAGACCACCAGTTCACGGTCGGTCAATTCTGGTCCATCCAATTCTTCCCCTGGCTTCGTTATATCGATTCGGCTGGACACCCGCCGGCTGAACCAACCTCGTTCACCACGCGCAACGCCATGGACTGCCTTGATAATCGTGTGAGGCGCTTCGTCCTTGGTCAGATACCCGGTCGCTCCACTAGCCAGCAGCGCCGCAATGTACTCCCGGTCATCATGGGCGCTCAGAACCAGGATATACACTGACGCCCTGGTTTGTTGTAACTGCTGAGCAACTTCGACCCCGCTCAAACCGGGCATCTCCATGTCTAACAGCAAGACATCAGGAGCAAGGTCCTCGACCAAATGAAGGGCTTCGGAACCATTGCCGGCCTCACCGATCACTTCGATGTCAGGAACATCATTTAGCATATTCCGAATACCGGCACGGACCACCGGATGGTCGTCGGCCAAAACCACGCGAGTGGTTGTCATATGTTTCCTCTCTCGGCTTCTCCTACGAAAAAAGCCTCCTTTGGAAGCTTCGCCAGCATTTGTTTATCATATTACTGTCTTTCATCGTAACACCGAGTCCGGGGTCACGACAGCCGGCAGGCCTCAGTCAAGCTAATTCGGTGCATCAAACTCCCCTTTAACCGATCACTAGCATTCCGGGTTTATCAGAGACTGAGTTGGATAAACCCGGAATGTTACGCAAAAGAGGTTAGCCACCCCTAAGCCCAAGTTCGGCATTATGCTGTTCGTGGGTGGCATTTATTAAGATGTTACAACAAAGTCAGCGGTTCATCAATGGGGGAGGTTCCCAGGTCAGGGTCAGGGGAATCCCTAAGTAAAACCGGGTATTTTCCCCATTGTTGAGGCGGCGATTAGAGAATATAGTTAGATGAGAACATGGTTAAGTTTCATTATAGGAAGATAAGAAAGGAGACAAAAATGAGTAGGAATGAATTTAAGATCAAGGCTGAAGTTTACTGTCGCGATGAACGGTGTGGTAAATTAGCCGGGTTGGTGCTTGAGCCCAGTGCTTACCGGGTGACGGATTTGATCGTAGAAAGCGGTTTTTTGGCCAAACATTTCAAGATATTACCCCTAAAAGTGGTCGATCATACATCGGAAGAAGGGGTATACCTGTCAATCGGCCGCAACATGCTTTCAGGTTATCCTGCCTACCGAGTCATAGAATACGATGAACCGGCAGCCGGCCTGGCGACTCAGACGACTGAAGTAACCACCTCTTTCGGCATCCACGGTCCAACCGAGGCGGCAGTGCCTATGGTTCACCGGAAAATTCGTGAGGGAACGGTGCCGGGCCAAAGAGTAATTGAAGACGGTATGCCGGTCAAGAACCTGGCCGGAACGGTTGGTAAAGTCGAGGGTCTAATTGTGAATGGTGAGCTTGGAACGATCACTGATCTGGCGATGCGTCGGGGGCTGATCTTCATTGAGCGGCTGCTCATTCCAATCGAAATGGTCGAGAGTATAGATGAGGAGTACGTCTTTGTGACAGAAATAGATGAAGCTTTGGAGCGTCAATTCTATCGGAACTAAGGAATAGAAATTAAATAAGTTGCCCCACAATCTCGTTCCCAAACTGAGTTTGGGAACGAGATTGTGGAAGTTATTTAATCCACGGTCCTAAGTACGATAATCTGGCCCTCCTTCAATTGTTTCATTACGGTTGGATCGATGGTTGCGGTAGGACAACGGCAGACAGGGAGGCTCAAGCATGACCACCCTGCTAGTTGGGTCGACCGCCTCCAGCTCCGGTTCGGCCGGATAGGCCACCCGTTGATGAAACACACCCTGCAAGATCTTGACGAAAGTCTGGCGTGTCAACTTAAGCTCGTGCAGCGTCAGGTCGCATTCATCAAGTTGACCCTCACTGATTTTGCCAATGATGATCCGGTTAACCAGCCGCTCCAGTTCCTCGACTGAGCCCGGCTGGGTAGCGCGGACCGCCGCCTCGCAACTGTCGGCCAGCATCAGTAGGGCCGTTTCTTTGCTGCCAGGCTTGGGGCCCGGATAACGAAAACTGGCCTCATCTACCTGATTTGGATCGGCGGTCTGCTCGATGGCTTGATGATAAAAGAACTTGACCAGGCTAGTGCCGTGGTGTTCCGCGATGCAGGCCCGAATATCAGCCGGCAGCCGATGCTTCTTAGCCAGTTTGAGACCCTCACTTACATGGTCGATGATGTATTGAGCATAGGTCTGGGGGTCCAGGTTGGCCGGTTTAATCTCAGTGCCGGCCAACTGGTTCTCGACGAAAAGCGCCGGCTGTTGGAGCTTGCCGATGTCGTGATAATAGGCCCCGACCCGGGTCAAGAGTGCATCGGCCCCGATCCGCTCGGCGGCCTGCTCGGCCAGGTTGCCGACCATCAGGCTGTGATGATAGGTGCCGGGTGTATGGAGCAGCAGCCGCTGCAACAGAGGGTGGGTCGGCTGGCTCAACTCGGTTAATTGCAACGAGGTCGTAATGCCAAACAAGTTACCCAGCAGGAACAGCGTGACCAAGGCCAGACTGGCCGATAGAGCACCATTGGCCACCCCTATCGCCAGGAGTTCTAACAGACCGAATGGGCCAATATTCCGGCTGAGCAAAGTAAAGATGAGGCTGACCATGACATTGGACAGCGCCACGTAAGCCCCAGACCACAAGACCCGATTCATCCTCACCGTTTGACCCAGACTCAAAACACCCATCAGGCCGCTCAGCATAACATAGACCGTAACTTGCAGCGAACCGTCGCTCCAATAGGCCGTGATAAGGCCCATCAGGATCGTGATCAGCATACTAAACCGGGCTTCACTCAAGCTCGTTGCCAACACGGCCAGGGCAGCCAGCGGATATAGATAGGCCAGTCGCGGCTGGCCCGGGATCATCAGCCAGGCCAGGCCAAGGAAAAGGATTACCAGCCAGATCAAGAGCCACAAATGGCGTGGTTTGCTGAAAGCGGGTGGCCTGAATTGCTTCAAATAAAGGCTCAGAATCAACCCAATCAAAGCCACTCCCCCCACCAGACCCAGTAATTCAGGCATCCAGGCTGGAGTTTCGGGTCGTTTGAGGGTCCTAAGTCCTTTGATCGCCGTTGTCAGGGTACTGGACAGGTCGCGCAGAGCTACACTGTCCTGGCCCAGTATCAGAGCGATCGCCGTACCCAAACCAAGTAACAATAGGCCAATCAACCCAATTTTGGCGGCCCAGGCTAGAGTTCGTTCCTTGTTCATCGGTCTCCTCCCCTTGTATTGGATCTCCATTAAAATCATTGTGTTACAGGCTGTTTTCTTATGGCAGCGGCGACGCTCATCAGCAAGACAGACGCATCAAAGGCTTTGCTGATATAATCTACGACCCCCTGACGAAAGACCCAAATCGCTTCTGGCACCGAAGGGGACGCGGTCACGACCAGTAAGCGATGACAAAGATGCTCGATGGTTGGTGCATCAAGCCACTGTAACAGCGAGGCATCGATGATGATCAAGTCAAAATTATCATCCCTAATTTCCCGGAGCGTAGTTTGAGCGTCACTGGCTAAATGGACAGAATAGCCACTCGCCTGCAGAGCCTCGACGACAAACGCTCGCCACATCGGTTCCCGATCGACGATTAACATACGGCCTTGATGGTTCATCGGTTTTCTCACCCTCATGGGACCACTCCCTTCGGTCAAATCACACATTTTTGTTGATGTGGTTGTTTAAGACGATCTCATTCAAGAATATTGGATGGTCACGTCTTAACAATCTACTTGTTTTCAGTATAAGGGGCTGGTTTCCCTAACTCAATAGGGATTTATCCTATCGGAGGGTAGGGATTTCCCTAGTACACGGCGTAAATAACCCCACGACTACCCCCCTCCAACCTCCCCCCGCCAGCAGGGGGAGGCTTTAAAAGTCCTCCCGCGAGCGGGGGGATCGAGGGG
>Ga0302046_10001788_pt1 | contig 20156 bp, 18 predicted proteins | sample RVTome_11_FD_200261 | JGI IMG/M metagenome (GOLD analysis project Ga0302046, IMG submission 200261) | Soil microbial communities from uranium-contaminated site in the Upper Colorado River Basin, Wyoming, United States - RVT147D111 (version 2) ...
CCGGACACAACTTGCTTGAATGCACTTAGTACACCCAAGTTTTGACCTAATAAAGCCCTTCGAAGCTACAGGCCAAAACAAACAAAAACACCTTTAACTCAAACCCACGGGCCGTCACCGCATGAATCGACTTCGGTAGCAATTGCTCCAACAAGCTGATCGTCGTCTCCACCTTTTTGCGACAATGTTGCTGCACATAAGCTACATACGCCGGCACTGACCGGTTGGAGTTCTTCTTTCGCAGCGGCAACAATCGAATGCCAATCTCTTCGAGCAGGTCTTCGGTCAGGTACTCGTTGTAGGCTTTGTCCCCATAGATCGTCGACCCCTTGGGAACCTCAAATCGAAAGTTCTTTAACTGGCCCGTATCGCTGGCACTGCCCGGCGTGAGGAAACACTCGAGCGGAAGGCCCTCACTATTGACCATGATATGCCCCTTGACCCCATAGAAATACTGACGCTTGCTGCTGGTATAACCCCGGAAGGCATCTTCTGTTTTTTCAACGGGATAGATGCGGCATCGGCGAATGCGAATGTTGGCACAAACGGCCACTGGAAAACTGTCCAGGATGAAATGGGGCTCGGCATTGGTGTCGGTGAAAAGTCGGGCCAAGAGGTGGAAGAGGGCCTCGAAGACCTCGCTGAGGCGGTGGAGTCGTTGGTTGAACTGGCCTCTGGAGAGGCGTCGCGGCAGATAGCCTTGTTCGCTCAGCATGGTCATGGCGGTCTCGAAGTTGCCCGCGAAAAAGCGAGCGGCGGTCAGGGCGATGGTGATGATTTCGGCATCGGCGAGCGTGCATTGGGAATCTTCTTGGTGGCCGGAGGCCTTGAGGAAGTCATCGGTTACGCAATAGATTGTCACGATGGCGGTGTCCATGATCGGGAATGGGTGTTGGGTTGGTGTGGAAGCTTACCCAACGAATTTCTGGCAGGGACACCGCCTTTTCAATACTTCAGGCTATAGGTCAAAACTTGGGTTAACTACAAACAGGTTGGCTCCTACGGAGCCGGCTTTAGCCCCGGAGGGGCGATCTGTTTGTAGTACGCCTGCTTTTCAGGATCAAGCCCCGGAGGGGCGACCTGTTGAATGAGGCTTTGCCAACGAGCTTAGCTCAACCCTCCGGCTCAAAAACACGCAAGTCGCTGCTGTTCCGCACGACGTCGCGGATCGACAGATCCTCCGGCAGGTCGCCCATCGCCTCGGCCTGGACGAGCAGGTTGCCCAGGGCGGTAGCCTCGGCGGGGCCGGCCACCACACGGCATCCGCAGGCATCGGCCGTCCACTGGCACAGGAGGGCGTTGCGCGAGCCGCCGCCGACGACGTGCAGCACCTCGATGCGCGTACCGAGGAGGTCTTCCAGCACCCGCAAGGTTTGCCGGTACATCTCCACCAGGCTTTCGAGGACGAGCCGGACCACCGCCCCGCGCGTTTGCGGCAGGACCAATCCGTGCTCGCGGCAATATGCCGCCAGCTTCGCCTCCATGTCGCCCCGCATCCCGAAGCGCGTCTCGTTCAGGTCGACGAAGCCGTTGCTGCGCGGAGCGGCCGCTGCCTCGCGGAGCAAGAGGGCGTAGTCTACGGCTTCGCCCGTCTCTTCCCAGGCCCGCTCACATTCCTGGAGTACCCAGAGGCCCGTCAGGTTTTTCAGGAAGCGGACGGTTCCGCCATGGCCGATCTCGTTGGTGAAGCCGGCCTGCCGGGCCGCCTCCGTGAGGATGGGCTCCGGCAACGCGACGCCGAGCAACGACCACGTCCCGCTGCTCAGATAGGCCCAGGGCGGCCCGTCCGCTTCGGCAGGGACCGCGGCGACGGCGCACGCGGTATCGTGCGAGCACCCCGCCACTACTTCGACGGGGGCCGGTGTGTTGGCCATGACGCGGCCCAGGCGTGTGCCGGAAATCACCACCGGCGGCCAGGTTTCTTCGGAGATGCCGAACCGCTCCATCAGCTCAGCGGCCCAGATGCGGTGGCGTGCGTCGAGGAGCTGGGTGGTGCTGGCGAGCGAGACTTCGGCGGCAGCACGGCCGCTGAAGCGGTAGTTGAAATAGTCGGCGATGAGCAGTCGGCTGACCGTCCGCGCAAACAGATCCGGCTCCAACACCTGGTCGGCCAACACCTGGTAAAGGGTGTTGATACTGATAAACTGGATACCCGTCGTCCCGTACAGGTCGGCGGCCGGGACGAGCGCCTCCGCCCGATCCATCATCGCCTGCGTGCGCGGATCCCGATAGCAATAGGCCCGGCGCACGGGGCGGCCCGCGCGATCCATCGGGACGTAATCGACGCCCCACGAATCGACCGAAAGGCTGCGCAGCAGGGGTTCTGCCGCACTGGCACGGCGAAGCCCTTCGCCCAGCGCCAGCCATACGGCGTCGAGGTCCCAGTAGAGGCGTTCGCCCTTTTCGAGGAGCGGCGTCGGAAAGCGATGCACGTCTTCCATCACCATGCGGTAGCCGTCGAAGCGCCCCAGCATGGCGCGGCCGCTGGAAGCGCCCAGGTCGAAGGCGAGATAGGCATACGGTTCGGACGGGCTTGGAGGCATAGCTTGAAGCGGTTGATGTTGTTTTTTTTGCTGAATGGGCGCGTTGTGGCATAGCGCAAGCCTCGGTCATCGGTCACTGGTCACGGGTGAGGAAGGCATCACTAATGACCCATGACAACGAGTGCCGGCGAGCGTATTGACCGACGCCGACACGCACGCGCACCGTGAGACGCTGAGCAGTGCCTCCTTACTTTTCCTTGCCTGCTACGTTTCACCCATCACGCCTCACCCAGCATCCGCTGCCGGTAGTGCTCATCCGGGCGATGATCGATGCGGAGGACGTGATGCGCGGCCATGAACACCGGCCCTCCTATCAACGCGGCCCCGACGAAGATGCGGGCGGCTTTCTCGGCCATGTCGAGCGCCGCCGTCACGTCTGTGTGCGTCTTGCCCAGGGCGATCAGGCCGTGGTTTTCGAGCAGGATGGTCTTGGGCACCCGCCCCGTCCGTCGCCGGAAACCCTCGACGCGCCCGGCGATCTCCCGGGCCAGGGTCAGGCCCGGATCCACGTACGGCACCAGAACCGACTCGGCGCCGCAATAGACGATCTGGTCCGGAAACAGGCGCTTCGCCGCAAAGTCGCCGGCCCTCGGCGAGCAGAGAACCTGGTTGACGGCGACGGGATGGGTATGCCCGACGTAGTGCACCTCCGGCAGGTGGAGCAACCAGGCATGAAACAGCGATTCGACCGACGGCTTGAGGGCATCTTCGTCTTCACGCACGTCGAGCAGCAACCGCTGCATCGCCGCGTCGTCCAGGGCGCCGTCGCCCTGCATCGCCGCGAGCAGCGGAGCGGACCGGACGGCGACGAGATGGTCGGCCTGCAACGCCGACAGCCGCGTCCCGCTGGCCTTGACGAGAAAAACATCCTCCGCCAGCCGGCCGGAGATGTTACCCTCCCCGAGGATCGCCATCTGTCCGGCCCTGCCGATGTGGGCGGCCATGTCCAGGAGATGGCGTCGAACGGTGTCGATAAAAGTGCTGCTTTCCATGATCGTCTTGGCTGGGTGAACGAGACTACCCGCCGCATAGCCTGCATGGTACAAAACGAAGAGGGCTTTCGAAACCTCACAACGCCCGCGACACCCCTCCGAGTTCGAAGGCGGCCGGACCGGGCCGATCTATGAAAAACAGGGCTTGCCAGGCAGCGGGGGGAAACGCCGCGGCATACTGCGCCTTCCACGCGGTCTTCATCGCTTCTGCTTCGTCCGCCCGAGCAAGGGCCCACACGGACCCACCGAAGCCGGCCCCGAACGCCGAAGCGGCTCCGGCGCCGAGCCTACGCGCCTGCCGGGCCAGGAAGATGGTCTCGTCGACCTGGTTTTTGAGGAGCCGGGTGGCCGCTCGCTGCGAACGATCGACGAGATCCCCGAAGGCGGCTACGTCGCCGGTGCGGAGCGCTTCGACGGCAGGCGGCAGCAGGAGGACGTGCTCCAGGTAAAAATGGTCGAACCGCGTGCGAAGGTCGTCGGGTGAGAACGAGGAATCGGCAGCGGTGTGCAGGATGTCGCCCATGCGCTCGGCGGAAAAGCCGGGGCTCTCGGCGGCGGCGGCAAGATGCGGATCGTTGCGCCCGGTAGCTGTTCGCCAGGCTTGCGCAGCGGCGGCAGCCAGCAAGGCTGCTCGGTTGTACCGAACGCGGGCTACCCCTGTCTTTGCTGCCCGGATGCCGCTTGTTGCGAGGACGAAGGTGTAGCCCTGGGGCATCGGCGCGGCCTGTACGAAGCGCGTCGGGGCGTAGACGTAGTGGCGAAGCATGCCCGGCGCGGAACAGAGAATCGCCGTATGGTCTTCGCTGCCGCCGAACGTGCCCACGCCCCGGTCCCCTGCGAGCGTACCGAACGTCTCCCCGTTCTCCACACAGCCGAGATAGTGCGCCAGGGCTTCCCGGCTTGCCATGTTGTGCCGGTACGCCGCGTGACGCGGCAGGTCGTTGACGGCGCTGAGGGCCAGGAAGACAGCGACGATCAGGGCACTTGAGCTGCTCATCCCGGCGGCCCGTGGCAGGTCGCTGGCCCAGGCGACGCGGCCGCCGCGCAGCGGACCGGGAAAGTTACGCGCCACGCGGCGGGCTACCGTCCTCGCGTAGTTCGACCAGTGCCCGGCACGGGGCGCCAGGTCGCTTTGCAGTCCAAAACGAAGGACCTCGCCGTTCCGCGCATCGACCACGTGCAGCACCGGCGCCGCCTCCGGCACGATGATCAGCGCCAGGCCGCGCTCGACGGCACAGGTGAGGCTGCCGCCGCCGGCATAGTCGGTGTGTTTGCCGAGCACCTCGATCCGCCCCGGCACGAAGAACGCATGGACGAAGGCATTGCTTTCGACACCGTGCGACCGCAAGGCCCGGGCGACGCGGGCGAACGCCTCCGCCTGCCGTGCTACAGCAGTCGGGCTCAGCCCGCCGTCGACCAGGCAGCGCGCTACGGTTTCAGGATGAAGCAAGTCGGCAAGCGTCACGGTGGTACCCGTAAGCCCGGCGTAGTGCGAAATAGGGTGAAAGTCCACCGTACACGACAAAAAGGGCTGCCCTCTCGACCGACCCCCTTCGCCTGCGCCAGGGCAGGCTTCGGGCGTGGAGCGATCTGCCGCGCGTTGGCTGCTTTCGACGGGGAGACCCCTCGACTGCGCTTGGGATGACACGCGCTGAAGGTTTTGTCGTGTACTATGCCCGTCGACTGAGATACGATTCGATCTTCCGGAGGCCACTAACGTCCGGCTCGTGGTCTACGACGCGATGGGACGGGAGGTCGCTCAACTTCTCGACGGGCCAATGGAGGCAGGCTACCGCCGCGTGAGGTGGGATGCCTCCAATTTGCCCAGTGGCGTGTATTTGTACCGGCTCGATACCGGCGCCTTCAGTCGCGCTGGCAGCATGATCCTTTTGAAATGGTAAGTACCTAAGCAAAATTAGTTGTTGATTCGTAAGTTCGGGTATGCGTTATATACACCTGCTACCCGAACAAGTCCGGATGCTCGAACGCATCCGCCGACACAGCCGCAAACCCCGCGTGCGCGACCGCGCCCTGAGCCTGCTGCTGAGCCATCAGGGCCAGAGTGTCAAGCAACTGGCCGGCTTCTTTGGCGTCCATCGCAACACCATCATCAACTGGTTCAACGCCTTCGAGACCTACGGCCTCGTCGGCCTCTACGACGCCAAGGGACGCGGACGCACACCCAAACTCGACGCCCAACAGAGGCAACAGGTCAAATCCTGGGTCAAGCAAAGCCCCCAAGACCTCGACCGGGTCGCCGCGCGCGTGGCCGAGCACTTCAAGGTCTCGGTCAGTCGCTGGACTCTCAAGCGGGCCATCGCCGACCAGGGCATGGCCTGGCGTCGGGTGCCTCGGGGCCTGCCCAAGCAGGAAGAGCCCGAGGTCCTCGAAAAAAAAAGTACGACCTAGCAGTGTGTCGGAGAAGGCACCGGCCCGAGGCCTGATCGACCTCTATTTCGTCGATGAGAGCGGTTTTTCGCTGGTGCCCTATGTACCCTATGCCTGGCAAGAGGCCGGCGAGACGATTACTCTGCCCAGCCACGGCGGCAAGCGCCTCAACGTGCTCGGCTTTATGAGCGCACGACCCGGAACCGACAACGACTTGGTGGCCTACACCGTCGAAGGCTCCATCGATGGCGATACGTTGATTGCGTGCATGAATGCCTTTGTCGAGAGCCGGCAACAGCCGACCGTGGTCGTGCTCGACAACTCTCCGGTGCATCGTAGCGGCAAGGTCGAAGCGATGCTGCCGCTGTGGCAGGAGCAGGGCGTGGGGGTGTTTTTCTTGCCGCGCTACGCGCCGCATCTCAATCCGATAGAGATCCTCTGGCGCAAGATGAAGTACGAGTGGATGCCCCTGGGGGCCTACGCCTCGTGGGCGTGCCTGGTTGAAGCGGTCGAGGCGATGCTGTGTCAGTTTGGCAAAGAACACACAATCAATTTTGCTTAGGTACTTATGTTTCGGCTGACTCGGGCGTGTGTGCTAGAAAAAAAGACATTACCCTCAGTACACCTGCTGGGCCCGCTCTTTTTCCCCGGCAGAACCTCACCTTGCGGATATGCTATCTTGCACCCGCACCGGACGCTGTTGCCGGTAGGATTGATGCGCCGCCAGGGCTATCGCCACGGGCGCCCGCCCGTCGAACCCGGTGACGGGCGCTGGACGACCTTCCAGCACCGCAGCGGCAAAGGCTTTCATCTCGGCCAGAAAACTCTCGGCGTAGCGTTCCAGGAAAAAGTGCAGGGGTAGGTCACGGTGGACGTGCCGGGCCGTCTGGAGGGTGACGGTGTTCGGGTAGGCATTGCCGGATTGGACGCTGCCGCCGCTGCCAAATACCTCCACGCGCTGGTCATATCCGTACACGGCCCGTCGGCTGTTGTCGATCGTGCCGATGACGCCGTTCTCGAACGTGAGCATGACGACGGCTGTATCCAGGTCGCCGGCTGCGCCGATGGCTTCATCCACGCGTACAGAGGCGGCGGTGTATACCGTCTCGACCTCGCTGCCGGTCAGGAAGCGGGCCATGTCGAAATCATGGATGGTCATGTCGAGAAAGAGGCCGCCGGATGTGTTGATGTAGGTAATGGGAGGGGGAGCCGGGTCACGGCTAATGAGGTGGAGCAGGTGCGGCTCTCCAATCTCGCCGTTCAGGACGGCCTCGCGCACCCGGCGATAACTGGCGTCGAAGCGTCGGTTGAAACCGATTTGCAGCGTGACGCCCGCTTCGGCAACGGCAGCCAGCGCCCGGTCGATGGTGGCGAGGTCGAACGCGATGGGCTTCTCGCAGAAGATGTGTTTGCCGGCCGAGGCGGCGGCTTCGATCATCCGGGCATGGGTGTCGGTGGATGAACAGATGACGACGGCATCGAGGGTGGGGTCGTCTAGGAGCGTCCGGTAATCTGACGATACCTTCGGGACGGCAAGCTGACGGGCACAGCGCTGCGCCGCGTGCTCGTCAAGGTCGGCGAGGACGCACAGGTTGGTTTCCGAAATGCGATGGGCGAGGTGTTCCGCGTGCAGCCGTCCGATGCGTCCCGCACCGATCAGGCCTACGTTCAGCGTGTCGTTCATAAGCCGATCTGCTTGAGATAGGTGCGATTTCTCCGGGCGCTTTCGCGAGGGGCACCGATGCCGGGCAACACATCTTGCTCGACGACGATCCAGCCACGATAGTCTTGACTGCGGAGCCCGTCCGTCACGGTGCGAAAGTCCACGCAGCCCTGGCCGAGTTCGCAAAAGATGCCGTGCCGGAGTGCCTGAAAATAGCCCCATCCTTCCTTACGGGCACGGCGTGCGACCTCCGGGTTGCAGTCTTTGAAGTGAACGTGCCGGATGCGCTCGCCGAATCGTTGGAGCCCGTCCATGACGGCGTCGCACCCCTGAAGCCCGGCTCCGAAGGCATAGTGGCCGGTGTCGAAGACGAGGCCGACGAGGGCCGGGTCGGTGCGGTCGAGCAATCGTTCGATCTCATCGGACGTTTCTACAAAGCCGGCACAATGGTGATGAAAGGCCGTGGGCAGGCCGGTTTCGTGCAAGACGGCGCGGGCGATGCCGTCGACGCCTGCTGCGAAGGTCGTCCACTCGTCGGGCGAGAGCCCCATACGTTCGGCGATACGCCCGGCCTGCCGCGTGCGCTCGGGGTCCGTCCCATTGTCGTCGGCTAGGATGAGGAATGGGCGATAGGAAGGAGCCGCTACGGCGGCCAGCAGCCGGGCTACACGCAGGGCGTGGACCGTGCCCGGCGCATGGGCCTGGGCATGGCGGAAGGCCACCGGGACGAACGCGCCGACCATCGTCACGTGCCGGGCTTCGAGCGCCCGGCGCAGCGCATCGGCATCGGTGGGCATGTATCCCCAATCGCCCAGCTCAGTCCCGCTGTACCCGGTCTCGACGAGTTCATCCAGCATCTGCCCGTACGCGATCGGGGGGCTCGCCAACCCGTCGAATTCCAGCGTACCCCAGGAGCACGGGGCATTGGCAATCTTAAGGGTCGCCGTATGCTCCATCCCGACAGGTGTAGTACGTGTCATTAGTCATTACGCTCGTGGTGCTCGCTGTCATGGGTCATTGATGGCGCTGTCCTCACCACGGACCCACGCCATCCGGTGCGTGCAGCAGGCAGGTGGAAAAATACCAACCAAGTTGATCGAAGCTGCCTAAAAAACCCGGCTCCATTCGTCCGGCCAGCGTTCTACGACGACTTTGGTCTGGGTGTAGAATTCGACACCGTGATGGCCTTGCGCGTGTAACGTGCCGAAGAAGCTATCCTTCCACCCGCTGAACGGGAAAAATGCCATGGGTGCCGCCACGCCAATGTTGATGCCGATGTTGCCGGCTTCTACGGCATACCGGAACTGGCGGGCCGCCGCGCCGCTGCTCGTGAAGAGACACGCCATGTTGCCGTACGCACGCTGGTTAATCATGGCGATGGCTTCTTCCACGGTGTCGACGTGGATCAGGCCGAAGACCGGGCCGAAGATTTCAGTCCGGGCGATCTCGCCCTCGGGCGGCAGATCGTCCAGGAGGGTGGGGAAGACCCAGTGGCCGTCCTCGAAGCCGTCGACTCGTTTTTGCCGTCCGTCCACCAGCACCCGCGCACCTTCCTGTTCGGCCACGCCGACGAGGTGTTCGATGCGGTTTTTACTCGCGGCGGTGATGACGGGGCCCATCTCGACACCCTCCGCCAGCCCGTAGCCGACGCGCCGCCGGGCGGCTGCCTCGGCGATGGCTTCGGTAAACGAGGCGCGGGCGGCGCCGACGGTCACGGCCAGCGAGTTCGCCAGGCAGCGCTGGCCGGCGCACCCGAAGGCCGAGTCGGTCACGATGCGCGTGGTCGTGTCCATGTCGGCGTCGGGCAGGACGACGACCGTATTTTTGGCGCCGCCCTGGCATTGCGCGCGTTTCCCGTTGGCGGCGGCGCGGCTATAGATCGAGCGGGCTACCGGCGTCGAGCCGACAAAGCTGACGGCGCGGACGGTCGGATGATCCAGCAGCGCCTCCACGGTCTCCCGGCCGCCGTGGACCAGTTGTACCACACCGGGCGGCAACCCCGTGGCTGCAATCAACTCGACCAGCCGCCGGCTCGTCAGCGGGACTTTTTCACTCGGTTTCAGGATGAAGCAGTTGCCGGTAGCGACGGCATACGGCAGAAACCAGAGGGGGATCATGCCGGGGAAGTTGAACGGGGTGATGGCGGCCACGACGCCCAGCGGCTGGCGGATCATGTGCTCGTCGATGCCCCGTGCGATGTCTTCATTGTTCGTGCCCTGCATTAACACCGGGATGCCGCAGGCAACCTCCACGTTTTCGATGCCGCGCCGCAGTTCGCCGACGCTCTCGGCGTACGTCTTGCCGCATTCGTCGGTCAGCGTCCGGGCCAGCTCGTCGACGTGCGCTTCGAGGAGTTGCTTGAATTTGAACAGGTATTGCACGCGCTCGGTAGCCGGTGTGCGTCGCCATGTTGTAAAGGCGGTCGCGGCTGCGCGTACGGCAGCGTCTACTTCGTCGGCGGGAGACAGGGGAACCGAGGCCAGCACCTTGCCCGTAGCCGGGTTGGTCACCGGGAGGTACGTCTGGCTGCGCGACCGCTGCCACCGGCCGTCGATGTAGTTGTGTAGCGTGTTGTCGGGGTTCATGGGATAGGTGCGGACTATTTTGCAGTGAAGGCGGCGTCAGGGAGCGTCGGGAGGCTGCCGGCGGGCGGGTTTGGCGGCGTGGCTGAGGGCTTCGACGTCGCGGTTTGCTTCGTCCAGCCCGGCGGTGGAGGTCCCATCGGTGCGGGCGAATTCACCTAACTCGTGGCTGAGGGCTTCGAGTTCCTCGCCCCCGGCCATCATCGCCAGCACCTCTTCGCGGGAGACGTCGGCTTTTTCGAAGGTGCCGTAGCTGCGCCCCCGGTTGAGAATCGTGAACCGGTCGCCGATGGGGTAGGCGTGGTGTACGTTGTGGGTGATGAAGACGACGCCTACGCCCCGTGCCCGGGCCGCGGCGATGTAGCGGAGCACGATGCCCGCCTCTTTGACGCCCAGGGCCGACGTCGGCTCGTCGAGGATCAGCACGCGGGCGCCGAAATGGAGGGCGCGGGCGATGGCGACGGACTGCCGTTCGCCGCCGGAGAGCGTCCCTACCGGCTGGCTCGTGTCCCGCACATCGATGCCCATCTTGGCCAGCTCCTCGCGGGTGACGCGGTCGGCCTGTTTTACATCGAAACGGCGGAACAGGCCCCGGCCTATGTTGGGCTCGGCACCGAGGAAAAAGTTGCGGGCGATGCTCATCAGCGGGATCATGGCCAGGTCCTGGTAGACCGTGGCGATGCCGTGCGCCAGCGCCTCACGGGGCGAGGCGAAGCGAACCGGCTCGCCGTCGATCAAAATACGGCCTTCATCGGGCAGAAAGACGCCCGAGAGGCACTTGATGAGCGTCGATTTGCCGGCACCGTTGTCACCCAGCAGGCACGTCACCTCGCCCGCATGCACCTGCATCGAGATGTCCTTCAGCGCGATCACCGTGCCGAAGTATTTCGAGAGGGCTTCTACTTCAATGAGGGATGGTTCGTTCATGGCCTTGGGGGATGTGTGGGCGTATGTAGGTGTGGACGTAGGGCCGAAGTTGTTCAGGAGAGGTCGTCCACACGTCCATATTCCCATACGTAGCCTACGCTTTCATCACCTGTCGTCGTACCCCGTTGTTGATCAGCACGGCCACCAGGAGCATCACGCCGAGGAACACCTGAAACCAGTCGGCATCGACGCCGGTGAAGACGATGCCCTGGCGTACCATGCCGAAGATGAGGGCACCGAACACGGCACCGACGGCGGAACCGTAGCCGCCCGTCAGCAATGTGCCCCCGATCACGACGACGATGATCGCGAAAAACTCGCGGAGGTCGCCCCGCAGCACGTCGGCTCCGGAGAAGGAGACGGCCTGCATGATGCCGACGAGGCTGGCCGCCAGGGCCGTCAGGACGAAAAGGGTGATCTTGACACGGTAGACCGGCACGCCTGTGTTGCGGGCCGCCTGCACATCGCCTCCGACGCCGAAGATCCAGTTGCCGAACCGCGTCCGCAAGAGCACCCACGTCGCCAGCGCGGCCAGGCCGAGCCACCAGAGAATCGAGATCGCGAAGCCGGTACCGGCGACCGGGATGTCGCTGGCAAAGAGGGTGTGCGCCAGGTCGTAGCCGGGCACGTCGCCGAGGCCGCCGAGCTGCGTACGGCCGGTCAGCAGGCGCGTCAGGCCGATGGTGGCCCCGCGAAAGATGAAGAGCGTGGCGAGGGTGACGATGAACGAGGGCAGCCCGGTTTTGATCACCAGGTATCCGTTGAACAGGCCCGTCGCCACGGCAAAGACGATCACCGCCGGCACGGCGGCCCACAGATGCCAGCCGTACTGGACGGCCAGGATGGTCATCAGCATCCCGCTGGCGCCGATGATGGAACCGACCGACAGGTCGAACTCGCCGCCGATCATGAGCAAGGCCACCGCCACGGCGAGAATGCCCAACTCGGCGGCGACTTCCAGGTAGGTTGCTGTGCCGCTGAGCGAAAGGAATCCCCGGTCCCCGGCAAGGACGGCGAAGAAGATCCAGACCGCTACGGCCCCGCCGATGGCCCCCAGCCCCGGCTGCCCGAGGATCCGCCGTACCCATCCGGCCCGAAGCATACGCTCGTCGATGTTGGCAGGCTGCGGCGTCATCGCGGGTTTTTTTGAGGGTTTCGGTGGTTGAGTTCGTCTCAGGTTTATCGCACGTAAACACGGTCACACCCTAACACCGAAACACGAGAGCAACACGGATCAGCGCGTGCCCTGGCTGACGAGTTGCTTCAGGCGGGCGACGTTCTCACGGGTCACGAAGCCGGGGCCGGTTCGAAGCACTTCGTGGGGAATCGTGTTTTCGTTGCGGAGGTAGAGGCTGAGGAGGATGACGGGCAGGTAGCCCTGCATGTATTGTTGCTGGTCGATGGCGAAGAGGATGTGTCCCTGCGCGATGGCGTCCAGCACCTCGGGTGTGAGGTCGAACGTCGCAAAGGCGATCCGGCCGAGTTGGCCGGCTTGTTCCAGCGCGTGCAGGGCCGGCAGCGCGCTCGTCGGCCCGAGCGCCAGGATGCCGTCGACCGCCGGGTCCCCCGAGAGGCCCGCCTGGATGCGCTGCTGTGTTTCCGTCGGGTCGCCCAGCTCGACGGGCAGTACGGTGACGGCGCTGCCGGCAGCCGCCATGGCGTCCGCGAAGCCCCGGCAGCGGAGGTCGAGGGCGGCGTTGCCCACTTCCATATTGACGCAGAAGGCTTTATTGATGCCCGCCGCCGCCATGCGTTCGCCGCCGCCATACCCCGCCTCGTACTCGGTCTGGCCGACGTGATTGAGCACGCCGAGTTGGGCGGCTACGTCGTCGCCGGAGTTGATCGTGATGACGGGGATACCGGCGTCTATGGCGGCCCGTACCGAAGGCGCCAACGCCTCGGCGTCGGGCATGCTCACGACCAGCCCGTCCGGGGCGGAAGCGACCGCCGCGTCGATAAGCTGGGACATCGTGACCATGTCAAACGATTCCGGCGCCTGATATTCTACGCGTGCGTCCACCGCTGCCGCTGCATCCCGAGCCCCGTTCTGAACGACCGACCAGAACGGGTCGGAGGCCTGGCCGTGGGTGACGAAGACGATCCGCACCGTTTCACGGGTGGAGGCCGTCTCGCCGGGTTGCGTGCCGTCGCCGGTACAGCCTGCGGCGCTGAGGCTGCCGAGCGCGATCAGCAGCATCCACAGGAGGAGAGGTTGTTTCATAAGGCCTGTTTTCATGGAGAAGGCGAGAGGACGTCGGCGGGCTTGCCGAGGAAATAGCGCTCCCGGTCCCGTCCCGCCTCCCACGCGGCCCGAGCTTCGCCGACGGCAGGCATCGTGCTGACTTCGGCGACAGGAACATCCCACCAGCTTTCATAGCCCGGCACGTCTTCGTACCGATCAGTCCGGACGTAGATCACGGTCGTCCGGTCGATGGTCTTCGCCGCTTCGAGGGCCGCGACGACGTCGTCGCAGGTGGCACACCGGATAACGCGGGCACCGAGGCTTTCGGCGTTCGCGGCCAGGTCGACGGGGAGGGGCTGCACGTCGGGGGCCTCGTCGCCCGGCAAGGTGCCGTTCCGGGGATAGACGTAGCGGGTGCCGAAGCCTTCCTGGCCCAGCGACCGGCTGAGGCCGCCGATGCTCTTGAAGCCGTGGTTGTCCATCAACACGAGGGTCAGCTTATAGCCTTCCTGGATGGCCGTCACCAGGTCGGACGAGAGCATCAGGTAGCCGCCGTCGCCGACGAGCACGTAGACTTCGCGGTCCGGGGCGGCCATCTTGATGCCGAGGCCGCCTGCGATCTCGTAGCCCATCGTGCTGTAGCCGTATTCCAGGTGATACTGCTTCGGGTGGCGCGCCCGCCAGAGCTTGTGCAGGTCGCCCGGCAGGCTGCCGGAGGCGCACACCATCACCGCGTCCGGGTCGCCCCGCTCGTTGACGGCGCCGATGAGTTCGCCCTGGCTGGGGAGCGGTTCGTGGCGGATTGCATAGATGCGGTCCACCTCCCGATCCCAGGCTTCACGGAGCTGCTCGCCTTCGGCCCGGTACGAGGCTGCCACCTGCCAGCCTGCCAGCGCGGTCGAAAGCTCCTCCAGCACCACCCGGGCGTCGCCCACGAGGGGGAGGGCGCTATGTTTGTAGGCGTCGAAGTCCGCCACGTTGATGTTGATGAAGCGCACCTCCGAATGCTGAAAGGCCGTCTTGCTGGCCGTGGTGAAGTCGCTGTAGCGCGTGCCGATGCCGAGGATGAGGTCCGCCTCGCGCGCCATGCGGTTGGCGGCGAACGTACCCGTCACCCCGACGGCGCCGAGGTTGAGGGGGTGGTCGAAACGCAGGCTGCCCTTGCCGGCCATCGTCTCGCCCACAGGGATGCCGGTCTGCCGCACGAAGCGGTCGAGCGCGTCGGTCCCTTCGCTGTAGATCACGCCGCCCCCGGCGACGATAAGCGGGCGGCGGCTCTGCCGGAGCCATGCCGCCGCCTCTTCAAGCGAAGTACGGTCCGGCCGATTGCGCGGGATGCGCCACACCCGTTTCGCAAACAGGGCCTCGGGGTATTCGAAGGCTTCGGTCTGCACGTCCTGCGGCAGGGCGAGCGTCACGGCTCCCGTCTCCGCCGGACTGGTCAGCACCCGCATCGCTTCCGGCAGGGCGGCGACGAGCTGGTCCGGGCGGTTGAGGCGATCCCAGTAGCGGCTCACCGGGCGGAAACAGTCGTTGACGGACACGTCCTGGCTGTGCTCGGATTCCAACTGCTGGAGGACCGGCGCGACGTTGCGGCGCGCAAAAAGGTCGCCCGGCAGCAGCAGCACGGGCAGCCGGTTGATGGTGGCGACCGCCGCACCCGTGATCATGTTGGTGGCGCCCGGCCCGATAGACGAGGTACAGACGAAGGTCTGGAGGCGGTTCTTCGTCTTGGCAAAAGCGACGGCCGTATGCACCATTGCCTGCTCATTGCGGGCCTGGTAAAAGCGAAAGTCCAGGTTTTCCTGCAACGCCTGGCCGAGGCCCGCTACGTTGCCGTGGCCGAAGATGCCGAAACACCCGGCAAAAAACCGATGCTCGGTGCCGTCGCGTTCGACGTACTGGTGCTTCAGAAAACGGATCAGGGCTTGCGCCATCGTCAGGCGGATCGTGTTGTGCATGGCTCTTTCCGAATGCCGTTCGTCAGTTATGTCGCTCGTGTCAAAGTTGCTGGTTTGTAGGGTGTTCGGGTGTTTGCGTATTTGCGATGGTCACCTCTACCGCGCTAAAACACCGAAACGCGCTACCACCGGATACAAACCCGTCACAGCCCACCGCGCGTCTCGACAAACGCCTGCGCCTCGTCGAGCGTCGGCATAAAGTTGGCGCATCCGTGGCGGGTGACGACGAGGGCGCCGCAGGCATTGCCCAGCCGGGCGGCCTTGTGCCAGTCCCATCCCCGCACGTAACCATACAGAAAACCGGCGGCAAAAGCATCCCCGGCGCCCAGGATGTTGTAGACCTCGACGGGATAGCCCGGCGCATCGATCCGCGTGCCGTCGGCCAGGTGGATCGATGCGCCGTCGGCACCGCGCTTTTCGACGAGTGCTTTCGGCCCCAGGGCCAACAGGGTTTCGCGGGCAGCCTCCAGGTCGCCGCCGACGCGGGCATCGGACACCTGCGAATGGGTGAGGGCCACCTGGCCGGCATCGGCGAGCACGGCCGCCTTGATCTCGTCCCGGGTGCCGAGGAGGACGTCGACCAGGGGCAGCACCGAACGCACGGCCACGCCGAACGCGCGGGTGTCGTGCCACTGGTCGGGCCGAAAGTCGAGGTCGAAAACGACGGCTACCCCGGCGCGTTGGGCTTGCTCGGCGGCGAAGCAGGTGGCGCTACGGCTTGGTTCGCGGCTCAAGTTGGTGCCGGCGAACTCGAAAGCGCGGCTCTCGGCAATCGGCATCGCCCGCACGTCGTCGATCGTCAGGGCGATGTCGGCGCAGTTGTCGCGGTAGTACACCAGCGGGAAGCGATCCGGCGGTTCGATGCCGAGGACGACGGCGCTGGATCGCCGGCCGGGTTTGCGGGGGATGTAGCGCGTCTCCACGCCTTCCCGGTTCAGAAAATGCAGGATGAAGTCGCCCACCGGGTCTTCGCCCAGCGCCGTCAGGAGCGCCGTCTTGAGCCCGAGGCGCTGTGCCCCCACGCTGATGTTGGTCGGGGAACCGCCGACGTAGGCGGCGAAGCTCTGGATCTCCACGAACGGAGCCCCGACGTCGTGGGCGTACAGGTCGATGGAAGATCGCCCCATCGTGATGAGATCATAGGCGCGGTTAGGAGGATGATTGTCGGCCATGCCGTCTTCCACCGTGGATCGGTTGATCGGTTCAAGCAGCGGTGTGATCCGGTCGCCATCCGGCCCGGACGGCTCCGAGGGTAACCGGATGGCCGGTCTGCGCCGCGTAGGTGGCGGCCAAGGCGATTTCTATCGCCGCCACCGCATCGGCACCGGAGACAGCCGGAGGGCGGTCGTCTTGCAGGCAGCCGACGAAGTGGTGGAGTTGCGCCCGGTAGGCTTCGCCGAAGCGGTCCATCAGGTAGGAAGCCCCCGCAGGAGGGCCGGCGTGACGCGTCGTAAGCAGGGTCGCCGGCCCTGAAGCGCTGCCGACCCGAACGATGCCTTCGGATCCCAGCACTTCGGTGCGAACGTCATAGCCGTAGCAGGCGTTGCGGCCGACCTCGATCTGACCGAGGGCGCCGTTCTCGTAGCGAAGGTTGATGACGGCGTTATCGATGTCGCCCACACTGCCCAGCGTGTCGCAAACCAGCAACGCACCTTCGGCCGTCACCCGCTCCACGTCGTGCCCCACCATCCAGCGCGCCAGGTCGAAGTCGTGGATCCCCATATCCATGATCAGGCCGCCGCTGTGCGCCGGGTCGGCAAAGCCCGGGCGGGGGCAGCAGGGGTCCCGCCCGACCGATTTGAAGGTGAGGGGCTTGCCGATCAGGCCCCGGTCGATGCACGCCTTGGCCCGGCGGTATCCGGCATCAAACCGACGCATGAAACCCACTTGCAACGGCACCCCGGCCTGCTCGACGGCGTCGAGAGTGGCGTGCGTAGATTCCAGGGTAAGGGCCAGTGGTTTCTCGCAAAAGATTGCCTTGCCGGCTCCCGCTGCCGCCGTGACCAGCGCTGCGTGGGTGCTGGTGGGCGTCGCGATCACCACGGCATCGAGGCCGGGCAGGCCCAGCGCTGCTTCGGGGTCTTCCAGAGCGTGCGGCACCGCGACCTCGGCCAGGAACGCCGCACGCACGTCTGCGTCGGGCTCGACGACGGCGTGGAGCCGCGCCTGCGGAATCTGGGTCGCGATCGTCCGGGCGTAGATATTTCCCATGCGGCCCAGCCCGATGACGGCGATATGGAGCGGTGAGTTCACGGGTGTTTACCGGCAGACACTGAGAAACACGCAATCACTACGCAGCCGTCCGTATTCAACGTGACCTCACCCGCAAAGGCGCCCCGGTGTTCCAGGGAGTGCCGGTCGAACACGTGGAACGTATTGGACTGCATGCCCTGATCCGTGGCGATCCAGTACCCGCTGTCGTCCGGGCGGTCGTACAGAACGATACCTTCGGCCTGGTTGGGGAAGAACGTGGCATCGATTTGCAGGACGGTAAACGGACCGTCGAACGTGAACACCTTGATGTGGGAACGCCCTTCCACTTCTTCCACGATGAGCAGCCGTCGGGCCGGGACGTCGGCGGCGATGGATCCTACGACGGGCAGGACGCCGGGCCCTCACCGCCTACACGCCGGATCAGTGCACCCGTCGCCGCGTCGTTGATGGGGTTTCGAACTCTTCCCTTGAGGGAGGTGGCCCTCAGGGCCGGAGGGTGTCAAAACGGCCTGTGTACACCCCCAGTCGCTTTGGTGGGATTTTATGCACACGTGTGCATAAAGCAACGATACGGCGATGCTGCGGTGATGTCAAGCCGTGAGCCGGGGCGGCCTGCACGAGGCGGAGTCTACCGTTGGGTTTTGAGATGCCGGGCTTGGCCGCTCCGATCGTACACGGTCGTCTGCAGCGAGGTATCGGTCTCCTCATTGCCGTGGACGTACGAATCGGCGCTGAGTTGTAACTTTCGGCGGTCGGATTTATCGACTTTACTTACGTGCTGGCTCGGGACCTGCACGACCGCCACGGGCACGGTTGCGGGAGGCGTCATGGGTATTCACCTCGTCTCGGGTTGAAGGGGGTATGGTATAGATCGATTAGGCAGTACAACTTCTTAAATGACAGCGTCTTTGCACGATCTTCAAGCCCCGGCTCGGGTTTCGAGGTTCGCGCCGTAAAAAAACCGGCGGGCGGCTTAAGCGCAGTCTGCCGCCGCCGATATTATGCCTAGGGTATCATAGGTGAGACTGGAAATCAAAAGCTCTGCGTCCCGTAAGACGCAGAGCTTTTGTTTTTTCTATACGCTTTGAAGCAGGCGCTAGGCCAGGGCGTTGCGGGCCTCCTGTGTGGACGGGAATTGGCGGAAGACGTTGTTGATTCCCTTGTGGCAGATGCTCATGAACTCGGCGGCATTCTCAAAATCAAGCGTGCCGCAGACGCGCACGATCACGGATTTCGGGTTGGCCGGTTCTGTCTGGATGCTCATGGGCGTCGGGGGCAGGCCGGTCGGGCCGGGTTGATACGTAGTAGCCGTTTTTTCTTGGCCTACCAGGGGGAGCGAGGTTACAGGGGAGGTGCCTCCGGCGAAGCAAAGCGGCACGGTGGGTGCGGCCCGCCGATGTAATAAACAAGCCCGAGCCGCTCATAGTCGGTCGACAGTCGCTCCAGCGTAGACCGGAAGAGGGCTCCTTCCTTTTCGTTGACCAGATACGAAGCGTTGAGCACCATCCGGTTGTTGCCGAAGACGCTGTCTTCGGAGGCGGGTGCTACGTGGGCTGCTTCCGACAGGTCACAGAGGGCACGATGCACCCGTTTTTCGCAGTTGTTGAGGATCGTCTCGATGACGTGGGCCAACGGGACGTCCATGCCTTCCTGAAGGGCGCCTAGCTCGGCTTCCGGGCCGGCCTGGCTCCACTCGTTCACGGAGGCGAGAAACTGGCCCAGGAAGGTATCGATCGTCGCGTCGTTGGAATAGACTTCCGGGCGCACTTTTTCCGGGTCGCAGTAGATCTTGACGTTCCACTCTTGCTTACCGGCAAGGTGTTTCAACGCGTGGTCGAGGGTATCGACGTGGGCGGCGAGGGCAGCGATGAGGTGGGCTTTGTTCGGATGCGCCAAGGCCCCGTGCAGGGGCAGGACGGTCCATCCGGCTCCGTTTACGTGTTCCAGGATGCTTTCCTGAACCGGGCGAATGGCGTTGTGCCAGGCCCGTTCCGTCGTAGTGTTATCGCATGCCGGTACGCTGCTCACGATGGCCGCCAGCGCTTTATATGGCACCACGTGCAGGGCATACGCCGGATCAAGATCGAGGCCGGCGAGGAGGTCCGACAGGGCCAGTCCCCGGCCCGAGACGATGCCGTGGATGTAAAACCCGGCCTGTTTGACCGGGTCCGGTTGGCTCTGGGCCTTTTCCGGAAGCGCGCGCTCGTCCACCGCATACCCGTTGGCGGCCTTCCGACGCAGCATCTGCGGGGTCGTGGAGGTCGAGGCGGTCGGCGGGGCGTCTGAGGCAGGCGTCGGCTCTGCTACTTCAACGACTTCTGTTTTTACGTAGGATTTGCGCCCGGCCTTGGGTTGAGGGGGACGGTCCGTCGTCGTAGGACCGCCCATTTCATCGCTGATCCTCGCCAGTGATTCCTGCACGATCGATTCGAGGAGTTGATTTTTCAGGTGGTCGATCGCCTTGAGGAGTATGGTATGTTCTTCACCGATGAGCGCCTGGGCCTGCCGGGCCGCGTCTTCGGGGTCGACGAGGGTCTCCGTCGTCCGGCGGGCAATCTCGGCGATCAGGCGAGTCTTACATTCTTCGACGGCGCCGACCACCGTCGGGTGCTCGTCTTCGATACGGTCGCGGGCCCGGCGGGCTGCCTCGGCGCCGTCGGCCAGCGCCTCGATGGAACGGTCGGCGATTTCTGCGATCAACTGG
>Ga0302046_10001789_pt1 | contig 20154 bp, 15 predicted proteins | sample RVTome_11_FD_200261 | JGI IMG/M metagenome (GOLD analysis project Ga0302046, IMG submission 200261) | Soil microbial communities from uranium-contaminated site in the Upper Colorado River Basin, Wyoming, United States - RVT147D111 (version 2) ...
ACGAATCGGTGCGGTGGCGTCATCCAACACGGCGTGATACAAGGCTTGCTTGGACCCAAAGTGGTAGGTTACCGCCCCGAGGTTGGTCTGTGCTTCGGAGGTAATAGCCCGGATGGTGGTGCCCTTGAATCCGCATCGGGCGAACAGACCGCGAGCGGCATCGATCAGATTGGCCCTGGTTCCCGAGTCATTCATACGTATGTATGGTATCGCGGCACGCGTCGGATGCAAGGGGGTGGTGTGGAACCTCGCCAGGTCTGTCAGCCGTCGAGCTGTTTAGCGGTGGCTGGTGCGCCGCCTCACCGCCGTACTGGCACCAGCCAATCCATCGGATCAAGCGGGATTGGTGTGTCGGCATTGGGAGGGGTCTGGCGGAGCTGGAACTCGACGTGGGCTCCGTGATCGGAGTTCTCACCGCCGGATAGACCGACGATTTCCCCGTCAGTCACCTGCTGGTTTTGTCGCACCGCAATGCGGGAGAGGTACAGATAGAGCGTGTAGTAGCCTCCCCCGTGCCGTATCCACACGCTGGGGCCGTACGTACCGTAGGGGGCCGCCCATACGACTTCCCCGCTCCGTACCGCCCGGACGGGCGTTCCTGATGGGACGCGAATGCCAATGCCGCTGTTCACCAGTCTTGTGCCATCCACGAATCGTTCGGTACCGATGCCGTAGATCACCTCGCCTTCGACCGGCCACGGGAGCGTTCCCATGTCCGTTGCCGACATGGTGGGGGCATTGAGATCCCCACTGGCTCGACGGGCGCGTTCCAGGGACGCGATGGAGGTGTTGATCCGTTCTTCGTCCGCCTGCAGGGAGCGCAGTCTGGTGGCAGCCTCCTGTTCGGACCGCTGCATGCCGGCCAGGGTGCGTCGAGTCTGCTGTTCGAGGAGTGCGAACTGACGGAGTTCGGAATCTCGCTGCCGACGTTGGGTGTCCACCTCGGAGCGTATCTCGAGCAGGTCACGGCGCTGGCCGGAGATCTGCACCTGCAGGTGGCGGATATCCTCGACGATTCGTCGATCCTGTCTCGTGACCAGATACAGGTATTTGTATCGGCTCAGCAGATCGCCAAAGCTTTCGGCGGCGAGGAGTACCTGAAATGTCCACAGCCGACCCCGCTTGTAGATCTCGGTGATCCGCCGGGTGAGTACCGCCTCTTTCTCGGTCAGCGCATCCTCGGCCAGGATGAACTCGAAGGTGATCGTGTCGAGCTGTGTGGTGAGTCCGCTGATCTGACGATCGAGTTCGTGGACCAGGCGCACCGTGGCGGTTCGTTGTTGATCGAGATTCTGGAGTTCGGTCGTCATGTCCCGGGCGCGGTTGCGAAGCGAGGACAGCTCATTCTCCAGGGATTCCCTTTCTTCGCGAATTGATTCGAGGCGGTCGCGATTCTCACGAATCTGAAGATCGATGTTCCGTCGTTGTGCGGTGGCCCTGCCCGGATGCGCCGCGATGACGGCTCCGGCCAAAGTGGCTGCCAGGACGATGTGGTAGCCCATGTGATTGACGATCGGTCGGCTCATACCTGACGGAGGTGTCGTCCAACGCTTGTGGCACTTGCAAGGAGACCCAGTCCCACCCCGAATCCGACGATCAGGGCCGCCTGCGGAAGGGTGAAGAACGCGACATCGAACAGCACCCGGTCGATGGCGTAAAACGCCGCGAAGTTCAGTCCTACGGCTGCCACACCGCCTAACGCCCCTTTCAGACATCCCTCCAGGAGAAACGGCCGGCGGATAAAACCGTCCGTGGCACCGACCAGTCTCATGATGCTGATCTCACGCGCACGTTGCATCACGGACATACGAATGGTCGTCCCGATGATGATGAGGGACGCGATGGCGAACGCGCCCCCGATGAGCAGGCCCACCAACCCGGCCACACCACGTAGATCGTCCAGCTTTTCAACCCAGTCCTGGCCGTACCGGATGTCCTCGGCGAACGCGAACCCGCGAAGCCGCTCGGAGACCATTTGGGCGGATTCCGTATTCCGAAATCCGGGCAGCAACTGAATCTCGAACGAGGCGGGCAGCGGGTTGGTTTCCAGTTCTCCGAAGATGCCTTGAAACTCCACCATCTCCTCGTTGGCGCGCAGCAGTGCCTCTCCTTCGGTCACATACCGTACGGAACCGACTTCAGGGAACCCTTCGATGTCCTCTATGGCCACCGTGGCGACTTCGACCGGCGTACCGCGGGTGAGATACATCACGATCTCAACGCGCTCTTCGATGCTCCGGAGGGTGTTGCGGAGATTGAGCGCAACGAGCGCGAACATGCCAACGACAAACAAGGCGAAGGCGATGGTGGTGATAGACAGGAGTGAAAGCGCCGGCCAGCGGCGGAACGTCAGCAGGGCTTCGCGTACCGAAAGCGTCATATGGCGGATTCCTCGACGATGTGCTCGTCGATGGCTGAGTCGAATACCACGACACCGTCCTGAAGTTCCACGCTGCGATAGTGCGTCTGTCTTACGAGATCGAGATCGTGCGTCGCCATCACCACGGCTGTTCCGTTTGCGTTGATGTCCTTCAGGAGTTGAAAGATTCCGCGGGTCGCGCGTTCGTCGAGATTTCCCGTCGGTTCATCGGCGAGTATGACAAAGGGATCGTTCACGAGCGCGCGCGCGATCGCGACGCGTTGCTGCTCGCCGCCCGAGAGTTCATTCGGGTACTGTTGGGCCTTCTGAACGAGGCCCACCTGAGTCAGAACGCGGGAGACCTTCGGGCCGATGACGGAGCGCCGGCAACCCGTCACTTCGAGCGCGAACGCCACGTTCTCTTCCGTGGTGCGATCGGCCAGCAACCGGAAGTCCTGAAAGACGATTCCCAGTCGTCGACGAAGTTTGGCGATATCGCGGTTGGAGAGGGTGTCCGTACGGTATCCCGAGATCCGGACTTCTCCGGACGTGGGAAGCTGGTCGACGTAGACCATGCGGAGGATCGTTGATTTTCCCGCGCCTGAATGTCCGGTCAGAAAAACGAACTCGCCCTTGTGGACGTGCAGCGTCACGTCTTTGAGGGCGAGCGACTTTCCGTACGCCTTGAAGACCTTCTGAAACCGGATCATGCCAATGAGCTTACGCGATCATCCGCGTGCGTCAACGCCAGCCTTCGTTCAATGACCTCATCCAGGGTTTCCCGGGCGTGAGCGGCAGGGATTGCGAGGTGTCCAGCAACGTCCTCGACCGTAATCGTTCCTTCCCTGGTGAGGATGCTCACGGTTTTGCGGATGGCATCGGACACCGGGCCCAGGACCTGGACTTCACCATCCCGTTGCTGGGCCACCACCGCAATGCCGTAGCGTTCGAGAACCGCGTGAATGGCCTCGCCGTGGATTTCGGTCACTCCGTGCAGCAGGAAATAGCGGGTATTCCCGTGCGTGAGAAGGAGCTTTCCCACAATCTCGTCGGCGCACGAAAAATCGAGGCAACGCACACTGGTGAAATCGATGATGGCCACGGTGGTGGTGTCCAGGAATGCCAGGTCCTCCTCGACACCCGTACGGACCGCTTGTCCGGTTGGCCTGGTGACCAGGTCCCCGTACCCGTTGGATACGGTCCGATGGAGCACCGTTGTCAGGTCGATGAAGATTGCCGTCACTCGTCGATGGTCTCCAGTCCGAAGGTCCGATTTGGTTTCCCGCGCACGTTACGCAATGGCGTTCTCATCTGCCGCCGCTTTCCACGTCTTTCTTGCCGGGAATGATGACGAGAACCTGCGCGCCAGGGAAAGGAGGTAGGCGGTCCTCGATGGGATCGTCCGGATCCCACGAAGGCACAATTGAAAGTCGGGCTGTTCCACTACGCAGCGACAATTTTCCATCCCAACGCTCGACATAACGCCGCATACCGGCCAATCCCTGGCCGCGGCCGGGGTCGGGGAACCGGCTCATGCCCTGGAACACAGCGGCCTCGAGTGCCGCCGCATCACCCCATCGGTCCCCCCACCGTTCCGCTTGGGAGGATTGCAGGGATTGCCTGAATCCGACCCCGGCATCGGCAACGGCGATCATGACCACTCTTCGACCAAGTCGACGCTTCCAGTTGTACGCCTGGACCGCGACCCAGCCACCCGTCCCGGCATGTTCTACAATATTTTGACACCCCTCGGAAAGCGCCATAGCGAATCCCAACGTGGCCTGTGGTTCGAGGCCGACCTCGGCCAGAATGGCCGCCGATCGATCCTGAACGTGCCCCACCACGAGGTGCACGTCGGCGGTTCCACGAACGGGTGTCACGTCCAGCAGGGCATCCGTCGACCCGCTCGCCGCGCGTGGCACGCGTCCATGCAACTCGAAGTACTCCTGAGCAAATTCAAAGAATCCCGTGCGCGCCCAGTAGTGGGCCACTTCCCGATCGGAAGGGATGTTGAACAGCGGACGCGGGAGTTGTTTCTCCTTGATCCACTGACCGGCCGTGAGCAGTCCGAGGAGGCCGAACGGGGACGCCCATTGACTCGTGTGGGCATCGATCAGGAGCCTTTCGTCACCAGGTTCGCCGCAGGAGCGGGCAAACTGGTCGAAAGTCCGGTCGTCGAATCGTGTGGGGACTTCGACGAGCCGAGTCATCTCGGTGCGATCTGGCCGCGAAGATGATACTGCAGATTGGTAGCCCCTTTGTGCGTCAGGTTGCGGGCGGCGAGCCGATTGGCATGGTGAATTGCCGCCTCGAGCGGCTCCTCGTCGAGCAACCGGGAGATCAGGGTTCCGCCGAACACGTCACCACATCCGGTTGGATCACAGTCCGGAGGCATACTCGGGGCTTCGATCAGGGCGCTGTATATGGGACCTGCCAGGTGGGTCGAGGTTCTGTTCATCAAGTCGAATGGCGGCACGGTAAAGTATACCGCCCCACGATCTCCCAGGGTGACAACGAGGAGGCGGACACCAATGTTCAGGGCGTGCGCCGCCACCGCCATGGGATCCGGCCCGAGTAAGCTAATTTCATCTTCATTGACCTGCACGACATCAAAACATGGAAACCATTTGGCGCCGTCAACCAGAGGACGCGGAACGCGCAGTCCAGTTGGCGCCACGCCAAGCAGGAGGCTGTGAAGATCCGTGTAGATTGGTCCGCCGAACCCATGACGCAGATATTGCAGGGTCTCGAGCTGGAGTTCGAAGCCGGAGATGAAGTTGACGTAGATCGCATCCACGTCGTGGATCAAGGGACCCAATTCTTCCCATGACCATCCGGGCACTCCGCCGGAAAGCTGTTCGGTCCGACGCGTCGCCGAGGTGTATCGCAGCGTGACGCGGTTGTTGGGCTCGGTGACCTCTACGAAGCGGTCGGCCGCAGATCGTTTTGTGAGGCAGCCCAGGAATTCATTGGCGCGCGGCGCGAGATCCCGTCCGACCTTGATGAGCGGCACGATCTCCCAGCCGTTCGGCAACTCCGCTTCGAGCGCGGCGAGGGCGTAGGCGATGCCACCCCATTCGTCGATGGGCCCCATGCTCGGGTCCCGTCCATGAATGGTGTCCCACACCATCGTTCCGATAACGCCGAGACGTTTCACCGCGGCAGGCCGCGATTTCGAAACACCGCGGCAGCACCATACACACCGGCTGTTCCGGGGAGCGTTCCCGGAACGATCTTGCACACATCCGCGGCGGGGCGGAACGCGCGGCGCTTGACTTCCTGTTGCAGCGGCTGAAAGAAACCGTCGCCCGCCGCGGTGACGCCCCCACAAACAACCACCATTTCGGGATTGAAGATATTGACGACATTGGCCACGCCTGCGCCGAGAAACCTGGCGGTTTCATACACGACTTGCCGGGCGAACGAGTCACCGTCCTTAGCCGCCTGGTAAACGGTTTGCGCTGTGATGCTCTCCAACCCACCGTCCACGTATCCCGGCAGTGAGGTTGGGATGCCTGCTTCGACGCCTTCGATCGCCCGTGCGGCAATCGCGGGTCCGGACGCGTATGCCTCGAGGCAGCCATAGTTCCCGCACACGCAGCGTCTCCCGGTCGAATCGATTGTAGTGTGTCCGAACTCTCCCGCGACGTCGCATGCGCCATGAAAAATCTCGCCGTTCAGCACGATGCCACCGCCGACGCCCGTACCGATGGTGAAACCAACCAGGATTGACGTGCCCTTCGCGGCCCCATGCCACCACTCGCCGAGAATAGCGCAGCTCGCGTCGTTCTCCAGCGTTGCGGGCAATTTGAACTCTTCAATGATACGATCCCTGAGGGGCATGTCCTTCCAACCCAGGTTGGGGGAGACAACCACGACGCCTCGGGCCGTATCGATGGGACCGGGGCAGCCTATTCCGATACCAATCACGTCGACGGTGCCGTAGGTCTGCTTTGCTCGTTTGAGTGATTCCTTGATCATCATCACGGTCCGGGCGACGACCGCGTCAGGTCCGTCCGCGACGGGTGTGGGTCGATGCTCGATGCCGGCAATCTCGCCGCCATCCTCGCCGATCGCGCCGACGACGATGTTGGTACCCCCGATGTCCACTCCGACGATTACACGCATGGACTCCTTGCCTCAGTTGTCTCGAGAAGGGTGATAGCGGCGTCCGCAACGGTGTCAACAGCCAGGTCCACCATACATTTGTGATGGTGCAACGGGCAACGCCTGCCGCCGTGCAGCGAGCACGGTCTGCATGGCAGATGGCGGACGCCTAACGTCAAGTCCTGGGTACCTCGCGGTCCGAAACCGAGTGACGGATCTGTTGGACCGAAGATGGCGAGGACCGGGGTTCCCATGGCGCCGGCAAGGTGCAGAGCCACGGAATCGTTACAAATCACGATGTGGGCGCGGTGGATTACCACGGCGCTCGCACGAATCGAGAGTGTGCCGGCCAGATTGGCGGCGCGATGTCTGTCAGCAACGATGTGTCGGCAGGTCCGATAATCGTTTTCGTCGCCCAGGACCACGACGTCCACGGTTTTCGTCAGGCGGTCGGCCAGCGCCGGATAGTAGGGCCATCGCTTGGTTGGCTGCCGCGATCCCGGCGCAATCACGACGAAATCTCTGCCTATGCCGGCGCGTGCCAGCGCTTCATCCGCTTCCCTGGCGTCGTGAGGCGTTACGCTGACACACGGCTGCGGAAATCGTTCTCCGCGTGTGAGGCTGCACAGCCGTTCGATCTCATGGTCACCGGAACCGGCCCGTCGATCCGTATACAGCCACCGCGCGGCGGACGTTCGGAAACCGATCCGATGCTCGATGCCCGCAAGGCGTGCGATGAGGGCGCTTCTGAGGGATTGGTGAGGCAGGTACGCATACCCGAGGCCGCGCGTGGTCAGGGATCTGGCGACGAGCCGGATGCCACGCAAACCTCGGTGTGCTCCCCGCTTGTCGAACGTGACCACGCGATCGACCGTTGGCAGTGTTTCGAACAACGGCGTTGCCTCAGGAGTCGTGACGACGTCCACGGGACCATGCTCGGCGGCGAGCAACTCGATCAACGGCGTGGTCAGGACCGCGTCGCCCAGGAACGCCGTTTGAATGACCGCGGCTCGATTCAATTGTCCACTTTCAGGACGGCCAGGAAGGCCTCCTGTGGAATCTCAACCGCGCCGACACTCTTCATTCGTCGCTTCCCTTCCTTTTGCTTCTCCAGCAGTTTGCGCTTTCTCGTGATGTCGCCGCCGTAGCACTTTGCGGTGACGTTCTTCCGCAGCGCCTTGATGGTCTGGCGGGCAATGACCTTCTGGCCGATGGTGGCTTGCAGCACCACTTCAAAGAGTTGTCGTGGAATGAGTTCCTTCAACTTTTCCGTAAGGCGACGTCCCCACTCGTATGCCTTGTCCGTGTGAATGATGATGCTGAATGCGTCAATCGGATCGCCGTTGATCAACATATCGAGTTTGACGAGCTTGCTGGTTCGATAGTCCGCCATCTCATAATCCATGCCGGCGTAGCCACGGGTAATGGTCTTCAGGCGGTCGTAGAAGTCGATGATAATCTCGGCAAGGGGGAGTTCCCACTCGAATTGTACGCGTTCGGTATCCAGATATTCCATGCCGCCGTACATGCCGCGGCGCTCCTGCCCTAGCTTCATGATGGCGCCAATGTACTCGGCGGGGGCCGTGATGCGCGTCCTGACATACGGCTCCTCCACATGATCCACGCTCGATCCGGTTGGCATCCGGGTCGGATTTTCGACTGCGAGCACGCTTCCATCGGTCATGAAGACGCGATACTCGACGTTAGGCACCGTGGCGATGATGTCCAGGTCGAATTCGCGTTCCAGCCGTTCCCGCACAATTTCCATGTGGAGCAGGCCCAGAAAACCGCAGCGGAAACCGAATCCGAGCGCGACCGACGTTTCCGGCTCGTAGTGGAGCGACGCATCGTTGAGCTTCAACTTCTCCAGAGCGTCGCGCAGCTCCTCGTATTGGTTCGAGTCCGTGGGGTACAGACCCGCGAACACCATCGAGTGGATCTCGCGATACCCCGGGAGCATCTGGGTCGCGCGGTTATCGGCATCCAGCACGGTGTCACCTGCGCGCGTTTCCTGAACACCTCGCACGTTTGCGACCACGTAACCCACTTCACCGGCTTCCAGGCTCGTGCCGACGTGTTGTCCCAACCGGAGGAACCCCACGTTGGCGACCTCGTAGCGATCCTCGATGTGCGATCCGAAAACGATGCTCATTCCCGGTTCGATGCGACCGTCCACGACGCGCACGGTCGGGATCGCGCCGCGGTAGCGATCGTAGTACGAGTCGAAGATGAGGGCGCGCAAAGGGGCGTCGGGGTTGCCTCTTGGCGGCGGGACCCGCTGTATGATCTGCTCGAGAAGGTCGGGGATCCCCGTTCCTTCCTTGGCCGAAACGACCAGGATCTCATCCGGCCTGATCCCGATGAGATCCTCGAGCTCCTTGGCGCGGCGTTCCGGTTCCGCGGCCGGCAGGTCACTCTTGTTGAGGACCGGGATGATCTCCAGGCCGGCATCGAGGGCCAGAAAGAGGTTCGAGATGGTCTGCGCCTGGACGCCTTGCGTGGCGTCTACCACCAGGACCGCGCCCTCGCACGCCGCCAATGACCGCGAAACTTCGTAGGTGAAATCGACGTGTCCGGGCGTGTCGATCAGATTCAATTCGTATGGCTGTCCGCCCGGTGCCTTGTACTCCATCCGGACCGCGTTGAGCTTGATCGTGATGCCCCGCTCGCGTTCCAGCTCCATCGTGTCGAGCACCTGCTCGCGCATCTCTCGCGCCTCGAGCGCACCGGTTGCCTCGATGAGGCGATCCGCAAGCGTCGACTTCCCGTGATCGATATGTGCAACGATGCAGAAGTTGCGTATGAACTGCTGTTTCATGAAATCAATGCACTACACCACAGCCGCTTGCCAACTCGACCGATCGGTCGTGCAGCCACTATCGGGTCGACCCGACGATGTTTTCGTAGCTCTCCGGATTCCATTGCGGCCGCTCGGTTCGATTGGCCACCTCGAGCCCGAGATAAAACATCAACTTCACGATGCGCGATTCTTTCTCCGCGTCGATGTCCTCGACGTGATCACCGGGTTGGTGATAGTCCTCATGGGTACCGTTGAAGAAGAACAGCACAGGGATGCCGCGCCGTGCAAAGTTGAAGTGATCTGATCGGAAGTAAAAACGCTCCTCCGGCCAGATATCGTCGATCGCGATCATGTCCAGTTCGGGATGAGCGACATTGACCTCGTTGAGCGTTGCGCCGAGGTCCGAGTGCTCCTTCCCGATTACGACGATCGTGTCGGGCCAGTTCCTGCCGATCATGTCCGCATTCAGGTTCGCCACCATCTGATCGACGTCGACCGGGGGGTGCTGTGCGAAGTAATCGCTGCCCCAAAGTCCCTTCTCCTCGCCGCTCACCGCTACAAAGATCATGGATCGTCGTGGGCGGGGTTCGAGCATCGCGAACGCTTCCGCCGCTTCGATGATCCCGGCGGTGCCGGATGCATTGTCGTCAGCACCGTTGCAGATCGGGTCTTCCGTGTTCGGCTGGCAGATCCCGACGTGGTCCATGTGCGCGCTGAATACGACGTACTGGTCCTTCAACTCGGGATCGCTCCCCTCGAGGATCCCGACCGTGTTTGGACCGGTTGCGTCTTCCAGGACACGAAACACCACCGTCACCCCGACGTCAGCGTCCAGAGCCCGCGTGCTGAACGGCTGTCCGCGTGACGCGCGTGCGTCGACGCCGTGACCGGACAGGAAACGACTCGCCGTCTGGTCCGTGACTTCGAGGAGGGGGCTGGCCGGGTCATCGGCACTCCAGCCGGTTCTCGTGTTGACGCGATTGGTGCGGGCAAGGAGCTGCCCCATGTTCCTGTCGGGGCGCGTCGTTACCAGGACAACTCCCGCCGGGTTGGCTGCTCGAATCGTCCCAAGCGTACGGTTCACGAGGCCGAAATCCGGATCCCCCGACGCAGTCTCGGGCAGGATCCAGAGGACGATGCGTCCGTTCATGTCGACTGCGGAAAAGTCATCCGGACCTTCGGGTCGTCCCATCAATATCAGGCCCTGACCACGGACTCCTGCAGTTGGGGTTTCGCCGGTAAACCACGCGACCTGCATGCCCAACCGCCAGGTCGTTCCGTCAGGCAGGCGGATTCCCGATTCCGCGGTGTCCATCTGCCGGGTCTGAATGGGGTAGCGCTGCAGGTAGGATCCGTTATCCCCTCCGGGCCGCAGACCCATCTCCCTGAATTGGGTTCCTATCCATTCCGCCACCTTGTCCAACTCGGGACTCGGCGTTTCACGTCCACGCATCGAATCGTGCGCCATGATGCCGATTCGGCGAAGGATGTCTTCGGGGGTGATGGAATTCACCGCCTCTTCCACGGCCGCCCCCATTGGAACTCCGGTATCCTGCGCGTCGCAGACCGTCGGCAGGACGGCAACAGCCGCCATGGTATAAACGTGTAAACGCATTGCTCGATAACCCCGATTTCCATTGATGAATGCGGGTGGAAGATAGTTACGATTTGGTGAAAAGGGGGCAGGGGAGGTTCGGGAACGCAACGCGCCACCGGGTTCGGCTTATTACCGCCCCCCGTTACCTTCCCCTCACAATAAACCGTGATTCGCCTCCGGCCTGTGGCTAACGGCGGTCGGCTGAAGGGCCCACGACGGAAACATGCCATGAACAGGAAGTCTGTTGATTTGCTCGATCCCTACGAAGTGGCCCAGCTGGGGAGCCTCGAGCTGACCGCGGAAGGGGTGGTTGAGGGATTTCTTTCGGGAATCCATCGCTCACCTTACCGGGGGTTCTCCGTAGAGTTCGCCGAGCACAGACCCTATCAGCTCGGCGACGAGCTTCGGTATGTCGACTGGCGGATGTTGGCTCGGTCGGATCGGTTGTTCGTCAAGCAATACGAAGAGGAGACCAACCTCCGTTCCATGTTGCTGTTGGATGCGAGCGCGTCCATGGACTGGAATGGTGCGGAGGACCGTCTCACGAAATTGGAGTACGGGAAGCGCCTGGTGGCCGCCCTCACACTGGTGCTTCTCAGCCAGCGTGATGCCACTGGTTTCATTGGATTTGACGAGGAGGTGCGGACGCTGGTTCCGGCCCGTTCACGCCAGCGACACTGGTGGACCATGGCGCGTGGTATTGCCGGACTGCAACCCGGTGGTGGAACGGCTGCGGAGCCCGCGCTGCGTCGAGTGACCGATTTGCTGCGTCGGCGGGGGCTGGTCATCTTCGTGTCGGATCTGTTGCTCGATCGTGAGCTGACCATGCTCACACTCCAGTTCCTGCGGCACCGAGGACATCAGGTAACCGTAATCCATCTCATGGACCCGAGCGAAATGGAGCTGATCGGGCCGCCGGAAGCGCGGTACGAAGATCCGGAATCCGGGGAAACGGTTGTCGCCCGTCCCCGTGAACTCAGGAAGGCGTACGCGGAAACCGTGCGTGGGGTCGTATCGACGTGGCGGATGCGGTGCCAGCGGGGGGGGATCGCCTACCATCATGTCACAACGGATACGCCATTCGGGCTGGTCCTGCGGCAGGTCACCGCACGACGGGCGCGTCCCGCGTGATTTCATTCCTCCAGCCGTTGGCCCTGTTGGGACTGGCCGCGGCGGCCATTCCACCGCTCTTGCATCTGATCAGCAGGCGGGTGCCTCCGCTGATCACGTTTCCGCCCGTGCGGTATCTCAGTGAAACGGAGCGGAAGCAGAGCCGGCGCCTCAAGCTCCGTCATCTCCTGCTGCTGCTCCTGCGGACCGCGTTGATTGCGTTGATTGCGTTCGCCGCAAGTCGACCCGTCGCCCGCATGCCATTGGGCACGGCGCACGAACCGTCCGACATCGCATTGGTGCTCGACAACTCCCTGTCCTCCGGGGCGGTTGTGGACGGGCGCTCGGTGCTGGATGCTCTGGTCGATCGCGCGCGCAGCATCCTGGACCGGGTGAGCAATGCCGATCGGGTCTGGCTGACACTGGCGGACGGCATTCCGCACCGGCTCTCGATCCCAGAGGTTCGCGCCGTGATTGACACGGTGACACCCTGGCCGATTCGTCTCGATCTGACGTTTGCCGCACGTGTCTCATCGCAGGCAATGGAGGATGGACGTGTGGTGTTCGCGCGAGAGGTGATCGTCATCAGTGACATGCAGGTGTCGGCATTCGGGCCTTCGGAGGGTGACAACCCGACACGTGTTCTGGTGTGGCGCGATGCACCCACGCTGGAAACCAATCGCAGTCTGGATTCGGCCTGGACCGAACCCACCGTGTGGGCGCTGGAGGGACAGGTGGTCGGAGCGGTGGGTGGGTCGTCGACCGCTCCCGCGACCGTGAGTCTCAACATCGGCACGACAAATGTTGCTCGGGCGTTTGGAGCACCGGGTGAGCTTGTGCTTCTTCCGGGCTCTGTTGATCCTGGATGGCACACCGCGACGGTTGATCTCGATCCGGACGAGCTGCGGGCCGATGACAGGCGTTACCAGGCACTGGTCGCGACGACGCCTGCTCGCGTATCGACCGGTGCCGGCATGGGGATGTTCGTCGAGGACGTCGTTGAAGCACTCCGGGTGTCCGGCCGGATCGGGGACGGTCCGGCGGTGGCGCTGAGTGATCGAGTGGTGGCCGGTACGACAGTCCTGTTCCCCCCTGATGACCCGGCACTCGTTGGTGCCGCCAATCGGGAGCTGGCGAGCCGGGGCATCGGTTGGCGCTTTGGGGATATCCATGGAGGCGAGTGGCAGGTTACCGGCGACTCGACGGTCGCGAGCAACGTCACCGTTCTCCGGCGACGCCGCCTTCAGGGGTCCGAGGGCGATGTCCTGCTCAGCGTTTCCGGCGAGCCCTGGCTCGTGAAGGATCGCGACGTGGTCCTCGTGGGGAGTCGGTTTGAGCCGGCGTGGACCAACCTGCCCTTGACGGCCGGTTTTGCCCCGTTTGTAGACTGGCTGGTGAATCGCGTCGCGGCGCGACAGGTCGTGATGCTGACGGCACCACCCGGTACCCCGATTTCCCTTCCTCCTGGCGCGGAATCGCTGGCGGGTGCGGGAGGAGTTGAGATCGGGGCTGGTGCCGGCGTGGGCATCGCGCCAATCGAACCGGGCGTTTACTATCTTCGCGTGGCGTCCGGAGACACCATTGGGGCGTTGCAGGTCAACCCCGATCCCCGCGAGTCTCACCTCGATCGAGCCGAAGCCCGTAGCGTGGCCACATCGTTGGGCTCAAACGTCGAGGTGTTGAATGACGGTGGTCTGGATCGCGAACTATTCAGTGGCGCGCGGCGGGCCGACCTGACAGGGCTCCTCATTGCGGTCGCGATTCTGCTTGCGCTGGTAGAGCTACTGGTTGCCACGATTGGCGGAGGGCGTAGCTCAGAAGGTTAGATGCTTCCAAGTCTGTTGAGAGCGTTCCGTGAACTCCCCAAGTTCCGGACGCTGAGTGCACAACTACCAGGTCGTTGCGAGACGCTGGGTATCGGCGGCTTGCCTGGGAGCAGTGCGGCCGTTCTTGCCGCGGCTCTGGCAGGCGATCATCCGCACCGGACGTTTCTCATCATCGCACCCTCTCCGTCGGAGGCCGAACGCTGGCTGTCTGATCTCACCGTCCTGATGGGCGATCGCGTCCGGTTGTATCCGCAACGCGAAGCGCTGGGCGAAGAGGAACCGCACTACGAGATTGCCGGAGAGCGGGTCGAAACGATTGAAGCGCTGTCGGATGGGGCCGTTTCGGTGGTCGTGACGACGGTACGGGCCACCGCGGAACGAACCGAACTCGCCGGGGCCGTCGCGACCAACCGCCTCGACGTGAGGCGTGGTGATCAGGTCAAACCCGCCGACCTCGTTGCCAGGCTGAAGCAAATGGGCTACGGCCTCCAGCCAAGCGTGTTGGACGTGGCGCAGTATGCCGTGCGCGGCGGCATCGTCGATGTCTACGGTTTCGGCATGGTGGGGCCAACACGGGTCGAGTGGTGGGGTGATCAGATCGAGTCGCTCCGTACGTTCGATCTCGATACCCAGCGTTCAGAAGAAGAGCGGGAAACCCTGACGATCCTGCCGGTCGCGGCCCGACACCGCGACGATGCAGTCCCCTCCGGGCCGGCGGGTCGCAAGTCGCTCCTGTCCCTGGTGCCGCCCGACACGGTGGTCATTGCCGAGCGGGTGGCGGGCCTGGAAGAGGTTGGACGGCTGTGGGAAGAGGTGGAACACCATCTCGAACTGGCCAGACGCCGTGGAGAACTCGCTCCCGCGCGCGACGTGCTCTTTTCGAGTCCGGGTGTATGGTTGGAGGAGTATGGCCGTCTTGGGCGCCTGCACCTCGACGCCGATCCCGCCGAGGTGGATTTCTATCTCAGCCAGCCGGAAGCTGTCGATCGCAACGTCAGGAAATTGTCCGCGATGGTGTCAGCAGGGCCCACCCTGATCCTGTGCGACAATGAAGGTCAGCTCGAGCGACTCGACGAGTTGTTATGTGAGGTGGATGGCCGTCGCACCGTCTCTCCCAACGTCACCCTGGCTATCGGTGCGCTACATGGCGGCTTTGTCATGCCGGGTCTGGCGGTCCTCACCGACCACGAAATCTTCCGGCGGGCAAGACGTCTGCGTCGACCCCGAAGGTACCGGCAAGCGCTCGCATCCGTTGCCGGATCGTTGGCCCCAGGTGACTACGTGGTGCACCTCGAACACGGTATTGGAATATACCGCGGCATCGATGTGCTCACGGTGGAAGCCGGGAGTATCGAGGTCGCGAGTCTCGAGTACGAAGGTGGAACGCGACTCAACGTTCCGCTCTACAAGCTCGATCAGATCGAGCGCTTTCGCTCCAGTTCCGACACGATGGAGACACCGCCTCGGCTCGATCGGCTGGGTGGAACGCGGTGGCGAAAGCAGCGGGAGAAGACCAGAGCGGCAATCCAGAAGCTGGCGGCTGATCTCCTCGATCTGTACGCCAGGAGGTCGATCACGGCGGGGTTTGCGTTTCCACCCGACACCCGGTGGCAAGCCGAACTGGAATCCGCGTTTCTGTACGAGGATACCCCGGATCAACGGGCGGCCACCGAGGCAGTGAAACGGGACATGGAGGGTGGAGAGCCGATGGATCGCCTCGTGGTGGGAGACGTGGGATATGGTAAGACCGAGGTTGCTGTGCGAGCCGCCTTCAAGGCCGCTGTGGCGGGCAAACAGGTCGCCGTTCTCGTACCCACGACGATCCTCGCCGAACAGCACGCGCGCACGTTCAGCGATCGACTGGCCGACTTTCCCGTGCGCATCGATGCGCTTTCCCGATTCCGATCTCCTGCCGAACAGCGTGACATCCTCCAGCGCCTGCGTGAAGGGCAAACAGATATCATCGTCGGAACACACCGGCTTCTGTCCAAGGACGCCGAATTCCGCGATCTGGGACTGCTCATTGTCGACGAGGAGCAGCGGTTCGGCGTCAAGCACAAGGAACGTCTGAAACAACTCCGCCTTCAGGTCGATGTCCTCACGCTCACGGCGACGCCGATCCCTCGCACGCTCCATCTGGCGCTGTCGGGTTTGCGCGACATGTCGCTCATTCAAACACCGCCCAGAGACCGATCACCGGTGTTGACGTTTGTCGAACTGTGGGACGACGAGTTGCTGGAGGAGGTCGTCGCGCGAGAGCTCGACCGCGGCGGTCAGGTGTATTTCGTCCACAATCGGATCGAAACGATTGATACGATTGCCGAACGTGTACGCTCCATCGCACCGCGCGCGCGCGTCGGCGTGGCACACGGGCGGGTTCCCGAGACCGAACTCGACAAGACGATGCGTGACTTCGGTGCAGGCGAACTCGATGTGCTGGTGTCGACAATGATCGTGGAGTCCGGGCTGGACGTCACCAACGCCAACACGATGATTATCCACCAGGCGCAGAACTATGGCCTGGCCCAACTGTACCAACTGCGCGGCCGGGTGGGTCGCGGACACCGCCGGGCGTTCTGTTATCTACTCGTCCCTGATAACGTTGATCCCGACGCGGAGGAACGGCTCAAACTCCTGGAGCACCATACGGAGTTGGGCTCGGGTTATCGATTGGCTCTCAGGGACCTCGAGAACCGTGGAGCAGGCAGCCTGCTTGGAGTGCAACAGTCCGGCCACGCGCACGCCATCGGTTTTGATCTGTACCAGCGATGGCTCTCGGAAACGGTCAAGGCCCTCAAGGGCGAGGGTGTTGCTGGTGAAATTGCGCCGCCGGATGTCATCCTCGATGGGCCGGCACACCTGCCCGAGGCATACGTTCCGGATGAGGATGCCAAACTGGATGTTTACCGACGACTTTCCCAGGTGACACAGGCCAACGATGTCGCCGAGCTTCGTGCGGAACTCAAAGACCGCTTTGGCGCAATGCCTGCCGAGGCCGAACGCCTCCTGATCGTGTTCGAATTGCGAGCGCTGGGAGCACAGCTCGGACTGCAAAGCGTGATTGTCAACGGGGATGAAGCGCGCGTCAAGTTCAGGGTAGGGACTGCCCCACGCATGGCCGGTCTCAACACCGCGCTGGATGAGGTGCAATTCTCCGCCGAGGTGCGACAGATGGTTCCCCTGTCGCTGCGTCTGCGGAGATTGGGAGGACTCGAGATCGGTCCCGGTCTCGTCAGAGCATTCGCAGCGGTTTTGCATGATGGTACTACGGTGAAGATTTCAGCATGAGGCGAAGCAACAATGTGATGTGGACACGCTTCGTCGGCTCCTTCCTGGTGGTGATCAGTGGTTGTGAGGCGTTCACGGCACACGTCAACGTCGTTGCGCGGGCGGGCGGAGACGAATTGACGGTGAACCGGCTCGCCGAAGTCCTGGCGTCCGTGCCTGACGCGCCGGTTGAGCGAGAGGTCGTTGAACTGCTGGCCTGGAGATGGGTCGAGTTTTCGATCTTCGCGCAACACGCGGCGCGTGGAGATTCGATGCTCGATTCCGCGTACGCCGTTGCCGCTCGGTGGCACGATGTCCACAGGGCGCTGGTTGGCCGTTTTCACGAAGACGTGATCGGTACCCGAGCGGACCCAACACCGATTCAAGTCGACAGCGCGTATCAGAGGGGCGAGCTGCGGTTCATATCGCACGTCCTGAGACGCGCACCGCCGGAGGCATCGCAGGCGGTGAGGGCTGAACAGCGACGCGTCGCCCAGAGCGTCCTCGATGATCTGGGCGCCGGGGGGTCGTGGGAGCGCGCCAACACCTTCAACCAGGACACGCTCGCGCGACAGCGCAACGGATCGATCGGCGCACTGCGACGGGGACAGGTCATCCCGCAATTGGAGAACGCTGCCTACTCGCTGGATGGGGGTGCCATGTCACCGGTTGTCGAGACCCGGTTCGGTTATCATGTGATTTATCGTCCACCGCTCGCGGATGTGCGGCAGGAATTCACCGATGCGGTCCGCAGTGACATCGTGGCACGGTTGGATTCCGCGTACGAGGCCGATCTCGTTGCGGATCGAGATATCCAGGTTCAAGCAGATGCTGGGTCGCTCCTTCGCTCGGCAATTGCGTCCCCGTTTGCATCCCGTCGTTCCGGTCGCGCGGTCGTGAGGTACAACGGAGGGCAGTTCCGTGTTCAGGACTTCGTGCGGTGGATGGAGGTTCTCTCCGATGATGTCCTCGAGCGACTGGGCAACGCCTCCGATGCGCAGCTCATTCAACTAGCCCGATCCCTGACCCTCCAGGAGATTATCCGGGCTCAGGCCGATAGCGCCGGGGTCGAGTTGACGGCCGAACAGTGGGAGGCGGTCGAGGCCGACTACCGCGCCAGAGTGGGCGCTATGCAGGATCTCCTGACGATTCACCCGGAATCCCTTGCTGCGAGGGCCCCCGAGATGGCCCAACGGCTGGAACTGGCCAGGTTGGTGGTTGACAAGTACTTGGAGGACGCTCTTCGCGATACGAGATTACTGGTTCCGCTCCCGCAGGGCTTGACCGACCAGATTCTCGAGGGAGCTGACTGGGAGGTCGACCCTGCAGGCGTTCAGCGGGTATTACAGCGAGCCCGACAACTGCGCCAGCTCGGCCCGCCGGCAATGACCGGGGCCGACAGCACGAACCACTAGCCGGTCACGGACTATGCGATTCCCACTGCTTATTATAGGAATAGCGTTAGGTGCCACTGCGATTCCCGCGGCGGCTCAGAACTACCAGGTCGTCGATCGAATAGCGGCGGTGGTTGGGGACGTGGCGATACCCCAGTCGCGGGTCGAAGAGCAACTCCTCGAGCGGCGTTCCCAGGGCGAGGTTCCCGATGACCCTGCCGAGCTCGCGGCCCTGCGTCAACAGATCCTCGAAGATCTCATCGAAAACCAGCTCATGGTCGCGGCCGCCGAGGCGGATACGGCGGTCGAAGTTACGGAGGAACAAGTTGCGCAACGGGTAGATGAACGGATACGCGGCTTTCGCGAGCGCTTGACGCCATCAGAGTATCAACAGGCCCTCCTGCAGGCTGGTATCGGGACGCCCGACGAGCATCGACGCATGCTGACGGAACAGTTTCGCGCCGGACTGCTGCGAGAGACCCTCACCCAATACCTCACTCAGACACAGCAGTTGAACCCCATACCGCCGACGGAAGCGGAGATGCGCGAGTATTTCGACGAGCAGAGCACGTTGGGCGCGTTAGGGGAGAGGCCGCCTACAGTGAGTTTCCGGCAGATTGTGATTCGGCCCGAACCGGATTCGTCAGCGATACGGGCGGCTTTTGCGGAAGCGGATTCCGTGCTCAATCTGGTGCGTGCTGATCGTGAAAGGTTCGCGGAACTGGCACGTGCCCACTCAGACGATCCCACCAATGCGGAGACAGGCGGATCACTCGGATGGTTCCGACGGGGCCAAATGGTTCCGGAGTTCGAACAGATCGCGTTTCGGCTGGCGCCCGGTCAGTTTGCTCCGTCACCAGTGATCACGCCCTATGGTTTTCACGTGCTTCAGGTAACCCGGACGGAAGCTGCCGAGATCGAAGCGCGTCACATACTGGTCACACCGGAGGTAACAGAGGAAAATCGACAGGCGGCGCTCGCATTGGCTGACTCCATCCTCACTGCCTTGCGCACCGGAACCGATTTCGATTCGCTGGTGCGCGCGTTTCACGATTCCGAGGAGGAGAGTCTCCTCGATGGCGTGCCGATTGCCGACGTGCGCGAGCGCTACGGCGCGGTGTTCGACAGCAGTAACTCCGGAGATCTGATTGGCCCTGTTACGCTGCAAAGCCCAACCGAGCCCAAGTACGCCGTCGTTGTGCTGGATGAGAAACTCGCGGCGGGCCAATGGCGTTTTGACGAATGGCGGGAACGGATCCGATCGTTCCTCGCTGAGCAGAACGGCGTCAATCGTTATATCGAGGAGTTGCGGAAAGCGACCTATGTCGAGGTGCTGGTTGACCAACAGGCGGTTGGCACGCCGCAGTAGTATGCAATGACGCGCATCGCAATCACGTTAGGCGATCCGCGGGGAATCGGTCCCGAGGTCGTCGCCAAGGCATTGCAGGACCCCCCATCCGGCGTTGATCTGGTGGCCATCGGCCCCGACGAACTCGTCCAGGACCTGCCGGTGGAAGGAATCGGCATCGGCAGCCTGGATGAAGCCCGCGACCGGAGTCCAGGGGATCAAGGCCGTGGTGGTCCGGTCGATCCGTTTTTCGGAAGCCGCTCGACGTCGACCAGACTGACGCCGGCGGGAGCCGGGTTGATGGCAGGTCGCGCGGTGGAACGAGCGGCCCGAATGGCCCTGGACC
>Ga0302046_10001790_pt1 | contig 20146 bp, 17 predicted proteins | sample RVTome_11_FD_200261 | JGI IMG/M metagenome (GOLD analysis project Ga0302046, IMG submission 200261) | Soil microbial communities from uranium-contaminated site in the Upper Colorado River Basin, Wyoming, United States - RVT147D111 (version 2) ...
GATCCCGGCATTGCCGCTGTGGGTCGGTTACGGCTTTTGCATGACGGCGACGCAGCTTTCCTATGCCTCGCTGACGCAGCGTTTCGCGCTCGCGCTCTCCGGACGGGTCATCACCGCGCTCAATCTGCTCGCCTTCGCCGGTGCGTTCGCGATCCAGTGGGGCATCGGCGGAGTCGTCGACCTGCTGGCCGCGGCCGGCTGGGGACAGGCGCCGGCGTTTCGCGCCGCGTTCGCGCTGATGGCGGCGGCGCAGTTGCTGGCGCTGGGGTGGTTCGTGCTCGAAGGCCGGCGCGAGAAGGCCGTGCGGCTGCATGCGCCGCTGCCGCCGGCCGGCCCGTAGCGTTACTGGACGAAGTCGGTGAGGTCGGCGCGCCGCCACTGCGCGCGCAGCACGCGCCAGTCGTCGTTCTCCTTCGCAAACTCGAGCTCGAATCGGAACAGGTCGGCGCGCAGTCGCTCCAGCTCACTGACGTCGGCCACCGGTTGCGCCGCCATGCCGACGTACACGACCGCGAACGCCCGGTCCTTCTGCGGCAGCGTCACCGACGAGATGCGCGTGACCAGATGGATCGACTGATTGCGCAGAAAGTAGTAGCGCAACACGCCTTCGACCGCGCGCTTGTCGTGTCCCTCCGCATCGGCGTAACTGTCCGCCACCATGCCGCGCAGCGTTGCGACCTCTTTCTTCTCGGCGGCGACCTCTGCCTGCGAGATTGTGGCACGCACCTGCGCCTCGGGTGTCGCGGCGTTGCGACAGGCGATCAGCGTGAACAGTGCGGCAAGTAACACAAGTGTGCGCATCGGAACCCATCCTGCAACGGTATGTCACAGCGAGTATAACGCTGGCGCGCGAGGTCTTGCCGCCGGCGGTATGTTTACAACGGAATCACGTTGACCACATCAGGAGGTTGTCATGTTCATGCGCACAAAAATTCTCGGTGTCGCAGTAATGGTGGTGGCGTTGCTCGGCGCCTGTGCCGGCGCGGGTCAGAAGACCGGCGCGTACGTGGACGACTCGGCCATCACCGCCAAGGTAAAGGCGCGCCTGGTCGAAGATCCGCGCACCAGCGGGATGGCGATCAGCGTGGATACGCACCGCGGGACGGTGCAGTTGTCCGGGTTCGTCAGCGATCCAGACGAGAAGAAGGCCGCGACCGAAGTCGCCCACTCGGTCAGCGGCGTCAAGGAAGTGCAGAACGACATCCAGGTCAAGAAGAACTGAGTGTCGACCCCGGCATGACGCCGCGCACGCGGCGTCATGCCGCGCGGCGGCGTCTCCCGGCGAGCTGACGATGGCGAAAGCAATCGACCGTGTGATCGTTGACCATGCCGACCGCCTGCATGAAGGCGTAACAGATGGTCGAACCGACGAAGCGGAAACCGCGCTTGCGCAGATCCTTGCTTAGCGCATCGGAGACAGGTGTGCGCGCCGGCACCTGCTTCGGGCTGCGCCGCCGATTTTGCAACGGCTTGCCGCCGACGAAACTCCATATATAGGTATCGAAACTGTCGAACTCATGCTGCACGGCGAGGAAGGCGCGCGCGTTGCCGACCGTCGCTCGGATCTTCAAGCGGTTGCGCACGATCCCGGGGTCCTTCAGCAACCGCCGCTGGCGCGCGGCGTCATAGCGCGCCACTTTGCGCGCATCGAAATTGCTGAACGCACGCCGGTAGTTCTCGCGCTTCTTCAGGATCGTCGACCACGACAGCCCCGCCTGCGCGCCTTCGAGAACCAGGAACTCGAACAGCCGGCGATCGTCGTGCACCGGCACGCCCCATTCGCGATCGTGATATTGCAGATCGAGCGGCGCCGCGTTCGCCACCCAGGCGCAGCGCCGGCGGGTCATTTCTGTGGCGCGCGCCGGTGCAGCTTGACCGGTTTGCCGCGGCGCAGGCGCAGGTTGAGCATCTCGACGCCGAGGGAGAATGCCATTGCGAAATAGAGATAGCCCTTCGGGATGTGCAGCTCGAAGCCCTCGCCGATCAGCGCCACGCCGATCATTATCAGAAACGCCAGCGCCAGCATCTTGATCGTCGGATGCTGGTCGACGAAGCGGCTGATGGGCGCGGCGGCGACCATCATCACCATCACGGAGGCGACGATGGCAGCAACCATTACCTCGATGTGTTCCACCAGGCCGACCGCGGTGATGACCGAGTCGAGCGAGAACACGATGTCGATAATCGCGATCTGGATCATCATCAAGGCAAAGCCCGCCTTCTTCGCCGAGCGGCGGCCCCCTTCCACCCCTTCCAGGCTGTGATGGATCTCGAGCGTGCTCTTGGCGAGCAGGAACGCGCCGCCGCCGATCAGGATCAGGTCGCGCCCGGAGAACTCGTTGTCGAACAACTCGAACAGCGGCGCCGTGAGCCGCATGATCCACGTCAGGGCGAACAACAGCATGATGCGCGTCACCATCGCCAGCGACAGGCCGATGATGCGCCCGCGTGCCTGCTGCGCCCGCGGCAGGCGCCCGACCAGGATCGAGATGAAGATGATGTTGTCGATGCCGAGCACGATCTCGAGCGCGGCCAACGTGACGAACGCCAGCCACACCTGCGGGTCGGTCAAAAGTTCCATGGGAATGCCTCGCGGGTTGTTCGAGTTTGCGCCGAATCTTACACGAACCCGGCGATCGGCACGGAATTGCGCCGGCGCCGATGCAAACTGCGCACGCATGCAGCGGTCAAAGTAACCGAGTACTGCTGCAAACCTCCGGAGGTGGTGGTCATGGAGACAAGACGCTGGCAAGACTGGGTCATGCTCGTGCTGGGCATCTGGTTTACCTTCTCGCCGTTCGTGCTCGGCTATCCCGATCCGACCGGCATCGCCGCTATCAACTCACACGTCTTCGGTGCGATCGTGGCCGTGCTCGCGACGGCAGCCTTGATGCGTCCGCGCCTGTGGGAGGAATGGGTCAATCTCGCCCTGGGTCTGTGGCTGATCGCGGCGCCGTTCGTGCTCGGCTTCGGGGCCGACCAGGTGGCCGCGATCAACCACATCCTGCTCGGCATGCTGGTCACCGCCGATGCGCTCTGGGCCCTGATGAACGTCGGGGCACCGGCTGACGCCAACGTCGCAGCGATTGGCCGGCGCCGCAAGCGCCATTCGTAGGGTCGACAGCCGTCGACTTCCGGCGGGACGGCGCCGCTTCTCGATCGTGCCCCACGGTGGTCTGTCTACGCCATGACAAACTCGAGGGCGCGGCCCTCAGAGCAACCCCTTTATTGCTTGGGCGCGCAACTGCTATATTCCGCGCCGACCCGTCGCGGGTCGAGAACACGGGCCGCCCCAATCCTCACGAAAGAATTGCCGGCGTCGGCCAACCGGTCGAATCACAACGACGACACCCGCGAACGAAGGCAGGACGGCAGTACCCCTTCTCTCCCTGTTGCAGCTTCATCTGGGCGTAACCGGTCAAGGACCTGTTGTTTCGCAGCAGCCGTATGCCCGCAACTCGCCGACGGATCACTCCGTGGGACGGGTTGTTTTCGGCCGCACAAGGAGAGAGCAGATGAACAAACTGTCTTTGATCGTACCGGAGCGACCGGTCGTGGCGAGCGCGCAGATCGACGTCGCCGACCTGATCGTCTCGTATCTCGAGCAGATCGGCGTCGAGTACGTGTTCGGTATTCCCGGGGGCGCGGTTGAACCGCTCTACAACGCACTCGCCCGCAGCGCCCGGCGTGGTGGACCGCGCCACGTGCTGGCACGCCACGAGGCCGGCGCCGCCTTCATGGCCGACGGCTACGCGCGCGAGAGCGGCAAGATCGGCGTCTGCATCGCGACCTCGGGTCCCGGCGCGACCAATCTCATCACCGGTGTCGCCTGTGCCTACGACAACAGCATCCCGTTGCTCGCCATCACCGGCCAACCGGCACTGCCTGCCATCGGCCGGCGCGCATTCCAGGACTCGACCTGCACCGGCGTCAACGTACCCGGGATGTTCGAGCACTGCACCCGCTACAACTCGCTCATCTCGCATCCGGACCAGGCGGAGACCAAGCTCGTGAGCGCGCTCTCGCGCGCCTGGCATACGCCGCGCGGTCCGGCGCACCTGTCGATTCCGGTCGACATTCTGCGCAGTCGCGCGTCCGCCGCACCCGCGTACGACCTGCAGTCGCTCTTGATGAGTCAGCGCACACTGCTCGATCACGCAGCGGTGAAAAAACTCTGCCGGGAACTGAAGCGCGCGCAGCGCACGGTCTTTCTCATCGGCGGCGATTGCGCCGACGCAATCGACACGATTTTCGAACTGGTGCACCTGACCAAGGCGGTGTATGTGACCACGCCGGATGCCAAGGGCCTGGTCAACCCCAGGGACCCGAACTACCGCGGCGTCTTCGGATTCGCCGGCCACGAATCGGCCGAGGCGCTGCTCAAGGCCGGTCCCGATCTCATCGTTGCCTTCGGTACCCACCTCGGGGAATGGACCAGCGGCGGGTGGTGCAAGACGTTGTTGAACGATCGCCTCGTCCACGTCGATGCCTGTGAAGAACATCTGATGCGTACGCCGATGGCGCGGCTACACGTGCGCGGCCACATCCGCACCGTGTGCGACAGCCTGATCGGGATGCTGAACGTGCAGGGCAAATCGGTCGTGCGCACGGACAAGGAACGCAAGATCATGCTGCGCGATTCCAAGCGCACACTGCAGGAACCCGGCAAGTACGTTTCCAACGCCGCGCCTATCAAACCGCAACGGCTGATGCGCGAGCTCTCACGACTGTGCCCGCCGAATACGCGCTTCGTCGCCGACACCGGCAACAGCACATCCTGGGCGGTGCATTATCTCGAGCTCGATGATCGGCGTCTGATGGCACGCCGCCTCCAGACCCGGGCCGCGCGCGGCCGGGACCGGCGCCACAACTGCGGCTGGCTGCGCGTGACCATGGACTTCGCCCCCATGGGTTGGGCGATCGGCGCCGCCATCGGCATCGCGCGGGCGCAGATCGGATGCCCGGTGGTCTGTATTACCGGCGATGGCAGCTATCTAATGAATGGCCAGGAGATGTCGGTCGCCGCCGAGGAGCAGCTGCCGGTGTTGTTCGTCATTCTCAACGACGGGGCGCTCGGTATGGTGAAGCACGGGCAGCAGTTGGCCGGCGCCGAATCCGTCGCCAACCAGCTGCCGCAAGTGGACTTTCGCATGATCGCCCGCGCGATGAAGGTGCCAGGCTACATCATCCGCGCGCCGGCGGATCTCGCCGCGCTCGACTTCGAGACCATTCTGAAACGCAAGGGCCCGACGCTGCTCGATGTGCGGATTGACGCCGATGAGATTCCGCCCATGGGTGTGCGCATGCGCGTATTGAGCACCGCAAGAAATGAGTGACGAAAAGATACACACGCACATCTGGCTCGAAGAGCCTGAACCGGACAACCCATTCGCGACCAAATCCGCCCATTGCCACGGCTACGACGTCTTCGGCGACATGCTGGGCCGTGCGCGCTGGACGGAGATGCTCTACCTGCTCTTCCGCGGTGAAGCGCCCGCACCCGAACAGACAGCACTGCTGGAAACACTGGCCGTGGCACTCGCCAATGCCGGGCCTCGCGATCCGGCGGTTCACGCGGCCATGTGCGGCGGCGTGGGCGGCTCGCCCGCAGCATCCTGCCTGATGGCAGCGTTGGCCGTTGGCGCCGGCCAGCACACCGGCGCGCGCGAGGTATTCACGGCGATCCAAGGTTGGCAAGTCTGTGGAACCGATCTCGGCGCCTGGCATAGCTGGTTCGCCGAAATTCAGCAACCGGAACGCGCCGGCGTATGGCCAATACCGGAGCATGCGCCAGGATTCGACCCGAACGGTGCGTCGACCGCGACGATCGTGAAGCAGACACTCGACTGTCTGGCAACGATGAGTCCGGGTCCTTGTCTGCCGTGGCTCGCCCGCGAACGCGAAGCGCTGGAGACGACTGCCAGCGCAACCCTCTCCATGACCGGCGTGGCCGCGGCGGCCCTTGCCGATCTCGGTTTTTCCGCCGATCAGGGCGAAACCCTCCATCTGCTGCTGCGCCTGCCTGGCGCCGCCGCACACGCGCTTGAACAGCGCGGCTACGGATTGAAGAAGTTTCCTTTCTATCCGGTCGAACTCACTGACGACCCGGCGGCAAAACGTTCGACGGAAGGGACATAGCAATGAAAGGGCCCAAACTTCTGACCGAACATCACGGGCGTCTGCGCACGCGCATGGGGGCGTTCTTCGTGGGCGAGCGCGCGGTCTTTCGCGGTCGCGATCTGCACGCTGAACTCAAAGACATGGACTGGCTGGAACTCTATGTGTTCGGAGTCACCGGCCGAAGATTCACCGCCTCCGCAGTGCGCCTGATGCACGCCATGTGGAGCTACACCAGTTATCCCGACGCCCGCCTGTGGAACAATCGCGTGGCGGCCCTTGCGGGAACCACTCGAAGCACGGCAAACCTCGGCCTCGCCGGGGCACTGGCTGTATCCGAGGCCCTCGCCTATGGGCGCGGCGTGGACATCGAGGCGATCGACTTCCTCCTGCGCACCCGAAAGCGCCTCGAAACCGGGACGTCGTTGGCCGACTGCGTCGAGCAACAGCTGCGCACTCATCGTCGAGTCGCCGGCTTCGGACGCCCAATCGCTGATCGAGACGAACGAATCCTGCCGATGATGGCTCTCGCCAAGCAACTCAGCTTCGACTCAGGACCGCACGTGCGCCTCGCGTTCGCCGTAGAGGAGTTCCTGCTCGAAGGCCGGTGGCGATTTCATATGAACTACGGCGCGCTGGCGGCGGCGTTCGCCGCCGATCTCGGCATGTCGGTGACAGAGTATTATCACTTCGCGATACTCGCATTTTTCGCGGGTATGCCGCCGTGTTTCATCGAGGCGACCGAGCGACCGGAAGGCGCGTCGTTTCCGATCAGCTGTGACGATATTCGCTACCTAGGCTCCCCCAAGCGCAGCTGGAACCCCCGCGGCTAGCGCCCAAACTCCGTGTATTTCTGCAACAATGCCGGTCGCAGCGTCGCTGCCGGCGGGAACACGCCGTTCCAGTATCACATTGATTGCCGGGCAACTATCCTCTTAGGTGTCACGACAAGAACTACCGCTAGAGGGCAATAATAATGAAGCAGGTCAGACACGGCGTGCTGTCGGTGATACTGATGTGGGCGGGAATCGGCGGCGCAAACGCCGCACCGGTGGAAGAAGAAGACCTTGCACTCGCGTACGGGGACAAAACCTTCGTAACTATCGCCACCGGCGCACAGCAACCGATCACGCGCGCCCCGTCAGTAGCCACGGTAGTTACGGCGGAGGATATCAAGGCGATGGGCGCGCGTGACCTGGACGAAGTACTGGAGACTGTGCCGGGGTTGCACGTATCCCGCTCTACACTCGGCAATTCCCCGGTCTACGTCATCCGCGGCATACATCGAAACACCAATCCGCAAGTCCTGATGCTGGTCAACGGCATACCGATTACCTCCATCTTTGAAGGCAATCGTGGCGACATCTGGGGCGGCCTGCCGGTGGACAACATAGCTCGTATCGAAGTAATCCGCGGCCCCGGCTCCGCGCTATATGGCGCCGACGCGTTCGCGGGCGTGATCAACATCATCACCAAGTCGGCCGGAGAAATAGGCGGTACGCAGCTCGGCGCGCGCGGCGGCTCTTTCGACACCAAAGACGCTTGGATATTGAATGGCGCCAAGTGGGGGGAAATCGACGTGGCGTTATATTTGGGCGCGGGTTCGACAGAAGGGGCGAACTCAACTGTCTCCGCAGACGCCCAAACCGGCTGGGACGGCCTATTTGGAACCAATGCGTCGCATGCGCCCGGGCCCATCAACAACGGCCGTGACCTGATTGATGGGCAGCTCGACCTCGCGCACGAAAGACTTCGCTTCCGAATTGGTTACCAGGAACGCGAGAATGTTGGCTCCGGTGTCGGTGTCGCCCAAGCATTGGATCCGACCGGCGAAAGCTATAGCGAGCGCATTACTTCCGATCTCACCTATCACGATCAGAATTTCGCCAAGGACTGGGACCTGAAAGTTCAGGCGAACTATCTGCATTACAAGGAATTCTCCGACCTGACCTTGTTCCCCGCCGGCGCCTTCGCGCCGTTTAATCCGCCGGACGGTTTCGTGGACGGCATGATCGGCAACCCGTACAAGTGGGAGCGGCACTACGGTTTCGAAACATCCGCGTTCTATACCGGCGTCGAAAATCACCGAGTACGAACGGGTGTCGGCTACACCAAGCGCGAAATTTACAAAGTCCGCGAAACCAAAAACTTCAATCCCGATTTCAGCCCGATCGGAACCGGCTCGCAGGACGACGTTACCGACGTTTCCGATACCGTGCCCTTTTTGCGGCCACACAGCCGCGAGGCGCGCTATCTGTACGCACAGGACGAGTGGAACTTCGTCAAGGACTGGACGCTGACCGCGGGCATCCGCCACGACGACTATTCGGACTTCGGCGGCACCACCAACCCGCGCGTGGCGCTGGTGTGGGAGGCCGCCTACAACGTCACCGCCAAGCTGCTCTACGGCACGGCGTTCCGCGCACCGGCATTCACCGAGCTCTACAACATCAACAACCCGGTGCAAGTAGGCAACCCGCAGCTCAAGCCCGAGAAGATCAGGACCGTCGAAGCGGCCGTCTCCTGGGATCCGGAGCCATCGCTGAAACTGAATGCGAATGTCTTTCGCTATGAAATGCGGGATATGATTCGGTTCGTGGCGACCACGGCACAGAATACGGGCGAGCAGACCGGTACCGGCTTCGAGCTCGAGGCCACCTGGGACGCTCTGAAGGAATGGCGTCTGTCGGGCAACTACTCGTATCAGCGCTCCATCGATGAGGCAACCAACCAGGACGCGGGCAATGCGCCGCATCACCACGCTTACTTGCGCAGCGATTGGCGCTTCATACCGGGGTGGATGTTGACCGCCCAACTGAACGCGATCGGAGAACGGCGCCGCGTCGCCGGTGATACGCGGCCGAACCTGGACGGTTACGAGACCGTGGATCTCACCGCGAGTACGCGCGGTGCCCGCAAGCAATGGGACGTCGCCTTCTCGGTGCGCAATCTGTTCGATACCGACGCCCGCGAGCCGAGTCCGTTCGATATGTCGGCGGCCCAGCCATTCATTTCGATTCCCGATGATATCCCCTTACCCGGCCGCTGGTACCTGCTGCAGGCACGCTATCAGCTCTGATTCGAGACGTAACGGTGGAAGCAGTAGGACCTAAAAAGGGAACGTCAAAATCGCCGGCACGGCGGTTCGGCGTTGTCGTGGCGGCCGCCGCGTGTCTGGCGACATCGGCGGTGCCAGCCGCCGTGCTCACGGATCCCGCGCCGGCGAGCCATTCGATCGCGATCATCTATTCCGAGGCCGATCGCGCCGCGATCCGCGAGTTCGACACCATCATCGCGGGGATCGAAGCCAATCCTGACATCTCGGTCCACCGCATTCCGGTTACCACAGGGCAGATCGCGGTCGGGCCGCCCCCGGCACAGGGGATCAAGGTCGCCTTCAACTCCCGCTCCGGCTCGATTGCGGTGATCTATCCCGACATCGGCGAACCGTATCGCAGCGTGTTCGCCCAGATCATCGAGGGCATCGAGGACAAGGCCAAGACGCGGGTGGCGAGCTTCCCGGTCGGCGCCGACGTCGACAGCGAACGCGTGGCCGGCGAACTGCGCAAACAGAACATCAAGGTCGTGATCGCACTCGGCCGTCACGGCATCAAGGTCGCCTCGGGATTGAATCGCGACATCGGCGTGGTGGCCGGCGGCGTGATCTGGGCACCCGAGGCAGCAACGCGCGCGGTGTCGGTGATCAGCCTGGCGCCCGATCCGACGCTCATGTTCACGCGGTTGAAGGGGTTCATGCCGACGATCCGGCGCGTGTTCATGGTCTACGACCCCAAACACAACGCCTGGCTCGTGCGCTTGGCAAAAGAGGCGGCGCAGGCGCTCGACCTCGAACTCGTGACCTATCAGGCGAGCGACCTGCGCGCGGCCGTGCGGCGCTATCAGGAAATTCTCGCCACCGCCAACCCGAAGCAGGACGCCCTGTGGCTGCCACAGGATTCCACCACGGTCGAGGAGTCATCGGTCCTGCCGCTGGTGCTGGAGAAGGCCTGGGATCGATCGCTGGTGGTGTTCTCGAGCAACGTGACGCACGTCAGCCGCGGCGTGTTGTTCGCGCTCTACCCCGACAATCTCGAGCTCGGCCGCAATCTGGCGAACTCGGCGCTCGACTTCCTCGGCGCCGGGACCCAGGACGCCCACATTGTGACGCCGCTGCGCACCGTGCTGCTCGCGGTGAACCTGCGCACCGCCGGGCACCTGGGATTGAAGTTGAGCAACGAGCAACAACGCCGGGTCGACCTGGCGTTCCCGCAACGATAACGAGCGCGCGATGACGAGGACCCGATAGTGAAGCTGGTGTTGCTGCCCAAGTGGTTCCGCCGCATGTCGTTCCGCCGCCAGCTGGTGCTGGCGGTGGTGTTCGGCGTCGTATCCACCGTGCTGCTCTCGGCCCTCGGCAGCTCGTGGCAGGCCACGCGCCAGATCCGCCAGACACTGATCAACCAGGGCGCGCGCGCCGCCGAAAACCTGGCGCGCCAGGCGCGCCTCGGCCTGTTGCTCGATTCGACCGACAACGCCGCCGCCGCAGTCGACAACACGCTCTCGTTCCAGGACGTGGTGCGCGTCGAGATCTGGCACGCCAACGGCCGGCTGCTGATCGCGCGCGAGAAAGGCACGGCACCCGTGGTGAGCAAGGACGTGGTCGTGTATCCCGGCCGCGAGGGTGCGGTGCTGGAGAAGGAAACCGAGAACGCCTGGCACTTCGTCGCGACCGTGTTCGCCAAGGACGATACACCCTCGCCGTTCGAGGTGACGCCCCGCGACGAGGAGGTGCTCGGCTACGTGCGCATCCTGCTCAGCAAGGACACGCTGGCGCAGCTGATGGCCAACGTGTTCATCATCAACCTGCTGCTCGCGTTTTTCTTCGCGCTCGTATTCGTGACCGGCATCCGCCTCCTGACCGCGCGCCTGACGCGTCCGCTGACCGAGCTCTCCGATGCGATGGCGCGCGCCGAGCGTGGCGAGGCGAAGGTGCGCGCCCACATCGAGGGCGCGAGCGACATCGTCAACATGGCGCACGCCTTCAACAGCATGATGAGCGTGCTGGAACAACGCGAGACCGAGCTGCGCAACGCGCGCGACGAAGCGCTGCGTTTCGCCAAGCTGAAAACTCAGTTCGCCACCACCGTCAGTCACGAGATCCGCACACCGTTGAACGGCGTGATCGGCACGCTCGACATGCTGATGGCCTCGCAGCTGCCCGAGCGCCAGAAGCAATTCGTCGAGATCGCCTGGGACTCCTCGCGCTACCTGCTCGACCTGGTCAACGACATCCTCGACATCTCCAAGCTCGAGGCCGGCAAGCTCGAACTCGAGCACGGCCCGTTCGACATCCGGGATACCGTCGAGGAGGCGATCGAGCTGCTGGCGCAACAGGCGCACCAGAAGGGGCTCGAACTCGGCTACGTGGTCACCGGCGACGTGCCCCCACGGCTGATGGGCGATGCGCCGCGCATCCGCCAGGTGCTGATCAACCTGATCGGCAACGCGGTGAAGTTCACCGATTCGGGCGAGATCGCCGTGCACGTCAGCGCCGGTGCCGATAATGCACTGCCGCGCCTGCATATCGAAGTGCGCGATACCGGCATCGGTATCGCCACCGAGGCGCGCACCCGCATCTTCGATTCGTTCACCCAGGCCGACACCTCGACCACCCGGCGCCACGGTGGCTCCGGCCTGGGCCTGGCCATCTGCCGGCACCTGGTAGTGCTGATGGGCGGCGAGATCGGCGTCGAGAGCGAGGTCGGCAACGGCAGCCGCTTCTGGTTCACGCTGCCGCTCGAGGCGGCGGCCGCCGGCGCGGCACCACCGCGCGAGGCCAAGATCCCGCGTGGCGACAACCGCCGGGTCCTGATTGTGGAGGAGAGCACGATCGTCAGTCACTTCCTCAAGCATTCGCTCGAGAGCTGGGGCTACGCCTGCCAGACCGCGCGCGGCGCCGACGAGGCGATGACGGCGCTGACCGAGGCGATCGCGCGCCACGCCGGCGTCGACGTCGTCATCCTCGATACCGTGTTTGCCACCATCGCCGGCGGCCAGTTGCTGACGCGCATCCGCGCCGACTCGACGCTGCGCGCCACGCGCGTGATCGCGATGAACCGCCTGGGCGTGGCCGATCCGCCGGCGGCCGACCAGGCCGATGCCTGCCTGACCAAGCCGTTGCGGCTCGAGCGGCTGCTCGATGCGATCGCCGCCGTCACCGGCACGAGCGCGCTCACAACCAAACCGGCGCTGCGCGCCGGCGAGGCTGAGCACCGGCTGCACCGCGTGCTGGTGGTCGAGGATAACCGCACCAACCAGACGGTCGCCTGCGCCATGCTCGGCATGCTCGGCTGCCACTCGGAGGTCGCCGCCAACGGCCACGAGGCGCTGCGCGCGTTCAAGCGCCAGGGCTGGGACATGGTGCTGATGGATTGCAGCATGCCGGGCATGGACGGCTACGAGGTGACCGAGGCGGTGCGCGCCTACGAGGCCGAGCGGGCGGCCGCGCGCACGCCGATCATCGCCATGACCGCGAACACCCAGTCATCCGACATCGAACGTTGCCTCGCCTGCGGTATGGACGACCATCTGCCCAAGCCGCTCACCCTCGGCAGCCTGGCGGCCAAGGTGAAGCGCTGGGTCCCCGAGCACCAGATCGATCTGCCGCAGGACACCCCGCGCATGACCGACATCGGCGCCGAACGCACGGCCGAGCCGCTCGATCCGGCCATATTCAACAAGCTGCGCGAAGCCCTGGGCGGGGTCTTGGGACAGATGATCCAGCCGTTCCTCGAAGATATCCCGACTTATATGGACGAGATGCGCGCCGCCCTCGCCGCCGGCGAGAACGAGCGCCTGCGCCGCGCCGCGCACGCGATCAAGGGCGCCTCGAGCAACCTCGGTGCCATCACACTCTCGCTCATGGCCAAGTCCGTCGAGGATCGCGTCGATATCGGCCAGCTGGCCGGCATGCCGGAGGCGCTCGAACAGATCAACGCCGAGTTCGCGCGCGTGCGCCAGGCGCTGCTCGCCGAGCTCAAGACCGAACCGCCGCCGCCAATCGAGATCAGCGACCAGGGCGCGCTGGTGCTGGTGGTCGACGACGATCGCAGCACGCGCTCGGCGCTGCGCTACGCGCTGCAGCGTAACGGCTTTCGCGTCGAGGAAGCCACCGACGGCGCGCAGGCGCTCGCCCTGCTCGACCGCGTGCGTCCGGATGCGATCCTGATGGACGCGCTGATGACGAACATGGACGGCTTCACCGCCTGCGCCAAACTGCAGGAGATGCCGCATGCGCGCGACATCCCGGTGCTGATGATCACCGCGCTCGAGGACAGCCAGTCGATCGAGCGCGCCTTCGCCGCCGGCGCGAGCGACTACATCTCCAAGCCGATCCACTTCGCGGTGGTCAACCAGCGCGTCAAGCGCGTGATCGAGGCCACGCGCGCCGAGCGCCACGTGCGCCACCTCGCGTACAACGACGCGCTCACCGGCCTGCCCAACCGCGTGCTGTTCGGCGACTACCTGGGCCAGGCGATTGCGCGCGCCGAGAGTCGCTCGCAGGCGCTGGCGGTGCTGTTCCTCGATCTCGATCGCTTCAAGTTCGTCAACGATACACTCGGCCACGAGATCGGCGACCGCCTGCTCAAATCGGTGGCGCGGCGCATCCAGCAGTGCGTGCGCACCGACGACTGCGTGGCGCGCTTAGGCGGCGATGAGTTCACCGTGGTGCTCGAGGACCTGCCGAGTGTGGCCGGTGCCTCCAATGCGGCGCAGAAAATCTGCCGGTCGCTCTCGACCGCCTTCGAGATCGACGGTCACGACATCTTCGTCTCCACCAGCATCGGCATCTCGCTCTACCCCGCCGACGGCACCGACTCCAGCACCTTGCTGCGCCATGCCGACACCGCGATGTACCGCGCCAAGAATGACAACACCGGCTTCCAGTTCTACGAGGCCGGCATGGAAGTGGCAGTGTCGGAACATCTGCGCATGGAAAGCGCGCTGCGCCACGCGCTCGAACGCAACGAGTTCGTACTGCACTACCAGCCGTACGCCGAGACCGCCGGCGGCCGCATCGTCGGCGCCGAGGCACTGGTGCGCTGGCGCCATCCGGCGCGCGGGCTGGTACCGCCGGACGAGTTCATCCCGCTTGCCGAGGAGACCGGCCTCATCATCCCGCTCGGCGAATGGGTGCTGCGCCACGCCTGCCGCCAGGCGGCGCGCTGGCACGCGGCCGGCGCCACCTCGATGAACATCTCGGTTAACCTCTCGGGCACGCAGCTGCGCCAGCCGAGTTTCGGCGAGACGCTGGAGGCGCTGCTGAAGGAGACCGGGTTGCCGGCGGCTGCACTGACGCTCGAGATCACCGAGAGCGTATTGATGGAACACGCCTCCGAGACCATCACCACGCTGCAGCGACTCAAGGAGATCGGCGTCACGCTCGCGATCGACGACTTCGGCACCGGCTACTCGTCGCTCGCCTACCTCAAGCGCTTCCCGGTCAATCTGCTCAAAGTCGATCGCACGTTCACGCGCGATGTCACCACCGACCCGGACGACGCCGCGATCGTCACCGGCATGATCGCCCTCGCCCACAGCCTGCGCCTGCGCGTGGTGGCCGAAGGCGTGGAGACGCAGGCGCAACGCGATTTCCTCGCGCACCTCGGCTGCGACTTCCTGCAGGGACATTTCCTGAGCGAGCCGCTCGCCGACGAGGCGTTCGAGCAGAAGGTGCTGGCGCCGCACTTCCCCACCAACATCCTGACGCTGCGCCCGAAGCGGCACTAACGGCGTCAGCCAAGCGCTGACGGATTCAGCGCCGCACGACGCCGGCGGCGAACAACACCCAGGCGGCGATAAACGCCGCTCCGCCGAAGGGCGTAAACCTGATCAAGCCGCCGTAACCACCGATAGCGGCCGCATACAGGCTGCCGCAGAAGAGCAGGATTCCCAGGAGCATCAACGCACCGGCACCCGCCAGCAGCCGTGTCCGTGGGCGCGTCGCCGCCACGGCGCCGATGGCGACGATCCCGAGCGTGTGAAACATGTGATAGAGCAACGCGGTGTGAAAGCGGCCGGCGGCGGCGTCGCTCAGCGCGTGCGCACCGTAGGCACCGAGCCCGACGACGACGGCGCCATTCACTGCGCCGACCAGCAACAACACGCGACTCAGCATGCAACAGCGACGCGCCGGCTAGAGCCGCAGCTCCCAACGCCACGCGCGCTGGTCGTGTGGATCCATGACCTCGCCCTGAAACGTCATGCCGACCTTCTCCAGCACGCGCGTGGAGGCGTTGGTTTCCGGCCGCGTGTGCGCGATGACGGCGCGAACGCCGCCGTTGCGCCGTGCGATCTCGGTGAGCGCGCGCGCCATCTCGGTCGCGTGCCCGCGGCGTTCGTTGTCGGGGAAGGTGAAATAGGCGATCTCGACCACGCCGTCGTCGCTCGGCCCGCCCTTGAAGCCGCAGGTGCCGATGAACATGCGCGTGTCCTCGTTGATAGCGAGATAACCGCACCAGGGTGCGCGCGCGCCGCTCACGTGCAGCATCTCGCCGGTCTGGCGCGCCACTTCCAGGATCAGATTGCGATTGGTCTCGGCCGACACGCCCCAGCGCTGCTCGAACTGGTCGAGATCGTCGAGGATCGACGCGATCGCGGCAATATCGAGCGGGATCAGGCGCAGCGCGGTATTCATGACGGCTTCGAGCATGGGTCGATCGACGCGTCCGGAAATTGTGCAACGGTCCGGGACTAAATGTAGTGCCAAACCGTCGGCGCGCCAATATCCCCGCGCTCAGTTCTTTCACCGCGCCGCCGGTGCCGAGCCGTTGCAGCCGCGCCACCTGACTTGACTTGCCAGCGCTGAAGCACCGCTGTACAAAGCGCGCTTGAACCGACATCGAAGCAATCCACGCGCCAACATCGCCGCTGGCGCCCTGCTGGTGCTGCTCGGCGCGACCGCCCCTGGCGTGCGCGCCGAGCAGGTCACGGTGGCGGTCGCGTCGAATTTCACCATGGCGATGCAGCGCCTGGGTCCGGATTTCGAGCGCGCCACCAGCCATCGCGTGACCGCCAGTTTCGGCGCCACCGGCAAGCTCTATGCGCAGATCAAAAACGGCGCCCCGTTCGAGGTGCTGCTCGCCGCCGATGACGAGACGCCGGCGCGCCTCGAGATCGAGAACAGCGGCATCGCCGCCACGCGTTTCACCTATGCCATCGGGCGATTGGTGTTGTGGAGCCCGAAACCGGCCGTGGTCGATGACCAGGGGGAGGTTCTCAAAGGCGGCACGTTCGTGCGCCTGGCCATCGCCAATCCGAAGACCGCGCCCTACGGGGCTGCGGCCGAGCAGGTCATGCGCAAGCTCGGGGTGCGCAACCGACTGGCGGCGAAGCTGGTATATGGCGAGAACATCACGCAGACATTCCAGTTCGTGCATACCGGCAATGCCCAACTCGGATTCGTCGCCCTGGCGCAGGTGCGCGCGCTGCCGCCAGCCCAGGCCGGCTCGTACTGGGCGGTCTCCGATACGCTGCATGACCCGCTGCGCCAGGACGCGATCCTGCTGAGCGACAAACCGGCGGCGCGCGCGTTTCTCGACTACCTGCGCTCGCCGCGGGCGCGCGCGATAATCGAGGAACTGGGATACTCTGTCTCGCCGTGAGAAAAAGGGTTCACCGCAAAGACGCAAAGTACGCAAAGAAAGACAAGGAGGGTTTAACAAGACCGCCCTTTGCTTTTCTTCCTTTGCGTCTTTGCGGTGAATAATCATTTAGTCTTTTCCGATCCAGCGCATGAGCGAATCTGACTGGCTTGCTGTCTGGTTGACGATCAGGCTCGCGAGCGTCACCACGGTCGTGTTGTTGCTGATCGGCACGCCGCTCGCCTGGTGGCTGGCACGCACGCGCTCCTGGTTCAAGCATCCGATCAATGCCGTGGTCGCGCTGCCGATCGTGCTGCCGCCGACCGTGCTCGGTTTCTATCTGCTGCTGATGCTGGGGCCGCAGGGGCCGATCGGCGAACTTACCACCGCACTCGGCCTCGGCACTCTGCCGTTCACCTTCACCGGCCTCGTGGTCGGCTCGGTCGTGTACTCGCTGCCGTTCGTGGTGCAACCGATCCAGAATGCCTTCGAGGCGCTGGGCGAGCGGCCGCTGGAGGTCGCGGCGACACTGCGCGCCTCGAACTGGGATCGCTTCTTCACGGTCGCGCTGCCGCTCGCGCGGCCGGGCTTCCTCACCGCCACGGTGCTCGGCTTCGCCCACACGATCGGCGAGTTCGGCGTCGTGCTCATGATCGGCGGCGCCATTCCCGGTGAGACCAAAGTGTTGTCGGTGGCAATCTACGATCACGTCGAGACGCTCGACTACGCGCACGCGCACGTATTGGCCGCCGGCATGGTCGTGTTCGCGTTCGTGGTGCTGCTGGTGCTCTACAGCATCAATCGGCAACTGGGCCGGCGCTCGTGAGCGCGCGCAAGCGATTCGAAATCGGCATCGAGGCGGAGTTTCGCCTGCCGCTCGGCGCGTTCATGCTCGATGCCGCCTTCACCGCCCCGGGCATCGGCATCACCGCCCTGTTCGGCCCCTCGGGCGCCGGCAAGACCGCGCTGCTGCGCTGCATCGCCGGCCTCGCGCGCGCGCCGCACGGGCGCGTCCGTGTCGGTGCCGAGTGCTGGCAGGATGAACCGCGGCATGACTTCGTGCCCACCCACCAACGCGCCATCGGTTATGTGTTTCAGGAGGCGAGCCTGTTCGCACACCTGTCGGTGCGCGCCAATCTCGAATACGGCATGCGCCGCGTCGCCGCCGGCGATCGGCGCGTGGCATTCGACCAAGCGGTTGAATTGCTGGGTGTCAGTTCGCTGCTCGCGCGCAGCCCCGATCACCTCTCGGGCGGTGAGCGCCAGCGCGTCGCGATCGCACGCGCCCTGCTCACCAGCCCGCGCCTGCTGCTGCTCGATGAGCCGCTCTCGGCGCTCGATGACGCGAGCAAGGCCGACATCCTGCCGTACCTGGAGCGGCTGCACCGCGAGCTGTCGATCCCGGCGCTCTACGTGAGCCACTCGCTCGATGAGGTCGCGCGCGTGGCCGACTACATGGTGCTGATGGAGCACGGCAAGGTCCGCGCCCACGGCCCCTTCAGCGAGCTGCTCACCCGCCTCGACCTGCCGCTGGCGCACGGCGACAACGCCAGCACCGTGATCGATGCCACCGTGCTCGAGCACGACGGCAAGTACCACCTGACCACGCTCGCCTTCGACGGCGCGCACCTCTCCGTGGCGCGCACACCCGATCCGATCGGCACGCGCGTGCGCGTGCGCATCCAGGCGCGCGACGTCAGCCTCGCCCTGAAGCCGCCGCAGAAGACCAGCATCCTCAACATCCTGCCGGTGCGTGTGGTCAGCGTCTCGCAGGGGGCACTCGGCAAGGCCATGGTGCGGCTCGAGACCGGTGAACAGGTTCTGCTCGCACACATCACCCGCAAGTCCGCGGCGCTGCTGCGCCTGGCGCCGGGGGCAACGGTGTACGCGCAGATCAAGGGCGTGGCGCTGCTTGGCTAGAACAAAATGGACAGGATTAACAGGATTTCTCAGGATTTGCAGGATTAAGGATCTTTAGCCGGAGGAATCCTGTTAATCCTTTTTTTGAATCCTGTAAATCCTGTCAAATTTTTTCTTCAGTTCTTGTCCTTAGCGCTCGCGCAATTCCAGTTTTTCGCTATCCCGTTTCATATCGAGGCTGCCCAGGAACGACATGCCGAGCAGCACATCGAGTGGGTGCGAGCCCTCGACCACGCCGGCATCGACGTTGAACATCTTGATATCACCGACTTCGACACTGTTCAGCTTGACGTAATAGGTCCGCGTCACGCCGCTGGCGGTATTGGCATAGCCCAGCCGGCCGTTGCGACGGAAATCGATGCCGAGGCGCGTGGCGGTGTCGCTGCTCAGGGCGATGATGGTCGCGCCCGTATCGACCATGAACCGCACCGGCGCGCCGTTGATCGTGCCATCGGCGAAGAAATGTCCGCCGCGCTCGGGATAGAGCGTCACGCTACCCTTGCCGACCGGGGCGAAGCTCGAGATGACCATGCCCAGTTGCAGCTGCTGGCGCACGCCGTCGAGCTCGATCTCGGCGGTCTCCTGCCGGGTGTCGGTCGCCACCAGCTTGACGCCCTCGGGGCTGGCGTCACCGATACTCAGCACGCGCCGCGTGCCGTCGACCATCACAATCGCCTTGCCTTTGAACAGGGCGTGCAGCGCGACCTTCTCGGCTGCCGTCGCAGGCATCGCCGCCAGCAGCAGCGCGACGCAAAGCGCCATCGGGTTTGGAATTTTCACGCGCAAAGTTAGAATCGCCAGATGAACACCGACACGAAAAAGAAAATACTGATCTTCCGCCACGCCGCACACGAGGGTCCGGGATATCTCGCCGACTACCTCGAACGCCGCGGCCTGCCCTACCGCTTGATCCGCATCGATCGCCGCGAACCCGTTCCATCAAGTGTAGACGGCGCCACCGGCCTCGTTTTCATGGGCGGCCCGATGAGCGCCAACGACCGCTTGCCGTGGATTCCTAAAGTCGTTTCGCTGATCCGGCAGGCGGTCGCCGCCGACGTGCCGGTGCTCGGCCACTGCCTCGGCGGCCAGCTGCTGGCCAAGGCCCTCGGCGGCAAGGTCACGCGCAACCGCGTGAAGGAGATCGGCTGGCTGCCGGTGGAGGCGCACCCAACACCGGAAGCACGCGCCTGGCTCGACGGCCTGCCGTCGCGCTTTGAGGTGTTTCACTGGCACGGCGAAACCTTTGCGCTGCCGCCCGGCGCCGCGCCGATCCTCAGCAGCCGCGATTGCCGCAATCAGGCATTTGTCCTGGACAAGCACCTCGGCTTCCAGTGTCACATCGAGATGACGCCGGCGCTGGTGCGCTCGTGGGCGCGCACCGGCAGCCACGAGCTCGCGCGCACCTCGCGCACGGTGCAAAGCGAACGTCAGATGAGCGTCAACCTGGTAACGCGCGCCGAGAAGCT
>Ga0302046_10001791_pt1 | contig 20144 bp, 13 predicted proteins | sample RVTome_11_FD_200261 | JGI IMG/M metagenome (GOLD analysis project Ga0302046, IMG submission 200261) | Soil microbial communities from uranium-contaminated site in the Upper Colorado River Basin, Wyoming, United States - RVT147D111 (version 2) ...
CGCGCACGATCTTTGGTCGCGAACCGGGGCCATCCCGCCCCGGCAGGCGTTCGAGATCGCACGTCAGGTGCTGCTCGGCCTCGAGAAGGCGCACGCGCTGGGCATCCCCCACGGTCGGCTCGTGGCGGAGAACGTCATGCTCCAGAAGCGGATCCCCTGGACGGAGCAGAACCCCTTCGCCGTGGGCGTGCGACTCGTCGACCACGGCTTGGCTTCGGCGGCCGTGCGCAGCATGGTGGCGGTGCCGTCCAAGGACCTGTTCGGCACGGCTCTGTTGCTGGCCGAGCTGCTCACCGGCTCGCGCTACGGCGGCGACGGATCGCAGTGGATCGGCAGCGCCGCGGCGGCGAGCACCGCCTCGCTCTCTGCTCCCGCGCGCCGGCTGCTGGACACGGCGCTCGCCCCCGTCGTCGAGGAGCGCTTCCCGGACGCCGCGGCGTTCCGCGCCGCGCTCGAGCGACTCCCGGAGTTGCGCGCGAAGAAGCGCGTCCCGACCGCCGCGATCCTCCTGGCCACGGTCGCGGTGGCCGCGGCGGGCATCCTCGCTCCCTGGCTGCTCCGCGAAGCCGACGCCGAGGTCCGGGCAGCGGACGGAGCCGCCATCGAGGCGGCGCGCCTGGCGGAGCGCGAGCGCCTCGCCGAACGCGAGCGCGTGGCCGAACGCGAGCGACAGGAGGAGCGCGACCGCCTGAAGGACGAGTTCGACCGCCTCTCGCTCGCGGTGCAGGCGTCGCGCGAGGAGACCGGGCTGCTGCGCGAGCGCAGCGCGACGCTCGAGACCCGAGCGACGGCGTCCGAGGACGAGGTCAGCTCGTTGCGCGAGGAGCGCGAAGCGCTCCGAGTCCGCGCGGCGGAAGCAGAGGCCGCGCGGCAGCGACTCGACGCCGATCTCGAGGCGACGCGCGGACGCCTGGACGAGCTCGAGGCACGGCCGGAGCCGCCCGCTCCCGAGCCCGTGATCGTCGAGGTCCAGGTACCCGCCGAGCCGATCGACCCGGAGCTCCTGGCGGCACGACGCGCGAGCCTGCTCGCCGCCCGCCTGCTCGACGAGCTCGGGCGCGACGCCCAGGACGCGGCGCGCAAGACCGCCATCGCCTTCGAGGCGGACGAGGCCCGGCCGGTCGGCGCCGAGCTGCTGGCGGCGCTGGTGGACCTGGCCGAGACGCGACGTGCTCACCTGGCGGCGAACGGCATCGCCGAACGACTCGCCACGACGGTGCCCTACCGCGAGGCGGCGGCTCGCCTGCGCGCCGAGCGCAGCGCCTTCGGCGCGCGCACCGCCGGATGGACGTCGCTGGTCGGCGAAGGGGCCACGAGCGAACTCGGCACCCGACTTCGATCGACGCTCGAGGCCGCGTTGGGCGCCTACGACGCCGACGAAGCCGCCCTGGCCACGGAGGTCGAGGCGCGCTGGACGTCGATGCTGGCCGAGCCGGACCGCGCGCCGGCCGAGGTGTTGCTCCTCGCCGACTGGCGCGGCGCCGGAGCGCTCGAGGAGTTCGCCGCGCGCTACGCGGAGGCCTTGCGCAGGACGATCCAGGACGAGTCGCTGGACGGGACGCGCTTGGTCGCGTTCGAGTCCCTCCCGCAATGGAGCGCGACCTTCGCGGCGCGAGAGCTCGCGACCCCGAGCGCGGACGAGGTGCACGTCTTCGCCTTCGCGCGCGCGTTGCTCACCTCCGAGTCCGACTTGCCGGCCGTGCCGAGCTCGGCCGACACCGGCGGAGGCTGGCTGGAGGAGTACGGGCTGCGCGCGCGCCTGCTCGACGCCGACGTCGGCCTGCTCGGCCGCGCGGGCCGGAGCTCGCTGGTACACGGCGTCACGCCGGACGGAGTCGTGACCTGGACCTGGAGCAGCGTGCTCGAGGACCCGCACCCTCCGGCGGACGCAGCCGAGAGCCGACTCGTCCGGCAGGTCTTCCACGACGCGGAGGGGCGAGTCCGCGGCGAGCGGACGCTGCGCCTCCTGCGCATCGGGACCCGGATCTACGAGGAGGTGGCGCGCCGCGTCCTCGTGGTCGACCTCGGCGACCCGCGCACGCGCTTCGCCGTCCGGAGCTGGACCGGCGGCCCCGGAGTCGTTCCGCCCGCGGAGCTCGGCGTGCAGGCCGCCACTCTGCGCGCCTTCCGGCTCGAGCTGGAGGCATCTCCCAAGCGCTGCCTCGAGCTCACGCGCGACGGAGGCACGACCTGGTGGACGCCGGATCTCGGGCTCGTGCGCCACGAGGCGCCGGGCCTCATCCGTTCGAGCCTGATCCTCGCGCGCTGAGCATCCGCTCGGTCACGAGCTTCGCGAAGCGCGCCGGGTCCGGCGGGGAGGCGCCCTCGGAGACCAGCGCCGTTCCGAGCAGGAGCTCGCAGGCCTCGGCGAAGCCGGCGTAGTCGCCCTCGTCGCGGGAGAGCTCCTCGAGGTGCTCCACCACCGGATGCCTCGCGTTCAGCTCGAGCACGCGCTTCTCCTCGGGCCGCTTCTGCCCCTGCTCGCGCAGCATCCGGCGCATCTGCGGCGTGAGGTCGTGCTCGCCGCCGACCAGGCAGGCCGGGCTGTCGGTCAGCCTGCTGGAGAAGCGCACGGCGGCGACCGTCTCGCTCAGCTCCTTGCGGACCGCCTCGAGCACGGGCTCCAGCTCCTTCTCGCGCGCCTCGCGCTCCGACTTCTCGGCCTCGTCGTCCAGGTCGAGCTCGCCCCGGTCGATCAGCCGGATCTTCTTCTCCTCGAAGCGGTCGAAGCGCTGCAGGACGTACTCGTCCACCGGATCGGTCAGGAACAGCACCTCGAAGCCGCGCCGGGCGAAGACCTCGAGGTGCGGAGAGCGGCGTGCCGCCTCGACGGACGGCGCCAGCAGCGCGTAGATCTCCTTCTGCTTGACCGGCATGCGCGCGACGTACTCGGGCAGCGTCGTCGTGGCGGGCGCGCCGTCGGCGGCGTGCGTGCCGGCGAACAGGGCCAGGCGAGCCACGTCCTCACGGTGCTCCGCGTCGTAGTACATCCCTTCCTTGAGGATCGGGCCGAAGGCGTTCCAGAAGGACTCGTAGCCCTCGCGGTCGTCGCGCTGTCGCTCCTGCATCGTGTCGAGCAGCTTGCGCGTCAGCCGGCTGCGGATCTGCTTCATCTGCCGGTTGTGCTGGAGCGTCTCGCGCGAGACGTTCAGCGGCAGGTCCGCGCTGTCGACCACGCCGCGCACGAAGCGCAGCCAGACGGGCATGAGCTCCTCGCAGTCCTCCATGATGAAGACGCGCTTCACGTACAGGTGCACGCGCGACTTGGCCTGGTTCGGGTCGAACAGGTCGAGCGGGCGCTGCCTGGGCAGGTACAGGAGCGCGGTGTACTCGGAGGCGCCCTCCACCTTGAAGTGGATGGTCTCGAGCGGCTCGTTCCAGTCGTGGGTGAGGTGCTTGTAGAACTCGGCGTACTCCTTCTCCTCGATCTCTTCCCGCGGCCGCGTCCACAGCGGCTTCATCGAGTTGAGCACCTCGACCTTGGTCTCGTCGCCGTCCTCCGTCTCGAGCTCGATCGGGTACTCGATGAAGTCCGAGTACTTCTTGACGACGTCGCGCAGCACCCAGGTTGCGGTGAAGTCGCGGTCTCCCTCCACGTCGGGCTCGACGTCCTTCAGGTGCAGCACGACCGTCGTGCCCGGCGAGCTCTTCTCGATCTCCTCGAGCGTGTAGTCGCCGGCGCCCTTCGACGTCCAGCGCACGCCCTTGGCCTCGCCGGCGCGCTTCGTCTCGACCTCGACCAGGTCGGCGACCATGAAGCTCGAGTAGAAGCCGACGCCAAACTGTCCGATCAGCTCCGGGAGCTGCGCGGAGCCTCGCTTCTCCTTCAACGCCCTCAGGAACCCGCGCGTCCCCGAGTTCGCGATCGTCCCCAGGTTGTCGATCACCTCCTGACGCGACATCCCCACGCCGTTGTCGTCGACCTCCAGCACGCGCCGCTTCGGATCGACCTCGAGGCGGATCCGGAGCCCGGAGCGGTCCGCGGCCGCGGCGTCCGGCGTCTCCCCGCGCAGCGCCTCGAAGCGCAGGCGGTCGAGCGCGTCGCTCGCGTTGGAGACGAGCTCGCGCAGGAAGATCTCCTTGTGGGTGTAGAGCGAGTGGATGACGAGGTCGAGCAGCTCGCGCGTCTCGGCCTGGAAGGGGATCGTCTCTTGCATCGACATCGGTCTCGAAGCGGTCGGGTGGAACTTCGTTCCTGCAAGGGTGCGGGAACGCGCGCATTCTAGGCAGGCCCCCGAGTTCCTTCGAGAGCCGTGGCTCGCCCGCGGCGGGTGGTAGACTTCGTCCGCGACATGCGTTCCATCGCTCTCTCGCTCCTGCTCGCCACGCTCGCGAGCTGCGGACTGTCGACGCAGCCGACGGTCATCGCGACCCCCCCCGGCTTCGACGGCTTCCCGGTCGAGTCCTCCGACGCGGAGGTCTGGGCCGAGGCGGTCCTGTACACGGACCACGTCGAGCTCCTGGGCGAGGACCTGGTCGAGCAGGGCGTCCTGCCGCTGGCCCTGCGCGTCGGCCTCGTCTCGGGCGACGTCGGTCGTCTCGTCCGCCTGTCGCCGGAGAGCTTCGATCCGCGACTCTACCTCCCGGACGGGACGGTGCTCGGGGCCGTGCGCGAGCGCCGCATGCGATCGAGCAGCGCGATCCAACGGGCCGCGCGCGACCACGGCCTCGAGCTCACGCTGCTCCCCGCGTGGACGGCGGCGGAGGAGGGATTCCTGTTCCTCGAACTGGGAGACGTGCGCGTGGAGCGAAACTTCGCCCTCACCCATCGGCAAGGCCACTACCGCGAGCTCGACCTCTTCCACGCGCTGCTCGCCTTCGTCGTCGAGACCGACGCCGGACCGCGCGAGGTCCGCGTCGGCCTGCGCCCCGGCTACGGCCGCAGCCGGCGTTGACCATGCGGAGCTCCTCCCTCGCCCCCTCCGCGCTCCTCCTCGCGCTGCTGGCCGGCGGTTGCGTGTCCACGTCGCCGCCGGAGGTGGAACCGCTCGGGTTCGTCGTCCCGGAGCTCCTGGACGCGGCCACGCACGCCAGGTCCGCGCGCAGGCTGCAGGACCTCCTGGTCTCGCTGCGCGACCAGGGCGGCGTGATCGCCGAGCGCCAGCGGTTCTGGGCCGCGTTCCTGCTGGCCGACTTGCACGCGCGCGCGGCCGACGCCCCGTTCCTCGACGAGCCGGGAGTCGCGGGCAGGCGTCCCAGCCGGAGCGCGCACCTGGTCGTGTCCGTCGAGCACGCGCGTCTCGCCGCCGACCTCCTGGCGCACCGCACGGACGACGCAGTCCCCGCAGAGGTGGCGCAGCTCGCGCCGGCCGGTCTGGACGGCGCGCGTGAGGCGCTCGAGGTCCTGCTCGCCGTGGGCCTCTCGCGGCTCGGGTTCGAGAGCGAGCTGGAGCGCCTCCTCGCCCGCCGGCCCGACCTGCGCGACCCGGACCGCGCTGCGGAGACCCTGGGGAACATCGGCGTCCGGCCGGAGCTCGCGGTCGAGCTCCTCTCGAACGCCTCGCGTCTCCTGCGTGCGCGCGACGAGCCGGCGGCCTACCGCTTCGCCATCCTCGCGATCGAGGGCGAGGAGCGCTTCGGGCACGCGTTGCCCGCAGCGGAAGCGAAGGAGCTCGAGACCTGGATCCTCTCCGGCGCGAGCGTGCGCTTCCTCTGCCCGCGCTCCCAGACCGAGTACGTCCCGGGCCAGAAGAAGAGCCCGGTCAGCGGGATCCCGCACTACGAGTACGAACCGGTCGAGCGCTGACGCCTACTCGGGGAAGATCGACGCGTACGGACCGTGCGCAGGGTCCGCGGCGATCACGAACTTCGAGCAACGGTCGACCGGGATCGAGAGGCGCGAGGTGATGTCGCGCGCTTCTGCGTAGTCCTCCGCCGCGCACTTCGCCTCGAGGATCAGGAGCCGCGGCGTGGGCGTCGGGCCCATGCGCGTCAGCGTCCTGCGCGCCCGCAGGTCGTAGGCGACGAGTTCACGGTCGAGGGTGACGCGCACGCGTCCGTCTGCCGTCGAGAGGTAGTCGCGCCGGTAGCGGATCCACTGCGCCGGCTCGAGGCCCTGGCGCAGAAGGAAGCGCAGCTCGTCCTCCTCGGGCGGCAGACCGTGCTCGATCGCGCGCACGAAGGCGCGCCGCTCGCTCCCGGCGACGCGGACTCGACTCGCGACAGGCGCGACCTGCTTCCAGCCGAGCGTGTTCTCGCGCAGCTTCCGCTCCAACGAGCCCGCGACCGAGGTCGCGTCCTCGCCGTACCAGCGGAAGCGCAGCTTCTCCCGCCGGCTCGCTCCGGCCAGGTTCTCCTCGAGGGCTCGTCCGAAGGTCGTGTCGAAGTACACGCTCTGCACGACGCGCGTCGGGTGGAGCGTCGAGAGCGCCGCGGGATGGAGGCGCAGGGCCATGCGCACGCGCGCGTAGGCCGACTCCTGGCAGACGAGCTTGAGCTCGAGACGCAGGGAGCGCTCGGAGGAGCTCGTGGACCGCACGTTCAATCCAGGCTTCCGCCCTCGACGATGCTGACGGAGCCCGCCGGTAGCACGCTCTGCACGCGCGTCAGGATCTCCCCCACCTGACCGGCATCGGCCAGGTCGAGCATCAGGGTCGCCTGGAAGCTCGTGCCCTCGGAATCGACGCGCCGGAGGTCGACGCGCAGGCCGTCCTTGCCGACCGCCGCGAGGATCGCGCGCAGAGTCGCCTCGGAGGACGCTTCGGCGATCTCCCCGGAGACGTGCACCAACAGACGCGGCGGGAGACCGCGCGTTGAGCCCAGGCTCACCATCGACATGTAGAAGAGCACGCCGACGAAAACGATGCCGGTGATGATGCGCAGGTCCGTCACGGTCCCGGCCGTGGCGGGGTCGTAGGCCCCGAGCCCAAGGCCGACGCCGATCGCCAGGAAGAGGTAGGCGAGCTCCTCCGGTTCCTTGATGGGCGTGCGGAAGCGGATGATCGAGAGGGCGCCGACGAGACCGAGCGACAACGCCAGCGAGGTCTTCACGATCGTGATGACCAGCATCGTGGTCGCGGCGATGAAGACGAAGATCCGCGAGAACTTGCGCTTGTTCGAGAGGACCGGGGAGAAGCGCAGGTAGTGCCAGGCCAACACCTGCCCGAGGATCAGCACGATGCCCAGGTTGAGGAGCACGGACCGGAGGTCGCCCGGTACGCCCCCGAATCCCTGCAGGAGGCCGGGCGGCATCGGGCCGGCGGGGAGAGCTGCGACGGCGTGCTCGTGGAATCCGAGGATCGGCAAGCGGGGACCTCCTTGGGGACGGTGGCGCAGAGGATACGAAGCGACGAGCCCGACCGTCGACCAGGATCGCGTGCAGGGACTCGCCGATCAGCGATATCGCTCGCCCGAGGATCCCGACTCGTCCGGCTCTCGTTGGAACCGCTCGCGCCAATGCTCCGGACCGCACTCCTCGAGCCGAGGCGGCGCCGCGTCGCCGAGTGGGACGAGGTCGAAGCTCACCCCCTTCGCCCTCTCCACGCGCACCGAGACGACGCAGTCCCACTCCATGTCTCCCAGACCGACTGCCACGTAGCGGACGCCGTCCTCGTCCAGGTCGTGGAACAGGCCGTAGGACCAGCGCACACCCACGTCTCCGGAGAACCAGGTGACGTCCCCCTTCTTCGCGAAAGCGGCCAGCAGCGGCCGGACCTCGGCTGCGAAGTTGGTCGTCCCGGGCCAGTCCGCTCGGCTGTTGCAGTGGCGGAAGACGACGTCGTAGTCCTCGTCGCCAGGCGCGAAGAGGACGCGATGCGCGAACAGGAACACGTGCTCCACGCCAGCGGCGGGCGCGAGTCTCAGCGCCTCGCCCAGGAACTCGAGCTGTTCGCCGGAGATGCGCCACGGATCGAGCTCCGTGTCGAGGACCAGGAAGAGGCTCGCGCCGCGGCGGAAGCCGCCGAAGGTCGGTCCGAAGCGTTCGACGTAGGCCTCCCGTGACCTGGAGACGTCGTGGTTGCCGACGGCGTTGTAGACCGGCGCTCCGAGCGACCGCAGCACCGCGAGCGTCTCGTCGACGACCGGCGGGGCGAAGGAACGGAAGACGTCTCCGAGGGACAGGAAGAAGGCCGGCTTCGCTCTCCGCCACTCGTCCACGTGCGACCGGAGGTCCGCGGCCGGCCGGTCACCGCTCTTCAGGACGGGGCTCCCAAACAGGTGGCCGGCGACCAGGAACGAGAAGGGCGCCGTCGCGTCCGTTGCCATCGAAGCGGGCTCGCCGGCGATCGGGCGCAGTGCGTGCGATGCCAGGAGCTCGTCCAGCGACTCGATCGGCCGCGGGGAACGGAACTCCGCGTACAGGACGGACGAGAGGAGCGCGATCAGAGCGACCCTATGGGAACGGAGGAAACGGATTCTGCGCTGCATGCCTTCCGGACCACGTCGCTCGTCCCTCGAGAGCGACACGGGTATTCTACATCCTCCGCGGGTCCGAAGCCCCACCAGGGGCCGTCGTGGGCGATGGACATCCAGCACGAACGAAAGGGCGAAACGCACGGGTTCTGGCTGGGCCTCCTGATCCTCGCCGTCGGGATCGCGATCGGATCGTTGTTCGATCCGCGTCACTCGTTCACGAGGCGGGAGGACGCTCGCGCCGATCGCACGGCGAGCGCGCGCAAGCTGCATCCCTACCTGGTCGCCGCCGAGTCAGGGGAGCCGACGGTCCCGGACAACGGCCTCGAGACCGTCGCGCTCGAGCTTCCCCCCGCCTCCGCCGACAAGCTGCAGGAGGTCCACGACCGTGCCAAGCTGCGCGGGCTGATCCTGCAGGAGGCCGCGGACACGGTTCCCGCGGTGATCGTCCACGGCACCAGACGCCTGGCCGCCGACGTGCGCATCAAGGGCGACTGGCTCGACCACGTCGCCACCGACAAGTGGTCGCTGCGCGTCGAGCTGAAGCGCGGAGAGCTCTTCGGGATGAGCGTGTTCTCGCTGCAGTCACCGCGCACGCGCGGGATGCTCTGGGAGTGGCTCGTCCTCGAGACGGCCCGGCGGGAGGGCGTGCTAGCACCGCGCTCGGACTTCGTCAACGTGGTCATCAACGGACACCCGGCCGGGGTCTACTACCTTGAGGAACACTTCAGCAAGGAGATGCTCGAGTCGCAGCGGCGGCGCGACGGTCCAATCGTCCTGTGGGACGAGAGCACGCACTGGGCGACGAGGCTCCGGCTGCACCGCATGGGCGATGCGCCCATGGGCGATCCGGTCACGCACGCCAGGGTGCCGTCGCCGGTCTTGGCGGGTTACGGCGTCGCGGCCGCGCCGGTCCGGGCCTTCGACGAGAAGCGACTCGGCGAAGTCGAGTCGCTGAGCCGGGCACTCCAGGCCTCGATCGCGCGCATGCACGAGCTCAAGGCGCTCCTGACGGCGAGGAACGGCCTCGCGGAGCGCATGTGGCTCATGCAGGAGCTCAGCAAGGTCCAGGACGAGACGATCGACCGGATCGTGAACACCGATCTCCTGGCGCGCTCGCACGCGCTCGCGTCGATCTTCCAGATCAAGCACGCGCTCGTGTGGCACAACATGCGCTTCTACCACGACCAGGTGCTCGACCGGCTCGAGCCGATCATGTTCGACAACAACGCCCAGAACGCCGGCGACCGCCTGCCGGTCGTGTTCCGGGCGGCCGGCTTGACGGCGCAGTTCCGCAACAGCCGCTCCTACTACGAGGGCCAGTTCCGCTACCTGGGCGAGTACTGCCACCCGGCCTGGCTCGACGACCTGTTCGCCGCGGTGGACCCCGACCTCGGACGCTTCGAAGCCGCGCTCCTCGCCGAGGGTCCGTTGGGAACGGGCAACAGCGTGGCGGAGATGAAGCAGCGCCTGCGCGTCGAGCAGGGCTTCCTGCGCCGGCTCCTGTACCCGGCGGATCCGCTCAACGTCGAGGCGTTCTACGAAGTCGATCCCTCCGCCGACTCGATCGTCTCCGGCGTCCTCGACGTGCTCGTTTGGGGGACGACGCAGGTCCCCGTGGAGGTCGAGGGCTTCCGCTTCGGCAACGGCGGCTTCGTGCCCGCGGCTCGGCACGTGTACGCCGACGCTCCGGTTCCCCCGGGGCTCGAGTCCGCGGCTTCCGGCGACCGAGCGCACTACTCGGTCACCGGCCGGGGCGGCGTCGTCCTGCCCTACGACAGCTCGTCCCTGCGCTTCCGCTTCCCGATCGACGAGCGCCTCGCCAACCTCGAGAGCGTCGACGAGCTCAAGCGCGCCGTGCGTGAGCGAGCGGCGGGTCCGGCGAGCCTGGACTTCGACGTCAGCCTCGTCTACCGCCCCATCGCGGCGGCGGAGTCGGAGGAGGAGTCGCTCCGCTTCCGCCGCTACGAGCAGCCCTGGACGTCCGAGGGCGGGCGGCCGGCGCCGCCGGACCTCTCGACGGCCCTCGAGCGCCATCCGTTCCTGCGCCACGGCTCGGAGACGGGCGATCTCGTCGTGCAGCAAGGCGTCTGGGACGTCGACGGGGATCTCGTCGTCCCCAGCGGAACTTCGTTGCGCATGGAACCAGGGACCACGCTGCGCTTCCAGGCGGGCGCGGTGCTGGTCACCGACGCCGCGCTCCTCTTCCGCGGGACGCCGGAGGCGCCGGTCGTCCTCGAGCCGGCCGAAGGTTCCGACCGCTGGAGCGGAATCGTCGTCCTGGGCGCCTCCCAGCGTTCGAGCTGGTCGAACGTCGTGGTTCGCCGGACGGACGCCGTCCGGCGCGGCGGCTGGATCCAGACCGGCGGCATCACCTTCTATCGCTCCGCGGTCACGATGGCGAGCTGCCTCGTCGAGGGTGCACTGGCGGAGGACGGCTGCAACGTCTTCGGCGCGGACCTGGAGCTCCTGGACGTCACGTTCGACGGCTGCGCCTCCGACAGCTTCGACGGCGACTTCGTGACCGGGAGGATCGTCGGTTGCGTCTTCCGGAACGGGCTCGCGGACGGCGTGGACCTGAGCGGCAGCGAGGTGGACATCCTGGAGTGCCGCTTCGTCGATCTGGGGGACAAGGCGATCTCGGTCGGAGAGGATTCGCGCGCACGCGTCCGGGGCGGGGTCGCCGACAGGGTCTCGATCGGAGTCGCCGCCAAGGACCGCTCGCAGGTGACGGTCACGGGGTTGACGATCCGGGACGCACGCCACTATGCGCTGGTCGCCTTCGTGAAGAAAAGCGAATACGGACCCTCGAAGCTCCTCGCGTCGCGCATGGAGATCTCCGGCTCGGGGCTGGGCGACTGCTTGGCCCAGACGGGCTGCACGCTGACGATCGACGACGTCGCCGTGTCCACGCAGGACCTGGACGTGGACGCGCTCTATCGCGACCGAGTCCTCGGCCAGTGAAGGCATGCGGTCCGTCCTGAGCCTCGCTCTCTCGCTCCTCTTCCTGGCGGTCGTCGTGGACGTATCGCGCCGGTTCGGCGCCGAGGAACGCTCGCCGTCGAGGCGAGCCGTGCACGTCGTGGCCTCCGCGAAGGGGCGGCTGCTCCTCCCGGCGTGGTACGGGGACGAGCAGATCCTCGGCGACGTGATCCAGGTCGAGGACGCGAACTTCTCCTCCCGCCGGTCTCCCCCCGGTCTGCGCGTCGTCACCCTGTCCCCCGCGCTCGCTCCGATCGACTCGCGGCAGTACGACCTGGCGGCCTCGCCGGAGGACCGCGCCGCGTTCCTGGAACGCTGCGGAAAGGCCGAGCCGCGGACGGTCTTGATCCTCGCCACGAGGGACGACTTCCGGCCGGCGGATCCGGTGGACGTCCGCCGGCTCCAGGAAGCCGCCGAGCACCTCGGCTCCCGGCTCCGTCCGTTCGATTCGATGCCGGCGAGCTGGAGCCTCGTGTGCATGCGCATCGACGACGCCTGGACGAAGCTGGCGGAGGGCTACTCGACGGAGAGCGGAGTCATCGTCGCCTTCACGATCGACTCCGACTCGTCCCGCTACCGAGCATTCGAGGGCGAGACGATGGTGATCGAGTCGGACACGCGCGAGATCCAGCTCCACCTGGAGCTCGAAGCGGCCGCGGAGGCCGAGGACGCGAGCCTCGCCTTCGCGGCGGTCGGTGGCGTCCCGCGTGCCGCGCTGTACCTGCCCGCGCCATCCGATCCCGAGGTCGAGCACGCGCGCGCGGTCTGGAGCGACGTTCCGCTCGGCTCCCATCCGGTCTTCCGTTGCTCCGTCGGCCTCCAAGACGGGGCCTGGAACGAGTCCAACGGCGTCGTCTATTCGATCGTGGTGGACGGCAAGCTGGTCGCCGAGCGGGCGCTCGGCGTCGGCGGCCGGCCGATCGAGCGAGCTTGGGAGCCGTGGGAGGTCGACCTGAGCCCCTGGGCGGACCGAGCGGTCCGCTTCGAGCTGCGCGTCGCGGGGAACGGCGACGCAAGCGGCGACTGGGCGTTGTGGGCGGAGCCGACGATCGTCTCTGGAACGTCGGACAACGATTGACCGGGGCCCGCTCGAGTGCTCGACGGGCCGTACTGAGGCAGCCGGCCAGAAGGTAGGATGCGGCGCAATCGACTGAACACGCCGTCCGCTCCACGGAGCCTCACGTGATCCGAAGACTCTGCCTCGAGAACTACCGCAGCCACGGGAATACGGAGGTGCGCCTCGAGCCGCTGTCGCTGCTCGTAGGACCGGCCGGAGCCGGCAAGTCGAATCTGCTGAAGGCGCTCGTGTTCGTGCAGAACACGATTCAAAAGCCGATCGCCGATCTGTTCCCGGCTTCGTCGCCATGGGAGTTCCGTCTGGTGAGGAGTCGTTGGGCAAACGAGACCGATCCCATCGGCTTCGTCGTCGACCTGGCGGACGTCGCGGGCTCCGAGGCGAGGTACACGCTGCGGTTCGCCGACTCACCAGACGGCATCTACGTGCTCGAGGAGACTCTGCAACGCCGGGACCCAGGGAAGGAGTGGCGCTGGGTGTTCCAGCGCCGTTGGCCCGGCAAGGCGGAGCTCGGCGAGTTCGGAACGGTGGCGCCGCGCGGCCCAAGCGTACTCAACAAGGTTTGGCACGAACTGCGACCCGGCGAGGGGCCCGAGGGCCCACGATTCGCGCACGACGTTGCGAAGGCGCTCTGGAGAACGGGCTACTACCACCTCGAGACGTCGTGGCTGCGGCAGCTCAGCGACGATCGCGAGCACGACCGCATCGGCTACAGCGGGCAGGACGTTCCCGGCTTCCTCGCCGGCCTGCAGCGCGAGGACGCGCCATGCTACGAGCGGATCCTCGCCGCGATGCGGGAGCTGCTGCCGTCGCTCGATCAGATCGTGATCACCCGTGTCGGGCCCGACCGACAGGGCCTCGCCATGACGTTCCTGGGCCAGCGCGGCTACATCAACGCACCGGACCTCAGCGACGGAACTCTGCTGACGCTGGGCCTGCTCGCGGCGACGAACAGCCGCAAGCAGGGGACCCTGCTCTGCATCGAGGAACCAGAAACGGGCCTTCATCCGCGCCGAATCCGGTGGCTCTTCGACCGGTTCGTCGAGCTCGCGTATCCACGCGGCAGACCGCCGGTGCAGATCGTCCTGACGACCCACTCCCCCTACCTCGTGGACCTCTTCAAGGACATGCAGGGAGCCGTGTCAGTGGTCGAGCACGAGAGCGGCAGGACGAAGGTCACCAACCTCGTCGACGTGAAGGCCAAGCTGCACGACCGCACCAACGGCGATCCGATAGGCCACGAGTGGGCGACGGGCCTCTTCGAAGGACTCTGACGCATGCTCGTCGGAATCCACGTCGAGGGTAACGACTGGCTCATCGTACGCACGTTACTCGCGAGGCTGCTGGACCGGGACGAAGCGACGATCGAGGTGGATCGCATCGACCACCCGGGCATGGGCTGGCAGGCCGTGATCGAGCAGGCGCCGAAGACCCTCAAGCGCTTCTACGCGAAGTTCTGCGCTCTGGCCGTGCTCGGGGTCGACAACGACGGGAACCTCGATGCGCTCGCCGAGGGCGCAGCGGAGGATCCCCGCCATCCGCGACACTGGCGGCACGAGGACCGCGTCGACGCCTGCCGGTACTGCGCGCTCTACGAGGTCGCCGAGTTCACACGCCGCGCACTGACCTGGATTCCGACCCAGCCGGGAGCGACGTGGCCCGTGTGCATCTGCGTGCCCGTCGAGATCATCGAGTCCTGGCTGCTCGCCGCACTGGCCATCGCGTCGCCCGGCCACGGCTCGCTGCACGCCGAGAACGAGTGGCGCTCCGGGCAGAAGCAGGCGTTCTACGGGCGCCCCGAAGCGACTCGCGAGGACGTCGAGGTCATCGCCTTGCCGTTGCTGCGACGTCTCTCTGCGGAACAGCTCCAGCAACTGCGAGGACACTCGCGGAGCTTCGACCTGTTCGCCGAGCAGGCCCTCGCGAGCCAATCCTGAGGAGCTTGTGCGCGATGCGGCCTCGAGCGTGTCACCGTCGACGGTGATGCACCAGGGCGTGCCTACGTTATCCTGGCCTCGGTAGCGACGGCCGAGCGCGCTCGGTCAGCGAGCGCCGCCCCTACCGCTTCCAGGAGCGCACGGCGGAGTCCAGCCACGGACGCAGCTCCCCCGCCTGCACCTTGTCCTGCTCCATCGAGTCGCGGTCGCGCACCGTCACGGTGCCGCTCTCGAGCGTGTCGCCGTCGACGGTGATGCACCAAGGCGTGCCGACCTCGTCCTGGCGGCGGTAGCGGCGGCCGATCGCGCCCTTCTCGTCGTAGAAGGTGGCGTAGCCCGCGCCGCGCAGCTCCTCCTCGATCGTCTGGGCGCGCTCGGGCATGCCGTCCTTCTTCACCAGCGGGAACACGCCCACCGTGATCGGCGCGATCCTCGGATGGAAGTGGAGCACCGTGCGCGTGTCCTTCTCGAGCTGCTCCTCCTCGAAGGCGTCGATCAGGAACGTGAGCGCCATGCGGTCGATGCCGCCGGCGGGCTCGATGACGTAGGGCATGTAGTGCTCCTTCGTCTCCTGGTCGAAGAACTCGAGCTTCGTGCCCGACGCCTCCGAGTGACGGGCGAGGTCGAAGTCGGTGCGGCAGGCGATGCCCTCGAGCTCGCCCCAGCCGAAGGGGTACTCGTACTCGATGTCGCAGGTGGCGGTGGAGTAGTGCGCGAGCTCCTCCGGATCGTGCTCGCGCACGCGCAGCTTCTCGGGGCGAACGCCGAGGTCCAGGTACCACTGCTTGCGCGCGTCGCGCCAGTAGGCGTACCAGCGGTCGTTCTCGGCCGGCGGGACGAAGTACTCCATCTCCGCCTGCTCGAACTCGCGCATGCGGAAGACGAAGTTGCCGGGCGTGATCTCGTTGCGGAAGGACTTCCCGATCTGCGCGATGCCGAAGGGCGGCTTGAGCCGCATCGAGTTCATCACGTTCAGGAAGTTGAGGAAGATCCCCTGGGCCGTCTCCGGCCGCAGGTAGGCGATCGAACCGCTCCCCTCCACCGGACCGACGTTCGTCTTGAACATCAGGTTGAAGGAGCGCGGCTCGGTCAGCTCGCAATGGTGCTCGCCCGGCCGCTTCGACGGCTTCTCGGGGCACTGCGCGTCCTCGAGCTTGTCGGCCCGGAAGCGCGCCTTGCACACCTTGCAGTCGACCATTGGGTCGGTGAAGCCGCCGACGTGACCGGAGACTTCCCACACGCGCGGGTTCTGCAGGATCGCCGAGTCGAGCCCGACCACGTCCTGCCGCGCCGTCACCGTGCTCGACCACCAGGCGTCCTTGACGCGCCGCTTCAGCTCGACGCCGAGCGGACCGTAGTCGTAGGTGTTCCCGATGCCCCCGTAGATCTCGGAGGCCTGGAAGATGAACCCCCTGCGCTTGCACAGGGAGACGATCGTGTCCATGAACGACGTGGTCTTGGTGGCCATCAGGCGCGGGAGTCTAGCCCCCGTCCCTGATCAAGTCGCGGTCCGTGCCCGGGGACGGGGCGCCTCGCAAGGTCGAGGAGGATGGGGAGCAGGGATTCGATTCCTGGAGCGAAGCGGTCGCCTCCGCCCTCCCCGGTCGACCGCCGCGTCGAGGCGGCACGCCGGCGCGCTCTCGAGCCCCCGAACCGCGCGCGAGGTGGTTGAGCTCCAGTGGCTTGACGTGCCGTCAGGATTCGGAGGCGGAAGCTCGTCGCTCGTCCCCCGCCTCGCAAGGCGGCCGACTCTCCGCGTTGAGCGGGGCGGAACGGACGCCCTATACTGCCACGTTCATGTCCCCCGCCGCGACGGACACCGGAGCGTCCCTCACCCCCACTGCCTGGCGCGCTCCCCTGGCCTCCCAGGTCTGGAGCGGCCCGCACGCGAACCGGCTCGTGCGCATCGCCGCCACGGTCGAGGACGGCGGCCGGATCTCGGCTCAGGACGCGTTGCTCCTGCACGAGCAGGCGGACCTCGGGACGCTCGCTCGGCTGGCGGACCTCGTGCGCGCGCGCAAGCACCCCGACGGGATCGTCACCTACATCGTCGACCGCAACATCAACCCGACCAACGTCTGCATCACGGACTGCGGGTTCTGCGCCTTCTACCGCCGCCCGAAGCACGAGGAGGCCTACGTCCTCGAGCGCGACGTCATCGTGGAGAAGGTGCGCGAGACCGACGCCCTGGGCGGACGTCAGATCCTGATGCAGGGCGGCCACCACCCCTACCTGAAGACGGACTGGTGGTGCGACCTGATCGCGGACCTGAAGCGACGCTTCCCGCGCATCAACGCGCACGCCCTGTCCGCTCCGGAGCTCGACCACCTGTCGCGCATCGAGAAGCGGCCGGTCGAGGAGGTCATCCGCGACCTGAAGGAGGCTGGCATGGGGAGCGTGCCCGGCGCCGGCGCGGAGATCCTCACGGAGCGCGTGCGCGCGCTCATCGCGCCCAAGAAGACCTCGACCGAGCGCTGGCTCGAGGTGCACCGTCGCGTGCACGAGGCCGGGCTGCGATCCTCCGCGACGATGATGTTCGGGCACGTGGAGACCGCCGAGGAGCGCATCGAGCACCTCGCCGGTCTGCGCGACCTGCAGGACGAGACGGGGGGCTTCACCGCCTTCGCCTGCTGGAACATGCAGCCCGAGGGCGTGCCGGAGGAACACCTCTATCCGGCCAAGACGACGCCCGCCGTGTACCTGCGGGTCAACGCCGTGGCGCGCATCTTCCTGGACAACTTCGAGCACCTGCAGACGAGCTACGTCACGCAGGGCATGAAGATGGCTCAGGTGTCGCTGCGCGCCGGTTGCGACGACTTCGGCGGGACGATGCTCGAGGAGAACGTCGTCAGCGCGGCCGGCTGCTTCCACCTCGAGTCGATCCAGACGATCGAGCGGACCATCACGGGCGCCGGCTTCCTCCCGCGGCAGCGCAACACCTGGTACGGGATCGTCGACGAACGGCACGAGGGCGGCCCGATCGGGCCCCAGGACCGCGAGGAGGGCGCGACGCACCGAGCCTGGACCGAGAGGGTGCGCGCGTGACCGCCGGGATCGAAGCGGTGCTGGCACGGGCTCGCGAAGCCGGCCTGGGCGCGATCGCCGAGAAGGTCGCGGTGGCGGAGCGGCTGACCCTCGAGGACGGGCTCGCGCTCTATCGCACCGACGCCGTGCACGTCGTGCGCGACCTGGCCAACCACGTGCGCGAGCGCATGCACGGCGACCTGGCGTACTTCAACGTCAACCAGCACGTCAACTACACCAACTACTGCAACAAGTTCTGCGAGTTCTGCTCCTTCGACCGGCTGCCCGGGCAGGAGGGCGCCTACCTGATGACGCCCGAGGAGGTCGCCGACAAGATCCGCGCGCACCTCCACCAGCCCGTGACCGAGGTCCACATGGTGGCCGGGGTCTGGCCCAGGATCCCCTACGAGTACTACCTCGACATCGTGCGCGCCGTGAAGCGAGCACGTCCCTCGATCCACGTGAAGGCCTTCACCATGGTCGAGCTCGATCAGATCGCGAGGGTCGGCAGGAAGTCCCTCCGCGATGCCGTCGAGGACCTGAAGGCCGCCGGCCTGGGGTCCTGCCCGGGCGGCGGCGCCGAGATCTTCGCCGACCGGGTACACCGGGCCGGCTATCGCCTGAAGATCAGCGGAGAGGAGTGGCTCGCCTGCGCGCGCACCGTCCACGAGTGCGGCCTGCGCACGAACTGCACCATGCTGCACGGGCACATCGAGACGATCGAGGAGCGCGTCGACCACCTCGACCGCCTGCGACGCCTGCAGGACGAGACGGGCGGCTTCCAGACCTACATCCCGCTCTCGTTCCATCCAGAGAACAACGAGTGGTCCCACCTGCCGGGGCCGACCGCGCTCGAGGAGCTGCGCGAGATCGCCGTCGGGCGACTGATGCTCGACAACGTCGCGCACGTGAAGGCCTACTGGATCATGCTGACGATCCCCGTAGCGCAGCTCGCGCTATCCTGGGGCGCGGACGACGTCGACGGGACCGTGGTGGAGGAGAAGATCTACCACGACGCAGGGGCGACGACTCCGGAGGAGGTAGAGCGCGAGGAGCTCGTGCGGTGGATCCGGGACGCCGGACGCGTGCCGGTCGAGCGCGACACGCTCTACAACGTCGTGTGGTCGGCCGACGAGTCGCTGCGAGTGGGGTCCGCCGCGCCAGTGAACGGCTGATCGATGAACGGCCGGCCAGATCGCGATTCGGGGCCCGCCTGGTCGGGCATCTCGCTCCAGGACTCCTTGCTGCAGCTCGCCTGCTGCGCGGAGCGCGCGCTCCCCGACCTCAAGTGCACGATCCTGATGCTCGACGAGCGTGGCCGCCTCCACCATCGGGCCGCCCCGACCATCCCACGCTCGTACACCGAGGCCATCGACGGACTCGAGATCGGACCCGACGTCGGCTCCTGCGGCGCAGCCGCTCATCGCGGCGTACGGTTCATCGTCGAGGACGTCCGCACGCACCCGAACTGGACTCGCTTCCGCGAGCTGGCGGAGGAACACGGCCTGCGCGCATGCTGGTCCCAACCGCTCTTCTCCCACGGGCGAGTCACGGGGACCCTAGCCGTCTACTCCGAGGAGGCACGCGGTCCGAGACCGCACGAGCTGCACTTCCTCGACGCGATCACTCGCATGGCGGAGATCACGATCGACCGGCAGATCGCCGACGATCGGCTGCAGGTCCGCGAGGAACGCTTCCGGCAGATCACCGAGAGCATCCACGAGGTCTTCTGGCTCCTCGACCGGGAGACGGGGGACCTGCTCTACGTCAGTCCGGCCTACGAGACGATCTGGGGCAAGAGCCGAGAGAGCCTGTACGCGGATCCGGCGAGCTGGCGCTCGAGCGTCCATCCGGAGGATCGTGGGGGGGTCGAGGAAACGCTCGCCACCTCGGGGAAGACGGGCCATCTCGATCACGAGTACCGCATCCTGCGGCCGGACGGCAGCACTCGCTGGATCCACACGCGCGCGTTCCCGATCGAGGACGAGGAGCACGCGCTGTATCGCATCGCCGGCATCTCGGGGGACGTGACTCGCATCAAGGAACGCGAGCTGGGACTCCAGGCGAGCGAAGCCAGCTTCCGCGAGCTGGCCGAGAACATCGGCGCCGTCTTCTGGCTCACGGATTGGGACGAGCGCCGCGTGCTCTACGTCAGCCCGAACTGGGAGACCGTGTGGGGACAGGACCGAGCCTGCCTGTTCGACGAGAACACGGCCGCCTGGGCGCTGAACATCCACGAGGACGACCGTGAGCGCGTCCTCGAGCGCTTCCGCACCCTGGCGGAGCTCGGGCGGTACGAAGAGGACTTCCGCGTGGTCCACTCGGACCAATCCGTGCACTGGCTGCACGAGCGCGCCTACCCGATCCACGATGCGGAGGGCCGCGTGCGGCGCATGGCCGGGATCGCCTACGACATCACGCGACGCAAGCACGACGAGCAGCAGCTCGCCACTGCGCGCGACCAGATCGAGGAACTGCGACGGCGTCAGGTGGAGTCGTTGACGGCCGAGTTGCTCCTGGCGGAGGAGAACGAGCGACGGCGCTTGGCCAGGGAGCTGCACGACGGGATGAATCAACTCATCACGCTGGCACTCCTCAAGCTCGCCCAGCTTCGCGACATGACCAGCGCCGGCGCCAAGGACCTGGCTATCGAGATCGAGCGGATCGTGGAGAAGGCGGGACACGCGACGCGCTCCCTCACCTACCAGCTCAGCCCCCCCATCCTGCACGACCTAGGCTTCGTGCCCGCGCTGCAGTGGCTCGCGGAAGACGTC
>Ga0302046_10001792_pt1 | contig 20141 bp, 16 predicted proteins | sample RVTome_11_FD_200261 | JGI IMG/M metagenome (GOLD analysis project Ga0302046, IMG submission 200261) | Soil microbial communities from uranium-contaminated site in the Upper Colorado River Basin, Wyoming, United States - RVT147D111 (version 2) ...
ACCTGGCCTTCTACGAACGGATACAACGCGCCGTCTCGCTCCGGCAGGGTACGTACCGGTACGAGACGACCGTCGGGGCCGGCTTGCCCGTGATGTCGACGCTGCGCGACCTGCTTCGCTCCGGCGATCGCATCCTCCGGATCGAAGGGGTCTTTTCGGGGACGCTGGCTTTCATCTTCAACCGGCTCGGCGACGGGATTTCTTTTGCCGAGGCCGTCCGTGAGGCACGGGCGCTGGGCTACACGGAGCCGGATCCCCGCGACGACCTCAAGGGCGAGGACGTGGCGCGTAAGCTCCTGATTCTGGCCCGCGAGATGGGCCTGCCCGTCGACCGCGACGACATGGCCGTGGAGTCGCTGGTGCCCTTTTCGATGATGGAAGCGTCCGTCGAGGCGTTTCTGGACGATCTCGGCGGCATGGACGCCGGCTGGCGCGCCCGCGCCGAGGCCGCTGCCCGAGAGAACAAACGCCTCCAGTACATCGGGCTCATCGAGGATGGATGGCTCAGCGTGGGCGTCCGGGAGATCGCGAGGGATACGCCGTTTGCGCGGTTGCGCGGGACGGAGAACGCCATCGTGTTCACTACGGAGCGCTACCACGACACGCCCCTGGTCGTACAGGGACCCGGGGCCGGTCCCGACGTCACCGCCGCCGGTATCCTCGCCGACCTCGTCCAGGCCGCCGAACTGATGCCGTAGCTAACCAGGAGGGATCGTATGGAGGTATGGGAGGATGCTGAGGATAGCGGATCGTCGCTCGGATGGAATCCCGGGCGATCCTCTCTCTTCGAAAAACCGCCCACGCGGCTTGAAAATACAAAGGCAGCCTCAACGTTGAAGAGAAATCATGAAGATAGCGCTGGTAGGAACCGGCAGGATGGGTCAGGCCGTCGAAGCCCTCGCGCGCGAACGGGGGCATGAGGTCGTAGCCCGGTTCAATGCCCGGCAACCGCTGGCCTCGGCCGAGGCCGTGACGGCGCTGGGTGGGGCCGAGGTGGTGATCGACTTTTCGCTGCCGGACCTTGTCCTTGAACACATCAAGCGCTACTGCCGGTGGAACCAGGCGGCGGTAGTGGGGACGACGGGCTGGTATGAGGACCTCGACCAGGTGCGCGCGTGGGTCGAGGAGAGCCGGGCGGGGATGCTCTACGCCCCCAACTTTTCGCTCGGGGTGGCGTTGCTCGTCCGGGCGTTGCGCGGCCTGGTGCCGCTGCTGGACCGCCTGCCCGAGTATGACGTTGTCGTCCACGAAGCGCACCACACGGGTAAGGTGGACAGCCCCAGCGGCACGGCGCTCCTGCTGGCTGGGATGCTCCGGGACGGCCTTGCGCGGAAGACACACCTGGAGACCGAGACGCAGCATCACGCCGTCGCGCCGGAGGCCCTGCACGTAACATCGACCCGCCTCGGGAGCGTTTTTGGTATGCACACCGTATACCTGGACAGCCCGTTCGATCAGATCACCCTTTCGCACGGAGCCAAAAACCGGCAGGGCTTCGCCTTCGGCGCGGTCAAAGCCGCCGAATGGCTGCCGGGGCATCAGGGCCTTTTTACCCTCGATGCTATGCTGGCGGAAGGGTTGTCTGCATAAGATTTTTTGTTTCGGAGATCGCGTCCATGGGGGTGTTCGGCCCGCAGGCACGATGCCGCGAACCCACCTTACCTTTTGAACACGCCTATTCCCTGGCATATCGGAGGAGGATGATGAACACGTTATTCAGAGGAACCGCGCCGGCCCTGGTGACCCCCTTCACCGTGGACGGGGCCGTAGACGAGGAGGCGCTGCGCCGCCTCATCGACCGGCAGATCGACGGAGGCGTCGAGGCCCTGGTCATTCTGGGCACCACCGGCGAGAACGCGACCATCTGGCCCGACGAACGCCGTCGCCTCGTTGAGGTGTCGCTCGCGCACACGGACGGGCGGGTGCCGGTCGTCGTCGGCACCGGCAATAACTCGACGAGCGAGAGTATCGTCTTCTCCAGGGAAGCGGCAGCGGCCGGCGCCGACGGCTTGCTCGTCGTCGGGCCGTACTACAACAAGCCGCCCCAGGCCGGCTTTTACGCCCATGTGGCCGCCATCGCCGAGGCTACCGACTGCCCCATCCTCCTCTACAACGTGCCGGGCCGGACGGGCTTTAACTGCAAAGCCGAGACGACCCTGCGCATCGCCGAGGCGATACCAACCGTCGTGGGGGTCAAAGAGGCATCGGGCGACCTGGCACAGATCTCAGATATCCTGGCGCATCGCCCGGAGCATCTGGCCGTCTATGCCGGGGACGACGAGATGGCGTTTCCCTTGATCGCCCTCGGCGCCGACGGGGTCGTGTCCGTGGTCAGCAACGTCGTGCCCGACCTCTTCAGCAGCCTGGTGCGTGCCGGGCTGGCCGGTGATTACGCAGAGGCACGGCGTCTCCATTTCCAGTTGTTGCCGGCCATGCGGGCGTGTTTCTTCGAGACCAACCCGATACCAGCCAAGACCATGCTGGCTGCGATGGGGCTTATCGAGCCGGCCCTACGGCTGCCCCTTGTCCCCATGGAACCCGGCACCCGCCAGCGCATGTTCGCAGCTTTTGCCGACCTGGTGGAGGTGCAAGTCTGATGGACAAAGTCAATCTCGCCGAGAAGCTCAGCCTGTTCGACGACTACTGGAGCCCCAAGCTCGTCGGTGAACTCAACGGGCAGCACGTCAAGCTGGCGAAGGTCAAAGGCGCGTTTGTGTGGCACCGGCATGAGGAGGAAGATGAACTGTTTCTGGTCGTCACGGGGCGGTTGGTGCTCCAGTTGCGCGACCGGGACGTAGTGCTTTGCGAGGGCGAGTTTTTCATCGTGCCGCGCGGGGTAGAGCACCGGCCGGTAGCCGAGGAGGAGGTCCACCTGCTCCTGTTCGAGCCGGCCTCGACGCTGAATACGGGCAACGTGCGGAACGAACGGACCGTCGCCCATCTCGACCGGTTGTAGGGGGCGGATAAAAAAGATCGTGGAGCGACCGGAGCCGCTCCACGATCTCACCCTCAGCGTCCGTGACGGCTGAGGGGTCGCGCAGTCAAGGAAGGGGCCGCGTCGGGTGCGAGGACAGGTCGGCCCCGGGGCCTGCCGTCGTACTGTGGGCGTCGTGTCTAACAAGCGAAGGGGTGAGCGATACGCACCCCTTCGCTTGTCTGGCACCGTCGTTCACGGGAGCGTTTTGTTCGGTCCCGTAACCGCCTGAGAGCGCCGCCTTACTGAAGGCTGGTGGCGGACTCGTCGCTGGTGACAACGACCTTGATGGCGTCGCTGATGGTGTCGAGGGTCTGCCCGAGCTTGGCGATGGCTTCGGCGCTGTAGCGCACCGAGGCGTTGTTGGACATCGTGAACTCGATGCGGTTCGTGCCGCCCCCGCCGCCGCCGGAGCAGGCCGTGGCCTCGGTGCCGCCGCCGGTCGTAGCCGAGGCACGGGTGAAGGTGACGATGACGACGAGGTCCTGCAAGTCGAACGCCGAACTCGACGGCTCGTTTACACCGAGCTCGTAGAGGTAGACGGCCTCGCTCTCCTCCATGGTCATCTTGTTGGTGCCGGTGTCGATGTAGTCCGCCACGAAGTCTTGTACCGAGTACTGGCCCAGGTAGCCGCCTACGTTGGGGACGTTGTCCCCGTCGGCCAGCGCGTAGAGCTGGTCGTCCATCGTATCGGTGGCCTTCTGCATGTGGACGGTCCAGTGCGAGTTATAATTCCCGCTGTAGGAGGATTTCTTCTTCTTCCACGACCGCCCGTAGATGTTGACGTTGCTGTTCGGGGGGAAGATCGTCGTCGGCGCCCATTCGTAGATCGCGCCGCTGTTGCCGGTGTTGACGTTGGCGGTGACGGCATAGTCCCAGTCGCCGAAGGGTTCGAAGATTTGCCCGGCGACCTTGACTTTCAGCGTCACGGGCATGTCGTAGGAGCCGCCCATGCTGATGGCGGCGCCCAGCACCTTGACGTTGACGCGGAAGGAGTCGGACACGACCGTCGTCGTGTGGTCATCGATCTCGAAGTCTGCCGCGCAGTCGTCCGGGTCGCTGCCGCCGGCCACGCTGTAGCCGACGAAGGCGCCGTGGATCTCGGTGTTGAGGCCGAGGTTCACACGGACCGTATCGACGTTCTGCTTGCGCACGAGCACAAGGCCTTCCCAGCGGAAGTCGTTCGAGTTGATGTTGAGGTCGCCGTCTTCGACGAGGAGGAGGCCGTGGCCGTGTACCGAGGAGGTCACCGTGAGGGGGCCTTCGACGCGGATGATTTTGGGGTTGCTCGCGCTCGACGAGGAAGCCGCCGAGATGAACGAGCTTTCCCGCACGGCCGTCGGGGTGCCCGCCGGAATCGTGTTGTTGACGTTGAGGACGGCTTCGTTGTAGATGGTTTCGTAAAACGCCTTGTCGAAGCCGTTCTGAACGCTCGGCTCGGCCGCGGATCCGTCCTCGTTGTTGGCGCCTACCACGCGGGAAGCGTTGAACTCGCTCAAGAGGGCCGGCAGGTGGGCGTCGTCCGTGACGATGCCCGCAATCGGCCGGAGGAAGCCGTTGCCGGTGCTCCGCGAGGGGGCGCGTCCGTCCAGCCCCGAGACGGCATAGGACGAGCCGTAGGCGTCGGCATCGACCTCGTCGTCGCTGAGCGAGATGGCCGCCGGGAACGGCGCGGCGAAGATCACATTCGACGTGATCGTCTGGGTAACGCCGGCGAACCCGCCGTCGACCTGGATGTCCAGGTCGCCGTAGAGGTTGGCCGTGACGTTCTGGTCGTAGGAGCCGTCGAGCATGCTGATGTCGGACCGGGTCTGTACGGCGGACATTTTCTCCAGCTTGACCTGGCTGAGGATCTCGTCGTACCCGGACTCGGCGATGTCTCGGGCGATGACAGTAGCCTGGTACTCACTCTGTTCCGACTGCGACTCGAAGGAGCTTTGCTTGCCGCCGAACATCAAGGCGCTGGTGCCCAGCATCACACTCCCGATAAGGAGGAAAACGGCTTTACCTGTCATGGCGATATCACTCTGGTTTTAACGGGCGGATTGCTACAAAGGGTACGATTCTGGTACAAACGCGGCGAGGGGGGAAGGTGAGGTCTAACCGCCCTGATACCCTCGCAGGTTGGGGGGGCTGAGGGTCATACCCCAGTGAAGGCGCCGGAAACCATCCATGTAGTTCCCTGTATTGATTTCGGGGAACACCACGTTCTCCAGCCGGAGGCGGATACGGCGGGCCAGTTCTTTGACGACCACATTGTTGTTATCGTCCAGGAGGTCGATGGTGAAGTTGGTGAGCGAGGCCGTGCTGCCGCCGTTGCGAACCCAGGCCCCTGTGGTTTTTTCGTAGCGCTGCAATTCGTAGAGCGGCTTCGCCACCCCGTCCACGTCGGCGGTGTCGACCACGACGACGTCGTAGCGAATTTCGATCTGGTTGCTGCCTGCATCGCTGCCCAAATACTCAAAGCGGTCCAGGACGCCGTCCGCGTGCAGCGTATAGGTGGTGATGGCCGTTTCGCTCGGCGTGGTGCCGAAGCCTACGTTCGTGAGGTCTCGTTCGAGCATGTCGGCCAGTTCGAGCGTTTGTTTTTTGCCGACGTAGAGCATCGTGCTGTTCAGGGACGATTGCTGCGCCCGCTGCTGCACCGTGAAGCCCATCAGCACCACGATGGAGGTGACAAGCATCGCGATGACGCGGTCTAGTTGTATCATGGCTTTCTTTCGTTGCGTTCAGGCGCGAGTGTGCAAGGGGGTTACACGTCCCAATCCGGCGAAAAGCGACGTTTCTTGACGATCGGCTTGAGGAGGGAAGAGGATTTGCCGGGCTCGACGGCTTGCTCGATGTAGAGCGTAACTTCCTTCGTCCAGGTGGGCGTGCTGCTCACGGAGCCGGTGTTGTCGATGTAGTCGACGGCGGCCTGCACAGTGAAGCTGAACCCGATGGGTTCGTCGTCTGCATCCGTGCCGATCTGGAAAAAGACCGTGTCCGGCTGCATCTGGTTGAAGTCTTCCAGGTTCTCCGATTCGTCCAGCGAGGCGCCGGTCGGGAACTGGGTGGGGAGCGTCAGTTCGTTGAGGTTCGGGTTCTGGGCGCTTACGGTGCCGTCTGCAACGCGGGCGTCGAAGGGCTTGGTGGCGATGTACTGCATCGTTTCCGCGGCGACGCCGTTCGCCAGCACTTCGAGTTCGATGTTGGCGGCTTCACGCTGGGTCAGGACGATGGCTTCGTTCTGGTTCAGTGCAAAGAACATCATCAACATCAGCGCGAGGAATGCCATCAAGGTGTCGGACATGGCCGGGAGGTATTTTCAATGGGGGGATACTAGTACACGGCGGCAGAAGTTCGTGGCAGGTTAGGCAGGACGTGAAACGTGAAACGTAAAACGTGAGGGTGCCCCCAGCGACCGTGCGAAGTGACTTCACGTTTCACGTTTTACGTTTCACGCCTCGCTATCTTACGAACAACTTCTGCCGCGATGTACTAGGTGGGGGGCTGCATGCGGTGGAAAAAGAGGATCTTAAAAAAAGAGAACTACGATAAGAAAGTGGGGGGAAGAGGCAGGCACGTTGCTCCGTGGGGTGAGTACCGTGCCTGCCCCTGTGTGTGGCACAACCGTGCCGCTGGTCGGTCTACCATTCGCTGTACGCGATGCGGTCCAGCGTGAACATGTTCGGCTGGAAGGGCGTCGTCAACGCCGGCGAAGCCTTCCGGTAGTAGATGTCGACGGCACCCCGGAAGTCAACCACGCCCCTCGTGGTCACGCTGCCGTAGAGGTCCGGTGTGCCCGACTCGAACTCCATCCCGCCGTTGGAGTAGATCTGCGCCCAGACTTCCGTGTTGCCGCGCAGGCGCACGCCGGTGCCGGTGTAGAAGGCAATGCTGCTCTCGTCGCCGCCGGCGTAGCCGCTGTTGCCCACCTGGACGTTGGCCCGCAGGTCAGCGCCTCCATCGACCAGGAACATGACGTAGCCGTTGACGGTGGTGCCGCCGTTCTGGATCGTCAGGTCTCCCTGGACGTGCCAGATGTACGGATCTTCCCGCGTGCCGAGGTCGTACGCGCCCGTGAGTACGACGTCACCCGCCGTGGTCGAGTCCACCGTAAGGCTGGCGGCCAGGGTCGCCGGGTTCAGCGAAGGGATAACCACCTCTTCGGTCTGGTAGCACGTCGGGGCGTTGTTCGGGTTGTGGTTCGGCTCGAAGCTATCGGCGATGGAAGCCTCGGACGGATTGGCCGTCCAGTGGTACGTACCAAAACCTTTCACGAGGGCGGCGTTGCCGTTGACCTGCAGATTTTTGTTGGTATGCATGTTGGCGTTCAGCGTGTTGTCCGAGTCGCCATCGACGTAGATGTCGCCGTCCACATTACCCCGCAGGATGAGGTCTTCTTCCGAGACGACGGCATACCGCATGAAGGGCGGAGCCAGCGAGGGCAGGATCGTGCGCTGCCGGAACTTGGCCAGGACGTTGAACGTGATCGGGTCGCCGGCGGCGTCGTAGGTAAGGCCCATGGATCGGACCGTGACTTCCGAGCCGCTCATCGTGGCATCGACGGCGTAGGAGACGCCGTCGTTGGTGCCGGTGATCTGGGAGTAGTTCGTGAAGCTTTCCGAGAGCATCTGCTTGACGTGGTCGACCCCGGCGAGGGCGGCGTTGCGTGCGAGGATCTCGAATTGATCTTCAGCCAGACGGGTTTCCGTCTCGTGCAGGTTGCCCTGGGCATTGAAGGTGATGTGCATGCCGGCCATCATGAAGATGCCGACCGCGATGAATGCCAGCTTGTGCATAGTGTACCTCCCTCTGGAGCGTTATGCGTATGCCTGTGTACGAAGGTGCAGGGTTCGCTGGTCGCGTAGCCTTTGAAGCGTGTCTTTAGTTGCGAAGCGGTGGGAAAAAGCGCGACTCCCACTTAATACTCCTGATGACTTCCGTCTCCAACATGGGGGAGGCGGCCTCTAAGCGGACGTATACCTGGGCGGCATCGTCCGTATCGGTGATGTTGCCCGCGTCTTCGTTGAGCGCGATGATTTCCCAGTCGGTGATGATGTCACCACTTTCGCCGTCCACGGTACCGTCAATAAGGCGCTCGATGTAGTAAAACAGGGTTCCGTAGTGCGTAGCCGCCGGCGTTTTGCGATACGAGATCGTACGCAACGTCGTATCCTGGCCGATGCGGCTCCGAAAGCTGAACACCGTGACGCCGCCGCTCTGCGACGTTTCCGAAATCGTGAGCACGTCCTGGATGCCTTGCAGGTCGCGCCGCAGTATCTTGGCGAAGGACTCGGTCTGCGTCGCCATGGCGTAGAAGGCCGTCGTCTCGTTCATGGCCCTCCCGTTGCGCGAGTTCACGTTGAAGACCATCAAAAAGATGGTCATGGCGATCATTCCTGCTCCCAGTTTGTCGAGTAGAAGGTGCATCGTTGTCTTCGTTTCGTGGCCGGCCTGTTCCTGTCGGGTAAGCCTGTCCGCGCGTTTTTACCACTGGCAGCCGCTGCCGCACGAGAAGGATCTCGAAACGGTTGCTTCGAGGTCTTCCAGGTCGATGCTGCGTACGGTGACGGTTACCAGCTTGAATTTAGTCTTGATACCCCCGGCCGCAGGCACAGACGGGTTTACCTCGTCGGCATATTGGACGGTAGATTCCACATGGAAGGAGAGCGAGTCCGTGCCGACGGCGCGATACAGGGTATCGAGGGCGGCATGGAAGTCGTCGATGTCGTCTTCGGGGGTGGGATCGTTGCCGGGCCCGAACCCGGTAGCTGCCGACGCGAGTTCGGCGGTCGATGTCACAGTCTCGTTATCGACGATGGACTGGTCGTAGCCTTTCGAGCCTATTTCTTCCAGTCGTTCAACAGCCGCGCCGTTCAGCATGGCGCTGACGGTCTGGCGAATCATGGTGCTCTGGGCGAAATACACTTTTTCTTGTTGCTGCACGGCAAACAGCGAGAAAAGCATCATCGCCAGGATCGCAAGCATCGTCTGTGGCATAAGGCAGACTCGGTTTTTACTTCCAAAGCATCGGAAGCCGGGGGGGACGGCCGTAAAGTGGGCTGGACGCAAGAGCTATGCCTGTTACCAGGGCCCTTGCTGAAATCGGCGCAAACCTGCCTGGAATCGGCGATTCGCCGTCAGGAGATGTACACAGGCGGACACCCGAACCTTACCTTACGTAACGGCGCGTAGTAGAAATGAAACCTTTTTCCGAATCAGCATGTCCGGTTGACCGACCGTTTAGAGGTATCGCCGTGCCGCTCCTTTTTCTTAACCGGCCCGCATTTTTTGACGGCGTGCAAGCGGTGCGATCCCGCCCCAAGACCCGGCAAAACACGGATTCCTTGTGCAAAAACGCGGTTTCCAGCCGTGCGTCTGGATGGGAGGCAAGGCGTCATCCGCGCGGCGGGAGGCGGCAGGTGCGTTGCGGCGCGGCGCCGGACGATACAGACATGCAGAGGCTGGCCCGGGAAGCCGCCGGGAGAATTTACCGATGCCGTGTCGTCCGCAGGCGGAGCCTCACCACCGGACGAGAAAGGTGCCCATCCACCGCCCACGCAGAGGGTTGCGTGGGCCGTTCAGTTTGCGTCTTCGGCGCGTTTCACGAAGAGGTCGAGGCTCACGCGGGCGTAGCTGCCGAAGACGCCGTGCGCCCCCGTGATGCGCTCCAGGGGGTTGGGGATCTCTCCGGGGGAAAACGTCGACCCGCCCTGCTGGATGCTCTGCGACCGGATGAAGTCGTAGAGGTTGTCGTCGATGGCGTTGATGTAGAAGCGGTTGCGCCCGTAGAACGTGATCGCCAGCCAGGGCAGCCGGATGGTGAGGGTGCCGTCGGGGTTGAGGTCGTAGTTTTCTTCGTTGAGGATGGGCGATCCGCCCACACTCAACTCTTCGAGCGTCACGTCGCCGTCCTGCTGGTCGAAGAAGGCCTTGGCGAAGGGCGTCAGTTGTTCTTCGCGGACGTCGAAGGCCTGGGTCACGAACAGGTAGTAGTTCTGGTCGCGGCCTGCCGCCCGGCTGCGTGTGACGGTTAGCTCCAGTTGTTCCTCGCCCTGGTAGACGACCTCGTCGCCCGTGACGCGGACGACGCTGAAGGTGTCGGGCACGACGGTGGTGGCCTGGATGGGCGCCGCCCCGCCGGGGATACTGACGTCCAGCCGGTAGGTCTGTCGCGGCTCGGCACGCGCGCGCCCGTCGACGGGCAGGTAGGACCCTGCGAAGAACGGGTCCTCGCGAAAATCATACGTGGCGTCGATGGTGCCGTCGTCGTCGAGCCGGTGCAGCCGCACGTCGGCGCCCTGCACGGCTGCCTCCGTAAAGTCATACGGCGTGTCGAGCGCCCGCGTGCGGCTCAGCAGGACGGGCTGCAACGGTTCGTTCGCGACCAGATACGACTCGACCACGTATTCCGGCGCGAAGTCGCCCGGGTCCGTGGTGTCGCAGCCGGTGAGGAGGGTGGCGAGGAGGACGCCGTAGGAGAAAACCTTTAACCGTATCGAAACCATCAACAACCCCCACGCTGTCGTTCCGAGCGGCTCAACGCGGAGCCGAGAAACCGAAGGTTCACGCCCGTAAATCTCGCCCTGACGGGCTTGCAAGGCCGATGCGGCGAGATCCTTCACGTTCGTTCGGGATGACAACAAGGAGGCTCGGCGGCTCATTTGAGGAGGGACAAAGGTGATAGGGAGCTAGACCAGTGAACCCATGACGCTCTTCCGCATAGCGGTCCTCAGAAGTTCAACGTCAAGGAGACGTTCGGCAGCGGAATCGGAATCTGCGGGATGTCGTTGCGGTCGATGGTGTTGTCCTGTTCGAACTCGAAGAAGGTGAACCAGAGGTTGCGCCGGGCATAGACGTTGATGACCTGAAGCTGGAGTTCGTAGTCGGCGAAGCCGAAGAAGCGGCCGAGCTTGGTGAAGCCGAGGTCGAGGCGATGGTAGGCGGGGAGCCGCGCCTGGTTCAGGCCGGGCGAGAGGAGCACGTCGGTGGTTTGTTCGCCGGTGAGGAGTTCGCCGCCGAGGAGTTTGTACTGCGCATTGGGCTCCGTATAGGCCTGGCCCGTGGCGTAGATGAAGACGCCCGTCGCACGCCACGTCCGTCCGAGCTGGTAGTTGGCGACGAGGTTGAGGTCGTGCCGCCGGTCGTACTTGGGCGGGTAGTTGCGCGGTTGTCCGTCCGTACCCAGGTTGATGAGGGGAAAGCGCCGGCTGGTTACGCCGAAGGTGTAGGCGAGGAAGCCGCTTAGCCGTCCGCGTGCCTTTTCGATCTGTAGTTCGACCCCGTAGGCATGGCCCCGGCCGATGGTGAAATAGTCCCTATAGTCGAGGCCGGCGGCGTCGGGCAGGAACGGGTCGAGTTCGAACAGGTCGCGCATCGTGCGGTAGTAGGCTTCGGCGTCGAGCGTGAAGTCCTCGCGCAGGAACGTCTTGGCCCCGAAGATGAACTGGTCGCCGAAGGCCGGGTTGACGCCCTCGGCGCTGGTAAGCCAGAAGTCGAAGCCCGAAAAGCTCTCGTTGGTGATGAGCGTCTGGAACTGGTAGTAGCGGCCGTAGCTGGCTTGCAGGCGCAGCCGGCTGTGGGGCCGGTGCTCGGCCGAGAAGCGGGGTTCGAGCCGGACGAAGTCGCCGTCGCTGAAGTAGGTCGCACGGAGGCCTCCCTGAAACGACCACAGCGACGAGGGGCGGAACGTCTCTTGCAGGTAGGCGGCCAGGTAGCCCGTCTGGATGCGCGGGCTGAAGGTCACCTCGCCGTCGAACGAAGTCTCGAAGGGAAACGTAAAGAGGCCCGCCCAGAAGCCGCCCTCGATCTGGTGGCGGTCGTCCGGGTAGAACTCGAAGTCGCCTTTGATCGACGTGTCGTAGATGCGGCTTTCCTGCTTGATCTCGGTGCCGGCGAAGAGGGCGCGGGGTGTGCTGGCGTAGCGCGATGTGGTGAACGTGAAGTTCGAGAAGAGCCGGTCGGAGAACAGGTGCGTCCAGTTGGCGCTCAACGTCCGGTTGCCGTAGTTGAGGTTGAGGCGGGCGTCGTCGAGGAATTCGATGTCGAGGTCGTCGGTGCCGGCGTAGAACGACAGCGAGAGGCGGTCGTTGGGCGAGGCGTCGAAGTTGATTTTGCTGTTGAGGTCGAGGAAGTAGAAGCCGTCGGGGATGCCTTCGGTGCCTTTGAGGGCGGCCAGCAGCGGCTCCAGCGTCGAACGGCGAAAGGCCAGCATCCACGAGCCCTTGCGGTAGGGACCCTCGACGAAGGCGCGCGAGGCGAGCAGGCCCAGGCTGAGGCTGCCGTCGTACGCCCGCCGGTTGCCGTCCTTGTTGTAGATGTCGAGCACGGAGCCGATGCGCCCGCCGTAGGAGGCCGGGAAGCCGCCCTTGTAGAGCCGCACGTCCTTGATGGCGTCCGGGTTGAAAGTCGAGAAGAAGCCGAAGACGTGGCTCGGGTTATAGACGGTCGTCCGGTCGAGCAGGACGAGCGTCTGGCCGGGGTCGCCGCCGCGAATGTAGAGGCCGCTCGAATAGTCGGACGCCGCCTTGACGCCCGGCAGCAGTTGCAGGGAGCGGAAGACGTCGGGCTCGAAGACCGTCGGCAACTGCTTGACGGTCTCGACCTTCATCTGCGCCACGCCGATGTTGCGGGCTTCGTCCTCCTCGGCCCGCTCTCCCGTGACGACGACCTCTTCGAAACGCACGCTCTGCGGCGTCAGCGCAATGTCGAGCCGGCGGCGTTCGCCCGCCGCGAGCGTGACCTCCCGGCGGAACTCTTCGTAGCCGATGTAGGAGCAGACGACGGTGTAGGTGCCGGGGGCCAGGTTGGGCAAGGTGTAATAGCCTGCCGTGTTTGTTGCGGCGCCGGCGCCGGTGCCGTGCAACACCACGTTCGCCAGCAGCAGCGTCTCTTCCGAGGAGGCATCCTTCACGAAGCCGCTCAGCGAGGCCGTCTGCTGCCCGAAGGCGGTGGGTGTCAGCGTCAGGGATAGCAGGAGAGCGGTCCGTACTTTTATAAGATCGAGCAAGGGTACTACGGGTCTGTGCGGGGACGGTTGGCCGGGGGCGTGTGCCGGGAAGCCTGGACGGAAAATGACCTACGCGACCGTACGCCGCCGGTTACGATTCCTTCCCGCCCCGGCGCAACGTTAGCAATCCTTTCACATTGGGGAACGGGAAGCTATGCGTTAGGTCGCTGCCAGGCCGGAGGACGTAACAACTACGCCGTTCAACATCGCGGCGGTTCGCTCTGTGAAGTCGGTAGCCTACCCGGCCTGGCGTCATGCTGAGGGCGCGGCAGCGACCGAAGCATCTCGCCGATGCGGCGAGATTCCTTCGACAAGCTCAGGACAGGCTTTTCACGTCGTTCAGGAGGAGAGCGTGAGAGGGAGGAGGCGTTCTGAACGAAAAGAAAGGGCCGGCCGGTCACGGCAGCAATGAGGCGCCGAGGTCCGGGTAGTCCGTGATCAGGCCGTCTACGCCGAGGGCCCGGAGGTGCTGCATCTCCTCCAGCGTGTTGACGGTCCAGGGGAGGACCTGCATGCCGCGCGCGTGCGCCTCGCGGACCAGGGCTTCGTCGACGAGGCGGTAGTGGGGGCTGTAGATGGCCGGGGTGAAGCCGAGTGTTTCGAGGTGGGCTGCCAGGCCGGGGTCCTCTTCGCCGCTGATGAGCAGGGCCAGGGTCCACGACGGGTCGAGCCGGCGGCCGGCGCGGAGCGTCCGCACGTCGAACGACTGCAGCGTGGTGCGGTCTTTGACGCCTGTGTCCACGAGGACGTTGTGCAGGAGGAGCGTGAACGTCTCGGGGTCCGGCGTGAACGTGCCGTCCCAGTCGGGCCGGGCCTTGGTCTCGATGTTGTAGCGGACCGGAGGCAGGCCGTGCTCGCGGGCATAGCGCTCGGCGGCCTGGATCACGGCGCGCAGGCGGGGCTTGGGCACGGACATCGCTTCCTGGCGCGGAAACAGAAAATGACCCCGGCTGCCGCAGTCGAACCGCGCAACCTCCTCGTAGGTCATCTCGAAGATGCGGTATTGCTCCTGCTGCTCGACGGGCACCGGCTCGCCCGACGGCAGCGAACAGATCGTTCCGGACATCCACGGCTCGTGGGAGACGACCACCGTCGAATCCTTCGCGATGACAGCATCCATCTCCAGCGTCGTCACGCCGAGTTCGAGGGCGCGGAGGAAGGCGGGGATGGTGTTCTCCGGCAGCAGCCCGCGCGCCCCGCGATGGCCTTGCAGGTCGAAGCGCGGCGATGCGTCGTTCGCAGGCTGCGTGGTGGCGCATCCGAGGAGCAGGAGCGGGACGACGATCATGCGGGCGATACCCGGGCGGCTTTTTTGCATGGCGACAGGTCTTCCTTCCTCAACAGGCCGAAACATACAAAAATCGCTGTGAGAATCCCCGGCCCCTGGTATACCAACACATTTTTATCGGGCAAGTCCACATTTTTTATATCACTGACGCCCTTTTCCTGAGGAGTCCGGCGGGAGGATGACCAGCGTGTCGAGGCTCCGGGAGGGCGGCGTGCGGCCTTCCTCGAAGAACTGTTTTTCGCGGATCTCCTGCACGCGCTGCCGGGCGTACTTATGCATCTGCGGCAATTCTTCTTCGCTCACGCTCTCCAGAAATCGCTCGTACTGCTCCAGCGCCATGTTCTTGTCGGCGTAATAGCTGTCGTAGACGCCGGCGAGGTGGAACAGGACTTCGATGCGGGCCGGGTCCATGTTCAGCGCAAGACGGTAGGCGCGGATGGCGTCGGGCTGCCGGTTCGTCTGTTCGTACGTGTTGCCCATGCGGGCCTGGACGTTCGCCAGCAAACCCTGCCCGAGCACCTCGGCGGCGTGCTGGAGGTAGCGGATGGCCGCGTCGTACGCGCCGGCCTGGTGGTACGTCAGGCCCAGGTAGAATGCGTTCAGAGCGTCTTCTTCGTCCCGGTCGAACGACTGCTGGAGATAACCCAGGGCGTTGGTGTAGTCGCCGTCCAGGTAGAGGCTCACGCCGAGGTGGCTCAGGTCCTTGGCCGTCGAGTCCGGGCTGAAGCGGAGGGCGTTGTCGAAGGCCGCGGCGGCTTCGCGGTACTGCTCTTCCTTGAGGGCGAATTCGCCCGTGCGGCGCCAGAGGGGAGCGCTCTCCGGCCGTGCTTCGAGCGCACGTTCCAGCACCCGCGTGGCGGACAGGATATAGTCGATGTCGTAGTAGACCTTGGTGAGGGCCAGCACCACCTTGATGTTGCGGGGCGTGAGGGCGTGGGCGCGTTCGTAGTGCACGATCGCCAGGTCGGTCGAGTCCAGCCGGGCGTAGGCGGTGCCGAGCTGGGCCTGCAAGTAGCTGTTGAGCGGGTCTTCCTCGACCAGGCGCGCGTAGATCGAAGCCACCTCATCCCAGGCGTCCCGGTCGGAGAGGAGACGGGCGAGGTTGGCGGCCACGTACTGATTCGTCGAGTCTCGGCGATACGCCGTGCGGTAGCGGGCTTCCGCTTCTTCCGGCAGGCCGAGGCGTTCGAGGCTCTGGCCCCAGTCGACGAGGACGGCCGTTTTGGTCGTGTCGGCGCGTTCGAAGGCGGCGACGGCACGCTCGTGTTGCAGCATCGCCTGGTAGCTCCGGCCCAGCAGGTGCGCTCCTTGCGGCGTGAGCGCGTCGAGCCCGACGGCTTCGAGGCGGGCGACGGCGGCGGCGTGGTTGCTCTCAGCGGCTTCTAGCAGGGCGGCACGCAGGGCGTCGGGGTCCTGGGCGTGCGCCGTCGCGGTGATCCCAAGCAGGATCGCCGGCCCGAACAGGCGTCGAATCAGGTGCATCGTCGATGTGTTTTGAGTGAAAATGAGCAGCCGATTACGTGCGTCGTACGGTGAGCCGGAAAGCAGGGCGCGGCGCAGGATGGGTCAGCCCTTTCGAAATCGCCCCGGGCGGCCTTAAAAGACGCATTTGAGCCGCGCAAGTTGCGCTAGACGCCTCCCGTCGACGGCGCGGGGGCTTTCCTTTCCGGCGGCGTTCTCTTCATGCTTTAAATAAGCATAGGAAAAACAATATTTTGTGGCCTGTGTACTTAGCGACTTTCGAGATTTTTTTGTATTTTATCCTGGTTTTATGATACCCGTGGAAGGCGCAAAAAGTGCCGTGCCGGATGCGCCGAAGGCGGGGCCTGTTGGGTGAACGAAATCTACGCGTATGGAGTCGAAAAACGAGCGTATCATCCCGATCAATATCGAGGAGGAAATGAAGTCCTCCTACATCGACTATTCGATGTCGGTGATTGTGAGCCGAGCGTTACCGGACGTCCGGGACGGGCTCAAGCCGGTGCATCGCCGCGTGCTCTACAGCATGAGCGAGCTGAATCTTTCGGCCGGGGCGAGCTACAAGAAAAGCGCACGCATCGTGGGGGAGTGCCTGGGAAAGTACCACCCGCACGGCGACTCGGCGGTGTACGACACCATGGTGCGTATGGCGCAGGACTTTTCGTTGCGCTACCCGCTCGTGGACGGCCAGGGCAACTTCGGCTCTGTCGACGGCGACTCGGCGGCGGCGATGCGCTATACCGAGGCGCGCATGACCCGCCTGGCCGAGGAGATATTGCGCGACCTCAACCAGGATACGGTCGACTTCCAGGAAAACTTCGACGGATCGCTCCAGGAGCCCACGGTGCTGCCGGCGGCGGTACCGAACCTGCTCGTCAACGGAGGCGACGGCATCGCCGTGGGTATGGCGACCAAGATACCGCCCCACAACCTCGGTGAAGTGATCGATGCGGTCGTCGCCTACATCGAGGATTCGTCGCTCGACACGCTCGGGCTGATGGCATATCTGCCCGGCCCCGACTTTCCCACCGGCGGCATCATCTACGGCCACTCCGGTGTGCAGGCGGCCTACCACACGGGCCGGGGCCGCGTGGTGATGCGCGCCCGGATGCACGAAGAAGAGATTCGCCCGGGGCGCCTCGCCCTCATCATCACCGAGATCCCGTACCAGGTCAACAAGAGCACGCTCGTCGAGAAGGTCGCCTACCTGGTCCGCGAGAAGCGGATTGAGGGCATCAGCGACATGCGCGACGAGAGCGACCGCGACGGCATGCGCATCGTCATCGAGTTGAAGAAAGATGCCGTACCGCTGGTCGTGCAGAACCAGCTCTACAAATACTCCCAGTGTCAGCAGACCTTCGGCGTCAACCTGGTGGCGCTGGTGAACGGGCGTCCGCGTACGCTCACGCTCAAAGACGCCATCCGCCATTACGTCGATCATCGGCACGAGGTCGTCACGCGGCGGACGCGCTACCAGCTTCGCAAGGCCGAAGAACGCGCGCACATCCTCGAAGGCCTGAGCCTGGCGCTGGATCATCTCGACGCCGTCATCACCATCATCCGCCACTCGGACGATACGGACGCGGCGCGGGAAAACCTGATCCTGGGCGTCTATCCGAATCAACTCACGCCGGTGCAACTCCACCGCCTGGGGCTGCCGGCGACGGCGCCGGGCGAGGCGGGTCACGGGCGCGAGACGTGGCTCTCGGAAGTGCAGGCGGATGCCATCCTGGCGCTTCGGTTGAGCCGCCTGACAGGGTTGGAGCGGCAGAAGATCGAGGCGGAATACCGGGACGTCTTGCAGGAAATCGAGCGGCTCAAGAGCATCCTGGACAATGAGGCGTTGCGGATGCAGATCATCAAAGACGAACTGCTCGACCTTCGCACCAAGTACGCCGACACACGCCGCACCGAGATCGACTATGCCGGGGGCGAAGACTTCATCATTGAGGACCTGATCGAAGACGAGCAGGTGGTGGTGACCGTCTCGCACCAGGGGCTCATCAAACGCACGAGCACCGCCGAATACCGCCAACAGGGGCGCGGCGGCGTCGGGATGCGCGGCGGCGGCCTGCGCGACGAAGATTACCTGGAGCACCTCTTCGTCTCCTACAACCACGACTACCTGCTCTTTTTCACCGACCACGGCCAGTGCTACTGGCTGCGGGTCTACGAAATCCCCGAAGGCAGCCGTATCTCGAAAGGGCGGTCTATTCGCAACCTCATCCAGATCGCCCCCGAAGACCGCATCCGCGCCGTGCTGGCGATCAGCAAGCAAGACTTTCTGGATGCCCACTTCCTCAACAACCATTACGTGCTGATGGCGACGCGCAAGGGGCAGGTCAAGAAGACCTCGCTCGAAGCCTTCAGCCGCCCGCGTGCCGACGGCATCATCGCCATCTCCGTCGACGAGGGCGACGACCTCCTGGAGGCGCACCTGACGAGCGGTGATGCGAACGTCATTCTGGCGTCTTCCAGCGGGCTTTCTATTCGGTTCCACGAAGGCGACGTCCGCGCGATGGGCCGCAACACGCGCGGCGTGCGCGGCATCGCGCTCCGGTCCCGCGAATCGGTCGTCGGCATGGTGGTCATCGCCGAGGAGGAGGCACGGGATGTGCTGGCGATCAGTGCCAACGGGTATGGCAAGCGTACGCTTCTGGACGACTACCGCGTCCAGACACGCGGCGGCAAGGGGATCATCACGTTGAAGACGACGCCCAAGACGGGGCCCCTCGTCTCGATCAAAGGCGTCCTCGAATCCGACGACCTGATGATTGTCACGCAGAACGGTGTCCTCATCCGCATGCACGTCGACGGCATCAGCACGCTGGGGCGCAACACGCAGGGCGTCCGCCTTATCCGCCTCAGAGACGGCGACGCCATTGCCGACGTGACGCGAGTCGTCGGCGAAGACGAGCATGAGGTCGAAGCAGGAGCGGTCGATGAGAATGGAATCGTCGCCGGGGACGCCGCCTCCGGGCAGTCCGCCGCCGAAGCGGCCTGAGCGTAGCGGATCGTGCCGGACTTATCGGATGCCGGTGTCGAAGTATAGCGTCACGTGCGTTACAGAGTCCGGCTGTACGGCGACGGTGTGCTGTTGGCTCCGTGCGTTGAGGAGCGGTGCTTCATCGGGAATGATGGTATAGGTGCCGGGCTGGAGCGCCACCTCGAAAAATCCATCCGCGTCGCTCTCAAACCGAGTGATAGGTCTTTCCCGGCTGTCGAAGACGTCAAACGTAGCGCGGAAGGGCTTGTCCGGGCAGGGTTGATCGATCTGTACGACGGGGCATTGCGGCCCGGCCAGCACGCGCCCTTCAAGGCCGGTGATCGGGGAGGTGGAGTCTGTGATGGCCTGGCAGGCGATTGCTGCCGTACCGAGCAGGGTGAGGGTCAACAGGTAAAGCACAAGCGCGCGCATAATCGGCTCCTCGGGCAGCGGATGCTGGTTGTTGACGGCCCGGCCTTCGGGCGTCCGTACGTAGCACGATACACCGTGTTTTCGGCGTGAACCCAACGTACCGTGTTGAAGGATGCCGCCTCGGACAGGCTTTGGCAACTCAAAGTCCCGGCCAGGCGCACTGACCGGGACTCGGGGAGGGCGTTGCTATGTGGGCAGGTCAAGCGCGCGGCGCTTACTTGATGTCGATGCGGCGCGGCTTCGCCTCTTCGGCTTTGGGTACGCGGATGGTCAGCACACCGTTGTCGAAGTTGGCCTGGATCCCGTCGGTCTTGACGGTCTGCGGCAGCGTGAAGGCGCGGTAGAAGCGGCCGTAGGAGCGCTCAACGCGCACGAACTTACGATCCTCAGCGGTCTCTTCCGTCCGGCGCTCGCCGCTGATGCTCAGCGTGCCGTCGTGGAAGTTGATCTCGACGTCCTGCTTGTTCAGGCCGGGCAGGTCGAGGTGGATGAAGTAGGCGTCTTCCGTCTCCGAGAGGTCGGTACGGGGTGCCCACACGGCGCTTTCGAGGGCCTCGTTGCCGTTGCCGGTGCGGGCCGGGAAGAAGCCTTCGAAGAGGCGGTCGATCTCATGCTGCAGGCGACGCATGTCGGTGCCGGGGGAGAAACGAATCAGGTTGGTCATGGTTGATCCTCCTTGTATGGGTTCGGTGAATCGGAAGGTCAATGAGAAAGGAGCGGGATCCTCCTTGGGTTCACCGATACCAACCTTCAAGCAGCGTACCAGCGCCGTTTTTTTGCCATTTCGGCAAAACCAGGCGGGCCGATTGCCAAAAGTGGCGGACGCGCTCTGAAAAACTGACAAGGCGGACTTTCAGCTTGACAGACCCTGCCGTGCACGCGTCGAAAAAACGTCAGGGCTCGGTATGTCAGCACGGCGCGGGAAGAATGGTGGCGCCGGCCTCGCCGAAGCCGACGCGGTACCCGTCGCCCTGGGCCCAGCCGGTCA